>Ga0210118_1000025_pt1 | contig 15034 bp, 17 predicted proteins | sample Tolay_CordA_D2_FD_185578 | JGI IMG/M metagenome (GOLD analysis project Ga0210118, IMG submission 185578) | Wetland microbial communities from the San Francisco Bay, California, USA, that impact long-term carbon sequestration - Tolay_CordA_D2... | ecosystem: Environmental > Aquatic > Marine >... | reverse complement strand
CTTCACCCCCCTAGGCTACGCAGCAGATCAACCCCCTCGAAAGAAAAGAAAGCCGCTCTCTGAGTTGGTAAGATATGAGAAATGGTAATTTTAGTAAGCAGTAAGCAGTCTCTATATTTCGGATTTCGGATTTCGGATTTCGGATTTCGGATGGCGGATTTGGGAAAGCAGAGAGCATACTTTTGTAATCCGAATTGCGAAATGTGAAATGATGAAATGAAACGGAGTGGGAAATGGTTGAATACGATTTAAAATCGTTGCTGGAAAAGCTGAGGGATGAAAAACCTCTGGTGCACAACATAACTAATTATGTGGTGATGAATTTTACCGCCAACACACTCCTGGCAATGGGAGCTTCACCAGTTATGGCTCACGCCGCAGATGAGGTGGAAGAGATGGTTTCGCTTGCCAGTGCGTTGGTGATAAACATCGGCACCCTTTCAAAACATTGGATTGAATCAATGCTAAAAGCGGGCCGAAGAGCAAACGAACTCGGCGTGCCGATCATTCTCGATCCGGTGGGTTCTGGGGCGACGTCCCTCCGAACAAATACATTCAGGAAGCTGGTAAAAGAGCTGAGACTATCAGTGGTACGTGGCAACGGCTCAGAGATCCTCTCCATCGCTTCGGATTCCATTAGAACGAAAGGCGTTGAGACTGCCCATGGAGCTGAGCAGGCCCTTGAGACAGCTAGAGAGGTGGCCACAGAGATCGACTCAGTTGCTGCCATCACAGGCCCGGTGGATCTGATCACAGATGGAAAGCGGGTGATTCGCTGCTCTAACGGCCATCCGATGCTCGGTTCTGTGACGGGCACTGGATGCGCGGCTACGGTAACAATCGCAGCTTTTGCCAGCGTAACAAATGACCCGCTTGAAGCCACCTCCGCAGGCCTTGCTTTCTTTGGATTGGCTGGAGAACATGCTGGGACCAAAACAAGTTCTCCGGGCTCCTTCATCGTATCTTTGTTAGATGCTCTTTACGAGATTACTCCTGCAGAGTTTCAGGCCCAGGCTCGCCTGGAAACGATCTAATTTGTGCCCATCCGGAAACCGCGTTTTATGGGTGTTATTCTGAGGAGTCCCGCCGAGGCGGGATAGATTGACTTTTTACGAAGCCGTCGGGGATTGGTCGCGCTAATCGAGATAACTACCTTTCTCGAACTCTGCCTCGAGATAGCCCGAAGATAAAGAGGCAATGAATTCACGGTCTGCTTCGGAAATCTCGAGAAATCGGACACCCATGCCACTGGGGGTAGCGTCTTTGTCTGAACCATAGGGATAGGACCAGGTCACCTCGGAAGGGATATCCAGATAACGACTGTTTGGGAACATGATGAGTACCCTGATCTTCTCCTCAGGAGGAAGCGGCCGCTCACAGAAAATGAAGGCCCCTTCCGGGCTGATATTTCTTGTCTCAGCTATCAGGGCACCACGGTTTGTGAGTATAACGACGGGCCAGCTCGCTTTGCTCCTCGGGTATTTTCGCGCTTCATTCCACTGTGATGTATCCAAAGCTATACCTCCATTGATGCAGCTTTGAAGTCTCACCCTGGTGCCCGAGCAAGTTCAAATAGCTTTAAGTCGTCAGAAAAACTACCATTTTGAGATCTGCAAACTTCTTAGCTGAAGGGAGAAAGTCTCACTGCTCTAGATGGATTTAGCAACTCCTGTGCCAGAATATTTTCCAGCCGGGCTTGCACTCATCTTCCAAGTTTCACTGAAGGCTCAAAAACCTCAGCCATAGCTCTTTGTGCTAGTTTCTTGAGAGTCACTACCTGAGGATTCCATAGGGCTTCTAGACTCGGATAGTGATAAGGGTCCAGTGCTCTACTTAGGTGTTGAGCAAAGTGCTCTATCTCTCTACCTTTTCTTTCCGCATGACATTCTGAATATGCGGTAAGACGTGCAGTGGGATGGAGAGGATCACCTAATTTAATTTTTACCTCAGGTGGTGGAGCAATGAAAATTATCTCTTGCAGTTTGGTCATCCCGAGATCTTGGCAAAATTTTTCAAGATGTTTTGCAGCTTGCCCACTGTAATACCGAACGAGTTCATAATTTGTTTTTTTTCTAAGGAGTTTTCTGGTTGAAACGTAGTTGGGTATTATCTGAGATGTAAGAAAAGAAGTGAAACAAAGGAGTTCAAAAAGAAGTCTTAACTCGACTCCTTCAGTGACCTTGCGGGGTTTCAATGACAATTTTCTGGCTTTTGAACTTTCACAGAATGTAATGTAAAGATCAGAGATTTGTTTGATGATGCCGTTCTGTGCAAGGTTGCGGTCCAGAGAAAAGACGGTAGCTTTCGCCTTTACATCCAATTCTGATTCTGAATACAGAGCCATAAGAGATTTGTTCGAATCAATTATAGTGGAATATTGTTCAGTGGCAATCATCTGACCCAATGGAGTGATGACTGCATCCTACGTTACAAGAGCATGCTGAAGATTGCAAGAAAAAGGGAAGCAAGATTGCGGATTTCGGATTGCGGATTTTAGTTCCCAAATCCCACATCTACAATCTGCGATCATATTTGCGCCACGCCCAAAGGAGGTGACTCCCAGAACTAAACGATGAGGACGCGTATACAATATATATAATATTTACTATACTAGGTGGAAAAAGAGTGGGAGGATGCACGTGGCTAAGACTATTATTATAAAGAATTTTCCGGAAGATTTGCACCGCAAGGCCAAAGCAAAGGCCGCACTGGAAGGAATTACCTTAAAAGCCCTCATCATTAAACTGCTAGAGACGTACCTTAAAGAATTTAGGACCTGAAAATGCTTCAGCGAGCGCAAGCCCCGTAGCTTGTTGGAGCGGAGCGGAAATCCCGTCGCCGGGGCTGCAGGGAACTTCATTGGAGGAGAAATCTGGTCAAAAAGTAAGAAGAGGAGGTCGCAAATCCGTTGAAGTACGAGAAACAGAAGGTCGACTACTCATTATATTTGGTGACGGACAGGGCTTTGTCACTTGGCCGTAGCAACCTCGAGGTTATCGAGGCCGCGGTTAGCGGGGGAGTAACACTCGTGCAACTTCGGGAAAAAGAGGCCAGCACGCAGGAGTTTTACCGAGAGGGAATAAAAATAAAAGATTACCTGGAAGCTGCACATATCCCCCTGATTATAAATGATAGAATCGACATCGCTCTTGCCCTGGACGCTGATGGCGTCCATCTGGGGCAGGAGGATATGCCTGTCGATGTAGCTCGAAAGATACTCGGGCCGCACAAAATCATCGGTGTCTCAGCATTCACCACGGATGAGGCTGTGGCTGCAGAGTCAATGGGGGCAGACTATCTGGGACTGTCACCGATCTTCTTTACTACGACCAAACCCGAATTGGTAGCGGAGATAGGGATGGAAGGAATATCGTCCTTGAAGCGGGCGGTGAAGATTCCTATTGTGGGGATTGGTTCCATGAATCAATCGAACGCATACGAGGCGGTCAAGATGGGGCTGGACGGTGTTGCGGTGGTTTCTGCTATATGTTCCCAGGAGGATCCGAAGGCAGCAGCCCAAGCGCTCAAGGAGGAGGTCCTAAGGGCTAAGAAGGAGATACGATAGAGGCGCGAGGCGGTATTTTATTATCGGATGTGATGTTAGCGCTCAAATTCGAAATCCGAATATCGAAATCCGAAACAATTTTCCAATTCTCAAAATTGGTCCTCCGGACTCCCCACCCTTTGGGCGGGGCCCCGGTTTCAAATTACCAAAACGTACAATTCCTTTTTATAATTCTAAATGTTTTGAACATTGGAGAATTAGGATTTTGAATTTGTTTCGTGCTTCGTGCTTCGGATTTCGTATTTTCAGAGGTCATGCGGAGAAGTGCGTAGCCAAAATTAACTCGGGGGTGTTGCAGTGAAACTCAAGGACATCGGTGAGTTCGGTTTTATCAAGCGGATCGAAGGCGGTTGTCTCATCAGAGACGAAAACGTCATCAGCGGTATAGGGGATGATTGCTGTGTATTCAAGACCTCCGCCGAGGTGGCTACCCTACTGACAACCGACATGCTGGTTGAACAGATTCATTTTCTCCTGGAGGCAATACCCCCGTATCAGCTGGGTAGAAAATCAATGGCAGTCAACATGTCCGACATTGCCGCAATGGGGGGCACCCCGAAAGAGGCGGCGATATCCGTTGCTATCCCTGACACGGTTGATTTGGAGTTCTTGGACGCTCTTTACGATGGCATGAAATCAATGGCAAAGGAATTTGAGGTAAATCTTCTCGGAGGTGACACCGCTTCATCGCCGGACCTCTTGATTATCAACATCGCACTGGTGGGTGAAGCTCGGGAGGAGGAGGTCCTTTACAGATCCGGCGCCAAGGTGGGCGATGTGGTCTTTCTAACGGGGCCGGTGGGATCTGCCGCCGCAGGCCTCGATATCATACTGAAAGGAAGAGGGTCCGATGAGTGGGAGGAACTGATTGAGGCCCAACATAATCCTTATCCCCAGCTAAAGGCAGGGCGGACCATTGCCAGCATGAGGGTGGCAAACTCGCTGATTGATGTCTCCGACGGTGTTGCTGCGGACTTGGGTCACATCTGTACAGAATCAAAATTGGGGGCAATCATAGAAGAGAAAATGATCCCTACGACAGAACAATTTAGAGCATATTGCGAGAAGTTCCAAGAGGACTCACGACATCTTTCACTCCATGTGGGAGAGGATTACGTCCTTCTGGGGACTGTGCCTGTAAAGTCGGCTGCCAGGCTTCAGGAAGCCCTGGAATCCAACGGCTGCCAATTTCACTCCATAGGGAGCACTGTGGCTGAGTCGGGTCTGAGACTCGAAGGTCGTGATGGCTCTGTAGAGGTGATCGGAGCAAGCGGCTGGGATCATTTCAGATAGTCTGATATCCATCTCCAGTTTCATCCTGGCGATACTCGTTAGTCTCAAAACCAATCCAAGCGGCGGATTCCGGCATGACGGAATCGGTAAATCCCTCCAAGATCTTAGATTTTGTTTTGGCGATCTCAATTGGCATAGATCATGCTAAATAACCCCCCATACGTTTCATCAGAATCTCACCAGGAAGATAGATAAGAGATCCGGACTTAGAAAAGAGAAAGCCATGAGGAAAGGTTTGCTTGTATTCCTGTTTTGTCTATTCCTTCAGTGGAACCTAGCGCCTCCTGTTTGTGCCGCTGGGCGACTGAGAGTGGGAGTACATGATAATCAGCCGCTGGCATTTGTTGATGCCGATGGTCAGGCAAAAGGCTTCCTCATAGATATCCTTGAATACATTGGCGCCAAAGAGGGATGGCGCCTTGACTATATCCCAGGCTCGTTGACGGAATGTCTTGAGAGACTGAGAAGGGGAGAGATAGATCTTGCCGTTGGCATTGAATACTCTAGAGAAAGAAACGAAGTCTACGATTTTACCTACGAAGATATATTCTCTGACTGGGGTGTAGTCTACACTCAAGAAGATTCGGATATAAATCAAATTGTTAATTTAGATAACAAGAAAATAGCCGTCGTTCACGGTGATATTCATTATCACAACTTAAGAAACCTTGCTGAACGACTTAAATTAAAATGTAGGTTTGTAGAAGCCTATGAATACGATGCTGTTTTAGAACTCATTGCACTGAAGAAAGTAGACGCAGGTGTTGTCAATCGATTGCATGGTCTTGCATTTGAAACGAACTATAGCATTAGTAGAAGCCCTATCATCTTTAGCCACACAGAAGTCTACTTTGCGGTGCCAAAAAAACAACATCGCAAGCTCATTCGAGCGATTGACAAACATTTGGCACCCCTGAAAATCGACAAGAGTTCGGTCTATCATCAAGCACTGGACAAATGGACTCCCACCAATGTGAAATGGCAATTGCCGAAATGGTTCGTGGGAATATTGGCGGCTGCTGGCGTATTATTACTACTGTTTCTTGTAACCGGTTTGATTCTCAGAGCACAGGTGAAAGCTAAGACTTCTGAACTTTCTTTCATCAATCAGGAATTGCTTACAGAAATTGCTGAACGCAAGCGCGTTGAGGATGTGCTCAGGCTTACACAATTCTCTGTGGACAACACCGGAGACGCAGCTTTCTGGATGGGGCCCGATGCCAAATTTATCTACGTAAACGATACGGCTTGCTCCTCGCTCGGATATGCACGCGAGGAACTGCTGTCAATGACCGTACATGACATAGACCCAGAATTCCCAGCGACAGCCTGGCCAGAGCATTGGCAGGAAGTCAGGAGAAGAGGTTCTTTCATTGTCGAGTCTCAGCACCGAACCAGGGAAGGTAGAGCCTTTCCGGTGGAGATTACGGTTAATTATCTGGAATTTGAGGGGCAAGAATACAATTGCGCTTTCGCACGAGACATCACCGAGCGCAAGGAAGCCGAAAAAGAAAAAGAAAGGATGCAAGTCCAACTGCGCCAAGCTCAAAAAATGGAAGCTGTGGGCACTCTCGCCGGAGGCATCGCCCACGACTTCAACAACCTGCTTCAGGCTGTTCAGGGATATGCCCAGTTACTTCTTCTTAGAAAAGATGGCGACGATGACGGACAGCGGGAACTCCAGCAAATTGTCCGCGCCGCCACGAGAGGCGCAGAGCTCACGCAACAATTGCTCACCTTCAGCCGCAAGATAGAAAGCGAGCTACAGCCTATAGACTTTAACCGCGAAGTGGAAAATGTACGGCTGTTACTGGAGCGGACTATTCCTAAGATGATTGAGGTTGAATTCCGCTTGGCCGAAGACCTCAAGATGGTCAATGCAGACCCCGGCCAGATAGAGCAGATCCTCATGAACCTAGCGGTAAATGCCAAAGATGCTATGCCCGACGGTGGAAAATTAATAGTTGAAACGGCTAATGTCATCCTGGATCAAGACTACTGCAAAATCCATCGCGTGGCTAACCCCGGGAGCTATGTCCAGTTAACAGTTACTGACACCGGTCACGGCATAGATAAAATGACCATAGAACACATCTTTGAGCCCTTCTACACCACGAAAGAGACCGGTAAGGGCACTGGTCTGGGATTGGCCACAGTCTATGGGATAGTCAAAAGCCACAATGGCCACATTGTGTGCTACAGTGAGCCCGATGAGGGCACTACCTTCAAGATTTATCTGCCTACCATTGATTCTACCCAAGAAGCCAGGAAGGCAGAGGAGCATCTGACCGCGCCCGAGGGCGGAAGCGAGACCATTTTGCTCGTGGACGATGAAGAACCAATCCGCGGCCTTGGCACTCAGATACTGGAAGAGTTTGGCTACACTGTTCTCACGGCCGCTGACGGCGAAAGTGCTTTGCAGCTTTACAGTAAAAAGCAAAAGAAGATCGACCTGGTTATCCTAGATCTGATTATGCCTGGCATGGGTGGAAAACTCTGTCTGCTTGAGCTGTTGAAGATCAATCTCGAGGCTAAGGTAGCCATTGCCAGTGGCTACTCGCCAGACGGACCCACAAGAGAAATCCTAAAAAACGGGGCCAAAGGTTTTATCAGTAAGCCTTATGACCTGAGGCAAATGCTGAAAGTTATACGCGAAGTCTTGGATCAAAATTAAATTCCATCCTCACCCACATCTGGCATCATCGACAAATCCCGAAAACGACTATTTGCTTTACTTCTTATTATAGCGGGCTAAAAAAGCCTGAGTGAAGATTTACCACAGAGGCACAGAGATCAAGGAGGAGATTGTTTTTCCCTGGCCGGGAGACGACGGCCAGGGAAAAGAGCCTTCGCCTCCGGCGAAAGCTCTTTAGCTTGGATCCAACAGTGGACAGCGAGCCACCGGGTTACTAGATCGTGCCCGCAGGGCTGCGATCTTTTGCCCGATCGCCGTCTCCCGATCGGGCAAAAAATATAGTTCCCTCTGTGCTCTCCGTGTCTCTGTGGTTAGTAAATAAAAGTCGATATCGAAATCTAGTATCGACAGTATGCGGAGCTAAGGGAATAGGCGTTTCACAAAAAAGTAAAAAGCTGGGAAACTCGTGGCAAATCCCTTTTGACCAACTCCATTATCCTGTGCTAAGTTAGTCTAAGCAAAATTTGTCGGCCGAGCATCAGACACAATCTGTAGAGAGGCCTAGCTCACCAGTTTGAGAAAGTGGGGGGGAACATCTGGGAGGACATCTAAGACCTGGAGAGACTAAACTCAGGGGGTAGCCGACAATGTCGAAACGAACGCTCACAGTTCAGGACATTATGTTGATGCAGAGACAGCTTGCGGCCGCGGAGCAGCTAAATAACATTCTTGGACAGGCGGTTGCTGAGATAGGAGATGCTGTAAGTGGGATTGAGTCAGCCTCCGTTGAGGACAAGAAGGTGGCTGCAGCCTTGGACAAGATCAAGAGCGCTGTCGACAAACTGGAGAAGGAAGTGGAAGAATTTACCATGGGATTGAAATAAGATCCCGAACTGAGGTGCAATCCGAGTTAGAACCCTCCGCACGTTCTTGTACACTCGTAATCAAACTGTGGCATAATGTATCTGTCTTGCACGCCAGAATTACCCAAGGCGGGCCGCAGTTCCTTCTCGACTATGTCAACCGATTCTCCATTCTTTGTTCTCTGGTCTCAGCCATGTTTAAACAACGAGGGCTATCCCGTACAGACTTCCCAGATGAGCCCCAGGGAAGATTCAGAGAGGATCTCCTCTACCGCCTCAATGTATTCACCATCAAAGTGCCGCCACTGCGCAAAAGGACAGGTGACATTCGACTCCTGGCTCAGTATTTCGTGGATAAATACAGCCAAAAGATCGACAGACCAATGCAAGGTTTGAGTCAGGAAGTATTGCAGTGTCTGGAGAACTACCCGTTTCCAGGGAACGTTAGAGAGCTGGAGAATGAGCTTGAAAGGGCAGTGGCCTTGGCGCAGGATGTGGGTATTATAGAGTTCTAATGCCTTTCAGAAAAAATAGTCGAAAGATCGGCAATGGTTAGACCTGAGTTGAATGTGCAAGGGACCCTCAAGGAGATGGTTGAGGCATTGGAAAAGTCCGTTTTGTCCCAATTGCTGGAAAAGCATGGTGGGAACAGGACCAGAGCAGCTAAAGAATTAGGCTTGAGCCGATACGGGCTCATGAAAAAAAACAGAGATATGGATTTTAACCCGCTTAATGATTGAAATGAGGATTTATTTTGGACATGAATACCAACAGTGCTCACGAAGCCAATGTTGCCAAACGTCTAAAAAATCTGGTCAAAGCGAGCCAGTCGCTTGCAGGCATAGAGTCCCTCGATGACTTGTTGCCACAGCTCCTGGACTTGGCCCAGGAAGTGACTGACGCGGAGGCTTCGTCAATTCTGCTTTACAATTTAAAACTCAATGTACTTGAATTCTCTTTGGCCAAGAATGAGGCTTTGGGTGAAAAAACAGAACAAATCCTCAAAAGTAACGTCGAACTGAAAATGGGCGAGGGGCTCGCCGGATGGGTTGCGATCAACCGCAAGCCCGTTATCATCCAAGATGTGCAGCAAGACACCAGATTTTTCAAGGAGGCTGATCATTACACCGGATTTCACACCCGAACCCTCTTGTGCGTTCCCATTGTCTATGGCGAAGAACTTTTAGGTGTGATAGAGGTCCTAAACTCCAAGAACAAGCCATGTTTCAATGTGGAGGATGAAGAAATTTTGGACAGTTTTGCCCATTTGGCCGGAGTGGCCATAATCCGCTCAAGACTCCTGGAGGCCCAACTCAAGCAGCAAAGATTACGCATTGAACTGGAAGCCGCATCCCAGATTCAAGCGCAGTTTTGTCCAGAATGTCCAAACATGGAAGGTGGGAGCAACGCTTGGGCTGTGTCATTGCCCGCAGCCTTCGTTGGTGGTGATTTATACGATATCATCCCTATGCCCGACGGCAGTTGGCTCGTCTACGTGGCCGATGTTTGTGGCAAAGGTCTTCCCGCCGCCCTGGTCATGGTAGCCTTGTGGGCGAGGATTCGCAGCGAAGCGTTGGTGCAGCAAGAAGTTGATAAGATGCTTGAGAGTGTGAACAGTGCCATGTACAGTCTGCTGGCCAAAGAGGGTTTTTTTGCCACCATCATTGTTGGGAAGTATTGGCCTGCGACCGGGAGAATGCAGCTCGTGCGAGGAGGACATCTGTTTCCATTGTGGTTTGTGGGGAAGGGGTTGGGCAAGATCCCTGAATTGAGAGGTATATCTTTGGGTGTCGTACCTGACCCCGTTTACGAAACAGAAGAAATTATCATAGAACCCGGACAATCGATTCTCTTTATAACTGACGGAGTCACTGAAGCAAGAAATGAAAGTGATGAGTTGTTTGCCAGCAACCGCTTACCCGAATATGTCAAGGCGGCAAATGGCCCGCCGTGGGGAAGCAAGTTGTTGGATGAAATCCAAACCTGGCGGGCAAACGCCGAGATAACAGACGACTTGACCATACTCGAAATTTGGCGAGACCTTTAATTATATGAAAGAATAAGAAAAAATAATCATATACCCACCGTGGCATACTTTTTCATACCTAAGTATGAGCTGTTGTGTTCATTGAACCCTAGCCCGGATATTTCATAAATCGCCCCCAATATTCAGCACCAAACCTCACCTTTCGCTTTCATACTTCACATCTTTTGTGGTAGTGTGGCCCGGGCTATGGCCTCACAGGTCGTAGGCCGGTGGGGCTATTTCTTTGTGGCCCTTGGTCGCTGTTCTTGAGTTGAGGATACAGCAAGAGAACTAGCCCGGATTTTGCATTAATCATGTCTTTACACCTCAAATGGAGTGAGAGGATGGAGAGACTGTTCGGATATCTGCTAGCTGTGGGATTGCTCCTATTGCCAACACTAGCAATAGCTGTGGATTCTTCTGATGAGTACGCAGCTGTGCGTTCTTCTGATGAGTACGCAGTAGAGGATTCTTCTGATGAGTACGCAGTAGAGGATTCTTCTGATGAGTCAGCCCCGAAAGAGATGTCAGTCATGGTAGGCTTCTTTGCGAAGCACGTTGACCAATCGGACGACCCCAATGAGAATCTGAGAATGGTCGTCGTTTCATACGACAATTATGTTGTATCTAGATATATTAACACCTGGGACGACACGACATACTTTGCTGGAAAGAGATTCGCCACCAATAAATATGCTTTATACGAAAGTCGCGATTTTTTTCTCCAGGGAAGTTTGTATCTTGGGGCTCTCTACGGGTATGGGAACAACGCGGATATAAACCTAAAAGGAATAGCACCTGGAGTATTCCCAACCATCGGCGTCGGATATAAAACCACCTCATTGGAGATGGGCTATATACCTACACCATCTGGAGGTGTGTTCTTGAGTTTGTTTAAGTACTCGTTCTAATGGTATGTGGGTAGCCCGGATATTTTCCCAATCCGCCTAAGACGGACCTCAGAGAGGACTTCAAATGAAAACTCGACTTGTTGTTTTCTTGTTAGTACCTGTAATTCTTCTAACCCTCTGCCCCCATAGCTTTGCCCTGGTAGACTGGGATGTGAAGAAAACCCTGAAGATTGAGAAGACACCTGTTGACGTAGCAGTTTCTCTCAACGGCAGATATGTTTTCGTCCTTACCGCCCAAGGAAGTATCCTCATTTACTCGGGAGATGGGAGGCTAGAGGACGAGATCACGGTTGGCAACCATGTGGATGGCATTAAGGTTGGACCAGAGCAGGATATACTTCTTCTTACCAGCCGGAAGAACAAGACAGTTGAAATACTTGTTCTTGATTTTGTCCAGAACATCGATGTCTCAAATTCCCCTTTCAAGGGGCCAGCTGATGCGGTTGTGGCAATCGCTGTTTTCAGCGATTTCCAATGACCATACTGTGCGAGGCTTCAGCCTCTGCTCGAGCAGGTGTTCGAGAGATATTCCAAGGAAATGAAACTCGTCTTCAAGAACTTCCCGCTGAGAAACCACAAGTTCGCCTGGCCGGCCGCTATCGCTGCGCTAGCTGCCAACAAACAGGGAAAATTCTGGGAACTCCACGACCAGCTTTATGAAAATTACAATCGACTGAGTGACCAAAAGATTAGAGAAATCGCCCAGCAAGTGGGTTTGGACATGGAGAAGTTTGACAAAGACATGAAGGATCCAGAACTAAAGGCACTAGTTGAGCGGGATTTTCAGGAAGGGGCCGGAGCCGGGGTGCGCGGCATCCCCACCATCTTTGTCAACGGAAGGCAGTTGAAAAACCGCAGCTTCGAAGGATTCCAGGCTGCAATAGAGAAGGAATTGGCAAGAGAGAGATAACCCTAATAGGTTTGCAAGATTAGGGCGAACCCTAACGCTATACACCCACATCGATGGCTACATGCCACCGAACTGGAGGGAAAATGTTTAAGAAACAGTTTACCGCGATAATATTGGCCGTACTCATGATCGCCGCGCTGGGAAACGCTGAGGAGATTGGTGGTATCAACATGCCTGAATCCCTTAATGCCGGACAGACTACATTGATGCTAAATGGTGCTGGGGTCCGCACGAAATTATTCTTTGATATCTATGTAGGTGGCCTCTATCTAAAAGAAAAGAGTCAGGATTCCAAGGCGATAATAGAGGCAGATGAGCCGATGGCAATCAGGCTTCATATTGTTTCCTCCATGCTAACAAGCAAGAAAATGGAAAAAGCAACTAGGGAAGGTTTTGCGAAGGCGACGGGCGGTAATATTGAGCCCATCAAAGTCCAGATAGACGAATTTTGCTCGGTGTTCAAAAAAGAGATAAAGGAAGATGATAGTTATGATCTGATTTATGTGCCGGGAAAGGGCGTCGAAGTTTACATAAACGGTGAATACGCCTCCGTTACCGAAGGTCTTTCTTTCAAGAAAGCTTTGTTCGGCATATACCTTTCCGACAAGCCCGCCCAAAAGAGTTTAAAGAAGGCAATGCTGGGCGAATGAGCCCTTTAACACACTCCCTCTAAATATTCCTCTAGTAGTCTAAGTATCAGTTGTTTCAATGATACTCCTTCCATTGCCGCCCTCGCCTTTGCCTTGCGGTGTAGATCGTCTGGCACGTTTCTAAGATTAATTGTCGCCATTCCAAACCTCCGGTTTAGGATTGCGGATTTAAAGATCTCATGATTTCTTTCATTTCCGATGGTCAAATAGTTTATAAGTGTATCACAGGGTTCAGATGTGTCATGCCTATGCAGGAGAAAAAAACCATCCACAATGAGTAGTTCTTTTCCCTCGCCCCACTCCAATTGCTCCAGAATAAATGATTATTTCGCTGACTTGGGTTGGCTATCTATCCAAGATAAAAAGACAATCGTCAAACGTGTCTACTATGGCATAGATCTTGTTAAAGGGGTGATGTTCTAGAAAGCAAATTTCGAAACTGGGAACCCGCCCGAAGGGTGGGAGTCCGAAGGACAATTTCGAATTGAAAATAGTTGAATACAAAACAAGAACTCATTAAGAATTCTGCAATCCGCAATGCTAGGATGATTACTTATGCCATTGCCACTGGGACATACAGCTGCTGGACTGGCAATACATGACATCCATTCCAAGGGCAATTCCACCGCTAGCCTCTGGAAGACCTTCGCTTTTATCATTGTGCTTACCAATCTGCCGGACATGGATGTCTTGATTGGACTTATCTTGCACGGTAACGGTAATTTCTTCCATCGGGGTCCAACTCATAGTTTTCTGTTTGCTCTGTTGATAGCCCTACTAGCGTCCAATGTTTGGAGATGCTGGTCAAAAATTCCGAAGTTAAACTTTTTGTTTTGCTTCCTGCTCCTTATTTCCCATGTTGTGGCTGACGCTGTACTCACTTCTTCACCGGTCTCGTTCTGGTGGCCTCTTGAGTTAAATCTGAGCACCGGATACAGTGGATGGAGAGAGGTGATACAATCAGTTTTTTTTGGGGCCTTTAGAGACCTCGGCATAATTGTTGTCTCGGGAATGATAATTTTTCTAAACCGCCTGGTGAGACACAAGTCCATACCGCTCATCCGCACTCGGTTGGTGAAAAACTGATAAGCAAAAACGAAAGGTTCGACTCACCTCTTTGTCGACAACGTAGTTGACACTATGATGTCAACCAGGTTGACACCGAATAAGTATATGAAATAATGTATTATTATGTGTTTTACTGAACTACTGTCAACTTAATTGACGATCCTTCCCTGAATCTTAAACAATTCGTTACAACATCACCAACATCCCAACCACCAAGATAATCAGCTATATCATATAGTTAAGCAACCCAAGCAGAATTCTGTCCTTCCATCCTTAACTTGGCATGCAGGCTGCACTAGAGACAATCCAGAAGCCAGCACAATTCTCATCAAGCTTTTCAGCGAAACGAAGGGGGAGGGGGGATTAAAGCCATGCCGAATCCATACCTAGAATGGACCGACGAAAACCAGGAAATGCGTCGCCTCGAAATTGTTGACAGGGTTTTTATTGGACGAATCTGCAGAGGAATTGATGAGACCAGGAGGATCGTCATAGAACATCCCCTTGTCTCACGGGATCATGCTGAGATAAATATCAGCGGGCCTCGGCCACAGATTAGAGACATGAGCAAGAATGGTACCTGGGTAAACGATGTGCGTCTGGCAGCTGGTTCCACTAAGGAACTTGCGGATGGCGATGTAGTAAAGTTGGGCGAGACCCTCTTTCACCTAGGGTGCCCGGATCATCCACCCTTCAACAAAAATGACAAATTGGAATCAACGCAGACTCTGGTCACACCCAGAGAAATGATAGTGACTAATGTGGTTGCCGATGTCAGGGGCTTCTGCAGCATGTCGCAGACGGAGGAATCTCAGCAAGTCTATGAAGTAATGAAAGAAATAATCCAGACGTTCTGCGCCATTGTACACGACCACAAAGGTACCATTAAGGATTACTCTGGTGATTCAGTGTACGCTTTCTGGGAACATGGTTCCGAGTTCTGTAAAGAGCAGGCTTTGGCGGCTTGCCGGAGTGCCCTGAAACAGACTCAGACTGTAAGTCAGATCCGAACAAAACTATCAGGCTTAAATGAGGCAGCTAAATGTTTACGGCTGGGATGGGGAATCACCACTGGTAAAGTTACCATGTCGCACTATGGTTGGAGGGTCACTG
>Ga0210118_1000021_pt1 | contig 18154 bp, 12 predicted proteins | sample Tolay_CordA_D2_FD_185578 | JGI IMG/M metagenome (GOLD analysis project Ga0210118, IMG submission 185578) | Wetland microbial communities from the San Francisco Bay, California, USA, that impact long-term carbon sequestration - Tolay_CordA_D2... | ecosystem: Environmental > Aquatic > Marine >... | reverse complement strand
ACAGGATGTCCATGTCCAGTCCCAGGAGAAAATCCCAATCAGGATTGCCGCAGAGGTGGATACCGCGGGGTCTGTCGATCATGGCAAAGAAGTCTTCCATGTCTCCTCGAGCCGCCAAATCCCCGTACCCTGCCATGGCGCTGAACAAGAATTGCAGGCCGGGCTCGTCAATAAACATGAAGGCATTGGAGTTCAATTGTTCGAGACGGTGCAGTTGTGCATTTACCCGTTTGGCCATAAATTCCATCAGGAAAGGTCGAACGGTATCGTTAAAAATGATAGGGCGGTCATCCTGATCCACCACATTGAAGCCGAAACTGATGGGCCCTTCCATCTGGCCCCGGATTGCCGGTCTTTCAGAGAAATCCATTTTCAAAAACCGATGGTACACCACCGAATATTGCTCGCTGATGTCGAAGTATTCCGGCTCATCGAAGTGAGCCATGGCTCCTTCAAATTCAGCTACGAATTTTTCCATTGAAAATCTTAGGGTACGTTTTTCCAAATCCAGGAGAATTCCGGGGAAGTGCTCAGATGCCTGGACATACATGTCCTCAAAGTAGTTAACGTGGGGCAGTTGCGGCCAGAAGGGAACATCCAGTGACAGGGCCATCTCCAGGGCCCGGTCCACATCCTTATGAGGCATTACTGCCATAGCGGTTGTCAGTAGATTTCCAGGTATCGGCATTGTTCATCCCCTATCAAAATTCATATCTCACATCCCAATGACTAAGGTTTCAGGTGTCAGGTGTCGGGTGTCAGGAAAAAAACAGAGAATCTGAAACCTTTCATTCCGCAATCCTAAATCCTAAATCTTCTTTTCTCGTTCCTCCAGTTCAGCTAACCTTTTCTTCAGTTCCTTTTCCTTCTGCCAACGTTCAGTCATATCACGCATTATAGCCGCTGTGCCTTGTGGTTTACCATTATCATCCTTCAGAAGAACAATGGTAAATTCCACAGAAAGGCGACTGTTGTCATTCTTCAGCGCTGGAACCGCCAGTACGTCACTGCCGTACTTGGTAACTCCGGTTTCCATGACCTTCCGGTAACCCTCCCAATGCCTCTCCCGCATCTTTTCAGGAACAATCAGATCCAGGGTCTGGCCCAACGCCTCTTCAGCGGAGTAGCCAAATATAGCTTCAGCACCAGAATTCCACAGACGGATAATACCATCCGGGTCTGCAAAGACGATGGCATCCTGAGCTCCTTCTATGATTTGCTGGTACAACCCTTCCAGGCTTTTTGTCTCCATCAGGTAACTCCTTTCTTGTCTAATGATGCGGCTAGAACGACGAAGGCAAGCTTAACCCGGATATTTCATCACGCCCCGGCGTGACTGCTACCGCGGATATGAGAGTCCTTCCGGGCGTCCTCGGGCATCGGACCCTGCGACGTACTGTTCAAGTACGCCTCGGATCCAATCCCCTGCGGTTGCCCGGTGGCACACCCTTCTCCACGATCTCGCTACACCAATTCGTGAAATATCCGGGTTAATAAATCAACTACACTTTTCTCTCATTTTTCGAAGAGAACGCTGCCAGGACTCAGAGAGGGCAGGGATGGCTAACACGCTCTCTATGCCCTCACTGTTTTTCCTATCATGATGAAAAATTCGATTCGCAAAAGCCACAGATATCTCCTGGGGATCTTTTTCCATAAGAACCAAAGGGGTTCCCATTTCCACAATACCCTCTTGTAGTACCCTGAAGTAAAAACCGGTAAACCCCGAATTGACAACGAGCTTTGCCAAATCATTTCTGCCATAGCGGGCCGCAAGAGTCTTGCAGGGTTGGCGAGGCTGGCTGATCTGAACGGCAGCTGTACCGAGCAAGAAAATATCACCGATACAGACATCATCTTCCTTCAGGTTAGATACAGACAAGTTTTCACCGAAGGCAGCGGCAGGCACCTTAATTCCTAAAGTCTTCTCCCAAAAAGGATAATGATCTAAGCTGTACACGCAAATGGCCTTGTCAGGGCCGCCGTGGTTTTTTGTATCACCGACACCATCACCTTCAAAACCAAGTGCTCCAAGGGTCACCTGACCTGAAACTGGCTTTTTGCAAATTCCTGTTGTTATTGGTTTGCCATCGAATATCTCCTTTTTGGGGAGACCGACATTGAGGGATTCGACTATCATTTCAAGCGGAACACCCTTTCTTATCTCTACCATTGCTCCAATAGTCCAACACTCCAGCGAATCTTGAGTCTGCAGCTCTAAACACTAATACAAGACTAACCAGTATCAAAGAATAAGGCCAGGACTAGAATCCCCATCTTTGCCTTAAATCAAAGCACTGTCGATTGCCTACTGCGATCTACTGGGAAGGGCCTTGACCGTTCAGGTGGCGGCCTCTGCGGCAGGCTCGACGGGTGCATAACGGTTCAAAATGGCAAATAGCACTAAGGAAAGCAGTGAAAGACCAAAAAATACTGAAAAACCAAGGGAATAACCCGAGGCGCCAGACAACTTGACAAACAGTCCCATTACAGGCGGAATCACAAAGCCGCCGAAGGCTCCCAGACCCCCTACAATGCCGGCAGCACCACCAACCGTCTCGGGCGTGTACTTGGGAACCAGTTTGAAAACAGCAGCATTGGCAAAACCCATTCCGAGTGCCAGGAGTATTACTCCTGAAACGGCCATTGCCATAGACCTGGATGCCACGATCATAAGAAACGCACCAACGGCAACCACCACGAAGGAAAGGAACACGGTCTTTTCGCCACCAATCCTGTCTGAGGTAAATCCCCCAAAGACCCTGAGTATGGAAGCGGACAGGGAATACAAGGCCGTGAGGAAGCCTGCCAGAACAAGACTGGTGCCAAAATACTCTCTCCAATAGGTTGGGAACCAAACAGTGAGGGCGATAAAGCCACCAAATGTGACAAAATAAAACATGGTCAAAATCCAGGTACGCCAGTTGGAGCCCGCTCTTTTAAGAGACTCCATTACATTTCCCGATGGAATCAACTCTTCCCCACAGGCAATGAACAGGGCATCCTCGTCAATCTGGATTCCCATCTCCTTGTATTGAAAATAGGGCGCATCTTTCATGTACACCAAGAAAACAATAAGCAGGCTCAAGAGCATGCCGAGCCATAGAACATAAGAAATGGCAAATCCCAAAGAGACCACCAGAAAGGGAAGGGCCATAGCAAACATTCCCGGGGCCATGTTTCCCAGTCCGGCATAGATGGCAAGGGCAGTGCCCTGTTTTTTCTGCGGATACCAGTAGGACACCGTGGGAATGCCCACGGAAAAAACCGCAATGCCGCAGCCGCAAAGCATTCCCGCCATGAGGAACAAGGGATAATGAGAGGGCTGGGGCGGGGAAAAAACGGTGAACAACAGCGTGATGGCCGCAATACCCGCCACGGCCAGACTGAGAAGTATTAAAATGGGTTTCTTTCCACCGACGCGATCTACCATGGCGCCGAAGGGTATCCTTAACAGAGAGCCGGTGAGTGCGGGGCTTGCCGCGAGAAACCCCACGAGCAACGGGTTTAACTCCATAGATTGTTTTAGGTTGGCAACGATAGGACCGAAAGCGGAGACCCCGGCAAAGCCGGCAAAAAATGCCAAGGTAGTCCAGGTAAGAGCCGCACCGCGGCTTGATTGAGCATAGCAGACAGCTTCATCACTCATAACACCTCACCTCCTTGCCAATAAGGTTTCAGGTTTCAGTGTTCTCCGCTGCCGCTCTGCTTTAGACGGGATTCCCGCTTCGCTCCAACACGTTTCAGTTTTTTTGTTTTTCTTCCCTGACACCTGAAACCTGACACCTGATAACTAAATGGCACCTGACACCTTTAATCCTGCTTTACAAGCTTACTTCTCTCCTTCGAAATACGATTAATCTGCGGAAAAGATAGGTCAGCGGCACACTCCATATATGCACCAGCCGACTGAATGGAGAAAACCCGAGTAAGGTCAGCACAGCGAGAATGTGAATCTTGAACCTCAACGGCACCTTGAGCATCAGGCTCGCATCTGGAGTTAGGGTCAAGATTCCACGAAGCCATGGGGCAATAGTGTTAAGAATGTCGAAGTGATCGAACAACCCGCTAACAACATTGGCAAATCCCGTGGCGACAACAAAGAACAACAAGCCCAGGGTGACAAAATCGTTCAGGGTTGTGGTGGCGAGAATTCGGTCTTTGCTGATTCGTCGATAGATTAAAAGAGCGAGGCCCAAAAGAGCCGCAGCCCCAACAACAAACCCGCTATAGGTAGCAAACAGGGTATGAGCCTGACTATTGATACCCAGCGCATCCCAGTACCTCTGGGGAATCAGAAGTCCGGCTCCGTGCCCCAGGAGGGCAAAAATAATTCCCCAGTGGAAAATGGTGATCCCTATCTTCAAGCCTTCTTTGTCAAGAAGTTCACTTGACTTTGAGTTCCAATCGTAAGGATTCGTCAGGTAGCGATACAGGTGGCCAACCACAAAGGTGGTAAGAGCCAGATACGGAAAAACCACAAATGCCAGAGTATTTAGCACGCTCATATTATCAAACTCCGTTTGCTTGTAGTTCCCTGAAAATATCAACGACAATTTCGAAGATACCACCGTGAGGGCTACCGGCCTCTTGAAGGCGGGACCCAATGACTTCAACCTGATCCGAGTATTGTCCAAGAAACGATACCTGCTTTTCCTGGCGATTTATGGACAGAAACTCGAGGATCAGCGGAAGATAATCCGGCAGTTCTCCGGTAGCGCATTCATAGCCAGTAGTATCGTACAGTTGGTGGAAATCAACCAGAGCGCTTCCCCGCTCTCTAGCGTCACCCCAGCGGTGGTATGTGAGGTTAAGACATGTCTCGGGGTTCAGGTCAAAAGTTGAGGTGTATTCCTCCTGTAGACGGATCAGCGAGTTATTGCCCAGGTAGTCTAAGAAACTTACACACCTCTCCCGTTGCTCCACTTGAGGAATCTGTGCCACCGCTTCCTTCAACTCCTCAAGTGACAGTATAAATTCATCATCAGGATATTGAAGTAGTATCGATAGCAATTTCCGGAGATAACGCTTTTCATTTGTCATTTGTCTAGCTCACTCTATTCAATGTTGAAGAAATCTATTGCTCTTCGGGCGGGGATTAACCCCATAAGCGCTCAAATAAGGTTTTTCGTGATCAAGCTAGCCCTTAACAGTTTGATTAGTAAAGTCAAGGAGAACACTGGGTCTTTCAAATCCCCCCTATCCCCCCTTTGTTAAAGGGGAGAACTTAATGAAATCACTTAAAAATCTTCCCCCTTTCGTAAAGGGGGACCGAGGGGGATTTCGTCGAGCCAAGCGCTTGCTACACGGCATTGAGTTACGGAAGCTCCTTCCTTTTGTCGGATCAATCCCGCTACAGCGGGACTAAGGCGGGAACGATCCGACCTACATTAGCTATGCGCCATGCGGACCAAAACCCGCAGCACCTTGCTCCTGATAGAGATCAAATTCCTTCTCCTTCTTAACCGTGGGAATGACAAAGCGATCCCCATATTTAGCAATCGCAAGTAATCGATACATTCCTTCAGCCATCTCCTCAGTCATACCTGCCTTCTCCAGCACACCACTATCCGCCTCGCCCTCCAGCCGCTTTGAGCGCATGTAGCTGCGGAGCGCCATGAGCCTCCGAAGCGCAAGACGAATTGGCTCCTCATCCCCAGCGGTCAGGAGATTGGCCAGATAGGTCAATGGAATCCTCATCGCCTCAGGATTGTGAACAGCTTCCTCCGACTCTTCTAAGAACTGCACCAGTGGACTCAGGGGAGGCACATACCAGACCATGGGAAGCGTCCTGAACTCCGGGTGGAGAGGGAAGGCCAGCCCCCATTCCGCCGCTAGTTTGTATACTGGAGAAGCCTGAGCCGCTTCAACGTAGCTTTGCGGCACACCCTGAGAGATTGCTTCAGCCACCACCTCCGGATCATTTGGATCAAGGAACAACTCAGTTTGGGCGGGATAAAGTTTATGCTCCTCCTTCATGGAAGCAGCGGTGGCAATCTTGTCAGCATCGTAGAGGATGACGCCAACATAACGGATCTTACCAACGCAGGTCTCAGCGCAGAGGCTGGTCAAACCTGCTTCCACTCTTGGGTAGCAGAACAAACACTTCTCTGATCTCCCGGTTTGCCAGTTGAAGTAGACCTTTTTGTATGGACAACCTGAAACACAGTAGCGCCAGCCACGGCACCTCTCCTGATCCACCAGTACGATACCGTCCTCATCTCGCTTGTAGAGAGCACCGGAAGGGCAGGAGGCCACACAAGCCGGGTTCAGACAGTGTTCACAGAGACGTGGAAGATAAAACATGAAGACCTTTTTGAACTGGAGGTAAATCTGGTAATCCAGGTTTTTGAAATTCACATCACCAGAGCCGGTGGTGCTCACCCCGGCAAGATCGTCCTCCCAGTTGGGGCCCCACTTCAGCCGAATGGGCTTGCCGGTGATCAGAGATTTCGGTCGGGTCGACGGCTGATGCTTCTTCTGAGGAGTGGAAATTAACTTTTCATAGTTGTAGGTCCAGGGTTCGTAATACTCATCAATGGCTGGGAGATCAGGGTTGTGAAAGATCTTCAACAGCTTGCTCGGCGGACCGCCGGCACGGAGACGGAGCTTTCACCCCATCTCCCAACCGCCTTTGTAAAGGGCCTGGTCCTCCCACTTCTTCGGATAGCCAATTCCCGGCTTGGTCTCCACATTGTTAAACCAGATGTACTCAGCGCCTGCTCGGTTGGTCCAGACGTTCTTGCAGGGAATGCTGCAAGTATGGCAGCCGAGACACTTGTCCAGATTCAAAACCATGGCAATTTGCGCTTTAATCTTCATACCATTCCACCTTTCCAGCCTTTCGGACCACGATCACCTCATCTCGTTGGGCACCAGTTGGGCCATAATAGTTGAAACCATAGCTCAGTTGGGCATACCCACCGATCATCTGAGTCGGCTTCACCAAGATGCGGGTAACACTATTGTGGGTCCCGCCTCGCTTCCCAGAAAGCTTTGAGCCCGGAGTGTTGATCATTCTCTCCTGGGCGTGGTACATAAACGCCTTGCCTCGGGGGATTCGGTGACTTACCACCGCCTTGGCCATCACCACCCCATTGACATTAAAGCACTCCAGCCACTCATTGTCTTCAACCCCAATGGAAGCTGCATCCTCGTCATTAATCCAGATCGCCTCACCTCCCCGAAACAGGGTCAGCATTATTAGGGTGTCGGAATAGGTACTGTGAATTGACCATTTCGAATGGGGTGTGAGGTAGTTCAAAACAATTTCCTTGCCCGCACTGCGATCCAAATCTGTGGAGCCAAGATTTTGCATGTCCAGAGGTGGTCTGAATAACGGCAGACCCTCACCAAAAGCCAGCATCCACTCGTGGTCCTGGTAGAATTGAGCCCGCCCCGTGAGGGTGCGGAATGGAACTTTCTCCTCTATATTAATGACGAAGGGAGAGTACATTCGGTCCTCAGACTCGATACCACTCCAGATGGGGCTGGTGATAATCTTGCGCGGTCGTCCATCCAGATCCGCGAAGCTCATCTTCTCTCCCTCTCTATCCTTACTCAGATGGGCAAGGCTAAGCCCTGTCTTCTTTTCTAAGCCGCCCCATGCTTTCACCGCAGTGCGTCCATTGGTCTCTGGGGCCAGCAACAGGATTGCTTCAGCCACTTGCTTGCCAGTTTTTAACTCCGGCATTCCCTGCGTCATTCCGGAACCTGCGACCGTTCCGAGCTTTTCTTTTAGTTCCTCGTATTCTTCATCTGACTTCCAGGTAATCCCCTTAGAGCCTATGCCCACATTGGCAACCAAAGGCCCCAGGGCTGTCATCATTTTGTAAGTATTAGGGTAATCTCTGGTGACCACAGAGAGATTAGGCATGGTCTTACCCGGTATGGGCTCCACTTCTCCTTTTTTCCAATCCCTGACGGTCGGTTGGGCAATTTCACCGGGTGAATCGTGGAGTAGTGGGGTAGCCACCAAATCCTTCTGTTCACCAAGATGGTTTGCAGCGAGTTCAGAAAACTTCTCAGCAATGGCCTTGAACTGATCCCAGTTGGTCCTGGTCTCCCAGGGAGGATCAATGGCAGGGTTGAAAGGATGGATAAAGGAATGCAGATCTGTGGTACTGAGATCGTGCATCTCATACCAGGAGGCTGCCGGCAGAGCCACATCCGAGTACATGGCACTGGTGGACATTCGGAGTTCCAGGGTGACCAGGAGATCCAGCTTGCCTTCGGGAGCCGGATCTCTCCATTGTATCTCCTCCGGCTTTTTCTCACCCTCTTTGTTGAGAACCGCATTGTCGGTTCCCAAGAGATGTTTGAGGAAATATTCGTGCCCCTTGCCGCTGGCGCCCAGAAGGTTTGCCCGCCAAAGAAAAAGAATTCGAGGCCAATTTTCTGGACTGTCCGGATCCTCGAGGGCGAACTTAACTTCACCCTTCTTTAATTTGTCCACCGCATAGGAGATGATCTCCTCATCAGAATTAGCTCCACTCTCCATTGCTTCCTTGCAGAGATCCAACGGGTTTCGATTGAACTGTGGATAGGAGGGCAGCCAGCCGAGTCTGGCGGCAATGACATTATAATCAGCCAGGTGTTTGTCCACCACAGTCTCGGCCAAGGGCGAACCGATCTGCTTGGCGTCGAAAGTCTCGTAACGGAACTGGTCCGTGGCAAAATAATAGAACGAGGTTCCATTTTGTTGTCGGGGAGGCCTCCGCCAATCCAGCCCAAAAGCAATGGCAGCCCAGGATGCTTGGGGGCGAAGTTTCTCCTGACCAACATAGTGGGCCCAACCTCCGCCGTTCACCCCCTGACAACCGCAGAGGGTGGTGAGGTTCAGGATGGCCCGATAGGTCATATCATTGTGGTACCAATGATTTGTGCCGGCACCGAGGAAAATCATCGATTTTCCCTTGGTTTTTTCGGCATTTTCGGCAAATTCCCGGGCCACCCGAATCACATCATCTTTGGGAACTCCGGTTATCCCTTCCTGCCAAGCGGGAGTGTATGGTTTAGGATCGTCATAGTCTTCTGCAACTTCGCCTCCCTGGCCTCTGTCCACACCAAGATTGGCTGCCATAAGATCAAAGACCGTTGTGACCAGGATTTCCTCGCCGTCCCCAGTGATCTTTTTCACCGGGACTTTGCCAATTTTTATCTCGGCACCATGAAAATCAAAAAACGGAAATCTAAGGGAAACCCAACCGTCATTTTCATTCGCAAAGTTTAAAAGAGGATCTACCGGTTCGCCACTCTCTGAATCCAACTGGTGAAGATTCCAGCGTCCCTCCTCATTCCAGCGAAAACCAATACTGCCGTTGGGAACAACGAAGCTCTTGCTTTTGGCGTCGTAGTAAAGCGTTTTCCAATCAGAGTTATTCTGGTCAACACCTAGATCTGAAGCTCTCAAGAACCGTTCCGAAACGTGTTGGTCTTCTTGGGGTTTGAGAACCACAGCAAAGGGTAGATCGGTGAAGGCCTTTGCATATGAGGTGAAATACTCAGACTGTCGGTCAAGATAGAACTCTTTGAAAATCACAAAGGTCATGGCCATGGCAAGGGCGGAATCGGTGCCCGCCTTGGCCGGAAGCCAGGTGTCAGCGAACTTCACATATTCAGCGTAATCAGGTGCCACCGCCGCAACTTTGGCGCCCCGGTAACGTGCCTCAGTAAAGAAGTGGGCGTCAGGGGTACGGGTCATGGGCAAATTGCTACCCCAAACGATCATGTAGGTGGACTCGTACCAGTCCGCGCTCTCTGGAACATCGGTTTGTTCGCCCCAGATTTGAGGCGAGGCAGGAGGCAGGTCACAGTACCAATCGTAGAAACTAATAAGGGGAGCGCCGATAAGCGAGAGAAACCGAGCGCCGGAGGCATAACAGACCATTGACATGGCTGGGATGGGGGTAAAACCGAAAACCCTTTCAGGTCCATATTTCTTGATTGTGTGAACGGTTGAAGCGGCGATGAGCGTGGCTGCCTCGTCCCAGGTAACTCGGACGAGCCCACCTTTGCCCCGCGCCTGTTGGTATTTTTTCCTTTTCTCCTCGTCCTCAACAACGCTCTGCCAGGCGAGTACAGGGTCCGGTTGGGACGTAAGGGACTCCCGCCACATCTCCAATAAAACGGAGCGAATATAAGGATACTTCAGCCGAACGGGGCTGTAGGTGTACCAGGAAAAGGTGGCACCTCGGGGGCAACCCCGGGGCTCGTGATCGGGGAGATCGGGTCCGCAACTGGGATAATCACCCCTCTGGGTTTCCCAGACGATGATCCCGTCCTTGACGTACACATCCCACGAGCAGGATCCGGTGCAATTGACCCCGTGGGTGGAACGCACTTTTTTGTCATACTGCCACCTTCGCCGGTAAAAATCCTCCCACTCCCGCTCGCCACAGCGGACCTCGGCCCAACCACCGGCTATGGCTTCCTTTTCACACCCGTCTCGAGGTCGAAGAAAGCGGAGAGATGACAAGAGGTTTCTCTTGGCCATGGGTTCCCTCCATGTTCGATTGTATGGATCAGATGACAGATACTTGCTTTAATCTGCTCAAACCGTTGACCCTAGAACTCATGCCTATCATATCGATAAGGTTTTGTTTGCTGAAAACCTGTCTTTTTCTTTCAATTCGGGCACAGTGTACTTTCGGAAAAACTTTTTATTTATTTGGGAATCAAAAGCAAATAAACTATGCGATCTAGCGGTACAGGGCGGATAGAGAAAATAGATTGGCCGAAGCCGGAAAGTCGTTATTAGGGTGAAGTGAGAGCGTATATTCCTAGATCGCTTCTCAGCAGAATATGAGGCAAAATTTAAGAATTTCCATAGGCATCCTTATACTAATCCACCTGAGGTTTCAGAAGACTCACTCCTGCCAGTCAATAGCTTCCACCGGACATGAATCAATGGCCTCTTCAATAAGATCCTCGGGGCCTCCTTCCGGTTTGATTACTTCTGACTTGCCTGTTTCCTCATTGAGTTGGAATACTTCAGGGCAGATACCTTCGCAGCTTCCTCAACCGATGCATTCATCCTGATCAACGTGAACTTTAAGAGGCATTTTTCGTTCCCCTTGTTAAATCCCCCCAACCCCCCTTTATTAAAGGGGGGCTTTCATGACTATCACTCTCCAAATTGAGAGTTTTAAAATCCCCCTTTTGTAAAGGGGGACTTAGGGGAATTTTTACCTTAATCATCCCAAAATCGCCTTCAGATCTTCATCCGGAGTGCTGATGGGCTTGATGTCGAAGTTCTTCACCAGGACATCCAATACATTGCCCGAGACAAATGCCGGCAGTGAAGGTCCAAGGCGAATGTCCTTGATTCCAAGATGGAGCAAGGACAGGAGGATTGCCACAGCCTTTTGTTCATACCAGGAACAAATAATGGACAGTGGCAGGTCGTTGACACCTACTTCAAAAGCGTTGGCAAGAGCCACGGCAATCTGGATTGCCGAATGAGCATCATTGCACTGGCCTATGTCCAGTAATCTCGGGATTCCACCGATGTCCCCCAGATCTTGGTCGAAGAAGCGAAACTTCCCGCAGGCGAAGGTCAAAACCACGGTGTCCTCGGGAACCTTCTCCACAAACTCGGTGTAGTAGTTCCGCCCGGGCTTGGCTCCATCGCAGCCCGCCACCACAAAAAAGTGACGGATGGCTTTGCCCTTTACCGCCTCGATGACCTTATCGGCCACGCCAAGGACGGTGTTTCTGGCAAAACCAACCATGACCTCGCGTCCATTTACATCTTCTTGGAAGCCCGGTAGAGCAAGAGCTCGATCGATGACCGGCTGAAAATTGCGGTCGGCTATATGGGCTATTCCAGGCCAACCCACCAGACCGCAGGTAAAGATGTTGCTCTTGTAAAGCTCTTTTGGCCTCTGAATGCAATTGGTGGTCATCAGGATGGCACCGGGAAATTGGGAAAAATCTTTACCCTGATTTTGCCAGGCTGTGCCGTAATGACCGTAAAAATGCCCATATTTCTTTAACTCGGGGTAACCATGACAGGGAAGCATCTCACCGTGACTGTAAACGTTGATACCCTTGCCCTCGGTTTGCTTGAGAATCTCTTCAAGATCCTTCAGGTCGTGGCCCGAGACCAGGATGGCCTTGCCTTTCTTCGCACCCAGAGGAACCTTGGTGGGCACCGGATGGCCGTAGGTGCCGGTGTTCCCCGCATCCAGCAATTCCATGGTCCTCAGGTTGACCTCACCGCACTTTAGGACCAGGCCAATCCAATCCTCGAGACCCAAGTCCTCCCTCGAGATGGCGGCCAGACCCTCGTGGACGAAACCATATACTGCATCATCTTCCTGCCCGAGAATCTGGGCGTGGTCCGCATAGGCGCAGACACCTTTGACGCCGAACAACAAGATGTGTTTGAGGGAAAGGATATCTGGATTGGCACTGGGATATGATTGTATGCCGACAGCCTCACCCTGTTGAATGAGGTCATCTAAGGTAGAGGCAGGGGTAAAAGATGCTGGCCCCTCAGGGAAATCCACCTTGCCGCCGGCTGCCTTGACTTTATCCTTGAGCTGCTCCCGCTTTTCTACGGCCTCATTGATCAGAGCCACGAACCTATCTGGGTCGAAATCCACATTGGTCAGGGTGGAAAAAGCGGCCTGAGCTGTGAAGACATTAATATCCCTCTCGTTAACACCCACCTTCCGCCCCTCTACTGCATACTGGGACAAGCCGATAAGACCGTATACCAAGAGATCCTGAAGGGCAGCGACCTCGGGTTCCTTGCCACAAACCCCTATCTTGCTGCACCCTTCACCTTTAGCCGTTTGCTCACACTGATAACAAAACATCCTCCTCCTCCTTTTCTAATTCCTTGCCCATAGTTTCATCATCTAAACCTTGAAGCCAGTTTTTTACTCTCCGATTAGATTAATTGTAACAATAACAGATCAGATTGGTAGCACCATTGACCTAAGTCAAGAAATAAAAAAAACTTGAGAGTCCATCCTTCCAAATTGGAATAGCGTCATTCCAAAATGGCATATTCTTCCCTGGGCTAAATTTACATCTTATCTGCAACCATTTAATATTACATAGCTTTTAAAGTTTCCGTTTCTGGTATGATTACTGCTTTTAAGAATTAGACCTTTCCGAACATCTACGGAACTTTGGCTCTCAAGTCCAGGGAGTAAAATTATCAACATTTTCTAAGGAGAACAACATGGCAGAAGAAGTAACAGAGGTAAAAGAGAAAAAGAAGAAGGAGCTGCCCATTGCGCAGGTAACCACCTGCAAGTCAACCCAGCAGATGTTGCGCAAGGCAGCGGAAGACGGCGTAGAGACCGCTATGCACCGGGCGGCAGACATGAAGGCCTGTCCCATTGGCGCGGACTCTGCCTGTTGTAAACACTGCGCCATGGGCCCTTGCCGGCTTTCTTCCAAGGATCCCTATGGTAAGACTGGCGTCTGTGGTGCCAGCATAGACATCATTGCCTCGAGAAACTTTGCCCGTATGGTTGCCACTGGTACGGCGGCTCACACCGACCACGGCATGACCATGCTGGATGTGTTTCGCGGGGTGGTGCAGGGCGAGATCAAGGACTATCAGATAAAAGACGAGCAGAAGCTTTTTGATGTGGCGGAGGGGCTCGGCATAGAGACTGAGGGTCGTACGGTCAAAGATATCGCCACGGATCTCTACCAGGAGTTGGAGCGAACCTACACCCAGGTTGAGGGAGAGATTCCCTTTGCCAACCGGGTGCCCCCTAAGACCTTGGAGAAGTGGCGAGAGCTGGGAATCGTGCCCCGGGGAGCCATGCGTGAGATCATGGAGATCATGCACCGGACGCACATGGGTGTGGATCAGGATCCCGAGAACATGGTGAAGCAGTGTTCCCGGACAGCTCTTGCCGACGGTTGGGGTGGTTCCATGGTGGCCACTGAGATCTCTGACATTTTGTTCGGCACCCCTTCTCCGGTTTTGGCCGGGGTGGACATGGGCTATCTGGACGAGAAACAGGTGAACATCATCGTCAATGGTCACGAGCCCAATCTTTTTGAGTCCATCATTGCTTCGGTGAATGATCCCAAGCTGTTGAAGGAGGCCAAGGCAGCTGGAGCCGAGGGGATCAATATTTTGGGTATGTGCTGCTCCGGGGCTGAGGTATTGGGCCGTCACGGGGTACCGCATGCGGGTAATTTCATGAGCACCGAGGCGGTTTTGATTACCGGTGCGGTGGATTGTATGGCGGTGGACGTGCAGTGCATCATGCCGGCTCTGGCGCCTTTGGCTGAGTGTTACGGCACCAAGTTTTTCACCACCAATCCCCGGGCCAAGATGGAAGGTGCTCAGCACATCGAGTTTCATGAGCACAAACCCCGCCAGTGCACGGACAAGATAGTGAAAGAGGCCATCGGTCGGTTCAAGAACCGCAAGGTCCCGATCGTGATTCCGCAGAATAAATCTTTGGGGATTCACGGCTTCAGCCACGAGTATATCAACTACATGCTTGGTGGGACCTTCAGGGCATCCTACGTGCCGCTGAATGACAACATCATCAACGGTAGGATTCGCGGTGTTGTCGGCGTGGTTGGCTGCACCAACCCCAGGGTACGTCAGGACTATGTCCATGTTGAACTGGTAAAAGAGTTGATCAAAAATGATATCCTGGTGGTACAGACTGGTTGTTCGCAGATAGCTCTGGCCAAGGCCGGCTTGATGAAGCCCGATGCTTCGGTTATGGCTGGTGATGGTTTGCAGGAGGTGTGTGAGACCGTTGGTATGCCGCCGGTACTGGGCCTAGGTTCCTGTGTGGACAACAGCCGGATTTTGATTGCCTGCGCTGAGATGGTGAAGACCGGTGGCTTGGGCGACAGTATTGCCGATCTGCCCGTTGCCGGTGTTGCCCCTGAGTGGTACAGCGAGAAGGCCATTGCCATTGGTCAGTATGTTGTGGCTTCAGGGATCTATACCGTCTTTGGCGTGACCTTCCCCACCATAGCCGGGACCAAGTTCCACAATTTGCTCTTTGACGGTTTGGAAAAGCAGGGATTTGGCAAGTGGGGCTTTGCCAAAGATCCCTACGAGATGGCGGCTATGATCATCGACCATATCGACAAGAAGCGCGAAGCCCTGGGCATTATGGGTGAGCGTGAGCGTGTACTCATGGATATGGCCGATCGTCAGGCTCTGGAGGTTGAAGCAGGTGCTGAGTAATGCTCACTGATCAAGATTAAGTTGATGAGCATGGTCCAAGCGCTTAAGCGAATATAATTCAATACCTCTTACGTAAGGAGGATACGAAATGTCAAGGTTAGTTGCATTTGCCGCCATACAGGGGGCTTACAACATCGTCCAGAAGGCGGAGGGCAAGCTCAAGGAGGCCTTGGAAAAATACGGCCCGGAGCAGAAGCTGGAATTTCCCGACACCGCCTATTACCTGCCCATTATCTATTCACTGTTGGGCGCAAAGATTGAGAAACTGGCTGATGCTGAACCGGTAATGGAAAGGGTTCGCCAATTGCTTCCTCCCCACATGAAGGGCAAGATTCATGTGCCCTATCTGGGCCATACCCTGGATGCCGGAATGGCAGCCATTCTGGCGGAGGAGATAGCAGAGGCGATCCGTTATGTTGAAGATCCTGATTTTTACACCACAGAGGAGGATCCCGATCTAGGAGCCGGGCAACTCTGGGTGGGAGCTGCCCACGACGTTATCATGCGCAAGCGCGGTATCGAGTTTGTCGATGGCAGCGCCCCGGGGTTTGCTGCCATAGTGGGTGCGGCTCCAGATCCGGAAACGGCCAAATTCATCGCCGAAGAGTACCAGAAGAAGAACCTCTATGTGTTCATGTGTGCCAACCAGGGCGGTACCACCTTTACCGAGCAGCTGATTGAGGCTGGGGTGCAGATCGGCTGGAACACCCGGCTGGTGCCCTTTAGCCCGGATATTTCGGGAGCGGTTTTCGCTCTGGGTTTTGCCAACAGGGCCGGCATGGCTTTCGGTGGCATCAAGCCCGGCGACTACAAGCGCATGCTGGAATACAACAAGAATCGTGTTTTCGCCTTTGTCAACGCCCTGGGTGAGGTAAATGCCGAATGGGCCGCCAATGCGGCCGGGGCAATCAACTGGGGATTTCCCACCCTGGCGGACACGGACGTTCCTGAGATTCTGCCAACCGGTGTTTGCACCTACGAGCATGTGGTAGCAAATGTGCTGCATGAGGATATGCCGGCCAGATCCATCGAGGTGCGTGGTCTGAAGGTTGCCATCACCGAGATTCCGGTACCGGTTTCCTACGGTCCGGCTTTTGAGGGAGAGCGCATCCGCAAGGATGATCTTTTCGTGGAATGCGGCGGCGGTCGCACCCCTTGTGTGGAGTGGACCACCATCGCTGATATGGATGCGGTGGAGGACGGCTTGGTTGAGGTAGTAGGCAAGGACCTCCCCGACTGCAAAGAGGGCGACAAGCTGCCCCTGGCGGTGGTGGTTGAGGTAGCCGGCCGCAAGATGCAGGAAGACTACGAGCCCATTTTGGAGCGGCAGATTCACCACCTGGTGAACTATGCTCAGGGGGTTATGCACATCGGCCAGCGTGATATTGCCTGGTACCGGATCGGCAAGGCCGCGGTGGAAAAAGGCTTCACCCTGGAGCACATAGGCAAACTCCTTCACGCCAAGTACCATCAGGACTTCGGCGCCATTTTCGACAAGTGCCAGGTGAAGATCTACACTGATGAGAAAAAGGTCAAACAGGTCACCGAGCAGGCCAGGTCAGTCTATGGTACTCGTGACGCCCGCATCGAGGGGATGACTGATGAGACCACGGATATCTACTACTCCTGCACCCTGTGCCAGTCCTTCGCCCCCAACCACGTCTGTGTGGTGAGCCCCGAGCGTACCGGGCTCTGCGGCGCCTACAACTGGATGGACTGCAAGGCCTCCCACGAGATCAACCCCACCGGTCCCAACCAGCCCATCGAGAAGGGTGAGACCCTGGATGAGAAGTTTGGTAACTGGAAGGGAGTCAACGATTTTGTGTTCAAGGCTTCGCGCCAGGCGGTCTCAAGCTACAATTTCTACAGCCTGGTTTACGATCCCATGACCACCTGCGGCTGTTGTGAGTGCGTGGCGGCGATCCTTCCCACCTGCAACGGCATCATGACCGTCAACCGCGAGTACAACGAGATGACGCCTTGCGGTATGAAGTTTACCACCCTGGCAGGAACGATAGGTGGTGGCCAGGTGACCCCGGGCTTCGTGGGGCACAGCAAGTACAATGTCTGCCAGCGCAAGTTCATCAGTGGAGACGGTGGCCTCCTGCGGCTCGTGTGGATGCCGACGATGCTCAAGGAAGAGCTCAAGGAACGGCTCCAGAAACGGGGCGAGGAATTGGGTATCCCGGATCTGATTGACCGGATTGCCGATGAGACTGTTGGTACCAGCGAGGAGGAAATTATGCCCTTCCTCCAGGAGAAAAAACATCCGGCTCTGGAAATGGATCCGATTATGTAGGCAAACCAAGTGCGCGGGGGGAATATTCCCCCCGCTTTTTCAGAATCCACACGCGAAAGGACTTGACCCTCGGCGGACTTAAACTGCCTTGAAAAATTTAATGTAAAAAATCTTAAAACCAGCTCAATCAGAGCTCATACTCACCCTCCATGTCGAGGATGAATTCATTTGGAGCTTCTCCAACTGTGACCTTGAATGTACCCTCTCCCTTAATACTGGCCAGCTTACCTGTTCCTCTGTAAGTCTCCCAAGTGCCCGTCGTGACTTTAGTACCCCCATCGCGATCACCTTCAAAACGGCTATAGACCGAACCGTACTGAAAGTGGGTCATAGCATAGCCCTGCATAGAACCTGAACCCTTGATACGGTCATGGAAGTTAACACTGCGGCGGGAGATAAATTCTCCTGCCACCCCCGGTGTATACTCGATGGGTTCACCCTCCAACTCAACCAGCATCAGGGTGTGGTCAGATTCGTCGTGGACGTAGAGCGCTTCTCTCCGGGTAACGCGCAACTTGTAAGTAGCCTTTCGTAACATTCCTCTCTCCTTTCATCCAATGTTATTGGTGGCTTCTCCGACTTCTCAATGTCATTAATTAGTTTCCATCCGGAAACCCAGCAGTCGTATGTAATTTCCGGATGGAAACTAATTATTTACCTATACA
>Ga0210118_1000018_pt1 | contig 19853 bp, 13 predicted proteins | sample Tolay_CordA_D2_FD_185578 | JGI IMG/M metagenome (GOLD analysis project Ga0210118, IMG submission 185578) | Wetland microbial communities from the San Francisco Bay, California, USA, that impact long-term carbon sequestration - Tolay_CordA_D2... | ecosystem: Environmental > Aquatic > Marine >... | reverse complement strand
TATCGGTTTCTAAGCTGCGATCAACAGGAGTAATCGCATCGAGAATAGGGCGTAATCGTTCCACAGAGAGTTCCCTCAGCAGTTAAATGCAGCATGGGGCACAAAGAGGTAATGGCGAATTGCGAATTGCGAATTGCGAAATGATAATGAGAACCTCAGTTGCGGATTTAACATTTTAAAATTCGAAATCCGAAATGCTCTTCCCTATGCCCCAAACGCTATGCACCATGCGGTTTTTTCACCATTTTAGATCATTTTAGTTCATTTGACCCGGAGGGAAATTCCACTGACCGAGAAAATAACCTCGTGAGCTAGTTCGGCTAGAATCTGGTTGATACTGCCCGCAGTGTCGCGGAAGAGACGAGTGGCGGCGTCCGCGGGAATAACCCCCATCCCAACCTCATTTGTGACCAAGATGAGATGACAGGGCGGGGCCTCGAGAATGTCCAAGAAATCATCGATTTCTGGACAAGTCCCATCAGTGATTTTCTCGTGATAAAAAAGGTTGCCAAGCCAAACTGTTATACAATCAAGTACCGCCACCTCGGTTTCTTCCGGCAATGATTTTAGAGCCATCTCCAGGTTAACCGGTTCCTCCACGGTTAGGTAAGATGAGTCCCGTTCGCGTCGGTGGCGCTCGATGCGGGCCCGCATCTCATCATCTGTGGCTTCGGCAGTGGCGATGAAGGCTTTGTTATTATAAGAGGCCGCGAGTTCCAGGGCGTGTTTACTCTTGCCGCTTCTGCTACCCCCGGTTACCAAAGTAATCCTTTTCATAGAACACTTCTTAACATCATTACTGAGGTTTCAGGTTTCAGTGTTCAGCGACTATTTTTCTTTTGCCTGACACCTGACACCTGACACCTGAAACCTTCATTTCTCCACTCCCACCCGAGCCTTTATGCCTCGATCGAAGTAGTGTTTGACTCCACGCATTTCGGTGACCAGATCGGCGCGCTCAATCAGCCGAGAATGGGCATAGCGGCCAGTGATGAGCAATTCAACTCCCTCAGCCCTCCGGTCAATGAGATCGAGAATTTGGTCAACCGTTATCAGGCCATAATGAACAGCCACATTCGCTTCATCAAGAATCACTAAGCGGTGGCGCCCAGAAGCAACAATCTCAGCGATCTCCTGGTAGGCTTCCTGGGCCAACCTCCGATCTTCCTCTTCTGGCTCTCCCTTTATGAAAACATTTCTTCCGTAAGTCTTGATGGTGAGGTGATCTGAGAATTGTGCTAAGGCCTTATGTTCACTGTATCCTCCGGCTTTCAAAAATTGGGCGAAGAAGACCCGCCAACCGGCGCCTAGAGCTCTGATGGCCAGACCGATGGCAGCGGTGGTTTTGCCCTTACCATCACCGGTATAGACTTGGACGTAACCTTTCATTATTTTCTAGCCCTAAAAAATAAAAGACACGGAGACAAGGGGTAGACAATCCGTGACGCCGCGTCGCATAAAGCTATGCGGCTGGCTGCTGCTTGTCAGCTGTTTTCCTCATCTCGCCACGCACTGCGCGCACCGAATGGTTGACATAGTTTTCTTCGAATCGGTACACCCCGCCATAGTAAAAGTCAATGTAGCAGGCCACGTGGTGACCGCGGGTGGTCGAGCTCCAGAAGCAGCGCTCCGAACCAAATATCGGATCTAAATAAAGACGCTTGCTGGTTTCTCGAGAGAGGATAAGGGATGATAATTCCTCATTGTTGGGGAGACGCCAGTCATTATGACCAGCCAAACCAGCTTCGTTCAACTGCTGGATATACTTTTCTGCTGCAGGCCAGGTATCCCGCTCCGGGGCTGTGTCTTTCTGCCAGATGAGATTGGTCTCCCTATCAGTCACAGTGCCATCGCCATTGTCAATGAATCTAGTCGCCATAAGTTCCTCCGTTAGGTAGCCCAAAACCGTATCATTGGTAGCATTTTTTTCTATCCTCGTTCGTTAGCGTTCATCCGGAAACCGTGTCTTTGGATGTCATTCTGAGGAGTCCTGCCGACGGCGGGCGACGAAGAATCTCGTAGTTACTGGATCCGAAGAGATTCTTCGCGGAGTTTATCCTGAGTACACCGAAGGGCTCAGAATGACACATGCAAGCTAAGTTTGCGGATGGCTACTAATTAAATAAACTAGTTTGAATTCGAGTCAACCCCTTGCCGTCACTCTATACGGAAGTACTGTAGTTGAAGATCGGTTAGGGTCTGCAAGTAGTCCTCCGCGTATAAGAGATCATTGCGGCTCTGAATCTCGCCAAAAATCAGGGGGAGGAAGAAGCGGAGATCCAGGCCCACTTCGTTGAAACCCCGCGAATTAGCCTCGTGAACAGCAAGAATGGAGTAATAAATGGTCAGCAGACTAATTCTGGAGTCTCGCCGGTACAGATAAGAATGGCCTCCCAAGGTGTTGAGAAAAAATCCGGCGTAGCGGTACATGATATCCAAATTGGATGCAGAAGATGGCGGCTCGTCGCAGCTCCGTCCACTCATGAGCCAGTGGTACAGGATACCCATGAGGGGCTCTGCCAGATCTGCTTCATACTGGAGCACCTCGCGAACAAGGCCCATCTTTTCCCTTCTCAGTAACCGAAAGAAATAATAACTATTTTCAATTATAATCGAGGGTCGGTACGCTTCCGCGCTTATGGTTGGAGGCTTCCTCTCAAGGGTGGCGAGAATATCCATCAAAAGAGCCCAACTGTCGTGGTAAGTCTTCTGAGAGCGGAAGGTTTCACCGGCATCTAGGTATTGGCAGAAGGCGCGGAGTGATTTTTCCAGTTCCACACACTTCATAGTTCTTGGCGAAGCTCCTTTTGCCAGAGGAGATGAAGGGCCAAAAACCTGACGTAAGCGTTCCGCCGGACGCAACGGCTTCGGTTCCGTACCCTTCTGCATCTCAATGATGATACCCTCGAGTTCTCTGGTTCGCTCCATCCAGGCATGCCTTTCGGCATTGACCTTCTCCTCTGAGATTCTTTCAACCAGCACATCCCACTTCCACACGAACAAGGCCACTATTGCCCCGGTGACAAGGACGGTCAGGAGAAGGAAAAATGAAGTACGTTTCGCCATGATTAGCTTTGCCTGCAGGTATTCCATCGCCTCATCGAAAAGCAGAGTCCCAGAAGGCGACAGAGTCTACGGTTTTCTTCGGGAGGTATGCAACATTAGGGTAAAGTTTTCTGCTGGTGAAAACTTCCACAACCCCTAGGATGCTTACCACTTTTTCTTCCGAAAATCCAGGGAATTTCTCTACGGTCAGTTGTCCGTAGTCCGTTGTCCGTTGCGGCAAAGACAGAAGGTGGGTTGAAGATTTTAGATTGCAGACAGGCCAAACCTGCTAAACAGAAACAGGGGATGAAGATGAAATGGAGAAAAAGTTTCTCTGAGACTAAAAATAACCTGGTTGAAATCAAGTGCGCTATGCTAAAATAAAAATGACCCCGATAAGCCGCGCGAGGGGACTTGGCTCCGAGCAGACCAACCTACGAATCCGCTCACGTAAGTGGAGTGAGGCCAGTTGAGATCCCAGAACAACTGGAGGGGACACTAGGTGGCGGTGAGTCAAGCAGCGCGATGGTTTGTCGGGGTTATCTTTGGTATTTTATTGGACAAGTTTCTCTAATCCTTCCTTGAGTTGCTTCTGCTTTTGTTGGTTTAGAGGCGGCTTGGCAGGCTGCTTCTTCTTAAGCTTTTTCCCCTGCTTCACACTAAACCTTTTGGCAGTTTTATTCAACCAGCGCTGATCCAGCCCATATACTGGTTCATCAATGGTGCCGGTCACAGTGAGAGGGAGCTGAACGAAACCATATTTATCGGCAATCTTGGTCGCTATATCCCGAAGCGGCGGGATTTTGCCAACATACTGCGCTCGGATCTGGAGGGACAGATGCAAGTCAAGCTCTTTGTCCAGTAGATTCACGGTGCCAGTACCTTCTGCTTGGACTATTGGCCCCACCAGATGGAACCTTTTGAGAGTGGCAATTCCCTGGCTGGTAAGCACCCTTGCGGTGACCTGGGAAAAGCGTAGCTGTTGGAGATCCTCCGCTTGGAACAACTCTGCAAGCTTGAGAAAGAGGGGATGTCCAGAGAACTCCGCCTCATTGATGTTCAAATAAATGCGGGACTGAAGTGCGGACAGATCAGCGCCACTCCCCTCTGCTCGAGAGATCAGGTTAACATTACCTGACCAGCTCCCCTTCGTTTGTGGCCAAAAAGTAGATATGATCTCGTCCAGGAGTATATTCTCAGTGTAAACGACGGATTGAAAGGGCGGGCCCGGCGACTCTACATCACCCTTCACACTTCCTCCTAGTGCACCACCATAAAGTGCTGCTGACAACGGTTCCACTCGAAGCTTGCCGTTTTGGAGGATAAGCTGGCAGGCCACATTACTTACAACCAGTTTATTGTATAAGAACCAATCCAGATGAATCTCTCCCTGGGCATCCAGTGGGATGGGCTTTGGTCCTGACTGGCTAACTGTAGACGGCAGATTGGCTGTGGCTGCGGTACTCGACGCAACTGGCTCCACCGGTACTTCTTTACTTTGGTCAGTACCGGGGGCGGATTCGGTTTTCACCTCAGACTTTTCTGGTGTTTCCTCAGATTTCTTTGTCGGTTCGGCTGGAACCGGGGACGATGCTGACTCAGAGCCGGGTTCTGACACCACATTTTCAGCTAAAGGCTTATCCTTTGCTGGTGGTTGCCCGGGGTCCGCCTTGGATGTTTCGGTTGGAGATGGTGTTGCGGGTAATAGTGCCAGGAGTTCATCCAGTTTAATTTGAGGCGAACTCATAGTGAAGTCAAGGTGAGGCCTTTGCTGCCACTGAGTAAGAATGCCCTGGATCTTGGCTTTCTGACCATTAAGCACGAGATCAAGGTTGCCTATTTCAAGGGTCTGCTGAGAGCGAACTGCATCCAGTCGAAAACCGGCTTCAATCTGGAGGGTCTCTGTAAATTTTTCGTCTTTTTTTATTTTGAGTCCGCTAAGGGCCAGGCTGCCTTTGGTTACGAAGTGTTCGAAATCCTCTGCTGCCATGGATGCTTCCATCGTCAATTTTCCCTGTTGGATAAGGTCAGAGTGATTGCGGGCAATAAGAGGACTCAGGGTGGCAAGGTCGATTCCTTGGAGGTTTACGTTTCCTTTCAGAGTATTCTTGGCCAGGTCATACGTTCCATTGATGGCAAGAGATCTTTCTTCTGCTCCCTGAACTTGCCCCTCTATCTCGAAAGGAATGGGGGCACTGGTTGAAAAGTCCGTGAGACGCGATCTGATCTTGCTTACTTTTAACGTTGCTTGGGGCTGCTGAGAAAGATCCACGAAGCTCAGTTGCCCATCTTGCATAGAAAGCAAGGCAATGAAAAGGGGGACACCGGCGGGCTCTCTGTTATGCTTCTTCCTAGCAGGGGCAGTCTTTTCCGCGTTGGCCATCTCAGGTAGGAGATCGGCAATGTTGAGCGATCCGTCTTTCTGCCGGACAAGGGTGATCTCCGGTCTGGTAAATACGAGGGTGTGGATGACGATCCTACCTTTTAATAGTTCTTTGAATTTCCATCGAAACTCAAGCTTTTCGCCTTTGAGCAATGGAGCATGAGCACCGTCCTTTCGTATCTCCAAGCCCTTGACGCGAAAACCGCGAAAACCAACCTTAGCCTCTGCAATAGTCACGTTGCGGTGCAGATAATGTTCCAAAGGAGGCGTGATCATGGCGGCGATGAGTTCGCCGGTAAAGTAGAGCCGGACACACAAAACAAGTATCAAAAATATTAATACCAGCCCACCCAATATGAGAGCCGGCTTTTTATACTTCTTAGGCAACATTGATTCCCTCTACGTTTGTTTGGTCAAATTTGCAGCAGCCTATAGCCCGGATATTTCATGAATTACTTGCTGCGAGCACGGATATGGACGTCCTTCCTGGCGTCCTCGGGTGTCGGTCCCTGCGACGTACCGTTCAGGTGCGCCTCAGAACCAACACCCTGCGGTTGCCAGGTGGCACGCCCATCTTCATGGTCTCGCGACAGCAATTCATGAAATATCCGGGCTAGACTTTTTCCACACATGTCAAAGTGAATAAAATTTCTATGCAAACCTCATACCCATATTCATCTGGGGCAAATAAAAGCTGGCCGGAAATAGTAAGACTAAGCACCCCTTCGACAGGCTCAGGGCAGGTAGGAACTAAGCACTACGCGCTTCCGCGCTCCGTTGTCACTTGGGCTGCGCCCGTCATAATGCCTTACGGCTGTCATTAAGTTGTTTCAACGCCACAATGACAGTTAACTATTAATGGCTAGCGTAACGTAGTGACGGCCACGTTCAGTGGCTTCATGATTACCTAATGACAGCGAAGCGTAATGACGGCTTTAGCCTAATGACGGTCACTTTCAGTGGCCAAATGACCATGAGAAACGCCGCAGGCAAAATGACTTTATCGCTGATTGATTTGCATCGTTTGCAACAAGACGGTGGGTTTGTGAGATAGGATTCTCGGTTCGCTCTTCTAGGTGCGGCGCGTAAGGGTATAATCGGCGATTTCGAGAAAGGATTCTAGGGTGGGTGAGGGTGGAAAAATTGACAGAACTGACTTGGCCTCAGCTATATAATTGGTCGCAAGCTGGTCAGTGTAGTCGAGTCCCTGATACTGTTGGATAATTGTTTTGACCTCAGCAAAGGCTTTTTCATAATTACCTTCTGAGGTGATGAGTTCAACCAGACGCTGGCGGTCCGCTTTGTTACTCGACTGCAGAGTGTGAATGAGGGGTAGCGTGATCTTGCCTTCCTGAAGATCCTTCCCCACCGGCTTGCCAAACTCCTCCTCGCTGCCGGCATAGTCCAGGAAGTCGTCTCTGAGCTGGAAAGCGATGCCCAGGTTGAGGCCGAAGCGGCGCATGGCCTCTTCTTGCTCCCTGTCAGCCTCACCAAGGATGGCACCGATCTGGCAGGCTGCCGAAATGAGAATCGCAGTCTTGCGTGTTATAACCTCTATGTAGTCCTCTTCAGAGATCTCTAGGTTGTCACTATTGATGAGCTGTAGAACCTCACCTTCGGCCATGGAGGTGGTAGTTTCTGAGAGGACCTGGAGGATTTCCAAGTTGCCACTCATCACGGTAAGGAGAAAGGAGGTGGCCAGCAGAAAATCACCCACAAGGACTACAGCGGCATTGCCCCAGAGGGTGTTGGCCGATGGCCTGCCGCGCCGCAGTTCAGCATTATCCACAACATCATCATGGAGAAGGGTGGCGGCGTGCAGGTACTCGAATACGATGGAGAGGGCATATTGGTAGTTGCCCTGGTAGTTTGATAATCGGGAGGCGAGCACCATCATCAGAGGGCGCAGACGTTTTCCGCCACTGCGCATGATGTAGCGCGTCACAAGAGCGATGAGTGGAACACTTGAGTGCAGATTTTTCTTAATTTCCTCCTCAATGCGCTGGAGGTCATCATCCAGCTGACCGAAGAAGGAATACTGGGGGGGCGTCAAATCTTTTGCGGTGCTCTTGGGGGACAATGGTGACGTTCCTGAGTTAAAGTTAGGGCTGGAAAAACACTAGAACATCTTCTGATAGCCCAAATTGAGCCTATTGTCAAAACAATTCGGAGCAAGCTATAGTCTCCACTCGGAGATTCCTCCTGGAAACTCAAACGATTTCCCCAACCAGATCGTAAGGGTGAGCTTCAGTAACTCGCAGGTCCATAATCTCACCCACCTGACCGAAGCCTTTATTGATAAACACGCAACCGTCTACTTCAGGAGCTTGCGATGCGAGGCGCCCTTCCAGCAGGAGGTCGGTCTCGCCACTCACTCCTTCAACGAGGATCGGCTGGACGGTGCCAACGAGTTTCTGGTGGTAATTCAGGCTAACTTTTTCCTGGAGATCAACAAGTGCCCGGAGCCGTTCCTGTTTGACTGATTCCTCCACAGCATTCTTCAGCCTCGCAGCTTTCGTCCCTTTTTCGGGTGAATAAGCGAATATTCCCAGCCGCTGGAAACCCGCCTTCTCCACAAACTCATAAAGTTCTTGGAAGTCCGCTTCCGTTTCTCCTGGAAATCCCACTATAAGTGTAGTCCTAAGAGTTACCTCCGGCAGATAAGCGCGAATGAAAGCAATTATTTCATGGAATTCCTCGGAAGAGCCGGATCGACCCATGGCCTTGAGCAATCGTGCGGATACGTGCTGAAGAGGAATGTCGAGATACTTGCAGATGCAGTCATACGACGCCATAACTTCCAGGAGTCTGCGGTCTATCCTCTGGGGATAGCCATACAGAATTCGAATCCATGAGAACTTGCCAATTTTTGCCAGATCCTCCAAAAGTTCGGGAAGACGGGGCTCAGTGCCCAGATCTATGCCATAACCAGTGGTATCCTGCGCCACCAGATTGAGCTCTATCACCCCCTGCGAAGCGAGCCGTTCGGCCTCTTGAAGCAGGTCGTACCGGGGCCGACTGCGGTAGGGACCTCGGATGGCCGGGATGGTACAAAAAGTACAGCGGTTACTGCAACCTTCCGCAATCTTGAGGTAACCACTGTAAAACGGAGTCGAAAGAACTCGTTGAGTTTCCGAAGTCATCAAAAATCTGGGGGATTCTATACTGAGTCTTTCCTGAGCCCCCTTCTGAAGGTTGGCGAGGAGAGAAGGCAAACGAGCAAACGAACTGGTGCCAACAAAGAGGTCCACTTCGGGCATGGAGTTAGCCAATTTGCGGCCATAACGCTGGGGCAAACAGCCTGCCACCACAAAGAACTTACACTGTCCTCGCTGCTTGGCTTGGGCCAGTTCCAAAATGGTATCAATGGATTCCTGAGTGGCACTCTCGATAAAGCTGCACGTGTTTACCACGATAAGCCGGGCCTGCAGAGGATCCTCTACTGGCTTGTGGCCGCCATTCATGAGAGCGCCCAGAATGACCTCGCTGTCAACCCGATTCTTCGGGCAACCCAAGCTTTGGAGATAAAAGGTTGTAGGCTCCACGTAGGTATTCCTTTTCGCCTGTCGAAAGCTAACTATTAACCCGTGGGGGGAGGCGCGTCAAGGCAAGTAATTGACAGCAGGCAGCTTGCAGCGGGCAGCGTCTAGTCATTTGCTTCGCGTCATTTGGCTGCGCCGTCATTAAGCCTTACGGCCGTCATTAGGTTGTTACAACAAATGACCATGAATGACAGCGTAGCGTAGTGACGGCCACTTTCAGTGGCCACCTGACCATGAATGATAAAGAATCGCACAGGCGCGAAGTGTGATGACTTGTGGGTGCCTAGTGCCTAGTGTCAACGACCTATGGTCGCCAGGTCGCGACAGTGTGGATGTCGATTTGGTGGAAAGCAACCAGGCAAAAGGTGACCAAGGCGAGACCCACGAGGATGGCCAGACCTGGTCGTGACCGGGTGACAGGCTTGGATGGATCTTGCCAGCTCCGTCCCTGACGAAGAAGAGAGACGGTACTCATCATAACGTAACATGCAACCGCAAATGGAGGGAAGCCAAAGAAACCGAGGATGGGCATTTCAAAAACCTTCAGCCAGCCGACGTGAGGCACGGTGTAGACCCACTTGGTTAGGGCCCAGTAGTTCCAGAACTCCCACCAAAGACCGCAAATGGCGCCCGCTGTCAGCAAGAGATAGAAGGTGCGGAGAGTCCCTTGCTGCCACTCCCGCATCAGAGAGCGCAATCCCAATCGATGATTCAGCGGTTCGAGGAGAAATATAAAGATGCCCCAGACCAGCGGGAAAAAGAACTGAGGCCAGACAAGGGGCAAGACCAGGAAGACGAGCCCCGTGATTACAAAGGGAACATACCAACGAGTTGAGCCGGAGATAGGTCGCAGCCGCGATTTTTTAAAAAGAGCATAGGCATCCAAAAGCTCCATGGTCTCAAAGAGCCCCGGGAGCACAGTAGCGTAGCACACCGCATATCCAGCCCAGCGTTGGAGAATATTTTCGGGCACCATGACGTAGTGCCAGTTGTTCAGGACAACGTTGAAGAGCTCGAAGATGAGCCAGAAACAGACAGACCAGGGTAAAAGGAGAAAAAACTCACGCGGATGCCGCTTGAGCAGTGAACTTCCCTTACGGTGGTAGACGAGCCCGTCAACGATCAGAATGTACGGCCACCAGGCAAGAGGAAAGAACCAGTACCTCACCACCTCTATGCCGATAAACAGGAGGACCTGGGCAACTACCAGTACGCAGAGTCCAAGCCAACCATATAAAGGAAAGCGATTTTTGTTCGGCAAGGTTCACACCTCTCTTCATCTCGGATTTCGGATCTCGGATTGTGGATTTAGGATTGATGTTAGTTGAGAGCTGTAATCTGATGTCGCTAGTGAGTTTCTGAACTATCGTTAAAGGAGTCAATCCGCATTCCGCAATCTAGAATCTTTTTGCAGTTATCGATTTTTTGCTATAAAGTCAACCACTTTTGTTACCCCTTCTAAAAAGCCTAATTGTCACGTAAATTTGTGAAAAAAAATGCTTGCAGATTTATCTGTTACGGGGTATATTCACTCCAACATTGTTAAAGATAGTACAAAATCAGCCCAGCCAATGTATTTTCTCTCCCCTCGGAACGGGGTGTGCTCAGGCATTTACTGGGCCCGAACACGGAGGAGTTGGTAGAAAACGCCGCCCCCTTGAGCCTGCTGTAAATGAGACTTTCCGGTTTAGCGAAACGAAAACCAACCGTTTCATCTACCGGTATAATGAACAGACGCGGTAGCCCGGCAGTCGTGTAAACGGATTTTGCCCCGCCACCTGAAAGGGAAAAATTCCCGAGGCGCGACACCGTAGTGATCGAGGCGTTTTTGCCCACTACAGTTAGAGCAAATTTTCACAAGCAACAGGCGGGAGAGGATAATTTTGCGCTTTTTGTAGGAGTGGAAAAGAAGACTCCACTAAGTTGTTGAGAAGGCGCCCTGATTAGTAGGGCTTGCCGCAACTCATATAGGTTTTGGAAAATGAATACTCAATGAAGAAGGGAGAACAGGAAATGTCGAAGTTGGTACCTCCACACGGAAAAGAGAGAAAGCTGAAACCGCTGCTGCTAGAGGGCGCTGAGCTCAAGGCAGAAGTTGAAAAGGCAAAGACCCTAAAGCAAGTACCTATGACTTCACGGGAAGCTTCTGACGTGCTCATGCTGGGCATCGGCGCTTTCACCCCGTTGGAAGGGTTCATGGGCTATGATGACTGGAAGGGAGTCTGTGACAAGTTCTTGACGACAGATGGAACTTTCTGGCCCATTCCCATCACCCTGTCGGTGACCAAAGAGTTGGCGGACAGCATTGACGCCAATGAAGAGGTCGCTCTCGTGGATGTGGAACATGACGATATCCTCGCCACCATGAAGGTGACGGAAAAATACACCATCGACAAGGTCCACGAGTGCAAAGCGGTCTTCGGGACCGATGATGCAGAGGGCCATCCCGGGGTGCAGAAGGTCATGGCTCAAGAGGAGATCAACCTGGCCGGTCCCATCAAGGTGCTGGGTGAGAGTTTTTATCCCTCAGAGTTCGGCGACCTCTATCAGACACCGGCCCAGTCCCGGGCAATGTTTGAGGAGCGGGGCTGGGACACGGTGGCGGCGCTGCAGCTCCGCAACCCCATGCACAACTCCCACGCCTACCTGGCCTGGATCGCCATTGAGGTCTGCGACGGCGTCTACATCCACCAGCTGGTGGGCAAGCTGAAAGAAGGCGATATTCCCGCTGACGTGCGGGTTGACGCGATTCAAGCCCTGGTGGATAACTACTTCCGCAAGGAACGCGTGCTGCAGGGGGGCTACCCCATGGAGATGCGCTACGCCGGTCCCCGTGAAGCCTTGCTTCACGCTTGCTTTCGCCAGAACTATGGCTGTAGCCACCTGATCGTCGGACGAGACCACGCGGGCGTGGGTGACTACTACGGCCCCTTTGACGCTCAGAAGATCTTCCTGGAAATCCCCGAGGGCTCGCTCGAGCTCAAGCCCCTGCCGCTGGACTGGACCTTCTACTGTTACGAGTGCGGTACCATGGCCTCCATGAAGACCTGCCCGCACGATGAGAAGGCCGTCATCGATGAGGATGGCAACTACGTAAGCGGCGCGCGGCTGCTGCTGTCCGGCACCATGCTCCGCAAGATGCTGTCCGAGGACAAACCGGTGCCCCCCGAGTTCTCCAAGCCAGAGGTCATCAAGATCCTCAAGGCTTACTACGCTGGCCTCGAAGAAAAGGTGGAGATCAAGCTTCACGGCGCCGCCACCGGCGATGTCGAGAAAAAATAGTCGCAAGAAGATTGGTCGAAAACGACCAAATGACAACCGGCCCTAAAGGTATTATCCGGCCGAATTTAACCAGGCATAGAAGTATTTGCTTTCTATGACCACTTGACAGCTAAATAGCACTTAGTGGAAGGAGGTGATCATCGGGTATTTGTTTTGGCTATGGAGTTAGGAATTTCGGATCTCTATTAAGTATTTACTTACGATTTTCGGAAAAAAAACTTAGGAGGTAAATCAATGCCAAGTTACGTCATTGATGAAAAATGTGACGGATGCAAGGGGCAGGACAGGACCGCCTGCATGTACATCTGCCCCAACGACCTGATGGTGTTAGACGCGGAGGCCATGAAGGCGTACAACCAAGAGCCCGAGTTTTGCTGGGAATGCTACAGCTGCGTCAAGATATGTCCCCAGCAGGCCATGGACGTTCGCGGTTATGCCGACTTCGTGCCCATGGGTGCGAGCGTGGTACCCCTGCGCGGTTCCGAAGACATCATGTGGACGGTGAAATTCAGAAACGGCACTATCAAGCGCTTCAAGTTCCCCATCCGCACCACCGAGGAAGGCATGGCTGTGCCCGATGGTGGTTTTACTGAGGGCCCTGGTGATCTCAACGACGAGAACCTGTGGACTGAGCCAACATCGGGGGGCTTCGATACGCTGCCCACCAAGTAATTTGAGGAGGAGAAAATTATGGAGGCTTTTGAAACCGTCGAACTGAGTACTGATCTTCTGATCGTCGGTGGCGGCATGGCCGCCTGCGGTGCGGCCTGGGAGGCATCTTACTGGGCCAAGAAGAACAACTTGAGCGTGCTCATGGTAGACAAGGCTGCGGTGGACCGCAGCGGCGCGGTGGCCATGGGGCTTTCCGCCATCAACACCTACATCGGTGCTGGCAAAGGGGAGAACAGCTGCGAGGACTTTGTCAGCTATGTCCAGAATGACCAAATGGGGACCGTCCGTGAGGACCTGGTCTACGATATTGCCCGCCACGTTGACTCCTCGGTGCACCTGTTCGAGAAATGGGGACTCCCCATCTGGAAGGATGCCGAGGGTAACTATCAGCGCGCCGGCCGTTGGCAGATTATGATCAACGGCGAGTCCTACAAGGTAATCGTGGCCGAGGCAGCCAAGAACGCCCTGGGTGTGGACAACATCATAGAGCGGCTATTCATCGTCAAGCTGTTCACCGACGCCAATGACCCCAGCCGGATCGCCGGGGCCGCAGGCTTCAGCGTCCGCGAGAACAAGGTCTATTTCATCAAGGCCAAGGCCATCTGCTGCATGTGCGGTGGCGCCGTGCACATCTTCCGACCGCGCTCCGTGGGCGAGGGTCTGGGCCGCACCTGGTATCCACCCTGGAACGCCGGCTCCAACTACGCCATGATGGCGCAGGTGGGGGCTGAGTTGGCCCAGATGGAAAGCCGTTTCATCCCCACCCGGTTCAAGGACGGCTACGGCCCGGTGGGCGCCTGGTTCCTGTTCTTTAAGGCGTCGGCCACCAACGCTTTCGATGAGGAGTACATCCACAATCTGGACGTGCTCAAGCCCTGGGCACCATATGACGCAGCCAAGCCAGTGCCCACGCCGTTGCGTAACCACCAGATGATGATTGAGACCATGGAGGGCAGGGGTCCGGTGTCCATTAGGACTGAACGGGCCATCGCCGCCCTGGCCGAAAAGTACAAGGATGACCCCAAGGCCTACAAGAAGAAGATGAAAGAGCTGGAGGCCGAGGCCTGGGAAGACTTCCTGGATATGACCATCTCCCAGGCGCTGGTCTGGGCCGGCCAGAATATCTTCCCGGAAGAGAAGAGTTCCGAGATGATGGCAGCCGAGCCCTATTTTATCGGCTCCCACGCCTCCCACGCCGGTATGTGGGTGAGCGGACCCGCAGACCTGGCACCGCCCGAGTGGAATTGGGGCTACAACCGGATGACCACGATCAAGGGTCTGTTCACCGGTGGTGACGGGGTGGGCTGTTCTGCTCACAAGTTTTCTTCCGGCTCCCACGCCGAGGGACGGATCGCCGCTAAAGGGGCCATCAAGTTCCTGGTGGACAACCCCGGGGATGTGAATCTTGACGCTTCTCAGTTCGAGGCAGTCAAGGCTGAGATCCTGCTGCCCTTGAAGACCTACGAAGAAGGCAAGGGCTACACGGTCACAGACGATATTACCCCCAATTACATCCGGCCCAAGATGTTCTTGTTCCGCTTGAACAAGATCATGGACGAGTACGCCGGTGGTACCTCTAATTGGTACACCACGAACAAGCCCATGCTGGAGCGGGCCCTGGAGGAGCTCAGGATGCTCTATGAGGACTCCAAGTTTCTGGGCGCCAACGGTCTGCACGAGCTGATGCGGGCCTGGGAGAACTACCACCGTCTGTGGACCTCCGAGGCTCACGTGCGGCACCTCATGTTCAGGGAGGAGACCCGTTACCCGGGTTACTACTACCGCGCTGACTTCAAAGAGGTCCTGGACCAGGAGAACTGGCACGTGTTCACCATCTCCAAGTGGGATCCCGCCACCAGAGAGTGGTCTATTCGCAAGGAGCCCGTGCAAAATTGGTTGGGCCTATAAGTGAAACCTGATTGATCCTGCTCCAGGCGCCGGACTGGCGTCTGGAGCACTTTTTTAACTTTCCTTTCCTTGGGCAACACTGAGACTTCCGTTGCCCAAGATACTTACCTAGAGATTTGAGGGATGCTGTTTAGCCCTCCCAGAGTTGACTCCAAAATCTAAACCTTATGGTGATTGCCCGGCAAAACGGCTATAGATACGGAACAGGGAAGTTGCGGCGGCGACAAGCTCATGCGCGTCGGGCAACCTCCTTAGGGTTTAGTCGTAACTCTTCCTACGTACAATCTTGCCCTAAAGTAAAACCAAATACCTTGGAGGAATGCGATGGCTGATGAAAAGGCTTTGACGGAAAGTATTTTAGTGGTGGGCGGCGGCATCAGCGGCCTGACCACGGCGGTGGAGGCGGCCGAGGCTGGCCGAGATGTTTTTATTGTTGAAAAGCGGCCGTATCTTGGCGGTCGGGTGGCGCAATTGAACCAATACTTTCCCAAGCTCTGCCCGCCCAGTTGCGGCCTGGAAATCAATTTCCGCCGCATAAGAGAGAATCCCCGGATAAAAACTTTCACCATGGCTGAGGTGGAAAATGTCTCCGGTGAGGAAGGAAACTTCGATGTGACCATCAAACTCAACCCGCGCTATGTGAATGAGAACTGCACGGCCTGCGGGGATTGTACCGAGGGGGTCACCACTGAAATTCCCAATGAGTACAATTACAATATGGACAAGATCAAGGCTGTCTATCTTCCTCACGACATGGCGTATCCCATGCGCTATGTGATTGCTCCGGAAATCATCGGCACGGAGGAGGCAACCAAGGCCAAGGAGGCCTGCCAGTATGACGCGGTGGATTTGGGCATGCAGCCTGAGAGCATAACCCTTAAGGTAGCATCTGTTGTTTGGGCCACCGGCTGGAATCCTTACGATGCCACCAAGATGGAGAATCTGGGATTTGGCACGGTTCCCAACGTGATCACCAACGTGATGATGGAACGGTTGGCAGCCTTTGATGGTCCAACCGACGGCAAGATTGTCCGACCCGCAGATGGCAAACCGGTGGAGAGCGTTGCTTTTGTACAATGCGCCGGTTCCCGGGACGAGAACTACATGGACTTTTGCTCCCACATTTGCTGCTTGGCCTCACTCAAGCAGACGACCTACGTTAAGGAGCAGCTCCCCGATGCCAAGGTCACCATCTTCTACATTGATATCAGAGCTTTGGGTAAATACGAGGAGTTCTACACCAAAGTTGCAGCTGACGAAAATGTCACCCTCATCAAAGGCAAGGTTGCCAAGGTAGAGGCAGACCCGGCCAGCGGCCAGATTGTGGTCGAGGCCGAGGACATTTACAGCGGCAGTAAAAGCCAGGCCAAAGTGGATTTGGTGGTGCTGGCTACCGGTATGGAGCCCAGTATGGCCACGGCCAGGGTGCCCGCTGATGTAAGCTACGACGAAAGTGGCTTTGTCGTAGGTGAGAAGCCGGGAATCTATGCTGCCGGATGCGCCAGAAGGCCGCTGGATGTGGCGACTTCCAACCGAGATGCTACCGCTGCAGCGCTCAAGGCCATTCAATCTACGGTGAGGAGGTAATCCAATGGAGAAGAAAGTAGGGGTTTATATATGTAAAGGCTGTGGCATCGGGGATTCCCTGGATATGGAAGCCCTGGCCGCGGTTGCCAATGACGAGTTCAGCCCAGCGGTTTGCAAAGACCACGATTTTCTTTGCAGCGAGGCAGGGGTGCAGGTCATCCAGGAAGATTTGAACGGTGATGACGCTGTTAATGCAGTGGTGGTCGCGGCCTGCTCCCCCCGGGTCATGCGAGATGTGTTTGACTTCGGGCCGAGCGTGGTACTGGATCGGGTAAACCTCAGGGAGCAGGTGGTTTGGTGCCAGCCTAAAGGGGAAGAAGATACCCAGATGATGGCCGAGGATTACCTGCGGATGGGGATTACCAAGGTCGGGGACATGGAGCCCCTGGAACCTTTCCAGCCGGAAGAGGAAATGTCTAAAAGGCTGCTGGTAGTGGGTGGCGGGCTGGCAGGTATTACTGCCTCTGCTGAAGCGGCAAAGGCCGGCTACGAGGTGGTGCTGGTGGAGAAAGAAGCTCAGCTGGGTGGCTGGATGAATAAACTCCACAAGCAGGCTCCCCTGAAGCATCCCTACACCGACCTGGAGGATGTGGATATCGGCGATCGCATCAAAGCGGTGGAAGAAGACGGTAATGTCACGGTGTATACCGGGGCCACCATGGAGAAAATCGAAGGTGCGCCCTGTCTCTATACTGCACATATCAAGCAGAACGGCAATGTGGTAACCGAAAAGGTAGGTGCCATCGTAGTGGCCACCGGAGCTGTGCCCTACGATGCCGGCAAGTTAACCCATCTGGGATTCGGCCAGAGCGAAAACGTTATCACCAATGTCACCATGGAAGAGCTTGCCTCAAAGGGTACTATTACGCGGCCCTCCGACGGCCGGCCGGTAAAGTCAGCGGCCTTTGTTCTGTGCGCCGGCTCCAGGGATCCAGAGCACCTTTCTTACTGTTCTTCGACCTGCTGCATAGAGTCTCTCAAGCAGGCCAAATACCTGCGGCTACAGGACAAAGATGCCAAGGCCTATGTGATCTACAGGGACATGCGCACCCCTGGTCACTACGAGTATTTCTACAAGAGCATGCAAGAGGATGAAGGCATGTTTCTCACCAAAGGTGAGGTGAGCGGTGTCAGTGAGGATGAGAACAAGAATGTGGTGCTGGAGGTGGATGATACCCTGCTGGGCGAAAAGATTCAGCTGAAGGTGGATATGGTGGTTCTGGCAACGGGCATGGTGACAAATGCGGACATTGGTGAGGAGGTCGAGCTGGGTCTGGAAGATGATGAGGAGGGTGCGGCCGAATTAGCGGACGTGCCTGCCGACACTATCATTAAGTCAGACATGCTCAACCTGGACTACAGGCAGGGGCCGGAGGCGCCACCGTTGCACAGCGGCTTTCCGGACTCACACTTCATCTGTTTTCCCTACGAGTCGCGGCGAACGGGAATCTATTACGCAGGCAGTGTGCGGGCTCCCCTGGATGGGCCCAGTACCATTGATGACGGAGGAGGAGCTGCACTCAAAGCAATCCAATGTGTGGAACTCACCTCCAAGGGTATGGCCGTGCATCCGCGGTCCGGAGACATGAGTTATCCGGATTTCTTTATGGACCGTTGCACCCAGTGCAAGCGCTGTACGGTTGAGTGTCCATTCGGGGCCATTAATGAAGACGAAAAGGGCAATCCACTTCCCAACCCCACCCGCTGCCGCAGGTGCGGGGTCTGCATGGGCGCCTGTCCTGAACGGATCATCTCCTTCAAGAATTACTCGGTCCGGATGATCGGTAACATTATCAAAAGCATCAACGTGCCGGACGAGTGGGACGAGAAGCCAAGATTTCTCATCCTGGCCTGCGAAAATGACGCCTATCCGGCCCTGGACATGGTGGGTCTCATCCGCCAGGAGATCAGTCCCTGGGCAAGGGTCATTCCCATGCGCTGCCTGGGCGGCTTGAACCTGATCTGGGTCGCCGATACCCTGTCCAAAGGCATCGATGGTATCCTGTTGCTGGGTTGCCGCCATGGTGATGATTACCAGTGTCATTTCGTCAAGGGTAGCGAGCTGGCAGATATTCGGTTGTCCAAGGTTGCGGAAACCCTGGACCGGTTGGCCCTCGAGTCCGACCGGGTGCAGCTGATTCAGTTGCAGATCAGTGAGTATTCCGAGCTACCCAGAATGATAAATGAGTTTTCAGAAAAGCTGGATGAAGTTGGTCCCAATCCCTATAAGGGTTTCTAGTCCTTCGACTCATAAGTTCTGTTCGGAACTTATTCTCTCAGGACTAGTGCTGAGTAAGCGAAATTAGCCTCTGCTCACTAGAAAATAAATCGCCTAACTTGCGCATCGAAGCACGAGGAGGTAATTACCATGGCAGATGAATCCGCAGTGCAAGTAGAGAGCAAAGCTGCGACTTTGGTGGAGCCCGATCTGGACTTCGTTCGGGAACTCAAGGCGGCAGGGGGAGAGACTCTGAAAAAGTGCTTTCAGTGTGCCACCTGCTCTGTGGTCTGCGAGCTTGCTCCTGAGCAGAAACCTTATCCCCGTAAGGAAATGATCTACTCGCAGTGGGGCCTGAAGGACAGGTTGGTGAACAATGTCGATGTGTGGCTCTGCCACTACTGCAATGACTGTTCCACCCATTGTCCCAGAGATGCGAGGCCTGGAGATACCCTGCGGGCAATTCGCGCTTTGAGCTTCAAACATTTTGCCTTTCCCAGCTTCATGGGTAAGATCGTCGGTGAGGCAAAATACTTGCCGATAATGCTTGCCATTCCGGTGCTCATCCTCTTGCTTGGGATTAAAATTGCAGGAGGCCATATCCCTGAGGGAGCGGTGGAATACCGTGACTTGTTTCCACTCCTTCTGGTGGATGCTATCTTTGTCGCAGTTACTTTCATGGCCATAGGATCCATAGGTTTTGGCGTTTGGAACTTTTTACAAGGTATACACGCCAATGCCGTCAAGGAAGGCTACACGGAAGATAAACCGCTGGCAATGGGCGACTACGTAAAGAGCCTGATCTCGGTAATTCCCACCATTTTGTTGCACGACAAATTCAAGCTTTGCACCACCAACCGCGATCGCTACTGGTCCCACATACTTGTGTTGGTTGGTTTTGTGGGTTTGTTCATTGTTACCAATATAGGCTTTGTCGGGATCTATGGTGGGCCTCTTCTCGGCATAAATACAAATTTTCTCGCCCCGCCATACTCACTTGCCAACCCAATAAAGCTGTTCGCCCTGCTTGTAGGCATTGGGTTACTGGTGGGCATTATCCTGGTAATCACCAACCGGCTTAAGCCCAAAGATGCCGAGAGTACCATCAGCTATCTTGATTGGTCTCTGATAATAGCTGTCTTGGCCACGGTTTCAACAGGGCTTTTGACCTGGGTTGGCCGGGTGGGCAATGTGGGCACTGTTGCCTATGGTATTT
>Ga0210118_1000015_pt1 | contig 20671 bp, 25 predicted proteins | sample Tolay_CordA_D2_FD_185578 | JGI IMG/M metagenome (GOLD analysis project Ga0210118, IMG submission 185578) | Wetland microbial communities from the San Francisco Bay, California, USA, that impact long-term carbon sequestration - Tolay_CordA_D2... | ecosystem: Environmental > Aquatic > Marine >... | reverse complement strand
GGGAAAAAGAGGACTATAGAAAGTTAATCACCGAAACCGCAAGAATCGATCTATTGACCTAGTGACCTAATGACCCAGTGACCTAATGACTCAGTGACCTAATGACTCAATGACTGTTCTCCCCTATGATTGACCATACTTTCCTACACCTCCCCCACATCGGCCCCCGGACCGAGATTGACCTCTGGCGCCGGGGCATTCTCACCTGGGATGACCTGGAGCTTCACCTCAAGGATTGGCCCAAAAATACTGGGCAACGGCGACGCATAACCAGGCAACTCCACGAGTCCATTGAGCACCGCGGGCAAGCCGGTTACTTCTACAACCGCCTCCCCTCTGCCGAGCGCTGGCGGCTCTATCGGGACTTCCGAAGCCGCTGCGGTTTTCTGGACATCGAGACCACGGGTATAAGCAGTTACGACCACGAAATTACCGTCATCGGTCTCTATGACGGCCTCCAGACGCACCACTTCATCAGCGGGGAAAACCTGGAGGAGTTCGAGGATGCCGTAGAGGGTTATGATTTGCTGATTACCTTTAATGGTTGTAGATTTGACCTGCCTTTCATCGCCGGTTTTTTCCCCAACCTCCAGTTCCGTCAGGCCCACATCGATCTGCTTCATGTGGCACGGCGGCTGGGCTACCGCGGCGGCCTCAAACGAATCGAGCCTCTTTTTGGAATCTTTCGCGACTCGGAGATCCAGGAGATGAGCGGCTACGAGGCGGTTGTACTCTGGCACGAGCATCTCCTTGGCAGTCCTGAAGCCCTTCCCAGACTGCTCAAATACAATGAAGCTGACGTGGTCAACCTCAAGACCATCATGGAGATCGCCTGGGAACGGCTACAGCAAGAGTTGGAGCTGGCCGCGGGCTGCATGTTGCCATTCGATTTAGTTAACGGTGAAAAATGAACCGGAAGCAGCCCCGCCACTGAGCTCGGCCGTTATGTGGCTTTTTAGAGGTATCCCAACTTGACCAAGCGAGGTCACATTCGAATCTTCCTGATCGCCACCGTTGTCTGGGCTGGCTTCTTGGTAGCTGGCCTGCCTTCTTACTATCAGCAGTACTCCAACCTTCTGATGGCTTGGTTTGACTCTCTTGTACTGATTCCCATAGCCGCTATCGTCTACCTCGTTCTAAGGCGGTTACGGCCTGAGAGGCGGCTTACGGTTGCACTTTGGCTAGCATTCTATTTCACGGTGCCACTAGCGCTCTATGACTGGCTCTACTGCGGGCTTTACCTGGGTCACGGTATCCAGTTCATCTTTAGATATTGGTATCTGACCGTTTACTATGCGATACCCTGGGTTCTACTGCCGCTCGTGGCACTTCTTCTCAATCGCACGCGCCCAGCCCAAATGGAGCATACGGGCGCCACCTAGCCACTCGCTGCAGTCGGACCCATTCGACTCAGCCTTTCGCCTAGCTCAAGGCTTCGCTCCCCGAGACTGCGCTCCCCGAGACAAGCTCGGGACAGGCGGGACAGGCAGGACCGCTGGGCGGCAGTTTCAAGAAAGGGATATTGAAGGTGTCCGAAGATGCACTTGCGGCTTGTGAAAACGATTATCGTGTTGCCTGGCACAGTGCTTGTTTTCATCCCTGGAGCTATTCTCCTGGCCACCCAAGACACAAGATTTGCACTAGAGTTAGCGTCTCCCGCTAAGATTTGGTTCTGGTTGGCCTTGTTTGCTGCGATCATTGGCCTAGCTTTGAGTGGTTGGGCAGCCACGCTCTTCGTAAAATTGGGCCAAGGAACTCCCGCTCCCTGGGACCCCCCGAAGAGATTGGTTATTCGGGGTCCGTACCGCCATGTTAGAAACCCGATGATTGCTGGCGCCTTGCTCGTGCTTCTTGCTGAGGCAATATTATTCCAGTCTTTGCCGATAGCCACATGGATGACGGTATTCTTTATTGGTAACGCAATTTATTTTCCGCTTATTGAAGAGAAAGGGTTAGAGAAAAGATTCGGCGATGAGTACCGGAACTATAAAGCCAATGTTCCCCGCTGGCTCCCCCGAATACGGCCTTGGAAACAGGTAGGCTCTCATGAGAGCTAGGAAAGGACGAGGAGAAATGAAGTCTATAAGATTTTGGAACCTAAGAGTTCTTATCGGCATACTTTTTATCTGTGGATGGATGAGTTTGTCTTTTGCCCAAGACCGAAAAGTAGACATCAATGCTCTCGTGCAAGAGACTCAGAAGATGAGTGATACCTCAGGTGAGATGACACTCATTTGGTGGATTCCAGAGGAGTTTTGGCGGGCTAGTTTTGAACAGGATCCAAACATGACAGCAGCACAAACGGAAGAGTTCGTCAAAATCCTTCGCCCTTACATGCTAATCGTGGCTGTTGATGGCAATATCGGAACATTTGGAGGGGTTACCTACAAATCTGAGACAACTATCCGAGGCAGTATTCAGGTCATAGATAGCCAGGGAACTCGTTATCGCCCATTGAACAACGAAAATATCGATGCAGACACAAAAAATTTTCTATCAATGATGAAGCCTGTTTTTGTAAACATGCTCGGCCCGATAGGGCAAAACATGCATTTCTTTCTCTTTCCAGCCAAAAACACAATGGGGCAGAATATTGCAGTTGCCAAGAGTGAGGGAGCCTTTTCGGTGAAATTGGACAAGAGAGTATTCAAATGGAGATTGCCTTTGGGTTCGCTTCTTCCGGCAAAAATATGTCCAGTTGGCGGAGAACGGTTGAGCGGTGCCTGGAAATTTTGTCCGTGGCATGGAGTTGAACTTACATATAGAAGATAATAGAATCCTAACCATTCACTGCAGTCTGATCCGCCGTCGTCACGCCAAGGCGTGACTATGGCGAGACAAGCCCGCCTACACTCCTACTGGAGCTTCGGCGCGACTACTGAGCTCAACTGTTATCCGGCGGGCAGAATGAAGCTAAGATGATTTTGGCACGGGACATATGGGGAAAGGTAAATAAAGACTTTGAAACTCCTGAGGAGGCAGCTCTCGCATTGTCAGTTTTGGCTGACTTTGTGGACCAAAATCAAGAGCTGTCGAGTGATCGCATATTGCGATGTATTGTTTTCGTCGCCAACGGAGACTTCGATAGGCTGGAGAAAGCTCTAGACCTGGCCAAGACAGACTATCGAGATTTGATAGTCTGGGCAGAGTACGACGAGCAAAACGAACGAGTTCGTGACCTAACGAATCCGTTCTAGCCCGGCTGTTATTGAAGCTCCCTGCAGCAAGCTGCAGGGAATCTTCGAAATGTAAGGTACTTAGCCATTTTATTGTAGTTCGCTCGCTAACCCCGCAGCCCCGGCGACGGAATTTCCGCTCCGCTCCAACAAGCTACGGGGAATGCGCTCGCTGGAGCATTTTCATGCAACTGACATTTTATCAGGAGGGAAGTTAATGCAGATATGGGTCGACGCCGATGCCTGCCCCAGAGTGATAAAAGATATTCTATTTCGCGCCGCTGAGAGACTACACGTATCCTTAACTTTAGTCGCGAATCGGCTCCTGCACACCCCTCCGTCACCTTATATCAAGGCGATCAAAGTAGATTATGGCCTCGATGTGGCCGACAACCAAATAGTACAGAAATTACAACCCGGCGACCTGGTCATTACCGCTGACATACCTCTCGCCGCCGAGATTATAGAGAAAGGCGGCCATGCGCTTGATCCCAGGGGAGAGTTCTATACAAAAAGCAATATTGGCGAACGCCTTGCTGTGCGTAATTTTATGGATGAATTACGAAGTGGTGGCGTGGACACAGGTGGCCCATCGTCTTTCAATCTGAGTGACCGTCAGGCTTTTGCTAATCAATTAGATCGCTTTTTGGCTAAACACAGCGACACTTGAAGGGTCTTCTACCCGGGTAGCGCAGACCCGTCCAAGTAGCAGTGAACAGTCTAAAATTATGAACAAAGATGCTTCCAAAAAGATGAGAGTGGTAGAGATTGAGGAAGAACCCATTGAGCTTTATAAAATTCTAAAGTTCGAGAACATGGTTCAAAGCGGGGGAGAGGCGAAATTTGTTATTGCAGAGGGGCTTGTGCGTGTAAATGGAGAAATTGAAACCAGGAAAAGAAAAAAGATCTTTTCGGGCGATATTATTGAATTTGGAGAAGAAACAATTAGAATTATTACCAAAGGGAGCGGCTCAAGGCTTGAGGCACAGGGCACAAGGCAAAAACAATAAAAGATAACTTATCTTCTCTTTATGCCTTGAGGCAGTCTGCTCGAGTGATGGAGCATTGCAAAATATCAAATTCCATGCACTAAGTCTCAAGGTTTCAGGTGTCGGGTGTCAGGGAAGAAAAACAAAAAAACTGAAACCTGAACACTGAAACCTGAAACCTCCACAAAAGCTCGCCACCTGTACCGGCGAAGTCATTAAACTCTGACCTGGCCCTATGGACCAAGCTTGCAAGGAGCAGTCATGCCTTATGTAAATATCAAAGTGACCGAGGAAGGAGTCACAGCAGGTCAAAAGGCTGAACTTATCAAGGGAGTGACCGAACTCCTCGCCAAAGTTCTGGGAAAGAACCCAGCAACTACAGTCGTGGTCATAGATGAGGTCCATACGGACAACTGGGGTATTGGTGGGGAAACTGTTACAGTGCGACGCCAACGTGGTCAATAAGAGCTCTCCCACCGTGGCACGCCGAGCCGCTGCATTCAACCGTGCGCGATAGAGACATGTCCATAGAATTATCATTTCAGCCATTGACCACAGACCAATCGGAAAACAAAACTTTTTGACCCGAAACATTTACGAGGTTCATTCGTGAACGATCTATCCACCAATTCAAGTCGCTGGCCGAAATGGACTCTTTTCGCTGCCTTGCTTTTAGCCGTGCCAGTTCCCTACTTCATGGTGGTTGTGGGCGGTATAGTGCCGACATTCTGCATAATCTATCTCGCAGTTCACGGGCTTATTGTTGCTTTACCAAAATTCACTGCCGAAGGCTTCTGGATGCTCGGCATATTGTGGGCGCATGTCGTGATTCTCGGAGGCCTTCTCTATGTCTCGGCGGCCGGAATTAACTGGTTGCTGTTCCGCTTCCTTCCTTATCGCTACGCTCTCGTGGTCGTGCTTGGGTTGATTGTCGCTCTTTTTGTAGCATCAGCCTTTGAAATCTATCGAGTGCCTGGACATAACAGCGCACCGCCGGCGAATATATTTCGCATTTATAAAAGTTTCGCCACTTAGCCTGGATTATTCATGAAGCTGTGTCGCGAGACCGTGAAGATGGACGTTCCACCTGGCAACCGCAGGGGCTTGAATCCGAGGCGTACTAGAACAGTACGTCGCAGGGTTCAAGGCCCGAGGACGCCAGGAAGAACGATTATATCCACGGTCGGAGCAGCTGATTCATGAATAATCCGGGCTAACATCTGCAACTGATTCCGCCACCCACCCTGCGGTGTAGGCGGGATCGCTGTTTTTTGGCTTTGAGAAAGCTTATGGGACAAACTTTAAGGCGGCGTATTCTCACCGAACTTTTCGTTCTCGGTGTACTAACTATCGTATTTCTCGTTCTTTTTCCAAAACGGGCCACCTACATTGACGTTCTTCTTGCTCTGTTCGCGCTCTGTCTCATTGCCTCGAACGCTCGGTTCACCAGAAACTCAATCTGGGCTCAGTTCCCACCGAAAGAGGATCTACGGACTCGAGTAAGACGATCCTTCCTTCTGGCCTCAGCCGTCACTATGCCCGTGATTCTTGCCTTCGCGGCAATCGGACTTGCGCTCGGTTACAGGGAATCCGGCTGGGATGGAGCCTGGGCTCGATTCTTAAACTACCATCTCCCCATAGCGTTCGTCCTCTACCTCCCGTGGGCTCTGCTGCAGCAGTTCCTCTTCCAGTTCTACCTTCTCGGGCGTCTTCTTACGCTTTTCCCCGCGCCGGTCTCAGTAGTCGCCACGGGGATGGCTTACTCTTTAGTCCACTTACCTGACATCGGCGTCACGCTTGCCGCCGCTGTTGCAGGAATCTTCTGGACTTTTCTCTACCGTCGCTATCGAGTCCTGCTCCCCCTGGGACTCTCTCATGCCTTACTCGGGTCCACATTTTACTACTGGGTCTACGGTCATGATCTTTTCATGGTTTGGAAAGAGATGTTACAGTAATCTCTTTCTTCGTCCATGGATTGTTAGCCTGAATATTTCCGGGTTAGCCCGGATATTCCATGAATTACTGTCGCGAGACCACGAAACTGGGAACCCGCTTGCGGGACTGAGCGGAGCGCAGCGAGCGCGAAGAGGATGGACGTGCCACCGGGCAACCGCAGGGTGTTGGTTTCGAGGCGTACCTGAACGGTACGTCGCAGGAAGAGCCTGTCCTGAGCCTGTCGAAGGAACACCCGAGGACGCCAGGAAGGGCGACCATATCCGTGGTCGCAGCAAGTGAGCCATGAAATATCCGGGCTAGGTCTAGAGACAAAAAAGGAGTTAAGATGAGGAGCAATGTCGATGAACTAACAAAGGCATTAGAGCTTGACAGAGATGGTGATTGGGATAGTGCTCATACAATTGTACAGGGTATTGAATCGCCAGATTCTTATTGGATTCATGCATACTTGCACCGAAAGGAGGGCGCTTTAGGAAACTCAAACTACTGGTACAGAAGAGCCAAAAAGACAATGCCGGAATATGATTTAGATCAAGAATGGAATGAGCTGTATGAATATATTACCTCAAAGTAAAAAAACGGGGACCAGGTGTCAGGTGGCAGGTGTCAGGAAAAAAACATAGAAGCTTAAACTGTAGTCGTTGAGAAAGATGACAGCCGAAACAACATATATCAGAGCAGCTGGAGCAGTTGACGTCCCGGTATTGTCCGGTCTCATTCGCGTTTCTTTTCGTGATGTGGCTGAAAGGTTCGCTCTTACTCTTGAGAACTGCCCTAAACATCCATCTAACTGCACTGACGAGTGGATTGAAAACGATCTTTCCAGGGGAGTGGCTTATTACATCTTGGAGCACGATGGCACACCAGTGGGATGCGTCGCTCTCGAAAAAGAGAATTCAGATCTATGTTATCTTGAACGGCTCGGGGTTTTACCACAGAGCAGGCAAAAAGGTTTTGGAAAAGCACTTGTCGATCATGTTTTTTCTGAGGCCAGAGCTTTGGGAGCAAAACAGATAGGTATAGGCATTATTTCCGATGATACTGAATTGAAGCTGTGGTATCAGAGGATCGGTTTCGTTGAAAAAGAGACAAAGGAATTTGCCCATTTGCCATTCCTTGTCACCTTCATGTCATATGAGCTATGAATGAACCTTCCGACCCAAAGAGATTTCAGATTGAAGAGCTTAGTAACTCGCTTAAGGAATGCATGCAGCCTCAATCTACAATCTGAAACTGGGAACCCGCCCGAAGGGTGGGAGTCCGAAGGACAAATCATAAATCACACCTTTCTCTTGCTTTGATTCTCTATTGGAGCCTATATGACAACGAACAGCAACTGTTCTGACCTGGCCGACCAGAAGCGGTTTAGGCCGATTCAGGATCTGCATAAATGGTCTCCCGATTGTATGGTGGCAGTCGATGACAGTTTCGAGTTGAAAGACGAATTTCTTTTTATCACCGATCCAATTCATCTCGGTCAGACAATGAGTGCAAGCACCGACCCATCGGCGAGTTATGTGCGAACGCGTGGTCTGACGGTGACACATTATGGTGGCAAAGCTTCATGCCCGGTGTTGTGGTGCAATCCGTACCTCTTGCTTCCACTGTCACAGTCCTTGGAAGAAAAGTTCTTGTTGCCTGCCAACACAGAAACGCTGGCTGAAAAGATTTCCTGCCACTCCGGGACACTTCTTTTTCTGCCGTTGGCGGATGATATTCCACAGTCTTTGCGTGACCAGGTAAATGAGGTTTGCACGGACCAAAATGGGGCCAAGATAAGGCTCGCAGCCGGAACGTATAGAGTATTCTATGAGCAATTCGAGTCACCCCAGGGCTTCCAGGAGGAACTCTACCGAAATATAGTTGCTCAGAAGCAGTGAGACTGCTTGTTAACATTTCAGTACAGTTGACCTGGAAAACAGCTCGTCCGCGCTTGCTTCGCCCCAGCCTCATGGTGGAACCATTGTTTACAATATGAAAAAACGACATGTATGGTTCACGGTACGGATGTGCGGTTTGTCGCTCCTGGCGGCGTGCTCTGGCACCTCAGCACAGGCACATGAGACCAATGAGCCTGTCCAGCGGCATGGTGTAGTCGCTCCCCAGACATATGTGTATGAATGTAGCGACAACTACAGCTTTGTAGCACGAATAGAGGGCGAAAAAGCCTGGCTGTTTTTGCCAAAAAAAACTTTACGTCTTCCCCATGTTCCATCGGCTTCTGGAGCGAAGTACAATGACGGGCAGATAACGTTTTGGAGCAAGGGAAATGAAGCATTGATCGAGGATGGTCAAGAAACGCACCACAATTGCAAGAACAACAGGGCAAAGGCCATCTGGGAACATGCCAAGTTGGGAGGTGTCGATTTCAGGGCCGTTGGCAACGAACCGGGTTGGTACCTGGAGTTAAAGCAAGGTGATAGTGTCGTATTCGTAGCCGACTACGGCCAGAGACGATATAAGTTTGCCACACCTGCGCCCATGATCGACCTGCAGGCACGAGTAACAACCTATAGAGTTCAGGCCAGTGAGCATGAGTTGGTAATTGTGATTACAGGACAAGGCTGCCGTGATTCTATGAGCGGCGAACCGTTTGAGACCAGGGTCACCGTGATCTTTGACGACAGAGAATATCAGGGATGTGGTCGCCCACTCCACTAATGCTGCCCACACCAAAGTTGATGGAGACGGGCCCGCCTTTGCTATAGCGTAGGCGCGGACGCTGAGTCCGACCACTAGCTTGCGAGAAGGGATAGGGCTTGCTGCTATGGTTCTGAGAATCATCCCCTTGATACTTGCTTCCCTGCTGTTGGGAGCCCACTTTTTAAGAGGCAGCAGTATCATTCTTGTAGGTGTTAGCATCCTCGCACCATTGCTACTCCTCATCAAAAAGCGCTGGATTCTGTTGCTTGCACAAGGGTTAGCCTACGTTGGTGCGCTGGTCTGGATGCACACAACCTTTGTCTTGGTCCAGCAGCGCATGATGGTTGGTGCGCCATGGTTCAGAATGTTCTTGATTCTCGCCGGTGTCACAGCTTTCACTTTGTACGCTGGATACCTCTTGAACTCAGATGTTATAAAGCAACACTACCAGTGAACCAACATCAATGAGAAAAGCAGGAAATGCTTAGCTACAGAATAACCCACAATGGTCCAATTTCTGGATTCATCAAATACTGGATAGGTCGTGTTTGGATGGGAGTATTTGGTTGGGATGTTGTGGGGCAGGTTCCGCCTGGTGGCAAATTTGTCGTTGTGGGTGCACCACATACCAGTGGCTGGGATTTTCCTTTCACGCTTGCCGCAGTATATATATTCCGCTTAAGGATCTCTTGGCTGGGAAAAGATACGCTTTTCAAAAAGCCTTTTGGAGGAATCATGAGATGGTTGGGGGGAATCCCTATTAATCGGGGCAGCGAGCACGGTGTGGTCGATCAGATTGCGAAGCAATTCAGGGAGTCTGAGAAGCTTGTCGTTGCCATAGGTCCTTCGGGAACAAGAAAGAAAAAAGACTATTGGAAATCGGGTTTTTACTGGATTGCACATACTGCCCAAGTTCCCATATTATGTGGATATTTAGATTACGGTCAGAAAAAGGCATGTCTTGGTCTCTCTTTCGTACCTACAGGTGATATTAAAGAGGATATGAACCGCATTCGTGAGTTTTATCAAGGCATCCAAGGGAAATATCCTGAGCTGACAACGAGAATCAGGTTAGTTGATGAATAGTGAAGAATCTGGGCCCAAGAATCCCGGCTGTGGGCCGCCCCCTGTAGGGTTTTCAATGGTCTTTCCTCTTTTGCGGTGGTCTGCTGGAGTGAGGGAGTGTTGAAAATATCAAATTCCAAGCACCAAATTTCAGGGTTTAAGGTGTCGGGTGTCAGGTGTCAGGGAAGAAAAACAAAAAAACTGAAACCTGTCTAAGATCCCGTCTGAAGCGAAGCGCCAGCGGGGAACACTGAAACCTGAAACCTCAGTCTTTGTTATTTGGAATTTCTATTCCTCATCCCTGTGGCGGAGCATGATTAAACTACAGACAGTGGAAAACGCAGATCACGTGGCTCAAGCAAAAGCTCTGTTCCAGGAGTATGCTGAGACGCGAAAGAATGATCCTGCACTTGAGGATTTTCATGAGGAGATAGACAATCTTCCCGGGAAATATGCGGCTCCGGACGGAAACCTTATCCTTGCTTATAGTGATGGGAAACTGGCCGGATGTGTTGCGGTGCACAAATTGGCTGACGGTGTTTGTGAAATGAAGCGACTCTACGTCTCCCCGAGTATTAGGGGACAAGGGATCGGCAGATGCCTCGTTGAGGCAATTCTGCAGCAAGCAGCAATGATGGGATATTCTCACCTGCGTTTGGATTCCATCCCCAGCATGAAAGAAGCTCAGGCGCTCTACGAGTCTATCGGCTTCTATGAAATACCTGCCTATCGGCACAACCCAAATGAAGGCACAAAGTATTACGAAATTGAATTGCATAACAAGTCAATGAATCTGACATGAAAAGAAGATGATCAAGATCCGCAAAGAACAGCCATTGGTAGAAAGGGATCTATTATGAATGCAGATGAGATGTCAAATGGGCTTGATGTTGTGGCAGAAATCTTGTTGAGGTGCTTTCTCTTTTCTCTTGCTCTGTTAATCGTTTGGTTTATGAGCTATGTGGTTGGAGGTGATTGGATATACAGTATTCATTCGAAGTGGTTCGACTTGAGCAAACACGAGTTCGCCCTGATGAATTACTACGGCATGGCTCTTGTCAAATTGTGCGCTATTGTTTTCTTTCTCCTTCCTTACGGTTCGATCAAGCTTATGTTGCGCAAGAAGAACTTTTCACCCTAACGGTGCAGATTTGCAGCGTTAGGGTTTATATAACAGCTCATTCGAATGAAAGCCCGGAGGTTTCAAAAAAACAAAATGCAGATCAAAATTTTTACCGTTGGCGGTACGATAGACAAAATATATTTCGATAAAAAGAGCAAATACCAGGTTGGTGAGCCAGCAGTCGATCAAGTATTAAAAGAGGCAAACATCAATTTTGCATATCAAATTGAATCCATATTAAGAAAAGATAGCCTCGATATGACCGATGATGATCGCCAACTCATCTTCGATAAGATAGAGGCTGATGACCATAAACATTTAATAGTAACGCACGGAACTGATACTATAATTGCAACGGCAAAAAAAATTATGACTATCCGAGATAAAGTTATCGTGCTTACAGGGGCAATCGAACCTGCCAGATCCAAATCAAGTGATGCCCCGTTCAATATTGGCTCTGCAGTTGCTGCTGTCCAATTGTTGCCGGCTGGTGTTTACATCGTTATGAACGGACGCGTTTTTGATCCAAATAAAGTTCAAAAAAACATGGAATTGAACAGTTTTGAAGAGGCTGGGCATGAAATACTCTGAGGCCAAACAGGGACGAATTTTCGTAATACGTCTAGAGGATGGTGACATCGTCCATGACGAAATTGAACGCTTTGCCAGTGAAAAATCCATCGTAGCCGCTAGTTTAATCATAGTCGGCGGAGCTGATCAAAAAAGTAAGTTTGTCGTTGGCCCTGAAGAAGGCCGGACAACACCAGTTGTTCCCATGGAGCATGTGTTGGATGAGGTGCACGAAATAGCCGGGGTTGGAACTCTTTTCCCGGACGACGAAGGAAATCCCGTGCTTCATATGCACATGGCATGCGGCAGGAAGTCAGCTACCATAACTGGGTGTATCCGTGAGGGTGTCAGGGTGTGGCATGTCATGGAAGTGATCCTTTTTGAACTGGCTGACACAACTGGGGTACGCACTCATGACTCCGAAACGGGATTTAAACTACTCCAACCGTAAGCATGAAATATCTGAGTTAAAGGAGCACTTTCGTTCTCCCGCCTTGAAAATCTACCCAACCGTGACTATTTTTTCAACTAATAGAGATAATGATCACTTTAGCTGCCGGAGGATTTCATGAAATGGTTCGATGATGACATCGACAAAGAATTTGAGCATATGCGTCAGCGCATGGAAAGGATGGTTGGATCGTTGACGCGCCCTGGGGCGGCCACCCTTTGTGGTGGCACTGGTTGGCGGCCTTCCCTGGATCTCTATGAAACAGAAGAGGAGCTCACCGTATTGGTGGACGTGGCTGGTATCCAGCCGCAAGATGTGGACGTGGTGGTAGAGAGTGAGGTTGTGAGGATCTCTGGTAACAGATGCAGGCCGTTGGACGAGAACGTCAGTCGCGTCCATCACATGGAAATAGACTTCGGCCCCTTCAATCAAGCTATTCGCCTTCCTGTTCCCGTGGATCCGGATGGCGCCAGCTCAACCTATCGGGATGGTTTCTTAGTCATTCACCTCCCGAAGAAATCCAGGATTTCGGCATCGGTATCTATAAAAGCAGATAAATAGTTTGGCTACCAGCGGTCCTCTGCCAGCTATTCACTTTATGATGCGAACGATCCTTGAACGTGACTTAATAGCTAGGCCGAATGCTTAAAAAAGGAGTTTTGTTCATGGCCGAAGAAGCTGTCAATTTGACAAATACTGAAGAAGAGCAAACAATCCCCGAGCATCTGCCGGTGCTGCCTCTGCACCAGGGAGTGCTCTTCCCAGAACTCACCGTTCCACTTCTGGTGAGCCGTCCTGATCACATCAAGCTGATAGATGAGGCCTTGCTTAAGGATAGAGCACTTGTGGCGGTGGCCCAAAGGGACAACACCGTGGAGAAACCTGCCCTTGTGGATTTATACCGGGTAGGAGTGGCAGTTTTTATCTTGAAGATGATGCGATCTCCCGAGGGCCATTACCACCTACTGGTTCGAACCTATAAGAAGGTTCGGCTGACGGAGACAGTTCAGGAAGAACCTTACCTGGTTGCCAAGGTGGAAATTATCGAAGATGCCGTCCAGATGGACAAGCAGATCGAGGCCATGGTCTTAAACATTCGCAATCTCTTTCAGAGAGTTGCAGAACTGGCCAACATGCCGGCCGAACTGGCCTTCGTAGCTACCAATGTGGAGGGGCCCCACCCCCTCATCTCCTTGGTGGCTTCAAATTTGGATCTGACGTTGGCTGAGGCCCAGGAAATTCTCGAGACTCTGGAAACTCAGACGGTGTTGGAGCGGTTGACTGTCCATCTGAACCAGAGACTCGAGACCCTGGAACTCAGCCAGGAAATCCAGAAGAAGATTAAGGATGGCATGGACAAGACCCAAAGGGACTACATGCTCCGCGAACAACTCAAGGCTATTCAGAAAGAGCTTGGTGAGGGTGACGAACGAACCGTCGAGATCGATGAACTGAAAAAGAAGCTGGAAGAAACACCCATGCCCGACGAGGTGCGAGATGTGGCCGGGAAGGAACTTGACCGGTTGAGCAGAATGCCCCCAGCAGCTGCCGAATATACTGTATCACGCACGTACCTGGACTGGTTACTGGAGCTTCCCTGGGAAGTCTCCACCGAGGACAACTTGGACATTACGGCTGCCCAAGAGACGTTGGATGCCGACCACTATGATTTAGAAAAAGTCAAAAAACGCATCATCGAATACCTGGCGGTGAGAAAGCTCAAACAGGATATGAAGGGCCCTATTCTCTGTTTTGTGGGTCCTCCAGGTGTTGGCAAGACCTCTTTAGGACAATCCATCGCCCGCACTCTCGGACGTAAGTTTATTCGCATTTCTTTAGGCGGGGTGCGGGATGAGGCCGAAATTCGGGGCCACAGGCGCACCTATGTTGGCGCCCTGCCCGGGCGCATTGTTCAAGGCCTTCGCAAGGCTGGAGCCAACAACCCGGTATTCATGCTCGACGAAATCGACAAGGTGGGCACAGATTTTCGCGGCGATCCATCCTCAGCACTTTTGGAAGTGCTTGACCCTGAACAAAACCATACATTTTCTGACCATTATCTTGAAGTGCCCATCGATCTTTCTCAGGTAATGTTCATCACCACCGCCAATATATTGGACACCATCCCCCCTGCCCTGCGCGACCGCATGGAAGTGATTGAACTGCCAGGTTACATCGAGGAAGACAAGTTAATGATAGCAAAGCGCTATCTGCTCCCTGAGCAGTTTGAAGCTCATGGCCTGAAAGCTGATCTCATCGAACTGGAGGATGACGCAATCCGCACTATCATTCGTTCTTATACACGTGAAGCAGGGGTTCGCAACCTGGAACGGCAGATCGCCGCCGTCTGCCGAGGTGTAGCCAAAGAGGTTGCCGCCGGGCGCGAGCAGGTTACCAGAATCGGGCCAGACAACCTGGAAGAATTCCTTGGGCCGGTGCTGTTCATTCCTGAACTGGCCGCCCGAGCGTGGGGACCCGGCCTGGCCACCGGACTTGCCTGGACGCCAACCGGCGGTGACATCATCTTCATTGAAGCGGCCCGGATGTCTGGAAAAGGCAGCCTCACCCTCACCGGTCAATTGGGCGACGTCATGAAAGAGTCCGCAACCGCCGCCCTCACCTACGTGCGAGCCCATGCAACCCAACTGGGTATTGAGGAAAACTTCCTCGATGGCTCAGATATCCATGTCCATGTGCCTGCTGGGGCCATACCCAAAGATGGCCCTTCCGCCGGCATCGCCATGTTGGTGACCTTAGCCTCCTTGATTACTGGAAAGCAGGTGCGGAGAGATGTGGCCATGACCGGAGAGATCACCTTGCGGGGCGATGTTCTCCCCGTAGGAGGGATTAAAGAAAAGGTCCTTGCCGCACACCGGGCCGGAATAAGGGAAGTGATCCTACCACATATAAATAACAAGGATCTTCCGGATGTGCCTGAACAGGTTCGAGAAGCAATGCAATTTCACCTGGTCCGCGCCATGCCCGATGCCCTGGAAGTGGCCCTCGAACCGACAGAATGAAAAAGCCACTCTCTACAAGAGATGGCTTTTTCACTGGAGTAGTGGAGTACTGGAGGAATATAAATTCCAAATCACAAAAACTGAGGTTTCAGGTTTCAGTGTTCCCCGCTGGCGCTTCGCTTCAGACGGGATCTTAGACAGGTTTCAGTTTTTTTGTTTTTCTTCCCTGACACCTGACACCCGACACCTGAAACCCTGAGATTTGGTGCTTGGAGTTTGCGACTTCATAGAGTCCAACACTCCAACACTACCCAGGCACGATAGTACCCTCGCCTACCTACACAGCCTGAGCCAGAGGGCGGCAGCCACACCCCAAATGGCGTTAAAGAAGAGCACGAGCACAGGAGTCATATTCCCCAGGGCAAGACCGAACATACCCTTATTGGCCTGCATAGGAAAAATGATGAAGAACATCACCAGGGAGGGCCCCAGGCTGTACAAAAGACCACGACTTATCACTGAGCGGCGCAATATAGGCAGCAAAAACAGAAACCCCCATATCCCACCCCAGACAATGCGGGGGTAAAGCCAGGCAGGGGTCAGTTGAGGGGCAATCTTGACTCCCAGGGCTGCACTGATTCCCAGGTTGCCAAAGTTCCAAACCACGAGACTATTTAACACTCCCCCCACACATCCCGCTACAAAAACTAAGGAAAGAGTTCGGAAGATACTTGTCATTGTAAGCCCCAATTAGTCCGTTGTCCGTAAACTGAAATGCCTAAAATGTACTAAAGTGTCTAAAATGTCTAAAATTAAAGAAAATACTACCCTGAAGAATTGCTGATTTCAAGTGGGTCTGCGATTACAAACGGTAGGATTTGCAACGGACTACGGATCCGCCGCAGGCGGAACATTACTTGAACCTTTCATCCGCCTCCGCAGCCGCTACTCTCTCTGCCTTGCCGGCGAGCCAACCTATTCGTCCCACCTCTCTCGAGTCAAATTCCTGCACGTATGGCTTGATATCCAGCAAGGGGGTGGAGTCGACAATGTCTACCTCCTCGATGTGAAGTGTGCACCCCTCGATTCTCACAAGCCGTACAACCGAGATTCCTATGGCGTTGGGCCGCCTGGGCGCTCTGGTGGCGAAGACTCCTCGCATAGAATCATCCAAATAGGGCTTCACCATCAGCGAGTATCCTTGGGAGAGATGGAAATGATAGAGAAGAAAAATATGCGAAAACCCGTCTAGATCTTTCAAACCATCACTACACTCAGGGATTACCTCTACGGTGCCGGCCACTCCCCGGGCTCCAGCAGGCTGAATAGGCATCCCTTTTGTCTCTTTGAAGGGTGAATGAATGACGCCAATGGGGCGATATCTTATTTCTTGCATGGCTTACCTCTCATCATTCTTTGTGATCGCAAGCAGCCTCCGGCCCGGAGGGGCCTACCACCCGGAGGGAGCTTACTCTTGCAGAGAGAACAGACTGGGAATCACTTTTACCCTTCGTAGGCAGCTAATTTCCGAATACCATACCGCATCGGCAGCCAGACAGCAGCAATATTCACTAGCACCATGAGAAAAATGGAGCCGCTGACATACAACCATTGGAAAAAGCTGAGGGAATGGTGGCGGGCCTGGGCCATGAACAGGATGTAGACGGGCCCCGCTTCCAGAACAACCACCATTGCTATGAAGCCCATAGCCAGGATCATGTAGAGCAGCCCGCCAAAACCTGTGGCAACTTGGGTTACGTTCTCGGCCTTGAAGTTTGGGAAGACGGCGCCCATGCCTACTCCAAGAGCGGTGATGCCAAAAACCATGGAGAAAATGGTGATGGGTGCCAGCCAGCGCATCAGAGCGCTCACTTGAAGCAATTCGTTCGTGGCGATGGTCAGGATCAGACCAAGGAGCAGCAAAGGCGCAAGATAAAAAAGGAACTTGCTCCACAGTAACCGTCTCATACTCAACGGGGCACTTTGCATAATCCAGAATGAAAAGCCTTCTCCGCTCACCGCCGTAAATACGAAACGTACGCCGATAGAGGCCAGGACAAATCCGGCCAGACCAACATTCAGAAAGGCGATGAGATTTTGCAAATAAAAAGTGGGCACCTTAACACTGTCCAGAGGCAAAACGCTGTAATTGTAAAGATAGAGCACAATAAGAGCTAAGATCAGGAGTAGCTGTGACCACTGGGTATTGTCGCGGAAGAAGAACTTCAGGTCTTTGCCCATGAGACTCAGAGTCTGGGAGCGACGCGGTGTTCTGGGCCTGAGCCGCTTGGGAACCAGGCCCAGAAATCTGCCAGCCAACAGACGTCCGCTTTCTTGGGACTTGGACCAGCCCTCCGGGTAAACCCTAATCGCCACAAAGGCACACACCACCAAACTGGCCAAACCGTTCACCCACAAAAATCCCTGGTAAAAACCACTGGACATGGCTGAAGGTCTCAGAAGAGGCCAAATCGCCTCACTGGCCCAACTGCTGGGCAGATAAGGTGAGGCCGGAGCACTGAGCGCTCGAAAATAAGTGATCACACTGGCGAAAGCGTCTGGATCTACCAACCTTTCCGGTCGCGTAAACCGGAAGAGAAAGAAAAGGAGAATGATCACCAAAAGGGAAAGGAGAAAAAGTATATCCCGGCTGCGCTGGGCTGGAAAGACCTGCACCAAGATCATGGTGAGGGTTATCCCCAGAGCTGCTGCCAGGATCAGATAGGGAATAATCACACTGACAAGACCGAGATAATAGACAAGGGACGCCTGGTAGACAAGGCCGTAAGCTGTGAAGATGGGAATGCCAAAAAGCAGTACCATCCATGAACTCTCAACTAACGTATCCAGAAAACGAGCCGCAAAAATTTCTCCTACGGAAACCGGGGTAGCGTGAATTATTTCTAAATCCTGCGACAGAAAAAACGTATTGAGAGCTACCAGTACGTTACTGAAGATCAACAACCCGAAAAAGGTAAGATACACCATGGTGAGAAGCTTGTAGGCTAGCAGGTCGCCAAATTCTTCCACTGCCTGAAAATAGCGGAGCACCCGGTAGAATATCACATATATTCCGACCCAGAAGCCAACAGCCACGGCCAACAGAGAACCTGCTTTGATAAGGGATCGGCGGCCGCCAAAAAATAAGCCGTTTCTGAAACCCCACCAGCGTGGGGCAAGTAAAGTCAATACCTTCATAGCCCAAACCGATTATGGGATGAGTCGCAATCCGCAATCAAAGAATCCAGTAGTCAGTAAGCAGTAGGCGTAAGGCTCAGGGCACAAGGCGCAAGGCGCACAAAAGCACATCCGAAAGCCCAAGCACCAAACCGGGGCCCCGCCCGCAGGGTGGGGACTCCGAAGGAGAAATACCAGGGTTTCAGGTGTCAGGTGTCAGGGAATTAAAGAGAAGGCGCTGAAAACCTGCCGCCTTACCTTCCCTTTGTCGCCTTGCATATAAAATCTTTTTACCCTATGCCCTACTTGTCCTGAGCCTGTCGAAGGATGCCCTATGCTCTATGCCTCCACAATCTAAAATCTAATACCCTTCAATTCCTCAATTGTTTTGGTTAATGAAACCAATATCTTCAGTGCTTTCGGTCTCAGCGCCGGTCAGATGCAAAAATATGGACTCCAAGCGTGAATCTTCTTGGCCAGCCAACTCCTTGAGCTCAGCGACGGTACCCTCTGCAAGGAGTTCTCCCTTTTGGATGATGCCGATGCGATCGCAAAGTTCTTCTGCAACTTCAAGGGTATGGGTGGACATGAACACGGTGAGACCGCTCCGTTTCAATCTCGTGAAGATTCGCTTAATGAGCCGAGCCCCTTTGGGATCCAAGCCCACAAGAGGTTCATCCACAATGAAAACCCTTGGTTCATGCAGCAAGGCAGCACTCATGATTAACCGTTGTTTCATACCATGGGAATAGCTACCCACCAGTTCCTTGGCCCATTCTGCCAATTCAAAGAGTTCGAGAAACTGCTGGATCCTCTTTTCTCGTCCCGCACCATTGAAACCGTACAGATTGGCCATGAAGGACATGAATTCTGACCCTGTGAGTTTTTCGTACAGAAACGGACGATCCGGAATAAATCCTACCCGTGCCTTCACTTCGATGGGATGTTTCAGCAAATCCAGGTCATCAATATAGATACTCCCTGAGGTTGGACGCATGATTCCGGCGAGCATCTTGATGGTGGTTGTTTTACCGGCTCCGTTGGGCCCGAGAAAACCATAAATCTCTCCGGGCGCCACCATCAAGCTCACGTTGTCCACCGCAGTGACTTGTTTGAAGCGTTTTGTAAGTTCTTCCAGGCGAATCATGTTCTATCCTCTAAGTAGTGTCCGTCTTCAGTAGTCGAATGGCAAGCAGAGCTTGCTCCTACATTGGTTCCCGTTCATCAGTAGAACGTACAATCTTCATTCATAGTCTATGACTTTGATACCTAGCCTTCCGAGAACTCTCACCAACCGCACCTGGCGATCTAGCCCTCCCGTAATGAGCCGAACATGGGTGGGGTCCGCAGGCACTTGGTTCAAAAGGGAATCCACGGCAACCCATTCCCCCACGTAGACTTCATTCCAGGCGTGATAATAGAAGCGGTCTTTGGTGTAAAGGAGACCCGCAACGATCCTCGTGGGAACGCCCACAGATCTGGCCAGGGCAGCAAAGAGCACGCTATGCTCATTGCAATCTCCGGCCCGCATCTTGTAAACTCCAAACGCGTTTGGAATGGATAGCGTCGGCCGCTTTTCAAGATTGTGATAGACCCAGGAGCTAATGAGCTCAACAGCCCGCAAAGCATCCTTTTCCTCACCCACAATGGCCGCGGCCTGCTCTTGCAAGATCGGCTCGTCGCTCTGAACCAGTAAGCTCGGCTGCAAATCCCGAGCCATCTCGGCAGTGCTCAAGGGGATTTGCACTGATGAGATTTGTGGCAAAACCTCGCGAACTATGAAGAGCTCTCCTTCGCTCAACTGTTGTCTGCCACCTGCCAAGTCCCAACCCTCACCAGTAATGCCCGTGAGTTGCAGGCGCAAACTTCTCAACAGCCTGGGCCTAGCAATGGTGCGATCTGGAATCACAGCCGCCTCACGAACTAATTCTGCGGGTGTCGCCTCGGCGAAACCGGCGACAGCATCCTTGCGGTCGCTCCTCACCATAGTCAAACCCAGAAACCCTTCTTCTTTGAGCACCTCCCCATATGGGCTAACCCAGGTCCTGAGCTTGACGCCGTGAAACTCCAATACCACGCGATAAGCCTCCAAATTTCGGGAACCAATCTGGATTGTTTCCTTCGCCTCTACTCGCAGCGGCACCATAGTCTGACTTAAGGTGGAAGGATCAAAGAGCGCCAGCCTATAGGTATTCCCCTCTCGCAAGCTCTGTTGAGCGATGAATGACTTCATCCCACTACCCAAATAAATGGGATGAGAGAGCGCCACCTGCTGAGTGCGTTCCTGACCGGCCATCTGACTTACGAGCAGCAAGCTTCCGTCCTTTATACCGCCGCTGAGATTGTAGTAGATGGGGCCGGCTTGCAGACGAAAAGTGAAGGATTTCAGCGAGAAATCCGGCTCCAGATTAGCTTGAACTCTGGTAAATAGATCCTGGATATCCCCGAGGAAATCGAGGCGGAGAAACAGCTCTTCGGTAAGCGCGTACCCTTCAGGCCGTGGCCGGATTTCCGTGTGGCTGTACCCGGTTCTGTTGCCATGCTGATATATGGTAAACCAT
>Ga0210118_1000014_pt1 | contig 20719 bp, 31 predicted proteins | sample Tolay_CordA_D2_FD_185578 | JGI IMG/M metagenome (GOLD analysis project Ga0210118, IMG submission 185578) | Wetland microbial communities from the San Francisco Bay, California, USA, that impact long-term carbon sequestration - Tolay_CordA_D2... | ecosystem: Environmental > Aquatic > Marine >... | reverse complement strand
GATGTTAGTAATAATCAACATGCACTGTAGAACTCTACATGCGAAAAGGATTCCTGCCGAGTAATCTGACCACCGGAAAAGAGATCTGTAGCGGACCGTCATACCGAACTAAGGGAAGTGGAGTAATGGGTGATCGATTGAGGTTCCTTCTAAACCGCATCAGAGAGCGGCTATGGGTCAGGCCTCTCGCGATGTGCGTGCTGTCAACGGGCTTAGTGTTCCTTGCGAAGACGGTGGACAATACCGAAATCGGTCAGCTTGTTCCGGCAATTACTCCAGACTCAATAGAGACCCTGCTTACCATTATTTCCGCCAGCATGTTGGTGATCGCCACCTTTGCTGTCGCATCGATGGTCTCCGCCTATGCTTCGGCCAGCAGCAGCGCAACGCCGCGCTCTTTTTCTCTGGTCATCTCCGACGACGTTTCCCAGAACGCTCTCTCGACCTTTATTGGTGCCTTCATCTTCAGCATCGTCGCGCTTATCGCCTTAAAGAATGGCTATTACGATAGAGCAGGCCGTTTCGCGTTATTTGCTCTAACGTTAATGATTCTTGCCATGGTTATTATTACGTTCGTGAGTTGGGTGGATCGCATCGCACGCCTTGGGCGCCTCAGGGGAACCATCGATAAGGTTGAGGCAGCGACTGCTGCTGCTTTACAGCGAAGGCGATGCGCACCTACCCTTGGCGGCGTCCCTGCGGGGTGGCGTCAGGATGGGGGTCAGGCCATTTACAGCGGGTCGATCGGATATGTACAGCGCGTAGATGTCACTGCGCTGCAGACGTATGCGGAAAAATCGCGGGTACGAATCACGGTAGCAGCCTTGCCCGGTACTTTTTCTGCGCCGGGCCGGGCTCTTGCCTATGTGACCGCAGACTCAGGTGATTTATCTGATATCGATGCGAGTCAGATAGCACAGGCATTTGTGCTCGGTAATGACAGACAATTCGACGAAGATCCTCGATTCGGTCTTATCGTTCTTTCTGAAATCGCAAGTCGAGCGTTGTCACCTGCTGTCAATGATCCCGGTACGGCAATCGTCATTATTGGTACGTTCGTGCGACTTTTTGCGCTCTGGAGTGAGCCTATCGAAGAAGGCGACACACGAATTTCTGAATGTGATCGCGTGGAAGTGCCCAAAATATCTTTGCGGGACATGTTTGATGATGCCTTCACAGCGATTGCTCGTGACGGGGCTGGTGCCATTGAAGTCGCGGGGCGGCTACAAAAGGCGTTTGAGTCGCTGGCATCGATCGGAGATGCCGAGATGCGGGACGCCGCGATACACCATTCCCGCTTGGCACTTGCTAGAGCAGAAAATGTGCTAGAAATTCCTGAAGACCTGGAGGTTGTGCGAAAGTTGGCGAATTCGCCAGTTCTGTTTAGCAGAATGAGTTCGCGCGATTAGAAGTGTCGTGCTGCCGTAAGTAAGCGGTACGGAACACCCTTGTTTGAATTATTGACAAAGCATACGCACGACATGCTGAGAACTAGCGATAAAAAAACGCAAGTTATTCGTGCCATGTAGATTGGCGCCCAACCCTTATAAGGCCTCCCCTTGTCAAGGGATAAAGGTATGCTGGTAACGAAAAAATGTTTTTTCGTTAGAACGCCTGATGATGCCGTAACAAGGTTCAGCGTTCTGACTTGGTTTCAAAAGTTCAGGTTTGCAGAAGCCGTGTCTGCACCAAACACCTATCGACGCTCATGCCGCTCTATGTGAGGCAAGCGGCGTTGGGCCTGCTGGATAAAGGCCCGGACCTAGAAATATATCCGTACCCGCATACCGGCCCGATCAAATCGACGGGATCATGGTAAGTACCAGTCCCAGTTAGAGCGGGGCTCGGGGACGGGGCAGAACACGGAAGCCGTTGTTCTGACATCATCGGTATAGAAAGATAGGGGCCAGGATGTGGATCCAATCAACTCGTAGGGACTCAGGGTTATCTCCTACGGTACCGTTTGCACTCTCTGGTGCAGTCGGTTGGACTTTTTCAGGTTCCTTGACGAGGTTGTCCCTTGGCGTTCCAGTTAGACGAATGGGCTCACACACCCTGCCCCGAGCTGTTATGTTTCGTTGAAAAAGACTTTCATACTGAATGGTTCCTTTCGTTTGAGCATGAAGTAGGCGGCGCGGCCGATTTTGTGAGCCAGGATTGAGAGAGCCTTTCCTTTGCCGTATTTGCTGACCAGCCGGGCGTGGTAGTGTTGTGCTTGCTCGTTTCCTCTCAGGAAAAGACAAGCCGCTTCAGAGAAAGCCCACTTGAGGTGAGCGTTTCCGATCTTGCTATTTTTGGTACCGAACTTCTTTCCTGCTGATTCTCTGGGGCATTTGACCAAGCGGCAATAGGAGACGAAGTCCTGGACTCTGGGAAACCGTTTGATATCGTGGATTTCATAGAGGAGAATGAGGCCGAGGATTTTGCCGACTCCGGGGATACTTCGCAAACGATACCAGCTGTAGGCATCGTCCACTTTGGCCTTTTTGACGATATAGAGTTCGAGGTCATTGAGGAGCTGGTCGTAGAAGTCGAGTAGTTGAAGATCGACCTCGATGCTCTTGCTGACGGAAGGGTCGGGGAAGTGCTCGGCAACACCTTCACGGTTTGCCTTGTAGGCGAGTTTTTTGCCAAACTCTGGTAGATTGTATTGGCTGTTGGTGTTTTGGATATGGGCGAGGAGTTCAGAGCGTTTTCGCATGAGGTGGTTTCTGCGGCGCAGCAGATCCCTGGTTGAGCGCATCTTTCTGGGGTAGACGTAGGCCATGGGGATGTTGCCTCCGCGAAGCAGGGTAGCGATCTTCTTGGAGTCGATTTTGTCGTTTTTACTTTTGCCCCCATGGATAGCCTTCATGTAGAGGGCGTGGCCGAGGACGAAAGGGATCTTCTCTTTGGCGCAGACATCAGCCAACCAGTACCAGACGAACATGCATTCGACGGCGACAACGATATCCTCCCGAAAGGGCTCGATGGCCTTGAGCAATGCCTCTGCTGAGGCTTTCCTGTTACGGTGGAACACTGTTTTGCCTTGCTCGTCCACAATGCAGATGTACATGGAACGGGCGTGAAGGTCGATTCCGCAGGAATACTTGTGTTGTTTGGTGTAGAATCTCATTGGGCTTCCTCCTTTGGTTGAAGATTATGGTTAAGGGACAAACCACATCTTACTATGCCACTGGAGGAGGCCTTAATAAGTATCAACTCAATGCGGCTGACCAAGAAAATAGCTCTGTTGACTTCATCCAACAGCCAAAAAGCTAAGGTACAGATTAGCCTCCAAAATAAACATTACATACTTTAATCTACACTTTCCTGTTTGAGATCAAGCTACAATATCTTGGTTCAAACTAAGAAAATGCGGAGTTTTTGGCTCCGTTTTTTTCTTCTCAACACCTTGTGCTGAGATTTCTGGTGGGCAAAGTGTGAATTAAGGGATGTAATCTTACCTCCTTGTTTAGTAGAGCTCGACAATTCACTATTGAACTGCTGTTTGCCATGTTGAGTGCTAGCTGTAGCGCATACTCAACACATGTGCTGATTACGCTACAGATTTTTGAATAACCTTTAAGATGATTATTTTATAACAGCCAGAAATCAATAGATATTTTTTTAATGACATAATTGGTACGCTTCTTGTTTAACGAACGAAATGGGTAATTAAACGTTGTGTATTGAAGGCATTGATACCTTGAAGCGTTAACCCACTTTCGCCGCTGTTATAATTTTTCAGTGAGCAGAACATCCTAGGCCTCCTGTTCACTGCCCCCGCCCCCAGGACATCAAACATCAGTCCTGGGGGCTTTTTGATGCCCATTTGTCCGCTATTGTTATTTCCCGCTTGACAGAGACAATCATTTTTATGGTAAAGTCTAGATGCTGCTCTGTTCTGGTTTTCTATTTTTTGGGTATGTGCTTTGTCGCAACATTGCCCCATTTCCATTTGTCTCACCTACCGTTTTCTAGAAATCCTTTTTAGCAATCTCAATTTGCACGACTTTTACTAAGAAATTCATTAGAGCAGGTGGTCGAATATCATTGTTTGACCAATGCTCTTTCCTGTAGGGGGAGCATCATGTTGTTGAGGAGATTGCGGAGAGCAGTATCTAATTTCTTAGCCTTTGTCTTACTGATGGTAACTCTTGTCTTCGTCTTCATCCTCAATCGTTTTGCACTACGATAGTCCTACAGGTACTTTTGAGTGCAAACCTTATACTTGCCTGGGGGTACGTCAGACTCCGTATCTTTATGGGTATTGACTTTTCATCAGTTATTCAGTGACTTTCGACTCCTTAGGAATGAGAGGTTTTTCCACAATGGGACTTCCATGTATGCAGTGCAAAAAATCATTTCCTGTAGAACACCTCTTTGAAGTTCTATACTACACTGAAGGGATTTATTTCTTCTGTAGTAAAGAATGTAGCGACAAATGGGCTTATCCTGTTGCCCAAGGGGAGTCATGAAGCAAAGGGACAAAATGGATACTCTGGAAGCAGATTCTGAGGTAGATTTTTCTGGTGAAGAGGGATATTCAGCTCGGAGGAAGAATAAGGGAAATAGGTTCGCAGGGAAACTACCGGGCAAGAGTGGATTTTCTCTTTTAACAGGGGTGGTCATCTTAGGTCTGTTTGTCTTGGTTGCAGTACTTTTCCAACGCTCTAGTAGTATTGACTCTGGAAGTAAGATGAGATCATTGGAAAGCAGAATCAAACAGCTCGAAGAGAGACTTTATAAACTTGATCGGATTGAAGCAGACCTAGAGCAGGTTGAAGAGAAGAATAAGCAGTTTAATACGTCCATAGATACCATTAAGAAGCCAATAACGCCGCCCAAAAGCACTACCACTGAGAAGCCGATAACGCCCCCGGAAAGTACTACCGCTCAAACTGCCAAAGAACAAATAGAGGCTGTTTACCACGAAGTGCTCCCTGGTGAGACACTCTATAGGATAGGTCTTCGCTACGGTATAGCAGTAGATGAGTTGCTGCGTCTCAATGATCTTGAACCTGGAGCAACGATTTATCCCAAGCAGAAAATTCTAATAAGTCCAGCCGGCAATCAGTGATGCTCAGAAATCTTTTAGTGTTTCCAGCATATTTTATAGAATGAACAAAAACAGTTGAAGTTTCAAGATTTTCCCCCCAGCATTCCACTACTTTGGCGGGACTGTGCATTACATACTTTAATCTACACTTAATGGCTTGAGAGCCAGATACCATATGGTGTAGCAACCGCACATTATTCCAGCGCTCCAGGAAATACCATGAAAGCTAAGCTGCCAGCCGCTGATTAATTTGGGGTCACATCAGGCGCAATAAAAAAGGGCAGTCCGTTCTGCAGACTACCCTGTACATCCAACCCGAAGGAGAACTACTACTTCTCGTCCCCTTCTTTGTCTTTCTCGATTTTAGCTTTCTTTTTCTTGGGAGTTTTTGCAGCTTTCTCTGGCTCAGGTTCTGAGACCTCGTCCGCTGCAGCTTTCTCCTCTACCGCCTCTGCAGCTGCCCGTGCTTCAGCTTCCGCTTTTTTCTCTGCTTTGCTCTTCTTCTTTTTCTTCTCGACAGCTTCCTCCGCTACCGCCTCTTCCGCTGCCGGTGCTTCAGCTTCCACCTTTTTCGCTGGCTTGCTCTTCTTCTTTTTCTTCTCGACAGCTTCCTCTGCTACTGCCTCTTCCGCTACAGCTTCCTCTACTACTGCCTCCTCAACCGCTGGTGGTGACGCTTCTACAGCTTTGCGGGGTTTGCGTTTCCTCTTCTTCTTTTTCACAGTCTCCCCGGTCATCAACTCGATGAGACTCAATGGTGCTCCATCACCAACCCGAAAACCTACTTTTACCGTACGAGTGTAGCCACCGCTGCGGGCCTGATATCGCTGGGCCAGATCGGTAAATAGTTTGTGAACCACACTCTTATCGCGTATGACCTGGAGTGCCTGGCGTCTGGCGTGGAGATCTCCCCTCTTGCCCAAGGTGATCATCCAATCAGCCCAGCGCCGAAGCTCCTTGGCCTTGGCATGGGTGGTATATATCCGTTCGTGATCCAGCAGCGAAGTCACCATGTTACGAAACATGGCCAACCGATGGCTGGAAGAGCGATTGAGCTTTCTCCCACTCTTGCCGTGTCGCATCTATTCTTGTTCCTTTCTCGCCTCTATTTCTTCCCTTGAGGGGAAGTTTTCCAACTTCATACCCAGTGACAAGCCCATTTCCGCCAGAATTTCTTTGATCTCATTGAGCGACTTTCTGCCAAAATTCTTTGTTTTTAGCATCTCCGCTTCGGTTTTCTGGACGAGTTCGCCAATCAACCGGATATTCGCGTTCTTGAGACAGTTGGCAGAACGTACTGACAATTCGAGCTCGTCCACCGAACGGAACAGGTTGTCGTTCAGTGTAGGTTCCTCTACCTCTTCTTCCGGAGCTTCGATCTCTGGTTCCTCATCGAAATTAATAAAGATGACCATTTGTTCTTTCATAATCTTGGCAGCAAAAGCCAGAGCATCTTCTGGAAGCACACTGCCATCGGTCCAGATCTCCATAGTCAGCTTGTCGTAGTCCGTAATCTGGCCTACACGGGCCTGACTCACCACATAGTTCACTTTGCGAATGGGGGAGAAGATAGCATCCATGGGAATGACTCCAATGGCAGCGTCCTCTTCCACGTTGCGTTCAGCCGGAATGTAGCCCTTCCCGTTTTTGATCAGCATCTCCATCTGTAGCCTGCCGTCTTTTGACAGAGAGGCAATGTGCTGCTCTGGATTGAGAATTTCCACCTCGGGCGGACAGACGAAATCACCTGCCGTAACCGTGCCCTCACCTGCTTTGTCCACCTCGATGGTTTTGTTCTCTTCTCCATGCAGTTTGAGTCTGACCTCTTTCAAGTTCAGGATAATATCGGTTACATCTTCCCGAACTCCAGGAATGGTGGAAAATTCATGCAGGACCCCATCTATTTTCACCGAGCTGATCGCAGCACCTTGTAGCGATGACAGCAAGATGCGTCTCAGGGCGTTACCAATGGTAATGCCAAAGCCTCGCTCCAAAGGTTCGCAGGCGAATTTTCCAAAAAACCTAGAAGCGGTCTTTGCATCCAGTTCCAAACGTTTTGGGCTGATCAATTCACGCCAATTTTTATGCATTGTAACTCCTCTTATGAGAACCCCAACCGGCCAAATGTGAGAAGCGAAGCAGGAGACAGATGCCGGGGATCAGGCCAGGGGGGCCGTCTATTTGGAGTAAAGCTCCACAATGAGCTGCTCCTGAATAGGCATGGTCAACTCGTCGCGAGCCGGGTATCCCTTAATTGTCCCTTTAAACTTGTCCTTTTCTATCTCCAGCCACTGCGGCACTCCTCGTCTGGCTACGGCCTCCATTGCCTCTGCAATGGGGACAATGTTCCTACTCTTCTCTTTCACCTCAACGGTGTCATGCTCTTTGATGAGATAAGACGGGATGTTCACCCGCTTGCCGTTAACGACGAAGTGGTTGTGGCGCACCAACTGCCTGGCCTGAGCCCGGGAATTCGCAAAACCCATGCGGTAGACCACGTTGTCCAACCGTCGTTCCAGGAGAACGAGAAGGTTCGTGCCGGTAACCCCCTTCTGCCGCTCCGCCTTGTGGAAGTAGAAGCGGAACTGACGTTCCAGCAGACCGTACATGCGCTTCACCTTCTGCTTTTCCCGTAACTGGATGCCGTAGTCGGAAAACTTCTTTCGACCCTGGCCGTGCTGGCCAGGAGGATAGCTGCGTCTTTCATAGGCACATTTATCCGAATAACAGCGGTCGCCTTTCAGAAACAATTTAAGGTTTTCGCGGCGACAGATGCGACATACGGATTCGGTATATCGAGCCAAAGTAAACCTCCTTACTTATACCCGTCTCCTCTTGGGGGGACGGCATCCATTATGGGGAATGGGCGTAACATCGCGGATAAGTGTAACGTTAAATCCGGCTGCCTGCAGGGCACGCAGGGCAGCTTCTCGGCCGGACCCTGGTCCTTTTACGTAAACCTCAATGTTCTGCACCCCGTGTTCTTGCGCTTTCTTTGCGGCGTCGTCTGCAGCAAGCTGCGCTGCGAAAGGCGTGCTCTTGCGGGAGCCCTTAAAACCCTGACTGCCAGCACTGGACCAGGCTATCGTGTTGCCATTCATGTCAGTGATGGTAATGAGGGTATTGTTGAAAGTTGATTGGATATGAGCAATACCGTTTTGTATGTTCTTGCGTTCCTTCTTTTTCCGGGAAACTTTGCCCTTTGCTTTGGCCATTTTTCCACCTGCCTTTTATTGCTTTTTACGTCGACCTATCATGGATCGCCGAGGTCCCTTACGAGTGCGGGCATTGGTATGAGTTCGCTGTCCACGAACCGGCAGCCCTCGTCGGTGACGAAGCCCTCGATAGCAACCCAGATCCATAAGCCGCTTGATGTTCATGGAGACCTCAGTCCTCAAATCACCTTCCACCTTGTGATCACTATCAATGACTTGGCGGATGGAGTTGATCTCCTCCTCGGTAAGAAGATCTGACTTGGTGTCGCGGTCCACATTGGCCTTGTCCAGAATCTTTTGCGATGTGGTGCGGCCGATTCCGTAAATGTAAGTAAGAGCTATCTCGATTCGCTTATTTTTCGGCAAATCAATGCCTGCAATACGTGCCAATGGTTATACCCTCCGTTATTATCCCTGACGCTGTTTGTGCCTCGGATTTTCACAAATAACACGTACGACGCCGTGGCGCTTGATAATTTTACACTTTCGACACATACGTTTAACCGAAGCCCGCACTTTCATAAACCCCTCTCCATCTGCTTAAAGCGTCTATTCCTCTCTCAGGAAAGTACCTGAGTGACCCGCGCGAAGATTTCTTTGATATCCCCTACGCCGTCAATGGGCCTTATCTTCCCTTGAGCTTTATAATAGTCAATGAGCGGCAGGGTCTGTGACTCATAGACCTCCAACCGTGAAGTCACGGTCTCGACGTTATCATCATCCCGTTGATAAAGTTCGCCGCCGCACTTGTCGCAAACCCCTTCTTGTTCCGGCGGATCAAACATAACATGGAAGCCGACACCGCAGTCGCGACAGGTGCGCCGTCCGGTAAGACGCCCGACCAGCTCCTCACTGGCCACTTCAATGCTTACAACGTGGTCGATCTGCGAGCTAAGATTCTGCAGCATCCCATCCAGGGCCTCTGCCTGTGGAACAGTCCGGGGAAAACCATCCAACATGTAACCCTTGGCGCAGTCAGGCTGTTGAATCCGCTCTTCGACGATACCAATTACCACCGAATCGGGGACCAGATCACCTTTGTCCATGCAAGCTTTGGCCTCTTTCCCCAAGGGGCTTCCCTCTTTGACGGCAGCTCGCAGAATGTCTCCCGTGGAAATCTGAGGAATCTGGTACTCTTCAACGAGCATCTTAGCTTGAGTTCCTTTTCCTGCTCCCGGTGGCCCTAGCAAAATAACGTTCATAAAATCCTCCATCTCCCTTAGTTAAGAAGATCTGTAACAGGAACTAAACCAGCACAAACCAACCACTGCAACGTTCGCCTCGCGAACTATTGTTACCGGTTAACGTCTACCCTTCATTCTTGATTTCTTAATGAAACCCTCATAGTGGCGAGTCATCATATGGGATTCTATCTGTGCCACCGTATCGATAGCCACACCCACCACAATCAGCAAGGCAGTACCACCAAAATAGAACGGAACCCTGAACTTCTGAATGAGTATAGTGGGAAGCACGCACACCGCTGAGACGTAGATAGCACCACCAAATGTTATTCGTGACAGCACCCGGTCAATGTAGTCAGCGGTACGCTTACCCGGACGAATGCCAGGGATGAAGCCTCCGTACTTTTTCATGTTTTCAGCAGCGTCTACCGGATTGAAAACCACTGCGGTGTAGAAATAGCAAAAGAAAATAATAAAGCCCACATACAGCAGACTGTAAACCAGCTTCCCTGGCGCCACTGCATCGGCAACCGTTTTCATCCAGGGAATCTGGATGAAGTTGGCAATGGTGGCGGGAAACATGATAATGGAGGAAGCAAAAATCGGCGGGATCACTCCTGCTGTGTTTACCTTGAGCGGCAGGTGAGTGGACTGCCCTCCGTACATCTTGCGGCCAACAACACGCTTAGCATACTGCACAGGGATCTTACGCTGGCCTCTTTCCACATAAATGATTACCGCCACCACGACAACCATCATCACCGCTATAATGAGTATCATAAAGGTGGAGATTGTGTCGGCTTTCCACATCCGTGCAGTGTTGATAATGGCAGCCGGCATGCGAGCAACGATGCCGGCAAAAATGATGAGCGAAATGCCGTTGCCAATCCCCCGCTCGGTGATTTGCTCTCCCAGCCACATGATGAAAGCTGTGCCCGCGGTAAGGGTGATAACCGTCATCAAGCGAAAGCCCCACCCTGGACTCAGGACCACCATCTCGCCCCCAGGTCCGCTCATGCCTTCCAGGCCGACGGCAATGCCAAAGCCTTGGATGAGACTGAGAAGCACCGTGCCATAGCGAGTATATTGGGTGATTTTCTTCCGGCCCGCCTCGCCCTCTTTGTTGAGCCGGTCCAGATAGGGAATGACCACGGTCAATAACTGGAGAATAATGGAGGCACTGATGTAAGGCATAATTCCCAGAGCAAAGACAGAAAGATTGCTGAGAGCACCGCCGGCAAACATGTCGAAGAGCCCCAGGAGAGTACCCTGTGCTTGGCTGAAAAACGCCTGCAGAGCCTCAGCGTTGATTCCTGGCGTTGGCACGTGCACGCCTACCCGATACACCGCCAGAAGCGCAAAAGTCATCAGGATACGGCGTTTGAGTTCAGGAATCTTCCCTATTGTCTGGAATCCACCAATCAATTGAGCTTAGCTCCCTTCATCCGGAATAAGTGCTTTCAAATCAGCCGAAGCTGTCTCCACCTTGCCTCCGGCTACCTCAATTTTTTTGCGGGCCGCAGCACTGCATCGGTCTACTTTCACCGTAAGCGCTTTGCTAATATCGCCCATACCCAGCAATTTGACGCCAGCCCATTGCCCCTTGACCAGCCCCCTCTGGCGGAGGATCTCTTCATCCACTACGCTGTCAGCATCAAAATGCTCCAGATCCCTGACATTGACCTCCGCGTAGACCTTTCTGAAGGGGTTATGAAAGCCCCTTTTGGGAAGCCGGCGCTGCAAAGGCATCTGACCACCCTCGAATCCTGGTGGCGTGCCTCCTCCCGAGCGTGACCCCTGGCCCTTGGTGCCCCGGCCAGCTGTTTTGCCACGTCCTGATCCCGGCCCACGTCCAAATCGCTTGCCTTTTTTCTTCGCTCCCTTAGGAGGTTTCAACTCATCAAGTCTCATCGCTAACCCACTATGCTCAATAGGTGGAACCTTGAGCGATCCCTTACACCTGAGATACTTCCACCATATGTTTCACCTTATGAATTGCCCCCATAATTTGAGGGGTATCATAGAGCGTAACCGTCTTGTGCATCCTAGTGAGGCCAAGGCTTCTCAGAATCTTCCGATGTTTTTCTGGTCTTCCTACCATACTGCGAATAAGTCTTACCTTGATCTCCTTGGACATACTGTAACCTCTTCCTGGTTCCGCCTTCCGACTAACAAGATTAATCCTTGATCTCATCGAGGGTCTTGCCGCGTCTCTTGGCAATCTCCTCTGGCTTGCGCAGCGTACGCAATCCCTCTATGGTCGCTTTCACCACATTGTGAGGGTTGTTTGAACCCAGACATTTGGTGAGGATGTTGTGGACACCGGCTGCCTCCATGATGGCGCGAACAGCACCTCCGGCAATTACCCCTGTTCCCTCAGAGGCAGGTTTGAGGAGCACAGTTGCTGCACCAAATTTACCCAGGATCTCATAGGGAATGGTGTTGTTGATAAGAGGTACCGCAAACATGTTCTTCTTGGCCATTTCCACTCCCTTGCGGATTGCCTCTGGTACCTCGTTCGCCTTTCCCAAAGCAGCGCCCACTGAGCCCTGCCCGTCACCCACTACAACGATGGCACTGAAGCTGAAGCGCCGCCCGCCTTTCACCACCTTGGCCACACGGCTAATGTGTACCACCTTATCAATTAATTGCAGCTCCGTTGCGTCCATTTCATACAAGGGCTTATCTCCTTTTTTAGCATTCAGCAATCAGCTTTGAGTCTTCAGTTGCTGACGGCTGAGAGCTGACAACTCCTAAAACTCCAGTCCTGCTTCCCTGGCCGCCGCGGCAAGAGCTCGCACTCGGCCATGATACAAGAAACCGTTGCGATCAAATACTACCTCGGTAATCCCTTTCGCTTTGGCCTCATCGGCAATCATCTTGCCCACCCTCTTGGCCTCCTCGATCTTACCCTTAACTTTTTCTTGTTGGCGAACATCTGGACGCAAGGTGGAGATGGCAACCAAGGTCACACCGTTGTCATCATCGATCAGTTGAGCATAGATGTGCTTAGTGGACCGAAAAACGCTAAGCCTTGGTCGCTCCGGACTTCCTGATATCTTTTTGCGTATACGTTTCTTCCGTTTGAGCCGTGCTTGCTGCCGAGGATTCATTCTCGATGCCATGTTTACACCTTTATCGCGATCAGCTTTCAGCTATCAGCGGTCAGCAACTGCTTTTATCCCGACTGAGGATCCAAAACTGCCAACCATGTTATAGACTTACTGTGGCTTTAAATACTTCCGTCTGTCAACAAAACTGACAGCTGACGACTGATCGCTGAATGCTTAATTACTTTACTCCGGCCTTACCAACCTTCCGCCGCACCACTTCGCCGGCATATCTGATGCCTTTGCCCTTATAAGGTTCGCAGCGGCGGAAGTCGCGAATCTTAGCGGCGGCCATACCCAGCTGTTCCTTATCAATACCGGTCAAGGTAATGCGGTTCTGTTTGTCAACTGCAGCCTCTATTCCTTTGGGCAACTTGAACTCAATGGGGTGCGAATAACCCAAACTCAGATGGAGGGTATCACCCCTAACATCGGCACGATAGCCAACGCCGCTAAGCTCCAATACCTTGGTATAACCATTGGTCACACCCTCCACCATGTTGTTGATCAAGGTTCGGGTCAACCCATGGAGCGCCCTCGCCTCTCTACCGCTATCCGCCGGACTCACTGTAATATTGCCATCGGTCATTTCCACCTTTACCCGCGGTGGAAGTTCGCGCTTGAGTGTACCCTTGGTCCCACTTACTTCGATCTCCGAACCCCGGAGATTTACTTTCACGCCTGCTGGAACTTCAACAGGTAGTTTACCAATACGAGACATGTAAGATCCTCCTCAGTGGATCCTGGTTTCCTTGCAGCCCCTACCACACCTTACAAAGAAGCTCCCCTCCGACCTTCTGCTTGCGGGCTTCCCGGTCAGTTAGGAGGCCTTTTGAGGTAGAGAGGATTGCGGTGCCCAAGCCATTGAGTACAGGGGGAATCTTATCGTGGTGCACATAAACCCTACAACTTGGCTTACTTATACGCTCTAGACCACCAATGACTGAAACATTATCTGCATCGTACTTCAGATAGAGTCGCAGTCTACCTTGTCTTTTATCCTTAATGAGCTTGTAGTTCTTGATATAGCCCTCTTCCTTTAGCAGTTTAGCGATGTTCAACTTCAGCTTGGAGGAAGGAATATCTACCTGTTCAAACTTTGCCATACACCCGTTGCGAATCTGGGTGAGTAAATCTGCGATAGGATCCGTCATCATGATGGAGATGCTCCTTTGCTACCAGCTCGACTTTATTACACCGGGAAGTTCACCTCGAAGGGCCATGTTCCGGAAACAAATGCGGCAGATGCCGAACTTGCGCAAGAAGGCCCTGGGGCGTCCACAAAGAGGGCAGCGATTGTATGACCGCACCTTAAATTTCGGTTTTCTTTCTGCTTTGGCGATAAGTGACTTTCTTGCCAAGGTTACCTCCTCCGTCCTATTAGTTTTTGAAGGGCATACCCATCATTTTCAACAGGGCCTTACCCTCTTCATCGGTTTTGGCTGTGGTGACTATGGTAATGTTCAACCCCTTGATCTTGTCAATCTTGTCGTACTCGATCTCCGGGAAAATAATGTGCTCTTTGATACCCACGGTAAAGTTTCCTCGGCCATCGAGAGATTTGTCAGACAGACCCCGGAAGTCACGAACTCGAGGTAGTGCCACGTTAACCAGTTTGTCAAAGAACTCGTACATCATTCCTTTTCGGAGGGTTACCATGCAGCCGATGGGCATGCCCTCTCTCAACTTGAAAGAAGCAATGGATTTTCGCGCTCGGGTGACCACCGGACGTTGTCCAGCAATGAGGGTCAACTCTTCCATTGCCGCATCCAGCACTTTGATGTTTTGAATGGCCTCTCCCAATCCCATGTTGAGCACGATCTTCTCCAGCCGGGGAACTTCCATTGGACTGGTGTAACTAAACTCTTTGGTGAGAGCAGGCATCAAGTCTGTCTGATACGTTTCTTTCAATCTGGACATCGAACGAACCCTCTATGTCTACCCCTGTTATTCTTTGTGACCTTCGTGGTGATTTGCTCGCCTTTATTCAATAATTTCATCGCATTTCTTGCAGTAGCGAACGCGCTTGCCGTCTTCGAGCACCCTCCGTCCCAGACGAGTGGGATCAGTGCATTTGCCACACACCACCATGAGGTTGGAAACTTGGATCGGGTTCTCCTTTTCCACGATACCTCCCTGGCGACTGTGTGCCCCTGGCCGCGTGTGGCGCTTGATAAAGTTGACTTTCTCCACTACGGCCCGGTCTTTCTTGGGAAAAATCTTCAGAACTTTGCCGCTCTTACCCTTTTCTTTCCCGGCAATAACCATAACTATGTCGTCTCTTTTGATATGGTATCTCTTTTTCTGTGCCATCAAATCTCCCTCTCGCTAGAGCACTTCTGGTGCCAGAGAGATGATTTTCATAAATCCCTTGGCTCTCAGTTCACGCGCCACCGGCCCAAAAATCCTGGTACCAATAGGTTCACGCTGTTGATTAACCAATACTGCAGAATTGTCGTCAAAGCGGATATAGGAGCCATCCCGCCGCCGAATTGCTTTCTTAGTCCTTACCACCACTGCTCTCATCACATCTCCAGGTCTAACCTTGGCGTTGGGAATGGCCTCCTTGATTGAGACCACGATGATGTCTCCCACCCGAGCGTAACGCTTGCGGGACCCGCCCAGGACCTTTATGCAATAGAGCTTCTTGGCTCCTGAATTGTCAGCGGCCAACAGCTTGGTTTCTGTCTGAATCATTGCTCACTCCGCTAGTGTTTCGATCCGCAGGTAGTGTTTACTCTCATGTTGCATAGAAGGACTAGGTGACGGCCTTTTCAACGATCTGGCTCACTCGCCACCGCTTGGTCTTACTCAAAGGCCTCGTTTCACGAATCACCACTCGATCGCCTCTTTTGCAATCATTATTTTCATCATGAGCTTTATGTTTAGAGCGTCTCCGTACGTACTTCTTATAGGTGTGGTGTTTGACCAGCCTATCGACTTGCACCACCACGGTCTTTTCCATTGCATCGCTAACGACAGTACCCGTTAGGGTCTTCCGTAGACCTCTCTCTTTCATGCTCTAGTCCTCATTTGCCCGTCGCTTCTCTTCTAAAACAGTTTTTACCCGGGCAATGTCTCTTCGGGTTCTTTTCAGTTGGGCTGTATTGTCCAACTGACCGGTGGCGTGTTGAAATTTCAGGTTGAAAAGCGCCTCCGCCAGTTCTCTTGTTTTTACTTCCAACTCTTCAACGCTCAGCTCACGGAATTCGCTAGCCTTCATCAACTTCCTCCCCGGCTGACGAATTTAGTGCCAAAGCCCAGCTTGTGGCCAGCCAACCTGAAGGCTTCCCTGGCCACTGGTTCAGGCACGCCTTCCATCTCGTACAGAATTTTACCAGGGCGAACCACTGCAACCCAGCCCTCAGGAGACCCTTTGCCTTTTCCCATCCTGGTCTCGGTGGGTTTCTTGGTAACAGGCTTATCTGGAAAAACTCGGATCCAAATCTTCCCGCCCCTTTTGATATGCCTGGTCATGGCGATACGCGCCGCCTCAATCTGTCGGGCGGTCATCCACGAGGCCTCAGTGGCTTGCAGGCCATAATCACCAAATTCCAGCTTACTGCCGCGATGGGCCTTGCCTCTCATTCGCCCTTTTTGTTGTTTCCGGTACTTAACCTTCTTCGGTGCTAACATATTTAACTATCCCTCTGGATCTGCTCAGGTAAGAACCTCACCCTTGAAAATCCAAACCTTTACGCCGATTACCCCGTACGTGGTCTTGGCCACCGCAGTGCCATAATCAATATCAGCCCTAAGCGTGTGCAACGGCACCCGACCTTCGCGATACCACTCACGTCTGGCCATTTCTGCTCCCCCCAAACGACCGGCACAGGCCACGCGTACTCCTTTGGCACCGAACTTCAATGACGAGCTCACAGCCTTCTTCATTGCCCGACGAAAAGCAACCCGGCGTGTCAGCTGGAGAGCAATGTTTTCGGCAACCAAAGTGGCATCCATTTCCGGCTTGCGCACCTCTTGGATATCGATCATTACCTCGCGTTTGACTATCTGTTCCAGCTGTCGCTTCAGGGCTTCGATTTCGGCACCCTTTTTCCCAATCACTATGCCTGGGCGGGCGGTATGGATTCTGATCCTCGCCCGGTCAGCCGCACGCGCGATTTCGATCCGAGAAATCCCTGCGTGGTAAAGCTTTTCTTTGAGGAATTTACGGATTTCAGCATCTTCATAAACGAGATTGGCGTATTCCTTTTTGGCAAACCAGGTGGAATCCCACGACCGGATGATGCCCAGCCTAAGTCCTATCGGATGTACCTTCTGTCCCAAACTTCACCTCCAAGGCAAATTGCCTAAAATGAACTAAAGTGAACTAAAATGTCTAAAGTGTCGAAATCTTCTTGTACTATCCATTGAATATATCTTCCGCTTTAAACCAAAATACGATGAACCGTGCTAAGCCTCATCGAGAATGACCGTGATGTGGCTGGAGCGCTTGAGGATCTTAGTGGCGCGGCCCATAGCCCGAGCCCGCCAACGTTTCATTGTGGGCCCCCCATCCACAAATATCCGCTTGATGTAGAGTGTATCTACATCGATATTAGGATTCTGCTCGGCGTTAGCCAGCGCTGACCTCAGTGTTTTATCCACCAAACGCGCTGCCTTCTTAGGCACGAATCTAAGAATCGTTAAGGCCTCCTCAACCGGCTTTCCCTTTATGAGTTCGGTGACCAATCGCGCCTTGCGCGGCGAGATTCTGACATATCGAGTAACTGCCCTGACTTCCATAATTCGCGTCCTATGGCCGGCTGGCTTTATCGCCGCCAGGTTCCTTACCTCTTGCCCTTCACACGACTCTTACGATCGCCCGCATGACTGTAAAATATCCTCGTGGGAGCAAATTCACCCAGTTTATGTCCCACCATGTTCTCGGTGACAAACACAGGAATGAACTTCTTGCCGTTGTGCACCGCTAGAGTCAAACCCACAAATTCAGGAACAATGGTGGAGCGACGAGACCAGGTCTTGATCATCCGGTGATCCCGGTGCTCCTGAGCAATCAGTACCTTCCTCAATAATTTTTCTTCAACAAAAGGACCTTTTTTTAACGATCGCGGCACGTTTGCCTCCTCAAACTTAGCGCACTACCTGGGGCGCCTCTTCACAATAAACTTGTCACTTGGTTTCGACTTACGAGTACGGTATCCCTTGGTGGGCATACCCCATGGGCTAACTGGATGCCGTCCTCCTGAGCTCTTGCCCTCGCCACCTCCGTGAGGATGATCCACCGGGTTCATGGCCACACCGCGCACTTTGGATCTGCGCCCGAGCCAGCGCGTACGTCCCGCCTTGCCCAGGCTAATGTTTTCGTGATCAAGATTTCCCACCTGGCCGATGGTGGCCTTGCACTCCAGCAATACTCTCCGCAGCTCTCCCGAGGGCAGCTTCAGCAAGGCATAACGACCCTCCTTGGCCATGAGCTGCACCCCAGTTCCGGCGCTACGCGCCAACTGTCCGCCCTTTCCTGCTTTCATTTCCACATTGTGGATAATGGTGCCCAGGGGGATTTTTTCTAAGGGTAGAGTATTGCCCGGTTTGATGTCGGCCGACTCGCTGGTAATCACCGTATCGCCCACCTGTATCCCCACGGGTGCGAGAATGTAGCGCTTCTCACCGTCTGCATAATGGAGGAGCGCAATCCGAGCAGAGCGATTCGGATCGTACTCAATGGTGGCCACCCGGGCTGGTATGTCGCTCTTGGCACGCTTGAAATCGATAATCCGATACCTACGCTTGTGCCCTCCTCCCCGATGGCGCACGGTAATCCGGCCATAAGAATTGCGACCACCCGATCTCTTGTGTGGCCGCAGTAGACTCTTCTCAGGCTTGGTGCGAGTAATCTCCTCAAAAGTCGGGTAAGTTTGAAACCGTCTCCCAGGTGATGTCGGTTTTACGGTTTTGACTGCCATAGATTTCCTCTCTTAAACGCCCTCAAAAAACTCGATCTTTTGCCCAGGTTTCAGAGTAACAACAGCCTTTTTCCAATGGCGCCTGCGGCCTTCGCTACGACCAAGCCGCTTGCGTTTACCCTGATAGTTCATGGTGCGCACATCCTCCACCTGAACCTTGAATATTCTCTCCACGGCCTTCTTGATCTCTATCTTGTTGGCCCGACGATCCACCTCGAAGGCCAGCTGATTGTTCATCTCTTTTATTATCGTGCTCTTTTCAGTAATCAGTGGTCGTTTGATAATCTTGTAGGCATCTTCCATAATTCACCTGTAGCCAAGCGTGCATAGCGTTAGGTTTCTGTTTTTTCGCTATGCGCTCTGTGTGTCTTTCCCGAGCAGGGCAGCCTCTATTTTCGGCACCGCCTCTTTTATTAACATCAGATGCTTATACCTGAGGATGTCATAAACATTCAGCCCTTCAGAGCGCAGCACCTTCGTATGGGGCACATTTTTGGCCGAAATTTCGACAACATCGTCACGCTCTGGAATCACCACCAAAACACTATCTATGTCAAAAGCCTGCAAAACTTCCGCAAAAGCCTTTGTTTTTATTTGATCAAGACCAAGCCCATCCAATACCACCACCTGATTCTCTTTACACTTGCAGCTCAAAGCCATCTTCAAGGCCTGCTTGCGGATCTTTTTGTTGACCTTGGGAGTAAAATCTCTCGGCTTAGGACCGAAGGTGACACCCCCGCCGCGCCAAAGCGGCGAAGACCTCGTACCTGCACGAGCACGTCCAGTCCCCTTCTGCCGCCAGGGCTTGCGACCGCCACCTTTCACCTCAGAACGTCCTTTGGTGCTAGCACTCCCGGATCTCCGCTTGGCTAGTTGCATGACCGCCACTTCGTGGAGCAGGTGTGATTTGACCTGGACATCGAAAATCTCGTCGTTCAGTTCGATTTCACCTATCTGTTCGTTCTTGCTATTGCAAACGGCCACTGTTGCCATGACCAGCCTCTTTTCTTCTCTCTACCGTAGGAGCAGATTTTTCTTCAAAAACTACTTTGTTGCTAAAATTTGCCGCTTTTTTTGATAAACACCACTCCGTTCCGCCCGCCAGGCACAGCACCCCTAATGAGAATGATGTTTTCTTCGGGTCTGACGTCCACCACCATGAGCCCCTTGACCGTCGCCCTCCGATTGCCCATCTGACCTGGCATCTTTCTTCCTTTGATTACCCGGGCGGGCGTAGCGCTGCAGCCTATGGATCCCGGAGCACGCTTGTTCATACCTCCATGACTCATTGGGCCTCGAGAAAAATTCCAGCGCTTGATGGTGCCGGCAAAGCCTTTACCCTTGCTCTTGCCCACCACATGAACCAGCTCGCCCACCTGAAATATATCAGCGTTGACTTCCTGTCCCAGCTCAAATTCTCCTACATCGTCCACTCTCACCTCTCTGACCACGGCGAAAGGGCCTTTCCCGCTTTTCTTGAAATGACCCAGCAAAGGTTTCTTGGTCCGCTGGGGCTTCTTTTCTCCGAAGCCCAACTGCACGGCATTGTAACCATCGCTCGCAACACTCTTAATCTGGGTGACCGTGCACGGCCCCACCTGAATAACCGTAACCGGGGTGACCTCACCGTCCGGAGAAAACAACTGGGACATACCCAATTTTTTACCAATTAGTGCGTTAACCATTTTCAATCACTTTCACGCCATGCGCTTTGAGCTATGCGGTTACAGCTTTATCTCAACATCCACCCCTGCCGACAGATCCAACTTCATCAGGGCATCTACTGTCTGCTGGGTGGGCTCGACAATATCCAAGAGTCGCTTGTGTGTTCGGATTTCGAACTGTTCCCTGGATTTCTTGTCCACATGTGGAGAACGGAGTACACAATATTTGGTGATCTTGGTGGGCAAAGGTATGGGTCCCGCCACCTTGGCACCAGTTCTCTTTGCCGTCTCGACGATCTCGTTGGTGGATTGATCCAACAACTTGTGGTCGTATGCTTTAAGTCTTATTCGAATCTTTTGGTTTGCCATGCTTACTCCGTCCTCAACCTTTACATTTGCCAATTCCTTAATTTCTTAATTCCTGAATTCCCTAATTCGCTATTCGATAACTTCACTGATGACACCGGCGCCCACTGTGCGGCCTCCCTCTCGAATGGCAAACCGCAACTCCTTCTCCATCGCTATCGGCGTGATCAACTCCACGCTTACCGACACGTTGTCTCCAGGCATCACCATCT
>Ga0210118_1000011_pt1 | contig 21958 bp, 19 predicted proteins | sample Tolay_CordA_D2_FD_185578 | JGI IMG/M metagenome (GOLD analysis project Ga0210118, IMG submission 185578) | Wetland microbial communities from the San Francisco Bay, California, USA, that impact long-term carbon sequestration - Tolay_CordA_D2... | ecosystem: Environmental > Aquatic > Marine >... | reverse complement strand
GGTCGAGTGATTTCTTAAGATGATGTCTGGTTATTGTCATAATTCTGGCAGCTGTCGCTCTGAAGTCCCCCTTTATAAAGGGGGATTTAGGGGGATTTCCAGACGCTTCCGAAATCCCCCCCGACCCCCCTTTGGAAAAGGGGGGTGGAAGAACAGCCTGAGTGTGACCGGTTCCCCAAGGAGGATCCAAAACTGAAGCCAATTGAGAAAGGCATAGTCTATTTTATTGGGGCAGGTCCGGGTGATCCGGAACTGATCACAGTACGCGGTGCTAACATCATTAAGGCCGCAGACCTGATCGTCTACGCTGGTTCCTTGGTGCCGGAGACTCTTTTGGCCCAGGCAAAGGAGGGGGCAAGAATCCATGACAGCTCCAGTCTCAGCCTGGAGGAAACCCACGCGCTTCTCACTGAAGGTGTCGGAAAAGACCTTATGGTGGCACGGGTACACACGGGCGATCCAGCATTATACGGTGCCATTCAGGAGCAAATCCAATTACTGCAAAAGGAAGGGATCCCATGTGATGTCGTGCCCGGGGTCACGTCGGCCTTTGCGGCTGCGGCTGCCCTTGGGCGGCAGTTCACTCAGCCCGGTGGCAGCCAGACCCTGATTTTCACTAGACTGGCAGGACGGACGCCGGTCCCTGAGAGCGAGAATCTGGCTGGGCTTGCTCAGCACCGATCAACTCTGGTCATTTATCTTAGCGTAACCCGAATTCGTGAAGTAGTGGCCGAGCTAGAGCAAGGATATCCGGCTGACACTCCGGTGGTAGTCGCTTATCGGGTGGGCTGGCCGGAGGAAAGATTTATCCACGGCAAGCTGGCAGATATTGCCCAGAGGGTGGAGGAAAGTGGGATAAAAAGACAGGCGCTGATCTTGGTGGGTGAAGCGTTGAGGGGAGACTTGAAGGCTCGCAGCAAACTGTACGATCCCACCTTTGACCACGGCTTCCGGACGTGTCAGCAGGAGGGAGAAGCTGGGCCGCAGGGCGTGGCTGTGATGGCTCTGACTCCTGGAGGAAGCAAGCTGGCCACTAACATAGCCGCCAACATTGAAGGGACCAGCCTCTACCTGCCAAAGAAAGAAAGCTCTGGGTTTGCGGCAGCGCACGGTTTTACTGATTTCAAAACCACTTTTGTCAACTGTTTCAAGAAACATAAAGGGCTTGTGTGTGTGATGGCCACCGGTATCGTAGTGCGGCTTCTTCCTGCTTTGCTGGAGGGGAAGGAGAGCGATCCGGCCGTGGTGGTGGTTGATGAGATGGGTCGCAATGCAATTAGTCTTGTTTCCGGACATCTGGGAGGCGCCAACCGTCTGGCCAGAAAAGTGGCGGCTGTTACCGGCGGTCAACCGGTGATCACCACAGCCACAGATGTCCAGGGAAAGCTCAGTTTTGATGAACTGGCCGAGCGCGCCGGGCTGGTGATCGAAAACTTGGACAGGGTCAAGACTTTGAACATGGCTGTATTGGAGGAGCGGCAGATTGGCCTGTTTGACCCCGGAAGGTGGCTTCAGCCTCTCGTCCCTGATTCTGCAGGGATAAAGGTGTTAAAGGGGTTGGAAGAAGCCAGGGTGGCGAAACTGTCTGGTTGGATATATGTAGATGACATGCTCGGTTCTTTTGAACCGCCTCCCTGTCTGGTTTTGAGACCGAAAAGCCTGGTAGTGGGAGTGGGATGCAACCGGGGAACCACTGCGACTGAAATCGGCGCAGCTGTGGACAGAGTATTCCGGGATCAAGGTTTGAGTCTTTTGGCTGTTCGCAATGTGGCTACGGCAGAGCTCAAGAAAGATGAGGATGGGTTGAATGAGTTGCTGGGGCAACGCGGCTGGACATCGGCCTACTACTCGGCCGATGAGTTACAAGCAGGCGATTCAATGCCAACCCCCTCAGAGGTGGTGAGGAAACACGTAGGAGTTGAAAGCGTATGCGAGAAAGCGGCGGTGCTCAGCGCCGAAACCAAGGAACTGTTGGTCGCGAAAAAGGTTCTGGGGAACGTCACCGTGGCAGTGGCCAGGGTCGGCTCTATATTGTGAGCCTGGGCCCCGGAAGCGAAGACCATCTAACTCCCGCGGCACAAAGAGCCCTGGATGAATCGCATCTGGTGGTGGGCTACCGGACCTATGTGGATCTCATCAAGCCCATCCTCGGAGATCAAGAAGTGGTGGCTACGGGGATGCGCCAGGAATTGGAGAGGGTTCGAGTGGCTCTGGATCGGGCCTTGGCTGGCGAGACTGTATCACTGGTTTCAAGTGGAGATGCAGGGATCTACGGGATGGCCGGGCTGGTTTTGGAGATTTGCCGAGCTAAGGGAATTTCCTTGTCACCAGAGCCGGACGGGTTTCAGATTACTTTCGTTCCAGGGGTGCCGGCTTTTGCTGCGGCCGCTTCTCTTTTGGGCGCTCCGCTTATGCACGATTTTGCCGCAATCTCGCTCAGCGATCTTCTCACTCCCTGGGAGGTGATTGAGAAACGGGTAAGGTGCGCGGCAGAAGCGGACTTCGTCATCAACCTGTATAACCCGAAGAGCAAGAAACGGGATTGGCAAATCGGCAGGGTCCGCGAGATTTTGCTTGAAAGTCGCGATGGCAGCACCCCGGTGGGCATCGTTAGCAGGGCAACACGTGAGGGTGAGGAAGTCGCCATTACCGACCTGGAAAATATGCTCTCCTTTTCCATAGACATGCAAACAGTAATCATTGTCGGGAACTCCAGGACCTTCACCCATGGTTCTTTTATGGTGACCCCACGGGGTTATCTGGACAAGTATGATGTGGAGGAGTTGGTGGACAGCTAGTGGTCACTGGGCAGCGGCAAGAGGATTGAGAAAATTGAACTACTCAATTCAGATCAAAATGGTGGTTTTTCGTATTTACGGAGAGCGTATGGTTGGGCTACCATACTCGTGTTTATGTTTTCGGTTCCACTAAGGCTTTGTGTATCTTGGATCTCTCCAACGATTTGTCGGCCGTGAAGCGGCAATCAGAGGAGATGCGGTCGTGTGTTTAAACTGCGACAGAAAAATGGGGAGGACCTAAAATGCCCAAAAAAGCACGCAGTAACAAGACACAGAACAGAAGGATTACCTTCAAGTTGGAGGCATCTGAAGCCAAAGAGGCCATCTTGGTAGGGGACTTCAACAGCTGGGATCTCAAGAAGCACACGATGAAGAAGGACAACAAAGGGAGGTGGAGCAAGATTGTTACTCTTGCCCCTGGGAGATACGAGTACAAGTTTTTCGTGGATGGGCAATGGCAGAACGATCCCAACAACGATCAAATGGTAGCTAACTCCTTCGGCACTCTCAACAACATTTTGACTGTCTAGCCTGGATTGAGAAATAACGTGGGGCAGGGGAAATGACCTCCGGAGATCTTTGCCGGGAGTAGGGAAACCCGGAGGAAAACTGTTTTATCCTAACAATGAGACTAGATTGACCAAGGCGAGAGGGCGGATATTTTGCTCTTTCGCCTTTTTTACTGGGGCTAATGCGTGGTTTGAAGTTCACCCTCTTGGTACATTTCGACAATTTCCCTCCCTAATAACGGACCGAATAATTCTTTTTTGATCCGATCTCTAATTTCTGAATCCAATACAGGGTTAAACCAAGTTGTTCCGAGGGTAAACTTTCTATCTAGATTGGTGGGATTGTTTTCCGGGCACTTTGTGCACTCGGACACCGCTCCGTCTTCTACTAATTCCCTATCAACTCGAACTGTTGGAGTGACTATCCCGGATTCAAGGGAAAATCCCAGCCCAGCCATACAGCCACAGTCCAGAAACCACCAGGCAACACCTACCAAGCCCGCCTCTGGATAATTGCCCTGAATCCAGTCGCTTGCGGACTCTAGCAACAGCTTTTGTCTCTCAGTTAGTTTCATCACCTGGGTTTTCCTAGCTTTCATTATGAACGCATCCCTGCAGGTTTCGACAGGTCCAGAATTCCTTAAGTCAGCAATAAACATGCCAATTGAAGATTTTAGATTTCAGATTGACAGAAGCTGCAATCAAAGCCGCCAGTCTAAAGGCGCAAGTCACAAGATTCCCCAATCTACAATCTAAAATATCCTTTACTCCAGCAGATGGGCGTGGTTTCTTTACTTGACATGTCCAATAAAGTGTGGTTTAAGTCCCACCAGGTGGTACATGATATAGGAGGCTGATGACCGTTCATCACAACATGTGGAAATTGTGACAAGGCTGTTCGGCCCATACATATCTGGGCCGGTAATTATATAGCAACCACCGAAGCGCCTTGGCATGATCATGTCCCTTCGCCGCTTAAGGGAAAGCATTCGGGTGCACCAGCACCAAAAGTGGACAGAAGTACTGAGGTCCACATGGGGTGTGTTCGTCCGCGCTCCGGATGAAGTGGCAAACCTTCCCTCTGCTACCCCAAATGCCTCAAAACTCCCTTCACGCAAGAATTACCCCGCAGACAGACTGAGACGAGCGAGAAGGATACTAACCGAGAAAGTTTCACTTCGAACGGTTGGCGACCTGATTCGTAGAGTTATTGGTAAATGTATGAAGTTGAAGAATTCCCTTAAGGGATCAACCAAAGGGAGAGGTCCATTTTCTTTCCCTGCTCTTAAACAGAAAGGAGGGAGAGGCATGAGAAAAATTGCGCTCGTCAATCAAAAAGGCGGTTGCGGCAAGACGACAACGGCAATAAATTTAGCGCGATTCCTGGCCGGTGAAGGCAAGAAGGTCCTGCTGATTGATCTGGACCCGCAAGGGCATGCTGGACTTGGACTTGGGGCAAAGGGTGACCAGGCGGAAAAGACTATCTATGAGGTCTTATTGGGCGAAATACCGATGAGCGAAGCTATCCAGACAGTGGCAGAGAATCTTGACCTTGTCTTGAGCGATGTGGTCTTGAGCGCTTTCGAGCAAGTCATGGCCGGTGGAAACGAGCGGGAGTATAAACTTGCCCAGAGCCTGGTGGACATTGAAGACGATTACGACTATCTTATCATTGACAGTCCTCCCAGCGTAGGTCTTTTGACTTTTAATGGTCTGGTGGCAGCTGAGGAGGCAATCATTCCCGTTGACGCTAGTTCCTTTTCTCTCCACGGTCTGGGGAAGCTTCTCGAGACAATCCAGATAATAGAGGAGAAGGTGGATCATCGGCTCTCTGTCAAGATTCTGGCCACGAACATCGACCGCAGGACCAATTTCTGCAAAGGTGCAGTGGAGTCGTTGAGGGCCAGGTTTCCTGAAAACTGCTTCGAGACCATTATCAATACCTGCACCAAGCTGCGAGAAGCCGCAAGCCGCGGCAAGGCCATAGCCGAATACAATAAATCCTGCGCTGGCTTCCGCGATTATCAAGATTTGGCCATGGAGATCCTCAGTGAGGAAACTGCAATGAAGGAGAAAGGTTTTACTATTGGGTCGCTATTGGAAGCTGAAGGACTGCTGAAGTCGCAAGTGGAAAGGGAAATTGTGTTCAAACTGGAAGCGCCTGAGGGTGCCATGGTGCAGATCGCTGGAGATTTTAATGAGTGGGTACCGGAATCCCTCCATTTCACGGAGTCCCAGGGTAGACCGCTGTGGCACAAAACCATTTCTCTCGGGCAGGGATCCTATGAGTACAAATACCTGGTTGATGACCGCTGGATACCTGATCCTGACAACGAGAAAACAGCTGATGATGCCTACGGAGGCGTAAATTCTGTTATCAGCTTGTGATCGTGGTTGGGGCCTTCTATGAAAGATAGAAAAAACCAAGGGAGAGGGCTGGCAAAGGTATCTCACCTTTTCCTATCCGGCCCAGAACCTCCGAAGGAAAAAGTCACCATCTCGGTGGCTGCCAGGGCCCTGGGTGTCTCCAAGGGCACGATAATCACATACCTCAATAAGGGACTATTAACCAGAATAAAAGAGGGTGGCCGCATCTACGTATCTATGGATGAAGTGCGGACTCTTGGTGACACCAAGAGAAAACCCCAGGTCAAACCTGCTGTTACCACATCGGCCAATAGAGACAAGAGGGTTTCTGTCAATAAAGAGAGGGACAGGCCAAAACGACTCGTGGCCAGTTTCGGACTGCTTGAGAGTGAACGTCAATATCTCCTTAGGTGTAAGGCAGCATTGGAGGCCAAGGATACGGAGTTGGAGACTCTGACATTTGAAGTTAATACGTTGAAAAGAAACTTAAAGATCCAAGCCAATGAATTGAAGGGGACTGAGACCAGACTCAGGGAGCTGGTGAAAGAACAGCAAAAACTGCTGGGTGAGTTCAAAAAGACAACAGACGCTAATGATCACGAAAAAGAAAGGACCCAAGTCAGGTTGCTTGCAGTGGATGATAAGGTGAAGCGTCTTAGACGGCCCTGGTGGCAGGAATTCTTTGGCTACCTGCGGCCGCGGCCTGAGCTTTCAAGGAAAAAAGGGATGGTGTTATTGGGCGCCCTCGCTTTGTTGACGGTTCTGATCTTCTCAGGGTGGTGGTTCAGCCGTTCCCCGAAGCAACCTCCGTCACCTGTGGCTGAAGGGCAACCCTCAGGGTCTGAAGCAGTCCAGGCTCCCTCTCAGGCTTTATTGGATTCAGAATTGCTGAGCAGTTCTTATCCGGATTAATCTGGGACTTCTCAAACCAAGTCTCAGCTGCCGCGGTTGCCCCAGTCTCAGTCAAGTGGCTCACATTGCGGTTTGAAAATCATTGTTGAAAGTGGCGGAATTTTCAACTTGAGTGAATACGGTTGATTATGCCAGGCAATTTCATCGCTCCACAAGCCGCCATAATTGCCTTTATTGCTGCCCCAATACATTTCAGAATCGCTATTCAACAACTCTTTGTATTCGCAGTGAAAAGGCACTCCCACGCGATAGTCCTCGCGATACACCGGGGTGAAATTACAGACGAACACTAACAGGTCTTTGTAATCGCTGGCTTTGCGCATGAAAGTAATGATGCTGTTATCAGAGTCCATGAAATCGATCCACTCAAAGCCAGTGTGATCGAAATCGACTTCATACAGGGCTGGCTCGTTTCTATACACTCTATTTAATTCTTGTACAAAGCTCTGCAGCTTTTGATGCGGTTCGTATTCCAGCAAATGCCAATCCAGACTGTGGGCCTCTTCCCACTCATCCCACTGACCAATTTCTGTGCCCATGAACAACAATTTCTTGCCTGGGTGACCAAACATGAAAGCAAGTAACGCCCTTAGGTTCGCAAACTTTTGCCACATATCGCCAGGCATCTTGTTCAATAAAGCACCCTTGCCATGCACCACTTCGTCATGGGAAAGCACCAGCACGAAATTCTCATGAAATGCGTACAGCAGCGCAAAGGTAATCATGTTGTGATGGTACTTTCGATGGACCGGGTCCTTGGAAGTATAGGTCAAGAAATCGTTCATCCAACCCATGTTCCATTTCAGGTTAAAACCGAGACCGCCTAGATAGGTTGGCTTCGAGACACCCGGCCAGGCTGTAGATTCTTCGGCGATGGATAGCACGCCAGGGTAATAACTGAAGATAAGTTGATTCAGCCGCTTCAAAAAGTCTATGGCTCCCAAATTTTCACGCCCACCAAATTGATTCGGTATCCACTCGCCTTCCTTTCTTGAATAATCTAAATAAATCATGGAGGCCACTGCGTCCACCCGGATACCGTCAATGTGGTACTTTTCGAACCAAAACAGAGTGTTGGCGATGAGGAAGTTGCGCACCTCGTTGCGGTCGAAATTAAAGATCTTTGTATCCCAGTCTTGGTGTTCTCCCATGCGTGGATCAGCGTGCTCGTACAGGTGCGTGCCATCGAAATATGCCAATCCGTGGGCATCACGCGGAAAATGGGCCGGCACCCAATCGACGATGACACCGATGTCATTCTGGTGGCAGTAATCAACAAAATACTGAAAATCCTCGGGTGTTCCAAAACGCGAGGTGGGTGCAAAATAGCCCAAAACTTGATATCCCCACGAAGCATCAAATGGGTGCTCCGCCACTGGGAGAAGCTGGATGTGGGTATATCCCATCTTTTTTATATATTCCAAGAGCTTATGGGCTAACTCGTGATACGTCAGGAAGCGATTGCCGTCTTCCACCACCCGCATCCACGAACCGAGGTGGACCTCATAGATTGAGATCGGCTGTGCTAAAGGGTCTGTCCTCCCACGTCTATCCATCCATTGCTGATCAGCCCATTTGTGCTTGCTTAGGTCAGCGACAATTGAGCCCGTGGCAGGACGAACCTCGAACTGGAAACCATAGGGATCAGACTTTTCAAAGATATTCCCGGATTGATCCTTGACCTCGTATTTGTAAACTTCTCCCACGCCGATATCGGGTACGAAAAGTTCCCAGACCCCGGAGGAACCCAGGACTCGCATTTGGTGTTTGCCGCCATGCCAGACGTTAAAGTTGCCAATTACACTCACATTGCGTGCGTTGGGCGCCCACACCGCGAAATACACTCCTTTAACGCCGTTGACCTCCATCGGGTGCGCGCCAAGCTTTTCGTAAATCTTCTGATGATCGCCCTGTCCGAAAAGATATAAATCCAATTCACCCATCTGTGGCAAAAAGAAATAAGGATCGTAAACAAAGCGTTCATGACCATTTGTGGCCACGATTCGATACTGATACATAAAAATTTCTTCAGGCCCAGGCAAAACCACTTCGAAAAAATGCTCATTATGTGCGGAGCGCATGCGGTGTTCTTCGCCAGTCTCCGGATTGAGTAAATATACTTCAGCCGAATCCGGCACAAAGGCTCGCACCACCCAGTTTTTGTGACCGTTGACTTCCAGTTCATGAGGTCCCAAAATCTGGAATGGATCGTGATGCAGATTGCGTACGATGGCTTCAACTTGTTCGGCGGATATTGTTGGTTCCATGTTTCACCCGTCCTCTTTTTAATCATGACATAAGAAATAGCTATTGCTGTATAATATCATCATGCGGTTTCGAAAGGCGAGTTTTTTAGCTTCCAGGAGACATGGCTGTGACACCGTGGCCTAGAAATCCCATCATCTATGAAATAAACACTTGGGTCTGGCTCCACGAACTGAGTCAGCGCCACGAACGGTCCATTAAGCTAGCCACCGTACCACCGGAGGAATGGGACGGTATCACTCGGTTGGGCGTCGATGCGGTCTGGTTGATGGGCGTCTGGGAACGGAGTCCGGTGGGCACCCAGATTGCGCGCCAGCACGAGGATCTGCAAACCGAATACCAGCGGGTCCTGGCAGACTTTTCGCCAGAAGACGTAGTGGGATCACCTTACTGCGTACACCGCTACGTGGTAGACGAGTACCTCGGTGGGACGGCAGGGTTGGCCGCGGCACGAGAGGCCTTGGCAGAACGGAACATCCTGCTGATGCTGGACTTCGTGCCGAACCATGTGGCGCTGGATCACCCCTGGGTTTTCGAGCACCCCGAATACTTGATTCAAGGAGACGGTGATGATCTGGCAGAGAGACCTGGTGAGTTTTTCGAGGCAGACGGCAAGATTTTCGCTCATGGACGGGATCCCTATTTTCCGCCGTGGACGGACACAGTGCAACTGAGGGCTTTTTCTCCGCGGCTGCGCCAGGCTGCAATTGACACGCTACGTAAGATCACCGATCAATGCGACGGCGTGCGCTGCGACATGGCCATGCTGCTCATCAACCGTGTTTTTGAGCAAACCTGGGGGCATCGGGCCGGAGAGCGGGCTGCGTCTGAATTCTGGTGGCAGGTGATAAAAGCCGTTCGTGAGAAGCACCACGGCTTCCTGTTTATGGCCGAGGCCTACTGGGACATGGAGTGGGAACTGCAGCAACAGGGATTCGACTACTGCTACGACAAGCGACTCTACGACTGCCTGGTACACGAGACGGCCGAAGCCATCCGGCAACACCTGCGAGCCGATCTGATTTACCAAGAAAAGCTGGTCCGTTTCATCGAGAACCACGACGAACTTCGTGCTGCTAGCATTTTTGGGCCGCAACGTTTACGCGCCGCCGCGGTAACAATTGCCACACTGCCGGGAGCAAAGCTATTCCACCAGGGACAATTCGAAGGGCGGCAGGTCAAGCTGCCGGTACAATTGGGCCGCCGCCCCTCCGAACAGGTAACTCAGGATCTACAAACTTTTTACCGGACCCTGTTGGAAGCAATCAAGGCGCCGGTTTTCCGGGATGGCGAGTGGCGGCTGTGTGAGCTGACTGGCTGGCCGGACAATGCTGGTTACACCAACCTGGTCGCCTGGTGCTGGCGCAAAGGCGATGAGCGACGACTGATCGTGGTGAATTTTTCAGACCTTAGCGCCCAGGCACGCATCCGCCCACTCTGGGATGACCTGGACGGGCGGGCATGGCGCTTGACCGACGTTTTCAGTGGGGACGTTTACGACAGAACCGGTGTGGAAATGAGCGATCCGGGCCTCTATGTCGGACTTGAAGCGTGGGGTTTCCATTTCCTGAGGGTTGAGGAAGAATAATGAAGGTTTCAGTGTTCAGGTTTCAGCACACATGGAGGTTGCAGTGTTCAGCTCCCTGTTGCACAGCAACCAGTAACTACAACCCGCTCTTGAACAGAGTTCAATCGCTTTTTTGAAGCAATCATGAAATCCCTGGCTCTTTTGCCTATCTCTAATGTAGTCTGTAGTGCACACTTCACACAATCCCCCGGAATACTCACTGGTATGGTCTCCACTGACCCAGATCGTTCTGCATTTGATGCAGATGTACGTCATTTCTAGTTCTCCTAGCTGGTAAAGCGAATTCCTTGGATGCATTATTCAAGTCAGTAGTTCTGTAAATATTTCCAAGGAACCCCATTACAGCAAGGGGCGTGCCAAAATGCAGTAGATTGTGCAATATCTGAGCTGTACCTGGCCTAGCCCCTGAAAGATTGAAAGCTGAACAATTCATTGAACAGGATTTCCCCAAGAAATCATGCTTGATGTTTATCCACTGAAGCTATTGCCGAGTTCAGCTCTCATTTGGAAATTAAAATGTCTTCCTGGTATTTCTTCTGTCGTTCCAAGGCTCCGGCCTGGTCACTTCAAGCGCAGCTGTGCGCGGGGGAAGGCGCCCCCTCCCTGTTCCCCGTTCCTGCGGAACGGGGAACAGGGGCTCCCCCACCCACAGCTGCGGAAGTGACACAGGCCTCCCACCAGTCACTCAGAAGAAACACCAGGAAGACCAAAGGGGGAAGCTGTGAAACAACGAGCACCTGAGCCACCGCTCCTTCCTCTCTTAGCCCCGCCAATGCCAGCATGAAGATTTGGTGCATTTTCAAAAGGGACACTGCCATAAAATGGCGCGAAAATGCTTCAGCGAGCACCAACCCCAGTCCCGCCATGCGGGACTGGGGGACTGCGAGCGAACTACAATAAGACCAGATATCTTCCTTACATTTCGAATCCCGCTTTAGCGGGGTTCAATTGCTCGTTGTGGAGTAGCCTTCCCCTTTGGGCTGTGTCGCTCATAACATTCTTGGGGAAACTCCTGGTCATTGAAGGCTTGACTGAAATTCGCTGGTGCTGATATGATGGACAGACATAAAAGGACGGTGCCGTTAGGCCACATTATTCATTGTGGGCCGGGTTTAAAAGGGAATCCCGTGAAAGTCGGGAGCGGTCCCGCCGCTGTCATCCCGACCTCATCACCACGGCAAGATTATGCAGGTGGGGTTAGACATCTCCGGTATACACCGGGCCGAGAAGGTTACTGGCAAACGTAAAGCCAGAATCCAGCCTGGTGTTAAAGTCACTGCCCAGTAAGTCCCTCTACAGCGTTTGGGATGAAGCGGGGTGGGAAGGCGAGCCGGAGATCGGGAGAGCCAGAAGACCTGCCGTCTTTCCAGAAGCGTCAACAATGGTAAAGTTGCCGGTTCGCGGTACGAGGATACCGAACCCCTCGAGGTTGAAGAAAGCTGGGTGCAAGCCTTGAGTCTCCAGAAAGACTCAAGGCTTTTTTATTTGTGGCATCAACTTATTTATGGGGGGGCGGCGGCAGTTCAGAAGCGCCAGGGCCAGCTATCTCTCGTTCCGTTCACCGTATTGTGGATCTTGGGTATTTACCTCGGGACTAGTAGAGATGGAGGTGGAAGATGAAGGCAAAAACCGCAATTAAATTGTTGGTTCTGCTCGCCCTGGTTTTTCTTGTACTGCCCCCAGCACTCTTGGCTGCACATGGAGACAAAAAGCCAATGAAAAAAGGAATCCTTCTCGTTGCTTTTGGCACCACTGTTCCCGAAGCCCAGATCTCGTACGATAACATTGAGCGCTCAGTAAAAAAAACCTTTCCAGGAGTACCTGTTCGCTGGGGATACACTTCACGCACAATCATTAGGAAGATGGCCGAAAAGGGTAAGCACCTTGCTACTCCAGAAGAAGCCTTGTCCAGCATGATGCGTGAGAATTTTACCCACGTAGCAGTGCAATCACTCCACGTAATGCCAGGGGCGGAGTTCCATGGCTTAGTGAAGAATGTCCAGAGATTTGCAGGTATGAGCAAAGGGCTACAGAAAGTCATAGTAGGCTATCCTTTAATGACTACCAGCGAAGATGTGCAAAGGGTGGCGGAGACCTTGCTTAAAATTATTCCACCAGAACGCAGGAAAACGGATGCGGTTGTCTTTATGGGCCACGGCACCCATCATCCTGCCAATGTTTATTATGCAGCTCTCAATTATCACGTGCAGAAATTGGATCCCAATGTTTTCGTGGGCACAGTAGAAGGCTGGCCCGAGATCGATGACATCACGTCGGACCTCAAGAATAACCGCATCGAGAAGGCCTATCTAATGCCATTCATGACCGTGGCCGGGGATCATGCCAGAAACGACATGGCAGGACCGTCGGCAGACTCTTGGAAATCCATGTTGGAAAAAGAAGGCGTCAATTGCTTAGTGGTGCTCAAAGGCACAGCTGAATTCCAGGAGTTCGTGGATATTTGGGTTGATCATTTACGGGCTGCGTTCGAGCATTTTCAGTAGAAACATACAAGTAAGGGGCTAGAGAGAAAAGCAGGGGCGGGGTTTACCCCCGCCCGAAAAGGCCTTCTTGAATACCTAAATCTCTAAATTCCGGACTCCCAGGATGGGTTTTGGATTTCGAGATTCGGAATTAGTTCAATATAGAGTGGGCGTTGCCCACCAACGACGGGCGGGGATAAACCCCGCCCCTACGTATGGTAATTCATTAAGGCAGTGGAATTTCAAATAGGAAGGTGAAGCTAATTGCCTGACTCGAATCAAACCTCACCAAACCTTCAGGAGATTCGCGGCCGTCTGACTGCCTCCAGGAGAATTTTTGTCATCGGTCTGGTACTCCTGGCGGTAGTATCTTTTTTATCAGTTCTAGGAGCCACCGGAATCGGCCACTTGCAGATCCCGTGGGAGACTGTGATGGCTGCCATTGGTGAGGGCTTGGGTCTTTCTCCGGCTGGATCAGTGGAACGCACTCCCCTGGTGGTGGTCTTTGACATTCGTTTGAGTAGGGTGATTCTTTCTTTTCTGGTGGGATCTGCCCTGGGGGTGGCCGGAGTTGTTTTCCAGGGAGTCCTGAGGAATCCACTGGCTGATCCTTTCACCATTGGTGTTGCCAGCGGTGCCGCCTTTGGAGCAGCCCTGGCTTTTGCTCTGGGATTGGGGGGAGCCTCCTACCTGGGGCTGGGTATCATTCCACTGTTGGCACTCGTGGGAGCCCTGGGTGCTCTGGCCCTGGTGGTTATTCTCGGCCGGGTACAAGGACGCTTGCGAAGGGACACCTTGGTGCTGGCCGGGATAGTTGTAGCGACGTTTCTCTCTGCCCTCATTGCTTTGATCAAGGCACTGGATGAAGAGGCGGTTTCGGCGATTGTTTTTTGGGTAATGGGGAGTTTTCAGGGACGAGGCTGGATACATGTAGCTTTTTCCCTGCCCTATCTGCTCCTGGGTTTGTATCTAGTGGCAAAATGTGCCCGGGAATTGGACATTATGACGATGGGGGAAGTGCAGGCACGTCAACTCGGGGTTGAAGTGGAACGAGTGCGCCGCCGGCTTCTGGTTGGAGCTAGCCTGCTTACAGCCGCAGCAGTATCGGTTTCCGGAGTAATCGGCTTTGTGGGTCTCGTGGTTCCCCATCTGGTGCGCATGACTGTGGGAGCGGCGCATCAGAGGCTCATGATTTTCAGCGGACTCCTCGGGGGCCTTGCCTTGCTCTGGTCTGATGTGGTATCACGCACCCTTTTACCTGGTGGTGAGGAGCTACCGGTTGGCGTGGTCACTGCTCTGATTGGCGGACCTTTTTTCTGCCTTCTCCTCAAGCGGAGGAGGGGAGGCGTGATTCTTGATTAGCGTCCAAGGCTTGACCGCGAAGTACGGGGATCGAGTAGTGCTGCATGGGTTGGATTTCCATGTTGGCAAAAGCGAACTTGTCGGGCTGCTCGGTCCAAACGGAAGTGGTAAATCTACTCTACTTCTTTGTCTTAGCAAGGTCGTGCCTTTGCACGCGGGTGAGGCAACTGTGTCCGGCCGCGAGCTTTCGGCCTACTCTGCTCGTGAGCTGGCGTTGGTGGAAGCCTCGGTGCCCCAACGTCTAGAGATCTCTTTTCCTTTTAGGTGTATTGAAGTGGTACTTATGGGGCGCTATCCACACCAACGTGAGTTTGGCAGTGATAGCGACGAAGACTTGACCAGAGCTATGGAGGCCATGCGCCTTACTGACACCCTGGATCTAGCGCAAAGGCGGATCACTGAGATTTCCGGAGGAGAAGCACAGCGGGTGATTATTGCTAGGACCCTGGCCCAGGAAGCAGAACTCCTGCTGCTCGATGAAGCCACAGCCAACCTGGATGTGGCTCACAAGATGCAGATGTTCGACCTCTTCTCGGAAAAGAACAACCAAGGTGCCACTTTCCTGTGCGCTATGCATGATTTGAATCTGGCAGCCCTTTACTGCCAGCGTTTGATTTTTCTGAAGAACGGGCGCATCAGCGTTGATGGTCCTACCATGGAGACCTTTACTGAGGAGAATCTGTCAAAGATCTATGAGACTGAGGTCAGAATTATCCCGCACCCTGATACTGGTGTGCCTCAAGCGATGTTTGTGCCAGGGGCAGAGAGTATAGAGCATAGAGCATAGAGAAATACAGCTGGCAGGAAGCAGTGAGCAGCGGGCAGAGGGAGATTATTACGAATTTCGGATTTCGAAACTGGGAACCCGCCCGAAGGGTGGGAGTCCGAAGGACAATTGCGAATTGAAAAAAAGGTTGGAAGACTGAGGACAGCAAAAAACTAGGAACTAAGCACTAAGCACAAGGTCAAAAACCGGAGAGTTGACGGCGAACAAGATGTCTCATTTTGGTCGATACACAATGGCTGTGCTACTCACTTTGGAGTTGCTGCTGTTTCTCCCGGCGATGGCGTCGGCAGAAGTGAGAATAACCGACGACCTGGGGCAGGTCATTTCCTTGGAGGGGCCTGCCAGGAGAATCATTTCACTCTATGGAGCTTACAGTGAAATCTTTTTCGCCATGGGACTAGAAGACCGTCTGGTGGCCCGGACCAGGGCGGATCTTTTTCCTCCGGCTATTTTAAGCAAGCCGAGTGTGGGAACCCACCTCCGGCCCAACATGGAGCTGGTGCTGGGGTTGCAGCCGGATCTCATTATTCAAGCCTCCGGAAGGAAATATGGACACGAGGTCATCCGACAGATAGAGGAAAGAGGGTTAGTAGTAGCTTCCTTTCAGCCAAATACTTTTGAGGAGCTTTTCTCAGTCATTCACAGGCTGGGAACTCTCACTGGCAACGAGGAAACGGCCGACCGGTTAGTGAAGCAATTGCGGGGTCGACTCCAGCAATTGAGCCAGAGGCTGACCGCAACTGAGCACCGACCCAGTGTGTTTTTTGAGGTGCGTTATCCAAATCTCCTGGGTGCAGGACAACAATCCATTGTGAATGATGTGATTCTAAAGGCCGGGGGCATCAACTGTCTGCCAAACAGAAAGAAACTGGTTCGGATCAATATCGAAACCCTGGTTGGCTACAATCCTGAGGTGTACGTGGTCCAAAAAGGTCCCATGAACCGCAATCCGGTCGAGCCAAAATCCCGGCCAAATTTTCGGGTCATAAAGGCGGTGGAAGAGGGTCGGGTCCTGTTCGTGGATGAGCACATTTTTTCCCGACCAGGACCCAGGTCGGTGGAAGCGGTGGAGAAGTTGGCGGCATTTCTACATCCGAATTTCAGTCGGTAGCCCGAAGTCTAGGGAGCAACGGGTCATGAGCACTAAGTTGTTGCTCAGGAGCAATTGAAAAGATGAACATCGAACATCGAACGTTCAACATCGAATTTTGAATGGGAAAGAAGATGAAGAAGCAAGCGTATCATTTTGAGAAACGCTGCTCGAAGAAAGAATGCACATCGAACGTCCAACATCGAACATTGAATGGGAAAAGATGAAGAGACAATCATATGACCTGGAAGAAAGGCTGCTCGAGTATTCGGTGCACATCATAAAGATCGTTGAACAACTACCAAAAACCAGAGTAGGCAACCATGTTGCGGGTCAATTGTTAAAATCGGGCACTTCACCTTATCCAAACCATGGCGAAGCCCAGGCAGCGGAGTCCCCAAAGGACTTTATCCATAAGCTTCGTATTTCATTAAAGGAACTTAGGGAGACTCAGAGATGGTTAAAACTTATTCAGCGTGTGCCACTCATCAATAAACCTAAACTACTCGATGATATTCTTCAGGAAACAGAAGAATTAATTAAAATTTTCGTTACGAGTATCAAAACGGCTGAAAAGAAAAAGAAATAACCGTTAAATGTTCGGTATTCGATATTTGTCTTTTCATTCGACGTTGGACGTTCGATGTTCGATGTTCGACGTTCATCTTTCAAAACAACCCCGTATGGCATAAATGCAACCTGGGAACGTTTACAAAATAACTTAGCGCTTATGGGGCAACGGGTGGTGTGTAGACCACTAAGGTCACAAACTAAAAGGATGAGAGCTATGAAACCTGGAACCTTATACGGAGTAGGTGTTGGGCCTGGAGATCCAGAACTTATCACGCTTAAAGCAATGAGAGTGCTGAACCAGGTGGAGGTGATTTTTGCCGCTGCCTCGAGCAAGAATGAGTACTCCCTAGCACTTGAGAATGCAAAATCTCACATGCTGAACGGCGCAGAGGTCGTAAGGCTCAGTTTTCCAATGACCCGAGAGCAGGAAACCTTGGAAAGAGCTTGGGAAGAAAATGCGCGTCTGATTCTGGAGTTTGTCCAAAAAGGCAAGGACGTAGCATTCATTACCATCGGAGATCCTCTCACCTACTCCACCTTCGGATACGTGATGCAGACCATCCAGGAGATGGCTCCAGAAGTGCCCGTCCATGTTATTCCTGGTGTTACCTCTTACCAAGCTGCTACTGCAGCTGCTCATGAAATAGTAGCAGCACAAGAGGAGACCTTCTGTGTGATTTCCGGCTCTAAAGGAGGAGAGCAACTTAAGGAGATGATCAACAAGGTAGACTGCGTGGTAATGCTAAAGGTGTATCGACATTTAGACAAGATACTGGACATACTCGAGGATCTCGGCATACAGGAAGGGGTCACCCTCGTGTCTCGATGTGGTATGGAAGATCAGGTGATCTGCAAGAATCCGCAGGAATTACGGGGCAAGAAGGTTCCATATCTTTCACTGATGATAGTGAAAAAGAGCAAAGAAAGTTAGTGGGCAGCCCTTCGACAGGCTCAGGACAGGCTGGCAGTCGTTTCAACTAGGTACTAGACACTATTGGGTCATTTGCCTTCGGCGTCAATAGGGCTAGCGCCCGTCATTACGCCTGACGGCTGTCATTAAGTTGTCTCAACGCTACGATGACAATTAACTATGAATGACAGCGTAGCGTATTGACCTAATTACCACAAATGACGCCGCAGGCATATTGACAGCGAAGCGTAATGACGGCCACTTTCAGTGGCCAAATGACTACGAATGACAGTTGAGCGCAGCGAGCGCGAAGAAATGACGAATGACAAGTGGCACTTTGAAAACAAAGAAGAGGACTTCACCCTGGCTGCTATACGGTATCCTGGCCGCTCTTTTGCTACTGGCTCTGCTGGTTTTTTATTTTGGCAGTCCAACCATCTCTTCGTCCTTTAAAGATCCAGCTTTTCTCTGGAAACGTCTTGTCAAACCACTGCTGCGCATGACCCTTCTCATTTCTCTCGGGCTTTTCGCCGGCCAGATTATCGAAGCTTCAGGCTGGACCGGCCGTCTCTCAGCCATTGTGCGACCGCTGATGCGTTGGGGCCACTTACCGGATGGGTCTGGAGCTTCTTTCACCACCGCCTTCGTTTCCGGCACAGCAGCTCAGGCCATGCTGGTGACCTTCCATGAGGAAGGGAAGCTCACCAGAAAAGAAGTGATTTTAACCAGTCTGTTGAATGGTTTGCCGGCCTATTTCCTCCATCTCCCCACGACATTTTTCATAATTCTTCCGCTGGCAGGTCAGGCCGGACTTCTCTATCTAGTTTTGACGTTGCTGGCCACACTACTGCGAACGGCCGGGCTGGTAACTTACTCGAGATTTTCACTGCCACCGCGTCCTGTGGAGATGGCGGACGAGAAAAAAACGAAAAAGGATTGGCAGGCTCTTATTCAGGATACCTGGCAGAAATTCGTCAAACGGTTGAAGCGGATTATGCTGCTTGTGGTTCCGGTCTATCTGGTAGTGATGCTAGTAAGCCAATTGGGTTTTTTCACCTGGCTACGGTTGCAGCTCGCGGGGGGGATCACCTCCACTGTGGTTCCGATAGAATCCATGAGTGTAGTAATTTTTAGTTTGGTGGCTGAATTTACTTCCGGATTTGCAGCAGCCGGGGCTCTATTGGATGCCGGGACCCTCACTATCAGGGAAACGGTGGTTGCATTGCTCTTGGGAAACGTTATTGCAACCCCTGTGAGGGCCTTAAGGCACCAGCTTCCTTACTACATGGGAATCTTCCAGCCGAAGCTTGGGGGACTACTAATTGCTCTGGGGCAAACGCTCAGGGTGATCAGCGTGATTATAGTTGGGGCGGCATATGTACTGCTGACAGCTTTTTAGCTGCCAGCAGGCGTAAGGCGCAAGGCATAAGGTAAAAGAGCATCCTTCGACAAGCTCAGGACAGGTAAAGCAAAGGGCATAGAGTGAAAGATTTTGAATTTGCCCTATGCCCCATACTCATTTCTACTGACTACTGACTACTGGCTACCGGTTTCTATCAATGGGCCTTGCGCCTTGTGCCCTGCGCCTTATGCCCAGAGAAAGTAAAGCCTATGGCAACAGCAAAAAACCTGATGATCCTTGGTACAGGTTCGGATGTGGGCAAGAGCATCCTGGTGGCCGGCCTGTGTCGGATTCTCAAACAAGACGGCTATAGGGTAGCTCCATTCAAGGCCCAAAACATGGCACTCAACTCCTTCATCACTCCGGAAGGGGGCGAGATGGGCCGGGCTCAAGTGGTACAGGCAGAGGCTGCCGGCATTGAGCCACATGTTGATATGAATCCAATTCTACTGAAACCCACGTCCAATGTTGGTTCCCAGGTCATATTGCACGGCAAGGTACTCGGCAATTTTACGGCTGCAGAGTACTATCAGAAGAAATCTGATCTGGTAACGCAGGTCATGGAAAGCTATCGTCGCCTGGAGGCACAATACCAGGTCCTGGTATTGGAGGGCGCGGGCAGTGCAGCAGAAATTAACCTCAAGGATAAGGATCTGGTAAACTTTTCCATGGCGGAGCGGGTGAAGGCCCCAGTGCTGTTGGTGGCAGATATAGACCGGGGAGGAGTATTTGCAAGTATAGTCGGCCATATGGAGCTTTTCACGCCAGCGGAGCGGGACCTGGTAAAGGGGTTAATCATCAACAAGTTCAGAGGAGATCCATCCTTGCTTCTTTCCGGGGTGGAGTTTCTCGAGACTCGCACCGGCAAGCCGGTTCTGGGCCTGGTGCACTATTTTACGGATATCCACATTCCCGAAGAAGACAGTGTTGCCCTGGACCTCAAGATGAGGGCGCCAAAAGAGAGACCACAGGAACAGGTGCGGGTTGGTGTTATCCGTCTGCCGCACATTTCAAACTACACGGACTTCGACAGCCTCGAGCAAGAGCCATCAGTTAGCCTTACCTATTTCACTACTCCCGAGCAGGTTTTTGATATGGATCTGGTGATTCTACCCGGCAGCAAGAACACACTTAACGATCTCCACTACCTGCAAAACCAGGGTATTGCCGAGGCGATTATTTCCTTCCATGCCAAAGGCGGTACTGTGGTGGGAATTTGCGGCGGCTATCAGATGCTGGGTCGTAAGGTGCTGGATCCCTTGGGTGTGGAGAGCGATCTGCAAGAATTGGCCGGACTGGGTCTGCTTGATATGGAGACAGAGCTCCTGGGAGAAAAAGTAACTACCCAGGTGAAGGCCAGGTTGCTCTGGAGCGAACTAGCTGATCCCGAGGAAGAGGTGCGCGGCTATGAAATCCACATGGGGCAGAGCAGGGTTATTGGTCCGTCTACTCCGCTGCTGGAAATTGTGGAGCGTAATGGTAAGCCGGTACAGGTCAAGGACGGCCTGATTTCCAGCGACGGCCGCGTCTGGGGAAGTTACTTACACGGCCTGTTTGATAACGATGGTTTGAGGCACCGCCTCATTAGTCGGCTCATGAGTGTTGATTATGTGGAGCTAACCAAGGAGAGATTGGGATCTTTCCGTCGCTGGAAAGAGGAGCAGTACGACAAGTTGGCCTCGCATCTTCGTAACCACCTCGACATGGACCGCATCTATCAGATAATTGGCATTGCAAGCCATCACAAGTGACGTCAAGCATTAGCCCCTGAAAACTGAATGAACAACCACACCCCTTATCCAGACCGCGACCCCCACCGCTGGATGGTTTTTTCCGTCGTCGGCGTGGTGTACTTTTTCGTCTATTTCCACCGGGTCTCCACTTCGGTCATCGTCTCGGACCTTTTAGAAGCGTTTCACACCAACGCCACGGCGCTGGGCTTCATGTCGTCCTTGTATTTCTATCTCTATGCTTTTGAACAGCCGCTTGTGGGATACTTGTCCGACCGGATCGGGCCCCGGCGAGTGATCGGCTACTGGTCCTTGGGGGCTGCTGCTGGGTGTTTTCTTTTCGGCATGGCGCCAAACATCGGCTGGGCTTCAGTGGGCCGGGCCCTTATCGGACTTGGCGTTGGTGGTGTGTACGTGCCGGCGGTCAAGGCGATCTCCCAGTGGTTCAGAAAGAATGAGTTTGCCACTATGATTGGCCTGCTCATGTCCATGGGCAATCTCGGGGCCGTGATTGCCACCACACCCCTTGCCTGGGCAGCCGGTACCTGGGGATGGAGGTCCACATTTTTCCTAATTGGCGGGATTACGGTGGTATTGGCGTTTGTCACCCTATTGCTCACCCGAGACTATGCCCTTCCCCCAGAGCCGGTTCAGGTGGAACCCGCCACAGCCTCAGGGAGCAATCCGGGTTCTAGAGCAAAAGTCTTCAAGGTGCTGGCATCCGGTCACTTCTGGATCGTTGCGACAGTTTTTTTCGGCATATACGGTACCCTGATAACCCTGCAGGGGCTGTGGGCAACGCCGTTCTTGATGGCAGCTCTTGGAATCGAACGCATCTTTGCCAGCAAATTGAACATGCTAATCCCCGTGGGCGTAATCATTGGTGCGCCCTTTTTCGGCTGGCTGACCGACCGGTTTTCACTCGACAAGGGAAATACCCTGATCGCAATCCTAACCGTGTATACTTTGACCTGGATAGGAATGATTTTCTTCTACAGTCAATTGGGGACCGCCGGTCTTTCCCTGGTGCTGCTAGTGATGGGCATTACCACGGGCGGGTTCATCAGCACCCTGTGGGGGATAGTCCAGGAGACCACGCCTGAAGAAATTATGGGCCTAACCGCCGGGCTGCTCAACCCGGCGCCGTTTTTCGGCGTTGCCGTGTATCAAGTTGTTACGGGC
>Ga0210118_1000010_pt1 | contig 22063 bp, 19 predicted proteins | sample Tolay_CordA_D2_FD_185578 | JGI IMG/M metagenome (GOLD analysis project Ga0210118, IMG submission 185578) | Wetland microbial communities from the San Francisco Bay, California, USA, that impact long-term carbon sequestration - Tolay_CordA_D2... | ecosystem: Environmental > Aquatic > Marine >... | reverse complement strand
GTAAATGGTAAACCCTTCGACAGGCTCAGGGCAGGCGGTGAACAGTAAGAGACGTTATACGTTATAGATTTCTTTCTGATCTCTGTCCTCTGTCGTCTGTCTTCTGACCCCCGACTCCTGACGTCTGATCCCTGACTTTTTGACTAATTTTCCAATTCTCTACTCAACCTATCCTGCCCCCTACCTCTTACAACAAATGACAGCGCAGCGTATTGACCCAATGACGCCGAAGGCACATGACGCGAAGCTCGATGAGAGCTGAGCACTGCTGCTAGCTGCCCTCTGCCCTATGCCCCATGCCTTTACCACGCGTGTGGGCTAATCCACTGAGTGATCGTGTCTGAGGGCTGGTAACCTTCGAGTCGCCCCAGTTCCTTGCTGGCCTGAAACAGCAGTAGGGTAGGGGTCCCGCCTACTCGGTATAAGGAGGGTATATATTGATTGATATCAACATTGAAGCTGCCCACTTTCAGTCGACCCTCATAATCCTTAGCTATTTTATTGATGGTAGGGCTTAGGAGCTTACAGGGGCCACAGCTCGGTGAGTAGAAATTGACGAGGAAAGGTACCGGTGAGCGGAGTACGCTTTCAGTGAAATTCTGATCCGTCAGGATCAGGAGGCTAGGTTGGGTAGCGAGATTTATAGAGATTGGTGATTTGCATTTGCCGCACAGCGGCTGATCGGCAATCTTTTTGAGTGGAATCTTATTGCTTGTCTGGCATTGCTTGCAGGGTACGACGATTGCTCCACTCCGAATCGGAGAACTCTCAGAGAAGAGTTGTTGCTTGCATTTGCCGCAGGTCGGGCTCTGTCCAAGTCTTGAAGATGGTAATTTGTTTGCTGCGCCGCAACTGCTGCATCTGACGTGGTATTTTCTGGTATCCGCCATAGCTATAATAACCTCGACTATTCACAATTATATTAAGAATGAGATTTCTGCTGTCAAGGAAAGCAGAAATTGGATTTTAGATTTTAGATTGCGGATTGCGGATTTTCGATTTGAGCTTTTAGATTGCAGAATGCTGGAACTTATACTGTATACCTGCACACTTTGATTAGAACTTGATAGGCTGTCCACGAGTGCTAGGGCAAAGATGGCAAGGCCCCCAAATCCGAAACAATGAGTTTAGTCGAGATCGAGATCGGGGGGCGGGGTCTTGGCGTAATCCTCATCGTCTTCCGGTTCAATCTCAGGTTCGGGCCCGATGTCCTCTTTGACATTGTCGGGCAAGGCGCCGTAGTTAATCCTGAGATATGGTGCGCCAATTCCGGGGGGACGGTTCTTGTCGTATGTTACTACTTCCCCTTCCGGCTGTTCAGTAGTAATAATCCGAACTCCTTCACTGCCTCCAGCCACACAAACCGATACTTGATCGTCAGCGAACCTTGCCCAGAAGATATTAACCTGGGCCGATCCCTCTTTTGACCAGCCAATTACCCGACGCTGTTTCTGATCTTTACTCAGAATGAGCCAGACTTCGTCACTCTTGTGAATGTCAGAGAGAAGACGGACCTTTTCCTTTTTTTCCTTTCTTGAGGTGTCCACTCCAACATCGTAAAAGAAGGTGTTGACGATCTTTAAGACGTCAGGAGGTAAATCACGGGGCTCCAGAGATATATGGCTTACCATCCAACCTGGAGGCAGGTCTATTTCTTCCGTGCTGAATGGAACAGTTTCTTCCGAATTGGCCAAAATACGCAAACCAATTTCACCCCCGACCACCAAAAGGTCAATGAATCCGGTGGCCAATTCGGCCCAGAAGACGCTGAGATCGCAAGGTCCGTTCTGATCCCAGCCTACCACGATTCGGTGCAGTCGATCTTCTAGGCTGGGCAGAATGAGGTATCGAGTTTTATACGCATTCGAGACCGGGAAAATAATTTCTTTTGTCATTGCTAAAAACCTGGATGCCTATGAGTTGATCAGGCGGCAATACTAGCAAACGTCTGGATTATTTGGCAACACGTAAATTATCAACGGATTCATTTGCAATGCCTGTGCCATTCACACAGCTCTTAAGAGTGATAAAAGTTTACTTTCCACTTGCGCTTCCTGGTCCGAAGGGGATAAATGTAGAAATTGCAGCACAGCGGTTGGCGAGTAGTCAATTGGTCAATTAGAGAATGAGGGAATTAGAAAATTAGAGAATTAGAAAATTAGTCAAAGAGGTCAGAGATCAGAAGTCAGAGGACAGAGGACAGAGGACAGAAAGCAACCTGTAACGTATAACGTATAACGTATAACGTATAACATCTCTTACTGTTCACCGCCTGCCCTGAGCCTGTCGAAGGGTTTACCATTTACGATTTAACTAGTTCCCTAATTCTCTAATCAACGAAGGGCATGGGTCCAATGGATAGCGGGATGCTGGAGTCATGGAAAACAGTGGCCTGGAACGGGCTTAGCTTGCGAGTGCCATCCCAATGGGAGGTGAGTTCGCTGGCAACGTCGTATCTCCAGCTAGACGATGAGGTGGGCCCGGTTCTGGAGTTGAAATGGCAGCAAATAAAAGGTCTATTCTCTTTCAAGACTCATCTGAAAAAATTGTCTCGGCTTTCGACCTCCACTCCCGGAGTGGATTTTCAGGAAATCCCATTACCACATGACTGGCAGCAAGCTTTGCGCAATTTTGAGGTCCAATCCTTTGTATGGCAAAGCACTGAGGTAAGCGGCAAGGGGGCTATTTTATATTGCTCGGAGTGCCAGAAGGCCATCCTCCTTCAATTTTACCAGAAGCAACGTGGAGATGATTCCCGCATACAGCTGGAGATCCTGCATTCCTTTAGGGACCACAGCGAGGACGGCATGCTGCCCTGGGCTTTATTTGGCTTGCGTGCCCTTATACCGCAACGGTTCGTACTTGTACGCCATCGCTTTCACCCGGGCCACTATCAACTAGAATTTCAGCATAAAAAGGAACACCTCCATTTGAATCGCTGGGGTCCGGCAGACCTTCTCTTGAAGGGTGGCGATCTGTTGCCTTGGTTTAATAAAAAATGTAAGGAACTAAACTGGTGCCATGCAGCAAATATGAGAGAGTATAATTACGATGGAAAACCGGCCCTGCAAGGACAAAGCAAAGGGTCAATCGCCGCTGCAAACAGGCTCTGGGCTCGGATGACCAGAAAGAAACCTCACATCTGGGTGCGCCTCTGGCATCTGGCCTCTCGAAACCAGATTCTCGGGGTAGCGGCACGTGGCCTGAAGCCCCTTAATGAACAGATGCTTGAGGAAGTTTGCTCCAATTATGAGATGGTTTAAACGGAGGAAACCGTCAAAGGACGACTTTTCCAAGGGTCCTTCCAGCCGGTCAGAGTCTCTCGCTTATCGCCCGGTTAAGAGTCTAGAGGTCTCAGAAGAAAAATTGGATAGCGGTGAGGTCGTGCTTACCTATACTCTTACTGTGCGGCCATGGCTGCTAAGTCTGGCCACAAGATTGGGACTGCGGTCAGAGGAAACGCTTAGCAGAAAGCTGCAACTGGATGAGATGGGTAGCCTGACTTGGTCTCTCCTGGACGGGAAACGTGCAGTTCGCGATCTGGTAGACTTTGTATGCCGTCGATACAAACTGAACCGGCGAGAAGCGGAAGTCGCCATGACTGGATTTCTGCGGGATCTGGGGAAGCGAGGGCTCATAGGGTTTCGGGCTCCTTCCGGGAAAGAGGGTGAAAAATCTACTTGACAAGCCAAAGAGTCTCTCGGCACCATTCAGGAGCATAGAGCATAGGGTTGAAGTTTAGAAATTCGAAATTCGAAATTTAAAAACCGCAATCCCAAATTTCAGATTGCGGAAACTTTCAGTTTCTTGTTGTCTCAATCTTAAATCTAAAATCAAAAATGACCAGTTAGGAGGTGTACAATGCGGATAGTGTTGATTGGGCAAGCTGCCTTCGGCGCCAAGGTACTGGAGAACTTGATGGAAAGAGATGAACAGGTGGTGGCGGTCTATGCCCCGCCGGACAGGGGGAGTCGACAGGATCCACTTAAGGAAGCAGCGGTTGCTAAAGATATTCCGGTTTTTCAACCATCGACCTATAAAGATGATCAGGTTTTCGCAGAGTACCAGGAGCTCGAGCCAGATCTGACTATTTTGGCTTTTGTCACTGATATTATCCCGGAACAGTTTTTTCAGCTGCCCTCTTTGGGCAGCATTTGTTACCATCCTTCTCTTCTTCCCCTCCACAGAGGTGCTAGCGCCATAAACTGGGCGGTTATAAAGGGGAGAAAAAAGACAGGCTTGACCATTTTCTGGCCGGACGGTGGTATTGACACGGGACCCATTTTGCTTCAGAAGGAGATTGAGGTTGGGCCAGATGACACGACCGGATCCCTCTACTTCAACTATCTTTTTCCCATTGGGGTTGATGCCATTCTCGAATCCGTAGAGTTAATCAAGGAAGGCAAAGCCCCGAAGTTTCCACAGCCGGAAGAAGGAGCCACTTACGAGCCACCCTGTAGCGACCATGTGGCCGCCATTGATTGGAAAAAGGCGGGGCAGGACATATACAATTTGGTGCGGGGCTGTGATCCGCAGCCCGGAGCGTATAGTTTCTGGCAGGGAGAGAAGATCCGCTTTTACGATGCCAGGCTGCTGGGAGAACCCACGACAGAAACCCCGGGAACGGTGGTGCAAGCAGATCCTGACGGTGTTCAGGTTGCTGTTGAGGGCGGGAAACTCACTGTCGGAAAGGTTCGTTCGGAATCCGGAGGTAAGGTGGAGGCCTCCGCCTTTGTGTCCGAAAAGGGACTGAAAGTCGGAGATCAGTTTGGTGAAGCAAGGTGAAAAACAACCTGAGAGGAAAGAGATTGAAGAGGAAGAACGCCGTATAAAAACCTTGAGGTTTTTGGTGGACTTCTCTCTGGCCTATCTCGCCCAGACGAAATTGTCACTGGAAGAGGCTCAGGCGATGGTGGCAGGAGTGAAAAAGCAGGCCCTACACCTTTTCCCGGCAAAAGAAGAGACTTTTGATCTCATATACCTCCCCAGATTTCAGAGACTGCTACGGGATAAATATCGACTACATTAGCGCAGGACAGAAGGCAGAAGACAGAGGACAGAGGGCAGAAGACAGCCGGCAGTAATCAGAGGTCAGAGATCAGATGTCAGAGGACAGAAGACGGAAGGCAGAAGACGGAGGACAGAGGACAGAGATCAGAAAGAAATCTGTAACGTATAACGTATAATGTCTCTTACTGTTCACCGCCTGCCCTGAGCCTGTCGAAGGGTTTACCATTTACGATTTAACTAATTCACTAATCGACTAATTAAGTAATTAACGATTTTTGCGGCTTCAACGGATAGCGCTCGACACCATGAAGGAAATCTACCTTCGTTTGATGAACGAATCACGCTGTATTGCCTCACGTTACGAGGTTCCGGAATTCTACCGACGATTCAAGCCGGCACTGGCAATTTCACGGCGTATCTTTTTTCATAGTCCGCTGCTGATTCATTGCAGAGAACTGGTGACCCCACTGTACGTGGATGATTTTGGTCACGGCCTCCAGCACGCTACAAGAGTGAGTATGGACGCCGGTACCATTGTGCTTCTTGAGGGGGAGAAATATTTTACTGTGGAGGCAGAGTTGGAGCGGGCGGTCGTACTGGTTCAACTTGCCGGGCTTCTTCACGACCTGAAACGCACCGAAGAAGAACACGCCTCGGCCGGAGCTCAGGCGGCCAAAGTCCTGTTGCGGGATTTCCCCCTCACTCCTGCAGAAATACAATGCGTAGCAGAAGCCATCATCAATCACGAAGCATTTTCAGAACCTCAGACCTGCGACACTTTAACAGGGCAGTTGGTGGCCGATGCACTTTACGATGCAGACAAGTTTCGCTGGGGTCCTGATAATTTTACCCGCACCGTCTGGTACATGATGAGCTATCACCAAGTCGACATTGCCGAGCTGTTTGGCCGTTTTCCCTGGGGTGTCAACGGCATCCTCAGAATTAAAGATACCTTTCGCACCAACATAGGCGCTCAATACGGTCCCGAATTTATCGATCTGGGAGTGAGGATCGGTAAAGAGATTTATCAACATCTCCAGCGGCATATGGATTCACTGACAACCGACGAGGAGCCTGATTCCGGGCTAGAGTGAGAAGGACATGATGGCTTTCAGTAATAATGTTGGAATTGAAGGTATTCGCATCGGCCAGGTGACAGATACGCACCATCACACAGGCTGCACTGTAGTAATGGTGGAAAATGGTGCGGTAGCAGGCGTGGATGTTCGCGGGGGCGCACCAGGGACGCATGGCACAGATGCATTGCGGCCGGAAAACCTTGTAGAACGGGTGCATGCAGTGGTTCTCACCGGTGGCAGCGCCTTTGGTCTGGCTACCGTCCAAGGTGTGATGCAGTACCTGCGGCAGAGAGATTGTGGTTTTCAAACGGAGCACGGGGTGGTTCCCATTGTCAGTGGTGCAGTGGTTTACGACCTAGGACTCAATAAAAGCGGGACACTGCCGGACGCCGACATGGGTTACCAGGCATGTGAAAACTCCTCAACAGAAGGGGCTGAACAGGGATGTGTCGGGGCTGGCACGGGCGCTACTGTGGGAAAGCTGTTTGGGCTTGGACGTGCTATGAAGGGTGGTCAGGGTTTCGCTTCTCTCACTTCCACTGGAGGATTAAGGGTCTGGGCACTTGCTGTGGTGAACGCCTACGGGGACGTGCGCAATCATGAAAATGGCGAGCTTTTGGCAGGGGTTCGCACTGAAGACGGGCGGCAACTGGCAAATGTAGCAGCAAGTCTGCCTGAATTGGAAGTTCTGACAGGATTCACTGGGACCAACACTGTGTTAGGGGTGGTGGCGACAAATGCCAAGTTCTCCAAGACTGAGCTGACGCGAGTGGCTCAGATGGCCCAAGCAGGTATTGCTCGAGCCGTAGTTCCCGCCCACAGCCTTTACGACGGTGATACCATTTACGCCCTCAGCACAGGAACTCATACAGGGGTCGAAGTTACAGTGGTGGGGGCTCTGGCTGCCCAACTTATGGGTCAGGCCATCGTTCATGGCATTCTGCACGCAGTTGGGGTGGATGGTCTTCCGTCGCATCGAGATCTTTTCGGTAAGTAAGCGCATAGGGCAGAGGGCATGGAGCATGGGGCATAGGGAAAGACGGGTGTAACGTATAACGTATAACGTATAACATCTCTTACTGTTCACCGCCTGCCCTGAGCCTGTCGAAGGGTTCACAATTTACAATTTGACTAATTTTCTAATTTTCTAATTCCCTAATCAACGGCTTCTACGATTTGAACGATTTTACTGCGATAAGCACATGGAATTACGGGATATAGGAGTGATAAATTGAAGCACATTGTTAATTTCTTTTTCGAACTGGGCATGTTGAAAAAAACCCCGAGGAGTGGATATCAGTTTCTTGGTTCTGGTAGCGAGTCTGTGGCTGAGCATGTTTTTCGTGTTGCGACAATTGGCTTTACCATGGCCAGACTGGATAAACAGGCCGACGCCTTTACTGTTGTGCGAATGTGTTTGTTTCACGATATCCCTGAGTCTCGCACTGGGGACATGAACTATGTGAACAAACACTACGTTGATGTCAAGGAAGACCAGGTCGTAAAGGACCTCGCCAAAACCCTTCCTTTCGGTGATGAACTCCAGGGGCTGCTGGAAGAGTTTGCAAAAGGGGAAAGTCGGGAAGCGCAACTGGCCCGAGACGCAGACCAACTGGATCTCATTCTGGAACTGAAGGAACATCAGGATCTGGGCAATAGTTATGCCAAGGATTGGATCCATTTTGCCCTAAAGCGATTGAAGACGGACCTGGGCAAACGATTGGCAGCGCAGATTTTGGAGACCGATTCCACAGCCTGGTGGTTCGAGGGCCGGGATCACTGGTGGACCGAGGAATAGCGTTCCGCGAATGGAGAAACAGGTCCGGGCTAGAAAGGCACTCCTGTCGTTATTCGTTATCTGTTATTTGTTATCTGGATCATTTGAAGAGACATAAATGGCTGAAAGGCGACGGGGTGGTGGAGAGAGAGGATCCTTCGTTAAACCTATAACCTAATAACCTATAACGTATGACGGATAACTTGCTTTTTCGCTTTATGCGACCGTGATCGAATTCTTCCCCATATCCTTGCTTCGGTAAAGAGAGTTGTCCGCCATCTGCAGCAGCTCTTTTTTGTCAGCAGCATCACCGGGGTAGTTGGCAATACCGAAGCTGGCGGTAAGTCTTACCTCAATCTCCATATCCTGCAGGAAAGTAGCATTGGCTAATGCCTTACGTACGGCGACCACTTTGTCGAAGGCCGCATGCTTGTCTTGTCCAGGCAGTATGATTACGAATTCATCGCCACCGTATCGCACCAGTCGATCATTTTCCTCCAGTTTGGAGGCTATGATCTGAGCAGCGTCCCCTAGAATTCTGCTGCCGAGCAAATGTCCGTGGCTATCCACCACTTCTTTGAAGTTATCCACATCAAGAAACACCAGGGAAACCTCCTGCCCTTGATGTAACAACTGGTCCAAATGCTGGTGCATGTAACGGCTGTTGTAATAACTGGTCACGTCGTCGGTGATGCTAAGGGACTCGATCTTTCTATAGGTGCGAGCATTATGGATAGCGATTGCTACGTAATCAGCCAATATGGACAGGAGCGGCATGAAATTGTCCTGAAACAGTGACATGTCTTCGGGATTCACTATTTCAATGACACCGATTACCGCCCCCTGCATCTTGAGGGGGAGACATATAATAGAGTGGGTGACAAAACCAGTGAGATCGTCCACTCGATTGCTGAATCGAGTATCTTGCCGCACCTCCGGTACTAGAATTGGTTCACCCGTAAGCGCTACTGCCCCAGCTATCCCCTCTCCGAGCCCTATCCTCACGTCGGCCAGTGCCCCTTTGTCCAAGCCCACCACTACCCCGAAGTAGAGTTCATCAGTCTTGGGATCCAGCAGAAACAAGGTCCAATTTTTCGCCTTAATCAATTCACTGAGCCGTTTGAGTATGATGATTAAAATCTGGTCCATATTGAAGGTTGAAGTGAGGGCCTTGCCGATTTCAACACAGGTCATGAGATGCTGAATGTAGATGGAATTTTCTTCAAGAATGTTGGCGACCGAAGTCACCAAATCGGGTTCTTTCATTAAATCATTCATGAGTGATCCAGTAGCGAAGTTTCTGCATTTACGTTAGCTAATACTAAAGCAACCTTCATGCCAACAACAAGGATCGAACTCAATTGTGCTATACTCAGGGCTCCATTGAATCTAAGCAGCACTTGAACCAGGCAGAGGACAGATATTAGAGGACAGAAGACAGAAGACAGAAAGCAACCTGTAACGTATAACGTATAACGTATAACGTATAACATCTCTTACTGTTCACCGTTTACGACTTAACGCTTTGACTAATTTTCTAATTCTCTAATCAACTAATTCTCGAATTAATGAAAAACCTATGAATGAACATCCTTTGAAAATACTCTCCGATGATCTGAAACTCCAGGGTGTGCTGACTACTCCTGAAAGTGACTCCTGGCCGCTGGTGATATTGTGTCATGGCTTTTTGAGCCACAAAGACAGCTCAAAGTACAGACAGCTAGCCCAAGTATTTGCCCAAGAATCAATCGCCACGGTTAGGTTTGATTTCAGGGGCTGCGGTGAAAGTGAAGGGTTATTGTCTGAAAGCTCGATTTCCAGACGGTGGAAAGATTTGCAAAGGGTGATTGACGAGAGCTTAGATCTGGAAGATTTTGATGGACGTCTGGGTTTATTGGGAAGCAGCTTAGGTGGCTACCTGGCTCTCCTGGAGGTAAGTCATAATTCTAAAGTTCGCTGTGCTGCGGTCTGGTCCACCCCTTCCCACCTCCTTGATCTGGCTAAGCGACTCCCTGAAGTTTCTCCGGTGGAATTCTCCCAGGAATGCCACGAAGACCTGCTCGCAGTGGAGCTCCTTCCTCGCTTAAAAAATGTCCAGCGTGTTCTAATTGTTCATGGTGAAAAAGACCAACAAGTTCCCCCCGAGCACGGTTCTAGATTGTATGAAGTGCTAGATGAGCCGAAAGCCCTGCATATGTTGGAGAAAGCTGATCACCGGTTCAGTGCACCGGAATCGAGAGAAGAGGCCATTCGAGTCACTATGGAATGGTTCAAGAGGTTTTTTTGAGAATTAGAGAACTAGAGAATTAGAAAAATAGAAAAATAGAAAAATAGAAAAATAGGGAATTGGGGAATTAGATAATTAGTAAAATGGCTGAATTATTCACTGCTTACGGCCTGCCCTGACTGTCCCGGGCATAGTCCCGGGGAGCCTGCCAGTCCTGAGCCTGTCGAATGGCTAACTGCTTACCGCTTACCATTTACCGTTTACTAATAACCTAATTAACTAGTATCCATCCGGAAACTCCTCCATGTCATTCTGAGCGAAGCGAAGAATCTCTGCGGATCCAGTACCTATGAGATTCTTCGTCGCCTTGCTCCTCAGAATGACACCCATATACACGGTTTCCGGATGGACACTAACTAATTCCCTAATCAACTAATTTTCTAATTCTCTAACCAACGACTTCAACGACTGTCACGTTATCTTGCCAGTTAATTTGTAACGTGCGTCCAAAACCAGGCTGAAAAGTGCAGGAATCAGAAAGAGGGTAAAAATCGTAGAAAGGGCAAGACCACCAACCACCACACTACCCAAGCCGCGATAGAGCTCAGATCCGGCGCCCCGGAAAAGCACCAGCGGCATCATACCAAACACACTGGTGGTGGTGCTCATGAATATGGGTCTGATGCGGTTTCTCACTGCCTCACGGATTGCCTCCCGCCGCTCCATTTCTTCATGGCGCATGTGGTTCAGGCTCTGGTGGACGATGAGAATGGCGTTGTTCACCACGGTGCCGATGAGAATGATGAAGCCCAGCATGGTCAACACGTCCAAGGACTGATACTCAATCAAGTTGCTCACCAACCACAGACCGGCAAAACCCCCAGCAGCCGCCAGCGGCACACTGAACATGATAACGAGAGGATAGAGAAAGCTGGCGAAAAGGGCCGCCAGAAGTAGGTAGGTGATGACCAGGGCTAGAACGAAATTCCACTGCAGGGCCTTTCTTGTGACCACCAGGTCGTCAGCAGTGCCTGCAAGGTTGATGTTGTAAAGGCCGCTAATCTCTCCGCTTTTTTTGAGGGGTGCGATAATCTTGTTCTCCAGCGTCTGCATGGCGGTTTCCAGGGGTGTCTCACGCGGTGGTCGCACCTGAATAGTAATTGCTCTTTGGCGCTCAATGTGATTGATCTGAGTAGGTCCAGCCACCCAGCGGACATCTGCCACTGATCCCAATGTGATCAGTCGACCGTCAGCAGTTCTCAGTAAGAGGTTATCAAAGTCCTGGGTTTGTTTCGTGAAAGAAGAGATACCCATCAAAGTGAGGTCGATTTCTTTGCCATCGTGTTGGTAATCGCTGACTTTACGGCCGTCGAGCAATGTGTCCACAGCCTGGCCGATGTCGCGGGCAGCGAGTCCCAGGCTGGCGGCTCGCACCCGATCAGGGGTAATCTGAATTTCTGGGTTCCCCAGGTCGAGACTCGGAATGGGGCGTACTTGGGAGCCAGGGAGCAATTGCATGGCCTGACCGAATACTCGACCTCCGAACTGTACGAGGCGCGTCAGATCCGGACCGGTAATGTCCACATCAATGGTCCTCCCAGAGCTAATACCGCGGCCGAAAAGACTGCTCTGATAGGATGTGGCATAAAAACCAGGGATCTTTTTTAGCTCCTTCTTGAAAATTGGAACCAGGTCTCTGGCTTTGAGGGGATCCTGAGTGGAGGCACCGGCGAACATTATACGACCGAGAGCGACATAGAAGAGGTTACGGATTCGAGGTTCTCGGTATTCGACACCCTCATCTTCTTTCCAATAGGGTTCCAGTTCTTTGACAATAACATTGCCGATCTGGTCGAGTTCTTCCAGATTATAGCCAGGTGGAGGAAGGAGAAGGCTGAAAACAAAATTACGATTGCCCTCGGGCAGATACTCGGAAGGGGGGGATAAGAAAAACGCCATGGCCAGCGAGAACCCGGTGAGGGCAACCACCACTGCCACTCGAGCAGATACAGAGCCGGTGACTCTATAGTTGAAGTTGGCCACTCCTTCAGTGAATATGTGGGCAAAACGGTCCAAAAGGCGCACGGAATTTTTAAACGATGGAAGTTCATTGTCTAACTCAGAGGTCTTTGTGGTGTCGGGTTCAGAGCTCGGGTTGGTTGGCACAGTAATCAACTGCATGCGCTTGGCCGCTAATTTGGCCTGGCGCCGTTCACGAAAATAGCCGAGAATTCTGGCGGAGAAGGTGGGTATAACCGTTATGGATACAACCAGGCTCAGGGCCACCGCGCAGCTGATGGCAATGGCAATGTCCTTGAACAGCTGACCGGCCTCTTCCTGCACGTACACTACCGGGATAAAAACTGCCATGGTAGTCAGAGTACTGGCCAGCACCGCGCCCCAAACCTCTGTAGTACCTTTATAGGCTGCCTCAACTCGGGTTTCTCCTAGGCCGCGGTGACGGTCTATGTTTTCCAGGACCACGATGGCCGCGTCCACCACCATTCCCACGGCAAAGGCAAGTCCCGCCAGGCTGATGACGTTGATGTTGCGGCCGAAAAAGGTCATCATCAGGAAGGTGCCCACGACGCTTATAGGGATGGCGGTGGCGATGATCAGGGTGCTGTTGATGGATCGCAAAAAGAGGATGAGTACCAGCACTGCCAGGGTTCCTCCCACAAAGAGGTTCTGGCGCACAAGGTCAATGGCACTTTCAATATACTCGGTCTCGTCGTAGACCTGGCGCAGCCGCAGCCCCCGCTCTTTGAGTAACCCTGCGTTCATCTCGGCGATGGCCTCCCGGACTCCTGTCATTACCTGGAGGACGTTGGCTCCTGTCTGGCGCTTAGCGTTAACAGCGATTGTAGGGCGGTTCTTTTCGTGAACTGTGGCCGTGGGTTTGGCGTAGCCGAGCCTAACTTCGGCAATATCATGGACATAGATGGGGGTACCATTGATGTATTTGATGACGACGTTTTCCACATCATTCGGAGATTGGTATTGCCCCACAGTTCTAGCAATGAACTTGCGCTTACCCTCGTCAAAATCTCCGGCACTTATGTTTTCGTTTTCTCGGTTCAATGCGGCTGCGACTTCGGCTATGGTAATGTTGTGGGCCGCGAGACTGTTAGGGTCGAAGGTGACCTGCATCTCTGGCTTGACGCCACCGTAGATTTCGGACTCAGCCACGCCAGGGATCCTTTCAAATCGCGGCTTGACGAAGTCCTTGACGAACTGGTACTCGCTTTCGATGCCGGTGTTGTCACCACTGAGCCGTTCAAGGATGATCCAGGCGATGGCATTCTGCTCGCTGCCGGAGGAGACCAGTACAGGCTCCTCAGCCTCGTCCGGATATTCCGGCACCTGGTTGAGGTTGTTTGAGACTTTAAGGAGAGCTGTGTCGGGGTCGGTGCCCACCTGGAACTTAAGGGTCACCCTGCCTCGACCATAAAAGCTCTCACTCTTCATTTCGACGAGCCCTTCGACGCTCTTGAGAACATCCTCCTGCTCGTCGGCGATCTCCCGCTCCACTTCTTGGGGACTGGCTCCAGGCCAGATGGTATTTACGGTGATCTCAGCTTTGTCCACATTGGGTGTGAGTTGCACCGGAATACGGAGTAGGGCGATGAGGCCGAACATGACCAGGAGGATAACCCCCACGGCCACGGTGATGGGATTCTTAATGGAAGCGTCTACCAGTTTCATTATGGCAAATCACAATAAATTAGGTTTCAGTTATCAGGTTTCAGTGTTCAGGACAGATGGAGGTTTCAGTGTACAGGTTTCGGCTTCTATGTTTCTTTTTCCTGACACCTGACACCTGACACCTGAATCCTCAACATTGACACCCGACACCGTCCATTGCGCCCGGATTCTTTACTCAATAATCTTGACGGGCTGACCCGGTCTGAGCCTTTCGTTCCCTCTGGTGACCACCTGCATGCCAGCCGTTATCTGGCCCTTAACTTCGATCATGCTTTCCGAAGTATCCCCCAATTGCACTGCCAGAGGCTGGGCAACCCCTTCGCGCACCACGAACACCAGGTGCTGCTGTCCCATGTTCACCACCGCGTCTTTGGGCACTGCCAACACAGAACTGGACTTGCCAATGGCAAGGCTGACCCGACAGAGCATCCCCCCCTTGATGCGGTTATTGGGATTGTCAACCGAGACCTTGACCGGAAAGGCTCGACTGGCAGAATCACCGACCGCGATGATGGCAGCAATCTTGCCGGTGAATTTTTCGGGGTTCAGGGCATCCACTTTCACCCCGGTATCTCCTCCCAGGACAAGCAAGGGAATGTAGCGCTCTGGAACATCGATCAGTACTTCAATGCTGCTGAGATCTGCCATGTTGACAATTGGACCGCCCTTTTCCACCCACTCGCCAACCTGAGTATACTCCTTGGTCACAAATCCAGAAAAGGGAGCACGAATGGTTTTCTGGGCAATGGAATCCTGGATGTGCTCTATCTCAGCCTCCAGCCGCCGAACTCGCGCTTCCAAGGATTGGACCTCGGCCAGGTCGTCTGTATACTTCTTGTCAGCAATGGTTTCACTTGCCAGCAAATCAGAGGATCGCTTCAAATCTGCACGGGCTCTGCGGAGTTGGGCTTCGGTGTCAGCCTTGTTGGCCGTGGCTCCTTTAAGATTGATCTGTAGAAGTCTGTCCCTAAGCCGGGCGAGAACGGCACCCTTCTTTACGAAGTCACCCTCACTGACGCTAAATTTTTCCACCAACCCCTCTATATCCGAGGCCACTAGGCTGGTTAACTTCGGTTGGGCTGTACCGATGAGCTGAACCTGCGGTGCAATGTCCATTTTGCTAATTTGGGCTATTTTCACTGGGGTCGCGGGTGGGCCCTCTTGGGCCTGACTTGGGGGGATATGCAACACCACCAAGTGGGAAATGACAACACTGAAGACAAAAATAATCCGTGGGGTATTTCTGAGTATGAATTCGATCATAAAAACTCCTAAATTGACTCCCAGAGTCGCAGCCGTCCAACCAAATAGTTTAGCACGCACTAAGTTTCCTTACAAGGTGCAGGGAATGGTCAAATAGTCAATTAGGAAATTTGAGAATTAGAAAATTAGAGAATTGGGAAATTAGTCAAAGCGTTAAGTCGTAAACGGTAAACGGTGAACGGTGAACAGTAAGAGATGTTATACATTATGCGTTACAGGTTGCTTTCTGTCTTCTGTCCTCTGACGTCTGATCTCTGATTTCTTACTCTATGCTCTATGCCCCACGCCCTATGCGATTTAGGCTTTGATATCGCACAAATGGAGGGATGTCAGGTTGCGATACAGCTGCCGGTAGTCCATACCGTAACCCACCACAAATACGTCAGGAATGTCAAAGCCAGTGAAGTTGATGGGAAGGGGGACAATGCGACGAATGGAGCGATCGAGCAGGGTGCAGATATTGATGCCTTCCGGGTTTCTAGCTTCCAGATGCCTGATCAAGTATCCGAGGGTGAGGCCAGTGTCGATAATATCCTCAACAATAAGTACGTGCTTACCGGTGATAGATTCATCCAAGTCTTTCAAAATCTTAACGGCCTCTGGTGACCCTTCTATTCCCTCGTAGCTGGAAATAGCCATGAAATCCAGAGAGTGGGGGATTTCAATATTTCTGACCAGATCAGCCATGAAAACGAACGAACCCTTTAATATGCCTACGAGCACTAATTCTTTGCCGCGGTAAGCAGCAGATATCTGCCTGCCCAGTTCTTGAACCCGGGCTAGAATCTGATCAGCGCTCAGATATACATCCCCCAATGGATCTTTGTTCATGCCCTTCCCTCATAAGTAGTGTGGGCCTTGCGGAGGGCCGCTTTTACGAATCGTTTTCAAAGGACTCAAGCTTAACGGTGTCATAGGCAGGAATCCCGAATTTGGCGAGCAAGGCCTTATAGTCTTTACCATAGAAGAGTTTGATGGGAATATCGGGATAGTGTTGCTCGAAAAGGCGGACTTTCCGATTCTTTTTCGTAACCAGTGATTGTTTCATCGTGGTGAGTTCGATAAAAACACCATAATCAGGAAGAAAAAAGTCAGGGGTAAATGACTCTCGAACATAGCCTTCCTCATCCCAGGCAATGGGGAAGGTTGTGGGTTCGTAGTCCCAGCTGATTTTGTAGAAATCAAGGATGCGGGCAAATTCTTGCTCACTGTCGTTGGCAAAAATGCTGCTCTGACTACGCTGGTAGGCCAGGCCGTTATCGTAATCATCCAGTTCACCACGATCGGAGAGTATCCTCTCTACTTCATTTATTGCTCGTTTCATCTCAGGCAGCAGAGCGGCCGGGATGGACGTCTTTGATTCCGCTATTGCATCTTCTGTGTCTCCGCCCTTTTGGGTTTGCAGCTGGAGAAAGAGGCCCTGTTTAGACTCCAGAAGACTAACGGTAGCTTCTGTGTTTGCACCTATGGCGAATCTTTTTTCGAAAAGTTGAATCTTACCGGACACGGGTAACTCCTGATGGCAGGACGCCAGCGAGGTTAACGAGATTAAGATGTTGTCTATCTAAATTTACAATCTTTAGTTAATCTACTGGGCTGTTGTCAAGTAAAAGTTGCGGATCGCAACCTTCACAGCGTGCGTTAGGTGTTAGATTTCTAGCCCGGATGTTTCATGAATTGCTGTCGCGAGACCGCGAGGATGGGCGTGCCACCGGGTCGACGATTGGAGAATGCGGATTGGGGAATGCGGATTGAAAATTTGCTGAAAAGCTCGTGAGAACCAGAGAACAAATGGCGAAATCTGAACTGTTAAGTTCGATATCATCAATTGTAGTCAAAAATCCGAGATCTAAAATCCGAAATCCAAGATCGAAGCCGAGGCGTACCTGAACGGTACGTCGCAGGGGGAGCCTGTCCTGAGCCTGTCGAAGGAACACCCGAGGACGCCAGGAAGGACGGCCATATCCGTGGTCGCAGCAAGTAATTCATGAAACATCCGGGCTAGGTTTCTAATCATAATGGATTCAGGTTTTTACCCCGTCTTGAAGGGGCTTTCTGTGCGTGTTATAGTTAAAAACTCATGTTCTGAGTGGAGTTTCTCTTCTTTTGCAAAGTACTTCCTTCCAAAGACAATGATGGGCCATTCCCGGCGAGATGTGGCGTGCTTTGCTTTCTACATATTTTTTAAATTGCAGAATTAATCATGCAACTCCCGGTTGTTCAATATTTGCTTAACCTTCAAGAAAATGTTGCGAATCTCTTGCTCCTTCCCCACTTCTGATGCTATGCGCTTAGCGCCATGTGGAGTCAGTGAGATATAAGAGAAACGGCATACAAGTGGAGCGGTCAATGTCCAAAGAAGGAGACCTGGTACTGGTAACTGTTGAAGATATCCCAGCCTTTTTTGCCCGCATCGAGTGCATAGGCCCAGATGTTAAGCCGGATTGGTACCAGGTCGCCTTGCTGGTTCTCCAAGTGCCTGTGGTTGAGGTCACATGGATCTTAAAGGAGGAGTATTTGAGTGGCGCCTCCTTTACCATGGGAGGTAAGAAAGTGGTGATTGAGCTCGTGGTGGCGCCAGCTCAACAGCCGCCACCGGAACAGGAACGGCGGGCAGAAAGAGATGCCGAGGAACGGCCCAGTGAAAACGGTGAGAGAGGAAAGGTGATATCGCTGTTCGATAGAGAGTAAATGGTAAGCAGTGAATAATTCAGCCATTTTACTAATTTACTAATTTTCTAGTTCTCTCATTCCCCAATTCCCTAATTCCCTAATTCTCTAATCAACCAACCAACAAACGGCCAGCCATAGGATTGACGATGTTCTAACACTAAACCGTTGTAATTCTGCATGATTTGCGCTATATTCTCAAAGTGGCTAGGTGAGGTGGCGTGATGTCCGATATCTTTGAGTTCGCAAAAGATGACACCGAAAGACGTATCAACTCACGAGTAAACCTTCGCGAACGTCACGGTAAGGTGGAGGTCTTTAAAGATGGCGAGCTATATGCTGTATTTGGTGAAAACGACAGGGAGTTTCGCAAGGCGACCATGATCCAGTTGGCTCGTCTTGGCGCTGCCAGCTTAAGGGAACTCTGCGCTGGTTTTCAGGTGGACCGGGAGACGTTGGAACGCTATCTCATTCGTTCTCAGGAAAGAGGTCTACGCGCTGTTATGGATGACAAACCGGGTCCCAAAGGTCCGTGGAAGGCAGATGACGCTACCCGTCTGGCAGTTATCAAGGAATACGTAAATGAGCCTGGAATCTCTGATAGCGAAATAGCTCGAAGGGTCTCAGGCCGCCGGCCTATTCAGGTGGACCGTAAGATGGTCAGTCGCATACTGAGACATGCGGGCCTCAAGCCTGCGCCCGATTCCGATGCGGTGCGCGAGGTAATATCCGCCGATCAACTTGCCCTCCGATTTAGAGACAAATCCTAATCAAGTAACCAATTCTCTAATTCTCTAATTAACGACTTAATAGTAGCTTTCTACGAATTTTTCCAGGTAGGCAAAATGGATGGGCTGCATTTCGGTGAACTCAATGGCCATTCCATCCGGTTCACTGCGCCGGACAACACCTTTGGCCTTTATTGGAAGGTATTGCGAGTCGAGTGGAATTTGGAACTGAAGGTTTAGCTCAGTGTCAATGGGGAGAGGGCTGGAGGTCTCGATGAAACAGCCGAGGGGATTCAGATCCCTGATCATCCAGTCTTTCTCTTCAAAGACTCTGATCCCAAATTCCAGGCGTGGGTAGCGACGCCTGCTTTCAATATCAAAAAATTCCTCAGCCATCAGAAAACTTCCCAAGTTAAAGTGTTTTTGTTCCCTTTCTGGGGGTGCCCTCTGCACCTATGTTTTTCGTGATGAATTTCATGCAATCGTTATGCCATAAGTTCCCGATGTATAAGAAATAAATCTAATTTACTTAATTATTTCCGTTGGTTTGAAAATCGGGTTTACCCAAAATTCTTCCGATAAAAGAGTATTTACAAGACATTTGGCGATGAAAAAAATTTAGACACGAAAAAAATTGAAGTAAACTTATCCATTTTGGATCACGGCAAGTTTTGGGTAAAGTATTTCATAGTCTTCGTACGTCGGCTACGTTCAGACTTACTGTCCCGTGTTGCTCCTCGACCCGGCCGGTGAGAAGATAACCACGGTTCATATCAAGGATCTGGCAGAAGCGCTGATAGGCTTTAGGAAAGAAGGTGGTCTCGAAAATGGCCGTTTCATCCTCAAACGAGATAAATTCCATGGGATCACCATTGCGAGTAATCACTTCCTTGCCGGTGATAAACCAGGCTGCCAGGGTCACTCTTTGTCCCACATGTTGGTGGAGCTGATTTGCCGGCACTATCCTCCGCCCGCTGGCAGAAATTCTCTGGCTGAAGAGTCTGAGGGGATGAACTGAGAGGATGAAGCCCAGAGTCTCACGTTCATGGGATAGTTTAGTCAAGTGATCGTAGTCTCGAACCTGCGGCCATTCCACGGAGCCGGCTCCCTTAGGCAGCAGGGAAAAAGAGTCGCCCACGGCTTTATCTCGGCCTTCGCCATAAAATCGCCAGAGCATCTGTGGCCGATTGAGCCCACCCGCTATGCTGTCCAGAGTCCCGCTCTGAACCAGAATTCGCGCAGCAGTCGGTTCAGGGGCAATCCTCTGACAAAAGGCATCCAGAGAGTGAAAGGGGCCGTTGCGGCGCCTTTCTTTGATAATTGTTTCCAGGACGTCCTGGGGCATTCCCTTAAGTTGCATTAACCCCACCCGTAAGGTCCGGTCCTTGCCCTGGTAGTTGATATCACTGGCGTTGGCGTCGGGTCCCAGCACCTTAAGTCCCAGACGTCTGGCCTCGGAAATGTAGGCAAAGGTAGAATAGTAGCCTCCACCATTGGAAATCACCGCTGCCATGAACTCGGCAGGGTAGTGGGCCTTGAGATAGGCAGACTTGAAGCTTACTAAGGCGTAGCTGGCAGAGTGAGGTTTGCAAAAGCTGTAGCCCCCGAAAGATTCAATCATCTCCCAGACGGCGTCAACCACCCGGCTGCTTACCCCGCGTCGACGGCAGCCTTTATAAAAGCGGGTGCGGTAGTCGGCCAGTCGTTCTTTACTTTTCCAAGACAAAACTTTGCGCAGGGTGTCCGCATCCGCCGCATCGAAACCAGCCAGCTTCATGGAGATCTGGGAAACATCTTCCTGGTAAACCATAATGCCGTAGGTTTCGGTGAGCGCCTCATCCAACAGCGGATGGACGCTCTTGTATGGAGCACCTTTGAGCCGCTGCACGTACTCTAGAATGTATTGATTGGCTGCCGGCCGGATAATGGAAGAGTGTATGACCAAATGCTCGTAGTCACCCCGACCGGTCATTTGCTGTAATTGGCGCATGGCCGGTGATTCTACGTAAAAAACGCCCATGGTCTCACCCCTGGCAATCAGCCTCTGGGTTCTAGGGTCATCAAGGGGGTTGAACTGGGCATAGGAGATATTTCTACCGGTGTTGGCCCGAATGGCAGCCAAAGCGTCGCGGATAACTGCCAGGGAGCGATTACCCAGGAGATCGATCTTTACCAGACCAGCGGCTTCGGCCTGATCCTTTTCCCATTGTATGATTCGCACCCCCTTGGGGGCTCGCTGCACCGGGACATAACGGCTGACTTGGTCGGGAACAATGATGGTGCCGCCGCAATGCACCGAGAGATGACGAGGTATACCATTTAATCGGCTGGCCAACCGGAAAATCTCCGGCCATGGCTCCTCCAGGTGCACATTCTGGAATTTGGGATGGCGGATCATCCGTTGCTGAATTTTCGTGGGCCGGCCAAAAAAGGAAAGCCGTTTGGTTACCTGTTTGATCTCCGCCGGTGGGATTCCATATACCTTGGCCACTTCCCGAACCGCCGACCGGCTGCGGAAGCCCACATGGTTGGTTACCATGGCGGTGCGTTCTCCCCCGTAGGTGCGCTCCACAAAGTCGAGCACCTCATCCCGCTCGTCCCAGGGAAAATCAACGTCAATGTCGGGAAAATCCCGCCGATTGGCACTGAGAAACCGACCGAAGAAGAGCTGGTGTCGGACAGGATCCACGTGGGTGATGCCAAGCAGATAACTGACCAAACTTGCGGCAGCACTGCCGCGGCCACAGGTGATGGGTGATTGGTGGACAATGTCTGCCACCACCAGGAAATAGTCAGTGAACCCCTTGTCCTGGATAAGGGAGAGTTCTTCTTCCAGACGTTCGGCCACCGCAGGACTCATCTCGCCATAACGCCAATTCACCCCTTCCAGGCATCTCTGGCGCAAAAGATGGAAATGGTCCTGCTCCTGATCCCGGTAGTGAGGAAAAACCTGCCCACTGAATTTCCAGTCCGTATGACAGCGACGGGCAAGATGGATCGCTTCGGCCAGAGCTTCGGGGCAATGGGGAAAGTGAGCCGCCATTTGCCTCGTTGGTTTCAACCATTGTCCGGGTTGAACCACTTCATCTTCGGGCAGATCGGCAAGTGTGCTGTTAAGATCGATGGCGCGCAGCAGCCGGTGCAGGGAGTAGTCATCCGGTTCGGCGAAGTAAACTGCATTGGTAGCCACTCGTGGTAACTGTCGTTCCCGAGCAAATCGCAAGGGTGCTTTCCCGGCCGGGCCAGGTCGTATTTCCACGTAGAGCTCGGCCTGGCCTTGTAGTTGGGCAAGCAGTTCCAGGTCAGCGCTCAGCACGACAACGCCGGGAAGATTTTCGGCTAAGGCTGCAGTCAAAGAGAACGTCTCTTCCAGGTGGCGGCGGCTTACCAGTTCGCTTAGGTGGGGATAAGCTTCCGGGGTCCTGGCCAACAATACTGCCTCGCCGTCCCGGGCCGTCACCTGAACTCCGACAATGGGTTCTATTCCATGTGTTCTGGCCGTTTCGAGAAAATTGGGGAGGCCATAGAAACCGTTGTTATCAGTGAGAGCCAGGTGGGTCATGGAGTGTCGACGTGCCGCTACAACCAGTGCTTCCAACTGACT
>Ga0210118_1000009_pt1 | contig 23038 bp, 19 predicted proteins | sample Tolay_CordA_D2_FD_185578 | JGI IMG/M metagenome (GOLD analysis project Ga0210118, IMG submission 185578) | Wetland microbial communities from the San Francisco Bay, California, USA, that impact long-term carbon sequestration - Tolay_CordA_D2... | ecosystem: Environmental > Aquatic > Marine >... | reverse complement strand
ATCAGAAATCTAAAATCTGAAATCTGAAATCTGAAATCCCACTTTACTATAATTTTTCTTGACGAAGTTGTAGGCTGTATTATAGTTAACGTCATTCGCCACCTACTCTATCAACAGCGACTTCGCCCGGTTGTAGTCATGGCTGGGATCTGTGCTATAGGGTTCTACAGCGTCGGATGTACGGTAACGCTTTCGGTTAGGGCTTGACGCGGCCCCAGAGATAGAAAGGAGTTTCCCCATGGTCTTTGATCTTGAAGAAGGGCTCTATATATTTGAGATTACACTTGGCTACCGGGTGGGCGAGAGTGAGTATATGACTGTTCCCTTTATCCTGAGAGCTGATGATGCCAACGAAGCCGAGGAGATGGTTCAGGAATATCTGGAGATAAACCAACTCGCCAACAGCTTCTGGATTGTCGAAATCAGCGATCCCTTTGATCCCGAGGAGTACCAGACCCACGTTGACGAGGGTGAGAAGGAGCGTTGGGATCAATTGGAGGATTATAGTGCAGAGGATTTTCTGGAAATCCTGCACTCTGATGACATGTAATTATCGTAAGGTCAGACATTGCAAAAAAAAAGACGCCCTGAACATATCGGCTCAATTCTCAAACAACTCTTCCAGGACCAGAAGTGGGAGAACAATATCGAAGCCGCCCTACCCTTGCTTCGTTGGCAAGAGATAGTGGGATCCCAGCTTGCCAGACAAACCCAACCAGAATTTTTGAAAGACGGGGTGCTACAGGTACGGGTGGAAAACTCGGTGTGGCTAAACCATCTCCGCTTTTTGGCAGAGGAATTGCGGCAAAAGTTAAATGAAGAGCTGCCCTCTCTAGAGATAAAAGAGCTGCGTTTCCGTCAAGGAACTTTGGACAAGGTTCAGTCTGGTCGACCTTCGACCGGTTCTCATCCTACCCCAGATCCTGAAGGGGATGCAGGGCCTCGCCAACCTCTAAGCCAAGAACAGCGAAGGCTGCTTGAGACCATATCAGATCCTGAATTGAGACATACTCTGGAAACCTTGCTCACGAAACAGCGGCAGCGTTCCCATAAATAGCCTTCATCTCGTCCGTATACTCACCATCGTTGCGGTAAATTGCAAACGGCTTGCTCAGCCGCAGTTCTTCTCCCCCCCCCTTGATTGACTCCAGATGCACGAGCTTAGCCTCTGACTCGAGCGTAGAGTGGATAACGGTGAGATGCTTTGGGGCAAATCCGTTCAAGCAAACTTCTTTGAGCAGGTTGGGCAATCGCCGTACAGGATAGATGAGAGCCAACCGTCCTTTCTGTGGCAGGAGTTGGGCAGCTGCCCGAACCACATCTCCCACATTGGCCAACAACTCATGCCGAGCTATCGCTTTTTTCGAATTGGGATTGAGCCGCCCGCTGCGTAATTTTCCGTAAGGGGGATTGCTCACCACCAGATCCACCGACCCGCCAACCATGGCAGCGTTCATCTTCTTCAGGTCTGTTTGGACTATTGTTATCAGGTGGGAAAGCTCGTTGATGAGGACATTTCTCCTTGCTATGGAAACTAGGGATTCTTGAATCTCAACGCCGGTGATATGGTCTATTGCATGCTGGTAGGCAAGTAGTAGTGGAATGATGCCACAGCCGGTCCCAAGATCAACAACCCGATCCCTTTGACGAATGCGGGTAAGCCCAACCAGTAGCACTGCGTCAATGGAAAAGCGATAGCCCTTCTCAGGCTGGATTATTTTCAGGCGCCCCTGGAAAACGGTGTCCAGAGTTTCTCCCTGCAGTGGTCTACAAGCGTCAGAGTTACACATCTTCATTGGGATCCAGAAGATTTAGAACTGAACCATCGATAACCTTTGGATAGAAATAGGTAGACTTATGCGGCATGAACAAGGCACTATTGGCCACTTCTTGCAGTTGCTCTATTTTGGTGTGATTCAATAGGAACGCCACTTGGAAAAGACCACGGTCTACCTCTTCCACAGCCTCCAAGGCATCGTGTCGATATTTAATTTTGGTCTCGTCATTAAGTGTCCTCTCATCCACTTTGAGGAGTCGTTTGAGGACTAACTCGGTGAGTACTACCACATCCAGCTTCTGCAAAGGTGGTTCCAATTGAGCAAGCCAAGATTCATGACCCACATTGTCTCGCAGCTTCAAGAGTACAAATTGACCTGCTCCAGACTCATAAACACCAATGTAATGGCGATCACCGGCGGAGTACAGGGCGGCGAGGAAATCTCTGAACACCTGGCTGCGCTCAGCTTCATCAAAGGGAAAACGCTCCACTTCAAAATGATCGGCAGCCCGTGCCAGGAATGAATCCATCTGGAACTGCGGCAGCTGAACAAACATCCGGTGGGTGGGAAGGATGGACAACCCCTCCTGGTGCATATCGGCCAGATACATGAAAACGTAATTGAATAAAGCCCGCTCTCCCCTTTCAGGGTGTCTTTGCTGTATGAGCTTCTGGTAATTGAGGGCTGTCTCATACCGATGATGACCGTCGGCAATATAAAGCCGCTTATCCCTCATGCACTCCACCACTTTCTGAATCACCTCTGTTCGGGTAACGCGCCACATCCGGTGGTGAATACCGTAGCTGTCTGTGAAATTAAACACCGGCCCTTGTTCACGTCCCTGATGCAGGCTTTGCTTCACTATGTGGGTCGGGTCTGGATAAAGAGCGAACACCTGGCTAAGATTAGCATTGCAAGCGAGCATCAGTTTCAACCGCTCGGACTTGGTCGCCTCGTAGGTGCGCTCGTGAGGAAGTACTGATCCATGAGAGAAGTTTTGCAGCTTCACCAGGCAGAGAAAGCCCTGCCGAGTTTTCGACAGATTAGGAGACTCTTGATAACTGATCTCGTAGTCATAAAACGCCGGCTTGGAATCCTGGATCAGCACCCCCTCGCTCTGCCAGGCCGCAAGTGCCTCAGCTGCTCGGGAATACCAGTTATGCTCCTCATTGTCGCCCGGTTTATGCTGTCCCAAGATGAGACGAATCATGTTGTAGGGATGACGTTTATGATACATCTCCTGTTCCTCAGGAGAGATCACGTCAAAAGGCGGTGTGATTACCTTGTCCATGTTTCCGATCAATTTCTGATTGTATAGCAGCCCCTTTAAGGGAGCGATCTCAGGCATATTAAGATTTCCTTTTCACCAGCAAGCAATCTAAGCAAGAAACAGGTTCACGGTAAGATAGCATTTCGCTTGATTGATGGAGTATTGGAGCAATGGAGTAATGGAAGTACAATAAAACTTATGGGAGTGCAATCTTTTTCCGACTTTTCATTGGTCAAAAATCCTGCTTGCTGCCTGCTGCTAGCGGGAAATTACGTTGGCTCAATCTACAATCAGAAACCCCCAATCCGCAATCTACAACCCCCCTACCTTTGTCCCCATTGCAGCTTATTTCGGAGAATGGTGAAATAGTCCTCTTGGCGAGACTTGATCAGAAAGAGGGGTTGAGGGGCCTCCTCTACACGGACAATATCATCTGCTTGTAGTTCACATCCCACTTGTCCATCGCAGGTCAGAGTAACATCTGTTGCCTTGGCGCCCACCCTGATTTCAACATGGGCGTCGCCCGGTAGAATAATGGAACGATTTGTCAAAGAAAACTCGCAGATAGGCGTTAAGATGATAGTCTCGGCCGTTGGATAGACGATGGGGCCTCCGGCGGAAAGATTGTAAGCGGTTGATCCTGTAGCAGTTCCAACGATAAGTCCGTCAGCCCGGTAGGTTGTCAGAGGAAGACCGTCAATGGTTACTTCCAGGTCAACAATTCGTGCAAGAGCGGCCTTGTTGATCACCACATCGTTCAGAACAGTACTGTTGAGCAAGCATTCACCCTGCCTGATTAGGACGGCTTGGAGGCGCATGCGTCTTTCCACTTCAAACCGCTGTCCCAGAATATCTTCGAAGAAACGGTAGCAGTCCTCTAAGCTTACTTCGGTGAGAAAACCCATTCCACCAATGTTTACTCCCAGAACCGGAATGGTTCGCTCGGTGAGAAGTCTGGCTACACTGAGCAAGGTGCCGTCACCCCCAAGAACCACCACAGCCAGACTATCGGATGGTATTTGATGAATAAAATCTTCAAAGCTGCTCAGCTCAGCATGGTGAGCAATATTTTCGAGCAGAAAAACCTCCGCGCCCCGCCGCTCGAACCACTGCTTCATCTCCAGTCCAAGCTCTGCCGCCAGATCCTCATCTTTCTTACGTATGATGGTAATCTTGGCCATTAGGCTCCTTCTCCATTCGCCCACCACCGTGTTCGTTTCACCCCATCCAGACTGGGGATCGGTCAGATGAATTGCTCAGCAGAAATCTCACTAATCTTATTCAGCCGGCCAACAGATTAATTGTATCTAATTCTTTAGCAAAATTGTGATGCTTGGGTCAACCTTTAGAGCCTGGGGAAAACTGTGCTTACCATCACGGAAATGAAGGGAGTTGTTGTGACCTCTTTTTTTACCAGGTGGCTCACTGCGAAAAAAAGTTGTAAAATAATAAATTCTGGGATATATCTACGACTTGCCATAGCAGGCTGCCACAACTTCTAACCCTTTTTCACGCGGCGTGATAACGGTGGACAAAGAAAAACAAACTTCATATTCCGTGCTTTCTGTAGACGACGACGAGGAAATGATTGGCTTGCTTCACGAGGTAGTAAGTCAGCTTGGGCATGTTAGTGTTACCGCGGTCGATGGAGTCGATGCTTTTGAGAAACTTGGAGAGAGTGAGTTTGATATCATCATAACAGATATCAGCATGCCCCGAATGAACGGAATTGAGTTAACGAAACGCGTAAAAACAGACTTCGAGGACATAGATGTAGTTGTGGTTACCGGATACCAGGAGGAATACAAATATACCGACGTCATCGAAATTGGAGCCAGTGATTTCATCTCCAAACCATTTAATATCAATGAATTAGAGGCAAAAATCAATCGCATCATCCGTGAACGTGAGCTAAGGGCAGAACTCAAAAGACTTTCAATCCGTGACGGACTTACCAGCCTATACAATCGACGCTACTTCGATGAAAACCTTAAACGAGAAGCGATTCGTGCTTTTAGGCAGCGTTACGGTTTGTTCCTTCTTCTGGTCGACGTCGACAATTTCAAAGAGTACAATGACCAGTTTGGTCATCAAAAAGGAGACGACCTGCTCAAAGAATTGGCCAGGTTAATGATGTTTTATAGTCGCGACAATGTTGACTCGGTATATCGATATGGTGGTGACGAGTTTGCCGTAATTATCCCGCATGCTAAACACGAACAGGCAATCCTGGTGGCACAAAGGCTGCGAAACAAGTTTAACACAAGTAAGCTCGGGCCCGCCTTTCTTAGTATGGGCATGGCCCAGTTGGCCGGCGGACTGAAGACCCTGGAACAAGATCTTGAGACCCTGCTCCGGATCGCTGATCAGCACCTATACTTGGCCAAGAATAATGGGGGCGATCAAATCTGCACAGCAAACCAAGATTCCCACTTTGACAATCCACCTCTGAATACATCCAACTATCAGCAACAGTAGCCCGGCGATTTTAGATTTGTCCTTCGGACTCCCACCCTTCGGGCGGGTTCCCGGTTTAAGAATGTAGATTTAAGATTTAAGAGCTCAGAACCTCGCGGTTAGGAATGCTTGAAACTCAATCTGCAATCATAAATTTGAAATCATAAATCATACATAGAAAGTTCTTGACAAAAAAGTATTGAGTCATTATAAAAAATCCTTTATTAAACTTTATGTTTAGTAATTGTAAACTATGGAGACGGTTCTAGAAATAGGTGAGAAGATAAAGAGATTGCGCAAAGCCAACAATCTCACCCAGGAGGAACTTGCCAACCGCGCCTATTTGACCAAGGGGTTCATAAGTCAATTGGAGCGTGATCTGACCTCTCCTTCCATCGTCACTCTAAAGTCCATTTTAGATGTCCTGGGGGAGGAACTGGCTGACTTCTTCCGCGACATCAAACACGAAAAAATCCTATTCGATAAGAAGGCACGAGTCCTAAGCTCAACCTCCACCGAGCAAATGGAGGTTGAGCTGCTCGTACCGAGTGCCCAGAGCAGGCTCATGGATCCGGTGTTAGTTAGTCTTGAGCCTGGGGCATCCACAGAAACCCAGCTCGGTCACGAAGGCGAGGAGTTTGGCTTTTTGCTGCAAGGCAGGGTGACGCTCTGGGTTGATAAGGAAGCTTACCGGATGCGGAAAGGAGACTGTTTCTATTTTGCCTCGGATAAGGAACATCGATTACACAACTCTGGCAAAACCACGGCGAAGCTCTTGTGGATGGTCTCCCCTCCCGTCTTTTAGTTAAACAAAATTCCTGAAGAAACTGAAGGTCTGGGTTTAGCTCCAATGTGAAGAAAGAGGACAGAAATAACTCAATGGAACTAGGAGGTGGCTAAATTGAAAAGGCCGGAATACGGTTTTGGCACACATCTGATATTGGACGGCTATGGCTGTGATAGCCAGCGACTGGAGGATATTTCTCTTATTTACAACTTCTTGAGCGAGTATCCCGCTCAAATTAAAATGACCAAGATTATGCCCCCTTACGTATTTCGATACGAGGCCGAGAAGCCAGAGGACTGGGGAATTTCAGGCTTTGTCCTCATCGCGGAAAGTCATATTAGCATCCACACCTTTCCTGATAAGAATTACCTTAGTCTGGATATTTTCTCCTGCAAAGAATTTGACTCTGACCATGCCATCTCCCATGTAAACAATTTGTTTGGCGTGCAGAAAAGTGAAGTGAAGCTTCTGGATCGGGGCCTTGAATTCCCAAAAGACATCAGACGGACGGCCCATATCGTCCAGGAAGAACGCAATCGTCTGGAGCACTGACTCTGGCGACACCTACTCTCACCTAATGAACACAGAACAAAAATACGGACTGGAGTCTTTTGCAACCCTCGCCGCAGCGTCCACCTCCTTTGGTGGACGGTATGGGGCCTCCCTAGACCCAGAAAACGCACAAGTCCTGATTATCCCCGTACCATACGATGCTACCACCACTTACATGCCCGGCACTCGCCAGGGACCTGATGCTATCTTGCGTGCTTCCCAGCAGCTTGAGCTTTTTGATGAAGAAACAGGTCAGGAGGTTTTTCGAGTAGGCATTGCCACGCTTGAAGAAATGGAGGTGGACGCGAGTAACCCCAGCGCGATGGTGGATAAGGTCCGGTCTCTTGGCGAAAAAACACTTGATTTTGGTCTATTCCCATTGATGCTCGGCGGAGAACATTTACTCTCATTGGGCATGATCCAGGCGATGGCTGGCCGGGTAGATGACCTTTCGGTCCTGCAACTCGACGCGCATACCGATTTACGTAAAACCTATCAAGGTGCAGAATACAGCAATGCCTGTGTCATGCGACTCGCCAGTCGTCATGCGAAATTGGTTCCAGTTGGGATCCGTTCGATGAGCTCTCAGGAACACCGCTGGGCTCAGGAACAAGCACTGCCCATTTTTTTCGCAGCAGATATCCATAATCGGTCGGATTGGCAACAAGAAGTCGTTGCTCAACTGCGGCCGCAGGTTTACATCACCATTGATCTGGATGTATTCGATCCTGCTATTATGCCAGCTGTAGGTACCCCAGAACCCGGGGGTCTGTACTGGTATGAGGTTCTTGAGCTACTCCGGTTAGTGTGCCGCTCTAGAGAAGTCGTGGGAGCTGACATCATGGAACTCTGCCCCCAGCCTGGAAACATTGCTCCCGATTTCTTTGCCGCCAAACTGGCATACAAACTTCTCGCCTATCGCTTTCAAAACAGGACTGAATAGCTTTGACAATATATTTGACAAAGCGAAAAAGAGACTGTTAAGATTAACCCGGATATTTTATGAATTGCTGTCGCGAGACCACGAAACTGGGAACCCGCTTGCGGGACTGAGCGGAGCGCAGCGAGCGCGAAGAGGATGGACGTGCCACCGGGCAACCGCAGGGTGTTGGTTCCGAGGCGTACCTGAACGGTACGTCGCAGGGGCCGACACTCGAGGACGCCAGGAAGGGCGGTCATATCCGTGGTCGCAGCAAGTAATTCATGAAATATCCGGGTGAAGTTACCTCAGCGCACCGGGGCCAAGCGAACTTGGGGCGAAAACACGTCCCCCTATACATAAGGAGATTCTGAGTCCCTTGGAAGAAGGACCCGAAACAGGCTTATGGCGAAAAATCGCCACCCTCCTCAAGTTACGACACCGCAAAAAGACATCACATCCTGAGCTTCAAAAAGAAATTCAGCAACTCATTGACGTCGGTGAGGAGGAAGGGCTCCTGAGTGAAGACGAAGGAGAGATGATGCAGAGTATTCTCTCCTTTCGCGACACTGTGGCCAGAGAGATTATGGTCCCTCGCACTGATGCGGTAATGGTCAGCGGTGACACTCCCATTGAAAAACTTCTCCGATTGGTCATCAACAAGGGCCACTCTCGCTTCCCTGTGTATGCAGATAATATCGACGACATTATTGGAATTCTACATGTGAAGGACTTGCTGTCCTCTTGGGGCGAGAAGCATCTAGATTTACAGGACATAGTACGCACACCTTATTTTATCCCCGAAACTAAAAAGATCAGCCACCTCCTCACAGAACTTCGCGACAAGATGTCCCATATGGCCATCGTCATCGACGAATATGGCGGTGTTGCAGGATTGGTTACCATCGAAGATATCATTGAGGAGATCATCGGCGAAATCCGCGACGAGTACGACGATGACGAAATCCTCATGGTAGCCACCGACGAAGGTGATCTCTTGGTGGACGCACGACTTGAAATCGAAAAACTAACCGAACATTTTGACCTTCAAATCCCGAAAGGGAATTTCGAGTCGGTTGGAGGGTTCATAACCAGTTTGTTGGGCAGAGTCCCGCAACCTCACGAAACAATAATCCACGCCCCTCTTGAAATGACAATCGAATCGGCAGATGCCAGAAAGATTCGCAAGGTTAGAATTAAAGTAAAGAAATAAGACACATACACTAAAGACCCCCCAACCAATACTGAACGTTAACATTCTTTCTGAACTGAAAAGACTAGCCTGGATTATTCATGAATCTGTGTCGCGAGACCGTGAAGATGGGCGTGCCACCGGGCAACCGCAGGGGCTTGAATCCGAGGCGTACTTGCACAGTACGTCGCAGGGTTCAAGGCCCGAGGACGCCCGGAAGGAAGGTCATATCCACGGTCGGAGCAGCCGATTCGTGAATAATCCGGGCCAGGGACCTCATTCAAATGGCCTGCGGTGCAAAAGGAGTTCTCTGTGGGAGAAGATAAACGCCAGTTTCCTAGAGTAGAGGTGACCTGGCCCGTTACGATGTTAACCGCCCAGGGTCCAATTGAAGGCGAGGTCAATAATATCAGTCTCGGGGGCGCATTCGTACACTGCCAAGAACAACCCGAATCCAACGAAACTTTTCGTATGATTATTAAGGTGCCCCATTCCCGACAGTTTCTGAGAGCCAGCGCCCGGGTTGCGAGATCAAACATCTACAATCCAGAAGGTAGCGATGAGCCCAGCGGAATAGGTGTTCGTTTCGTCGAGATTTCAGACGATGACCGTCAATACATTCGCGAGGTGGTTGCTGAGCAGCAATGATAACAACCTCCATGCCACCTCTAACCAAATCCTCCCAGACATTACCCCCTCTAGAATGCCGCCTGTTTTCATGGTAGAATGCTCTCCGTTTGCAGAGCTGTTCAACGACATAACATATTGAAATCATTGATTACAATTAAAGATTTTTGTTTGTGGCTTGCAGATATTAATATAGGTTGGCCTCCGCCAGTGGCCAAGCCACGAGAAAGTAAAGAATCCGGACCCAAAGGACTCGGCTTTGGACTGCCCCCTGAGGGGGTGAGGGGGTTTCCACACTCTTTCCCCCTTGCAGCAGTCGGCTGGAGTGATGGAGTGGTGGAGTAATGAAAGAACCAATTCAAATTAAATTCGGGCTCTCATTTTTGCCAACACTCCAGTACTCCAATACTCCAGTACTCCAAGAGAGCTCGCACCTGTACCGGCAAAGCCACTGTATTCTGACCTGGTCCCAAGGACCAGGTTTTCGATGTTAAATAACGTCTGGAGCTAGAGTGAATAGACAGCAGTTCTTCAATGCGAGTCCAAAGCACTACTTTATCGCAGCCTTTTCAGGCCTACTCCTCACTTTCTGTTTCCCCCCCATTGGCCACCCTCTGGTTGGTTGGGCGGTTCTTATTCCTTTACTCTTCCTGGCAGCAGCCAACAAAGCTCCTGCTTCCTTCACCCTTGGTTGGTTCGCCGGGGTATGCCATGGCCTGAGCCTGCTTTATTGGATCACCTATGTAGTAAACCACTACGGTAATCTTTCTCTCCCGGTCAGCCTGGGGGTTTGTTTTCTGCTAGTGGCCTATCTGGCTCTATTTCCAGGACTCTTCTGTGCAGGATTAAGCTGGCTGCGGCAGAGGGGTCTGCCGTGGCTTCCGCTTGCGCCTTTTCTCTGGGTTACCCTAGAATTGGGAAAGAGTCATTTACTGACCGGATTTCCATGGGAAAACCTGGGGTATAGCCAGTACCGGTGGCTTTCGGTCATACAAATGGCTGATCTCGCCGGCGTCTATGGGATTTCATTTGTCCTGGTCCTCTCGAGTGCTTTACTCTTCCGGATGATCTTCGGCTCAAAGCACCAGAGAAAAAGAGTGCCTCGACTTATTTCCACCCTACTGCTGGTCGGCTTGGTCTCGGTAGTCTATGGCTATGGCCGGTGGCGATTGGCCACTTTTGAATCCCACCAGGATCAATCCTTCAAAGTTGCTATGGTGCAGGGTAATGTAAGCCAAGATACCAAGTGGGACCCGGCTTTCCAGCAAGCCACCCTGAAAAAATATGTACGGCTAACCAAAGAGATAGCCAAGCAACAACCCGATCTGGTGCTTTGGCCTGAGACGGCCACACCATTCTATTTCCTGGGAGACCGGCAGAACACCAAGACCCTTATTCAAGAGGTACAAAAACTGAAGAAACCCTTGCTATTCGGCAGTCCTGCCTATCGCAGAAAGGGAGAAGAATTGAGCTTATACAACCGCGCCTATCTTCTCGATGGCGATGGGATGGTTACTGGCTATTATGACAAGATCCATTTGGTACCCTTCGGCGAATATGTCCCGTGGAAAAAGATTTTGTTTTTTGTGGACAAACTAGTTCAAGCTGCTGGAAACTTCGCTTCCGGCAAACAAGCTGTAGTGCTGGAAGTGTCTGCAGCGCGAGTGGGTGTGCTTATTTGTTACGAAGCCATCTTTCCCAAACTCAGTCGCAACCTGGCCAATGGTGGTGCCAATCTGTTGGTCAACATTACCAACGATGCCTGGTTTGGTCGTAGCAGCGCCCCTCACCAACACCTTTCCATGGCGGTACTGCGTGCAGTTGAGAATCGAATACCCATTGCCCGCTGCGCCAACACCGGAATCAGTGCTTTCATCGATACTCGAGGCCGTATCCTTCAAAAGACCGGCTTGCGCAAGGACGAGACCTTGGTGTCTACTCTCCGGTTAGGAAAAGGCAAGACCATTTACACCCGCTATGGTGACTGGTTCGCCTGGAGTTGTGTCGCCATCTCTTTCTTGGGGTTTGGTTATGCACTCGTACGGAAAGGTAAGCAGTAAGCGGTAGATCGCTATCGAGCCTTGAGCATCGAAACCGGGTCCCGCCCGTAGGGTGGGGAGTCCGGAGGACCAATATCGCAAATCCGAAATCTGCAATCCGAAACTGGGAACCCGCCCGAAGGGTGGGAGTCCGAAGGACAAATCTAAAATGTGCCCAGTGCCTAGTGGTCAGTTCGCGGCGTGCTCACTCATTCAGAAAATCGGAGCGACCTCTGTACAAAAGATGAAAAGTATGGTTGACTTGAGTGTGACAATACTGCGAAAAACAAAGGAGAGAAATTCATGACTTCTCCATCTAAATCACAGATCAAAGAACTGCTTGACCGGTTACAAGATCTGCGAGGTCATCTTTGACATCCCCCAAAAATCCCACCGCCTTAAGCAAATTGAAACCATAATGTCCAAGGAAGGCTTCTGGGACAACCCTGACAAACAGCCTCAGCTTTTAAAAGAACGCGCAGTTCTCTCCGATATCGTAGAGCGATTCGAGCGGTTGAACGACGAACTGGAAGATGTCACCATTCTTTTGGATATGGCCCTCGAAGAGGAAGACCTTGAAGAACTGGACGAGATATCTCAAAAACTCAAGGCCATCGATGCGGAGATATCAGCCCAAGAATTCCAACGAATGTTGGGCGGTGCTGATGATCCTCTCGGCGCAATTGTTAGCATAAACGCCGGCGCCGGTGGGACTGAAGCCCAGGACTGGACGGAGATGCTTCTGCGGATGTACTTGCGCTGGGCTGAGAAACGGGAGTTCAAGAATCAGATTATCGACATACAGCCCGGTGAGGAGGCGGGTATTAAGAGCGTTACTTATGCCTCCAGCGGCCCATATGCATACGGCTTACTAAAAGCCGAAAAGGGCATACACCGCCTGGTGCGTATATCCCCTTTTGACGCCAGCGGTCGACGCCATACCTCTTTCGCGGCGGTATTCGTCTACCCTCAAGTGGAAGATGAAATTGTAATCGAAATCAAACCCGCGGAGATCAAGGTCGACACCTACAGAGCCAGTGGGGCTGGTGGCCAACATGTCAACAAGACCGACTCAGCGGTCCGCATAACCCACATACCCACAGGGATAATTGTTCAGTGTCAGAATGAAAAATCACAACACCGCAACAGAGAAATGGCTATGAAGGTGTTGCGTTCGCGTCTCTATGAAAGGGAACAGCAGCTCCAATCAGAGAAAATGCAGGAAATCCATGATTCCCTCGAAGATATCGCTTGGGGTAGTCAGATCCGCTCTTACGTGCTTCATCCCTACCAACTCGTGAAAGATCACAGAACTCAATTGGAAAGGGGAAATGTTGATGCAGTCCTGGATGGTGATTTGGACGAGCTGATTGAAGCTTATCTGATGCAGGGAGGTGGTGAGAAAGATAGTAAGCAGTAAGCAGGGAACGAGAAGCAAATAAACGGTTAAGCGTTGAAGTCGTCTACCATAGAGGTCAGAAGTCGGAGATCGGAGATCAGCTTTATCCCTGACTTCTGACGTCTGATCTCTGACCTCAGATTTCTTCCTGCTGCTACCTGCCAACTGCTTGTAGTCCTTATGCCATCTTTAGTTTCAGGACCTCCTCCCTGGCATTCACACGTACTACCTCCACTCGAAAATGATCTCCGGGGTTTAGGCCCCTTCCCTCCTCCAGAGGCATCCTGGCTTCCAACAGACACTCTGGTATTAACAAATTGTAAGTTCTCCTGCCCTGTCTTAAGACCAGAGCGTCCAATAACTTGATCTGCTCCTTTTCCAAATATTTAAGAATCCAATATCTTGTCCATTCCCTTTTCATTTGCAAAGCTTGACTCTGACCAATGGTTATCCTGGCAACAATTGGCTCCAGGGCTTCCAGCGTATAGACGGGAAGTTCTTCCTGCACCATACTCTTTAGCTGCCGTAAAACCACCAAATCCATATAACGGCGGATGGGAGACGTCCAATTGGTATATGCGGTTACGCCCAGGCCGTTGTGTGGTTTAGGTTTAACGCCCAGTTCGGCTCGGCTCAGATAACGGCGTTGCGAATAATTGAGATAGAGATCATCAGTGCCTTCACCCACGAGATTCTCTTGGGGTTTCTCTTGGCTGCGATAGATAGCTGGAACATTATTGGCGGCCAGCGCTTTAGCAGCTAAACCGTTGGCCAAGATCATGAGCTCGGAGACTATCAGCTGTGCAGGAGTCTCACGATCCAGCTTGCCAATATTAATATCGTTATTGCTGTTCACCCAGATACGGAGTTCGGGCAGTGGTAAGAGAAGCGCTCCCTGTTTAATCCTCTGTCGCCGGAGTCGGGTGCAAAGACGGTAAAGTTTACCAAGATCCTCTTCAGTTGCCACCAACTCGTTGGCTTCTGAGTAGGTAAGTTGTCGCTGGACTCGTATCCGGCTTGGAACAAACCGGTAATCTTGCAGCTGATCCTCACTGTCAAAGCGAACCAGCAAACTCAAAGCCAACCGTTCCTCCCCTTGTCTGAGGCTACAGACATCTTCGGAAATCATTGTAGGCAGCATGGGGATTCTGGTATCTGGTAAATAATGGGAGGTAACCCGTTCCAGAGCCTCGTTGTCCAAGGGACTATCAGGAAAAACTACCGCTGCTGCATCAGCAATGTGGATTCCAACCTCAGTGCCATTTTCCACTGCACGCATGCTGAGCCCGTCGTCGTAATCTCTCGTCGTAGATCCGTCGATGGTCAGAACGGAGATTGAGGTAAGATCCTCACGTAAGCCTCCCTCATCCCTCTTACTCGTACCCCCCAAATCTCCGGCAACCTGAGTGGCAGCGTCGAGAATGTCAGATGAAAATTCTTGTTGGATACCAAAACGATGGAGGTAAAGGTTTTCATCCACCCCCCAGATACCCAACTTGACCAGTAGTTCGAATACTCCCTGCGGCACGGGAACGTGAGCCATGGTAAGGATTTTTTTGATTTGCTGGTAATTGGGGGCCTCGTTACCCAGGAGACAGAAATCTTGGAGCATTTGTACATAGTGTTCCCGATTCTCGAGTTCCACGGCTGGTTCACCCTGCCACACTGCTGCGAGCCAAGCACTCCCCTCTGCCAACTCTTTTTCCCTCTGGGCTTGTCGTTCATACTGAATTCTTATCTGTTCAAGCCTTTCTGGGCTGTTGGCGTAAAAAAGCCCCCCCTTGTACTTAAAGTGGAGGTCATCTGTGAGGAGAGCTCTGAACACAGCAGAGGTATGATCTGCAGTAATATCTTCATTGAAACAGATTTCTGCCAGGTGTTGGCTAGCGAACCCTCCTTCTTCCTCGTGTAGCAAATCCCACAACTCTTCCACGGAGACGCGGTTCATGAGATTATGGCGCCTCGCTGCCGCCTCCTGGAGGGCAGCCACCAACTGAGTCCTGTTTTGTTCGACATCAAGGAGTTCATCATCAATATGAAGAATGCGCTTGAGAGAAACATTAGCCTCGCGATCTTGTTCCGTCAGCACCAGCACCCGACTGTTCTTCACCTCTAGGCATACCGCACACAGGAGCTTTTTGCTCTCAAAAAACTCGACATTCGCTCCTGGCTTGATCTCTGTTTCCATACTGTCCTTCAATCTCAAATCCCTAAAGTCGTTAATTAGTTAAATCGTAAACGAAAAACGGTAAGCAGTGAGCAGTAAGCCCTTCGACCCATTCGACATGCTCAGGGCAGGCAGGCTCAGAGCGCTTCGCGCAGTAAGCGGGAAAGGTTAACAACTGAGCTATTTGACTAATTCCCTAATTCTCTAGTTCTCTAATTCTCTAATCAACCTATCCTCTCCTCTGCTTCATCCTCGATCAGGAACGCTCTCGATCTGTTTAATGTAGGACCTAATTCCCGCTATAATTCCGTCGGCAACTGCGTCCTGGTAGGCACCACTTGCCAATCTCTTCTCCTCCCGTTTGTTGGTGACAAACGAAGCCTCCACCATGATCGAGGGCATCCGCGCTCCAATTAACACATAGAAAGGTGCCTGCTTCACACCGAGATCTTTGACTCTACTGTAGTTTTTCGGCAAACGCTTAAGCAGCCCATGCTGAACTGCGTCGGCCAGGCGGCTGGACTCATTAATCTTGGAATTCAGCATCAAATCGTTGAGTATCTTCTCCAAGTCACTGATCCGTTTGGCGGAAACGGCATTTTCAAAGGCCGCCAGTCGCGCTGCCTCGGCGTCGGTGGCCACGTTGAGAATGTAGGTTGACATACCATAAACACGCTTATTCTTATGGGCATTGGTATGGATGGAAACAAAAAGATCCGCTTTCTGGGTGTTGGCAAGAGCAGTGCGTTCCTCCAGCGGTAGAAATGTGTCCGATTTTCGAGTGAGAATAGCCTCCAGCTTCAGTTCTTCTCTCAGTTTCTTTTGCAGTTTCTTGGCAATAGCCAGGGCAACATCTTTCTCACGTACTCCGCTCGGACCTACCGCTCCCGGGTCTTTGCCCCCATGGCCAGGATCGATAACAACCTTTTTTACTCCCAATCCCAGCTGTTGGGCCAAGGTAATGCTCGGAACCTCTCCCTTACCAGTTAACAGTACTCGTTTTCTGCTCTCCCCCGTAACGTCGATCACAATGCGGAAGGGATCACTCAAGGAAAAAATCTTGTGGTCTTCTATTGTCTCGATATCCAATACCACCCGCACCACCTTGGGTTTGTACTGGGCAGCTCGTACCTTGCGCAACAGGCCATCCCCTATGGGAATAGTTCCTACAAAAGTTGGATCCAGCGCTGAGTTCCGAAGGTCTACATAAAGCCTAGGTGGTTTTCCTATTGCAGGATCGGGCTTGAGCAAGTGACTGCTGTAATCGATCTGGCCATTCACATCAATCACAATCCTGGTATAGTCTTGCGCAGACCAGTGGCGAATATCGGTCACCCTCGACAGAGAAGTCGAGGCCACAGCTGGTACCTCTGGCAGGAGTGGCAACTCTTGCTTCGACCTTCCTTTGCTCGTCTTGCTCTCAAGTTGCGCGAGCCGCTCTTGCGCCCGCGGCTTCATATCGCCATGAGGAAAATCCATCACCACCTTGAAGTATTCCACATAAGCCCGTTCCGGATCCTTCTTGTACCTGCGGTAGATCTCCCCTAGTTGATATTGGGCGTCATCAGCAAATCTGCTTTTCGGAAATCTTTTGACAACCTGCCTGAACCTATTGATAGCTTCGTTCAAATCGCTCGACAGCCGAGAGTAGCCATAGAGACCCTTGTAGAGTTTCGCTGTAGCATAAAGAGCCTCATCTGCCTGGCGGCCTTTGGGGTATTTGCGGTAGTAGCTCTCATAACCCTGAACGCATCTCATCCACTGATCCCGGTATCTAATGCGTTTCTTGGATTTGTAGAGTATCTGACTACAGTCTTTTGCCCCTTTCAACCTGTCCTGACGTGCTGCTGATACGGGAGCAACAGCAACAGCCGTCCACACCAGTAAAAGAAGGATGGAGATCAGCCAGTTGAATCGCGGCGGCTCGTTTATGATACGACGAAAAAAACGCATAAGCAGATCACAAAATATCTTAAAGTATAATATCAACTAATAGAAATAAACATCCAATATAACAGTAAGTAAGCTCACTCTTTTTCAAGCAATTCCCGCAGCCTGGCAAGCTCGTTCAGGGCTTCAATGGGAGTTATTGCCTCAAGCTCCAGATTCAGCAGGCGACGACGAAGTTTCTGGCCTGACTGCTGGAAGAGAGAAAGCTGGAGCTGTTCACTCTGGCGACCTGCTGATGAGCGAGCCAAGCGCGGAAGTCCTTCCACATCTGTGGTCTCTTGTTCCAGGTGCTGAAGCACTTGCCTGGCTCTTTCCACAACCTCAGTGGGTAAGCCTGCCAACCGTGCTACCTGAATACCATAGCTCCGATTTGTCCCGCCTTCCATTAGCTTTCGCAAAAAAATGATCCTGTCCCCCCACTCCTTCACCGCCACGTTCATGTTTTTCAATCGTGATCCGGTTGCTGCTAGATCGGTGAGCTCATGATAGTGGGTAGCAAATAGGGTCTTGATTCCTTTCCCTTGCCAGTCATGGAGAAATTCGGCCACAGCCCAGGCAATACTCAAGCCATCAAAAGTACTGGTTCCTCGGCCAATCTCATCCAAAATAACCAAGCTGCGGTCCGTAGCCTGATAAAGGATATGTGCGGTTTCCTGCATTTCCACCATAAAAGTGCTACGCCCCCTCGTTAATTCATCAGTAGCACCTACCCTGGTAAATATGCGATCGACAACTCCGATTCGAGCAGAAGTTGCAGGCACAGGTGCCCCCATCTGCGCCATGAGGACTATGAGCGCCACCTGTCTAAGAACGGTGGACTTCCCTGCCATGTTGGGCCCGGTAATTATTATTACTTGCTGGCTAACACTATCCAGATGCACATCATTGGGAACGAAGCTCCCCTGGGGCAGGGCTGCCTCAACCACTGGGTGGCGTCCCTCCACTATATGAATCTCCGCTCCGTCATCAATTTGAGGTCGGCAGTAGTTTCTGTGGTTAGCGACCTCTGCCAGAGCTGCAAGGACGTCCAGTTCCGCGACCACAGCAGCGGTTATCTGAATACGCTCCCCCTGGCCGGCAACCTTGGCGCGGAGTGCCAAAAAGAGTTCTCCTTCCAACCGAATTCGGCGCTCATCAGCGGTAAGCACCTGGGTTTCATACTCTTTTAATTCTTCAGTAATGTAGCGCTCTGCATTAACCAATGTCTGTTTACGAATGTATCGATCCGGTACCGAGGCAAGGTTAGCCCTTGAGACTGCCAGATAATAGCCAAAAACCTTATTGTAGCCAACCTTAAGAGAGGTGATACCTGTTTTCTGCCGCTCATCTGCTTCCAGCCGGGCAATCCATTTTTTGGCATCACGACTGAGGCTCAGCAACCGATCCAACTCCTCATCGTATCCTGTTCTAATTGCGCCACCCTCTGCAAGGTTTGGGGGTGGATTATCCACGAGCGCTTCCTGAAGCAAAAGGGAAACGTCCTCCAAAGGATCTAATTTGTCAGTCAGCTCAGACAGGGTTCGATCCCCCAAACTACCAAGGAGATATTTAAGGCGGGGCAGAGACTGCAAAGACTTCCTTAAGGAGGCAAGATCGCGTGGGGTGGCCGAACCCATGGCAACCCGGCTGTTAAGCCGTTCAAGATCGTAAACAGTTTCCAACTCCTGGCGTACCTGGGCACGTGTGGCTTCATGCTCTCGAAAACAAACAATAGCATCCTGCCGGACGTCAATAGCTTCAGGCTGAATCAATGGGTAGTGCATCCAGACCTTCAGCAACCGCCCCCCCATGGAGGTGACCGTTTGATCCAAGAGTTCCACGAGTGTAGCCTTACGGCCACCATGGTGCCAGGAACGAAACAGTTCTAAGTGCCGCGTGGTCACCTCGTCTATGACCATGTAGTCACTGCGGTGGTAGGGAATAACTCGACGAATGTGTTCAGCGGCCCGCTGCTGGGTCTTCTGCACATAGGAGAGAACCGCCCCAGCAGCACTTACAGCCAATGGCAGATTGCGGACACCAAAACCTTCCAGGGAGTGAACCTGGAACTGATCCAGCAACCGTTTGTGGGCTCTGGTGAAATCAAAAGACTCCGTCTCTAGAAATTGGACTCTGCATTCCGACAACTGGCGGCGCCACCAGTTTGAGTCTCGTTCAGCATCCTGCGGCACCAGGAGTTCTCGAGGCTCTATCCTGCCCAATTCTTCTAGGAGCCAGGCCAGACTCTCCGTTTGCGTCATGCGAAAGTCTGCGGTCGAAAGATCCAAAAATGCCAAGCCGCAATTCTCTCCAGCCCAGTGGGCAGCTGCCAAGTAATTGGGGCTCTTGCTTTCCAAACTGTCCAGGACGGTTCCCGGTGTTACTACGCGCACCACTTCGCGACGTACCAACCCTTTTGCTTGCCGCGGATCTTCCACCTGCTCACAGAGGGCCACTTTGTGGCCCTTTTCCAGAAGCTTGGCAATGTAAGTCTCCGCTGCGTGATGTGGTACGCCACACATTGGGATTGGATCTTCCGCCTGTTTATCGCGGGAGGTCAGGGTGATCTCAAGTTCTCGAGATGCAACAATGGCATCCTCGAAGAACATCTCGTAAAAATCTCCCATGCGGTAAAAGAGTATCGCATCTTGATGGCTCTCTTTTATCTCCAGGTATTGCTGGATCATGGGCGTGACTTTACTCATCTTACATCCACCCCAATAGCCAACTCTCGGTGAACCGATTAGCCAGTCTCCCCCCCCCCGGTGCCCATAGCGCTATAGCATCGTAGGCCTGGTCATGGGGAAATAGGCAAGATTAACGAGGATCGAGGGCGTAAACCTGACCAGCAACTAATTACAAGTAAAAAATCCACGTCCAGAGGACGTGGCTTCACTTGAAGCTCCCTGTCCCGCCATAGTTTTTTGGTGGATTCGCTTCGCTTAATCCACCTAGAGCAAAATCAATTATCCCGACAAAAAGCCTACTATAGCGGAATTAGAAATATAAGGTATTCATGCCATTTTGTTGGAGCTCGCCCGCTAACCATTTCTCTTCCTGGGCTGGACAGTATCCCAATCGTGGCACCCTGGACACTTCCACAGGATTTTATCAGTTTCCAACCCGCATTGTTGGCAGCGATAACGTTTTCTCGCTGGCCCTAGATGGCTCAGGAGTTCACGATATTCAGAGACCGCCCCTGCCTCGTCGCCATCCTCCAACAGTATCTCACCCAGCAACTGGCGCGCTTCACCGAGATCGGGTTCCATCTCCAGAGACCGCTTCAGAGATGCAAGACCTTGTTCCTTCCTGTTGCGCTGCATAAAGCAGCGAGCCAGTGACATTTGAGCTACAGCGTCTAGATTTTCCTCTGCGATATGTTCGAGGAAATCCAGCACTCGTGTTTCTTCATCAGCCGCCCCATCTTTCTCTTGCAGACGGACGAGCACCAGATGGGCCCATTTCGTATTTTTGTGGACCAGCTTTTTCCAGATTTCGAGCGCTTTCTTTTTCTTATTCTTCAACCAGTAGAGTTCCCCTAATTGCAGGCTGGCATGCACACAGTGGGAATCCAAAGACAGTGCCTTTTTCAAATGTGCCTGGGCACTATCCAAATTGCCCTTTTCTATTTCTATCTTGGCTTGCTCTGTTCGCAAGTGAGCCATGATGTGCTGATTGTTCGTGTTGCTCAGTTTGCGCATCTCCTGCTGCAGTTCATAAGCCCTTTGCCAGTCATGCGTGGCCTCACAAAGAGATTCCAGTTCCTCGTAAGCGTCCAACCTTTTGGGCGCCCGACTGATTACCTCTTCGAATGTGGAGATGGCTCTCTGCAGAAGACCGCCTGCCTTATAGTCCATCGCCATGTCGAACAGGGCCTGCAGCTTGGTTTCAGCGTCCACCCTGTCCCGAAGAAGAATGGATTGTCTAATGCGGATGGCTCTGTCGATTTCACCCTTGGCCCGGAACAGATTGCCCAAGGCCACGTAGGTCTCGATGGTCTCTGAGTTGATCTGTACTGCCTTGGTAAAAGCCTCAATGGCCTGATCTGTGTCGTTGGCGAGAATGTATTGGATTCCTTTTAGAAAAACAGTGTAGTCTTTAGGAGGGCCAGCAGGCTGGAGTAACGATTCTTTGTGTGCTTTCCGTCGAGCCAGGAAGAATCCGAGAGCACCACCCAAAATGGTTACCGTAACCAGGACGGCAACAACATTAAAGTCCATTCCCCCGATATGTAGGGTAATCACATCCATCCATCACGCCGGTTTACCCGGAGTTTGCCTCTTTGGCTCCCTCCACAGAATCAATTGCCAACCGTTTCTGCCGGCTGACTAGTCGGTACTCCTGCCTCGGTTATGGGGAGATTGCGCAGGGACTTGAGTTCTTCCTGGAGGCTGCCATTCTGCCGCTGAACGGAGCGGAGAGTTCTGCGCAAACGGAAGTTGCCCAAGCCAAGGTAAAGGGCAGTCATTAATCCCCCCCCGAAAACAGAGCCCAAAATCAAGCCATAAAGAGGGATGGGCCTGGAGGTCAATGGCGGAAGTGCTGGCAGTCTGAGCTCAAGAGTGGTTGCGGAAAGAAACGCCTCATAGTTCTGAAAGAGGAAAACAATGAGTAACACCATCAAGAGCAACATAACCACCCACTTAACTGCTTTCATTCAATCTCTCCTTTGTGAAGTAGGGGAGTAGCTTCTTGTAGGTTTGCTGGATATGTTCTGGAACAACGCGCACCTCGGCAAAAACCGTCATAAAGTTGGTATCACCGTTCCACCGCGGCACAATATGAAAGTGGACGTGCGCTTCAAAGCCGGCCCCCGCCACCGTGCCAATGTTCAGTCCCACGTTGAAGCCGTCAGGGCTCATGGTTTCACGAAGCACTCCCACAGATGCCCGAACCGTTTGGATCAGATCAAGTAACTCATCATTTTTCAGGCCGTCCAGCGAGGGCTCGTGGTTCCAGGGAGCCACGAGCAGGTGGCCGTTGGTGTAGGGAAAACGATTCATCACCACCATGGAAAGCTCGCCACGGTAAAGAAGAAGCCGCTCCTCGTCGGTTTCTCCGTTACCGTCCGGACAGAATATGCAACCTTGTGACCGGTCGCCCAAGATGTACTCCATTCGCCAGGGCGCCCATAAGTTCTGCATAACTTTCCTTTCCTCTCTGACTTTGTCACCTTACGGCCATTAAAACCTCACCTGCCGCACGAAAATTTTTTGCGAGTATACCAACATTTGCAAAAAAAACAAGTACTTTCGGCCACCTAGGGTGGGAGTCAATGATTTCAATAACTTACAAATCGGGGGTGGAAGCAGATAGGGGTCAGAAGGATCACGTTCTGAACCCTATACGGCCACACTTTACCCTGTTGTCGAAATTAGAGAGTAAGGCAGGCAACTCAGTAAGCAACTGAGTAAACTTGCTCCTCAATCGCATCGTAAAGCTGAGTGCGCTGGTCGATATCGATTCCCGAGAAACGGACTGCCAAGTCATACGTAGGTAAAGATATATCACTCTCATCAATGTTTAGTCTGACTTTCTCTACTGTGGCCGATACGCTCAAGAGGTGGTCGGGTATATTGATGCTTAATTCAAGAGATTTGTCAACTTCGGGCAAGTCCCGACATTGAATGAGCGCACCGCCTTTGCTGATGTTTTTAATTTCTCCATCAAACAATCCCTGGGAAGTAATCACACTTACAGGCCATGAGACTTCGGCTCTGGGGTGCTTGCGCTTTTGAGCTTTTGGGACTGGACTTAGGGTTGTGACTTGGGAGTCGCTTTCGTATTTGTCAAAAAGGTCTTTGATTGCTTCTTCTAGGAGGTCGTTTTGACGTTTGCCCTGCTGGGCTGCAAGAATGCGGAGTCGCTTAGTCAGGTCAGCCCTTAGAGTAGTGTTGTAGCTTTTTCGTTTTTCAGCCATAG
>Ga0210118_1000008_pt1 | contig 23358 bp, 24 predicted proteins | sample Tolay_CordA_D2_FD_185578 | JGI IMG/M metagenome (GOLD analysis project Ga0210118, IMG submission 185578) | Wetland microbial communities from the San Francisco Bay, California, USA, that impact long-term carbon sequestration - Tolay_CordA_D2... | ecosystem: Environmental > Aquatic > Marine >... | reverse complement strand
CTGGTCGCCGCCAGGCGGGCGCCTGGTCGTCGCCTGGCCGCCTGGTCGCCTGGCCGCCTGGTCGCCGCCAGGCGCCCGCCTGGTCGTCGCCTGGCCGCCTGGTCGCCTGGTCGCCTGGTCGCCGCCTGGTCGCCGCCAGGCGCCCGCCTGGCGCGCATAAAAAAAGGCGCCCGCCAGGCGGGCGCCTTTCGCCGCGATCGCGGCCAGGTTTTACGTGTGGCAATACCCGTCAGGCTCGATCACCAGGAACAAACCCGCGGGACCAGGCGCGACGATTGCGCCGTCGCCGCCAATCATATAAACGCAATCCGCGCGGAATTCGCGATAGGTTGCAGGCGCGCTAGCGCCCCACCAGTCGCGCGGCCGGTTGTATATTTCGGCCAGGCGCCAGGATTGTTCCTTAGTGGGGTCGATTCGGTTGCTCATATCAGTTTCCTTTTCGGTTATCGGTTAAAACAGCGTAGGCCGCTAGCATGGTCCCTGGCATAACTATCCAGGGACCAGCGATCGCGGCGATCAGAAATATCGCCAGGAAAAAGGCGATAACCCGCTCGCGAAACGTCACGCCGCGATCCTTTCTAATGCGTTGTTAAACGCTAGTTGTTTTGTAAGTAATTGCGCGCCAAACGTCGCACTATCAAAACGATTCTCGTTAGACCGCGCGCGGCTCTTGTGATCCGCATAATGCGTTACCGCGTTAATGGCGCCCCAATACGTGCCGCGCGCCGTTTCCAGGTCCGCGCCTGGTCCGCGGCGATAAAGGTTAATCAATTCCTTTGTCACGTTTTTCACGGTCCGCTCGTTTTGGATTTCGCCGCTATCGTCCTTTTTCGCAATCAGGTCTACAAAAAACTCGATCGCCTGGTCGTCGCTTATTTTCTCACTTGCGAGAATATCCGCGTCGCGTGCGAAAGTAGCAAAACGGTCGTCTGCGACGCCCAATTGCGCGCGCACGTCGTCCGCGTTAAAGGCGCGACTATGCGGCACGCGAATCGCCGCCTTTTTACCGTTAGCGCCTACCGCCGCGGTTAGCGTGTTGCGACATACAACGCGGACCGTCGTCAGGTCCGCGACCGTCGACATGCTTCCATCGTTTGCGGTTGCGAGTAACAAATAAGGCGCCAGGCGATCGCGGCCGGAATCGCCTAAAACAATATCGCCTTTCCACTTAGCTAGCGCCCATATACGCGCGCCGCCTTTCAGACTTCCCGCGGTATCAATTATAAAATCCGTATCGCGGACGATATCGCGGTAAAACTCTAAAACGTCGCCAGGTTGCAGCAAGTTAAAGCGATCGCTACCGGTCCCAATGGGCTCTTGTGTATCGCTTCTAACGTGAGCGAATAATTTAGGATATTGCCGCGGCTCGATTGCGCCGGTTGCGGTTTTAATGCCGAATGCTAACGGTCGCTTTTCTATATGCCAGTTTAGTCCGGCCGCTACTTTCCAGGTTTCCAGGTCCGCGCCTGGATCTATTTGGGCGCCTAAACCATGCCAGGGTAATTGTCCGACATATGCCATATTGGCGCGATTGTTGCTCATATCAATTTCGTGACTCATTTTCGTTTCCTTTTCGGTTGTTTCGATTTAGTGGATAGTCCGCGCGAACTGTTGCCAGGCGCGGCGCCGCGATCCGCTCGCGGTCTCGTTCGCAAAGTGTAAACAATGCGCCGCGATCGCCTCGCAATCGTCGACGGTTAACCGGTCTATTGCGTTAATCAGTGTTACCAGGATATCCGTTACGGTCGCCGCCTGGTCGCTTAGTTGCGGCCGGTCCGCGTTAATGGTCCGAACAATACGCGCGGCCGCCAGGTTAACCGGCGCCGCCTGGTCGTCGCTTTTCGCGGCCGCCTGGTCGTCGCCTTTCGCCTGGTCGTCGCCTTTCGCCTGGTCGTCGCCTTTCGCCTGGTCGTCGCCTGGCGGCGAATCGAATTCGCCCGCCTGGCGATCGCCCGCGTATTTTTCAAAATGGGCTATGTCGACGACAGGCACGCGCGACACAATCTCGCCCGTTCGCGTATCGCGGAATAATTGCGAGCGAATTGCGGGCGCCTGGATTGCGGGCGCCTGATTCGGTCGCGTTACCGCGGTCCCAATACTTGCGCCAGGTTGCGGCGCCGTATCGTTCCAGGCTAGCGCGCTAGCCCAATTGTTACCGGTTGCCGGCGCCTGGTTTGCCGGCGCCTGGTTTGCGATCGCCTGGCCGCTATCGTCATACCCGCTCGCGTCGCAATCTGCGCAAACTACAACGCCTTTTCGCAGCCATAAAACGGGATCGCCTGGCGCGATCGCGGCGCGGCAATCGTTACACGTCCCCGGATATCGGGAATTTAGTCGTTTTGGTTGTCTCATTTTCGTTTCCTTTTCGGTTGGGGTTTGCCTGGCCGCAATTCGGCCAGGCGCCTAGTATGCCAGGCGGATATACGCCTAACAAGCGAATTCGCTCATTATATAGCGCCGGATTTTTGCGCCGCCTGGCGCGCGATCGCCTGGCCGCCTGGTCGTCGCCTGGTCGCCTGGTCGCCTGGTCGTCGCCTGGTCGTCGCCTGGCGCGCGATCGCCTGGCCGCCTGGCCGCCTGGTCGCCTGGTCGTCGCCTGGCCGCCTGGCCGCGCCTGGTCGCGCCTGGTCGCGCGTTACACGTCCGGCGCTCGCGGATTTTTGCGCCGCTACGCGCGCGCGATCCGCTAGCGCCTGGCCGCCTGGCGCCTAACGCGATCCGCTAGCAGTCTAACGCGATCCGCTAGCGCCTGGCGCCTGTAAGTTACTGATTTATAAGGGCAGTTAACATAATAGTCATTACGCGCATATAACATAATGCGTCAAGCTGTTAGCAACTTGTGGATAACTGGCCCGAATCTGTGGATAAAGCTGTGGGTATCCTGTGGACCGGGTGCGGGGGGTTATGTCAAATCGGCCCCGGGCCTAGCTACAGACGTGGGTTCCCTTGCTGGACGCCGGTACCCAAACCGTACAGCTAAATGCTTACGGGACTCCGCTGAAAAATTTTGCAAAAAATGAAACGCCACAGCTAAGTGTATAGCGCCTTAAAAATGTGCTGAAATAATTGAGCCGCGCGGCGTTTTAGAGCATGATTGCCGTGGGAATTTCCAACCTACTTCGGAGTAGCAGCATGGCAAACTTTGTTTACAACATCGCCAAAGGTCGGGCCGCGGAATTGTTCAAGCGGGTCGATGACAATGACCCCACGAATGCCGGTCTGACGCTGGTCGCGATCAACACGACTGAGACTGACGCAAACTTGCGCGATCTGGACACACTCGCGCTGGTGCTGGCGAACGGTCTTACCGCGGAAGTCACCAATACGAACTACGCTCGCATCGACTTGTCGGATACCGACGTGGCGTTCGTGGTGGACGATGCCAACGATCGCGTTGATCTGGATATCGCCGATCAGACGTGGAGCGCGATTGCTGCCGGTACGGCCTGGACCGATCTGTTGATTTGCTACAACCCGGACATTACCGGTGACGTGGATGCCAACATCATTCCGCTGACGCAGCACGATTTTTCGGTAACGCCCGACGGCTCGGATATCACGGCCCAGATTGACGCGGCCGGTTTCTACCGCGCGTCGTAAGTAAGTGTTTCGGGTAGCCACCGGCACGCTGTCCGCAAGCGCCGCGGGCACGGCGGACTTCACCGTGTCCGGCTTTGGCACGGTCGCGGGCGCGATTGTCATAATGAATGCGTCCACGGCGGCAGCCAATCCGAATACGTCGCCCAGTACCGGTTGGTTGTCGTGGGGTTATTACGACGGCACTAACCAGATCGCCAAGGCCGAACATTCCGAAGATAACGTGACGACCACGGATGCGTGGAAGTATGCGTGGAACGACAAAATCGGCGGCTACACGAATAATGTCGGTACGGTTCAGGCGGCGTATTCGATCAGCAAGGTAACGGACGGCGTTCGTATCACCACGGACACCACGGACGGTACGGCGTATAACTGCATGGTGATCCTGATACCGCAAGTCGGTGTCACGGCGATCAAGGCGTTCAATCAGGACTGGTCCGGGGTAACGCCGGGGCCAGGTGCGGGTAACGCCGAAGTAGTGGACACCAGCGTCGGATTTGAGGCCGATCTGGTGTTCGGTATGTGCGGCCTGAATCCGGGGCCGGGTAACGTCGATAATTCGATTCAGGCCGGTTGGGGCTTTACGCACAACCAGGGCGGCGGAACCGTCACGCAGTATTCGGTCGGCTACGGCGTCAATACGGGGCGCGTACTTAATCCGACGGAGACATTTACGTCGCTTTGGGTCAGTGATGTTTACGGTATCAGTAACACCACCAACAGCGCGAGCATTCGCTACGGGGTAAAGCTGACCAACTTCACGCAGGACGGTTTCACCGCGACCAAGTACGAGGACGCGAGCGCCGCCACGTTGCTGACGGCGGCTTTTGCAACCGCCGAAGACCCAATGTTTCTGGCGATCCAGTTCACCGGCAACCCGAACATTAAGATATTCCACGAAGTCGCGCCCACGGCAACGGGTTCATTTGCAGTCACCGATCCCGGCTTCCAGCCGTCGTTCGGCATGATGATGATGCCGGATCACACCCCGGCAACGATAAATACCAGTGACGTACAAGACCCGGCCAGCGTCGGTTTTCTTGCGTTTGATGCGACCACGCAAGCAACAGCCGGGTATCACGATCAGGGCGACATAATTTCCGCGACCGTGGTTCAGGCCAATTTGGAATCCGGGCTACAGACGTATGAACTGACCGGCACGTCCAAGTTTACAGCCAGTTTCACGTCGTTCGATGCGAATGGCTGGACGTGGAATTTCACAGATGTTGACCCATCGGATGCAGACAACTGGATCGCGCTCGCCATAGGTCCGGCTGACGAGGGCGGCAGTAAGAAAACCATGCGCGTCAAGCAGGGGTTTCTCGCATCCGGCGCAGCCGGTACGGCAGACTTCACGATACCGGGTATTGGCTCGATTGCGGGAGCGATTGTATATACAAACCGGGCAAGTCTGACCAACGATCCGGCGACGGCCACGGGCGATACGCAATGGATATGCGCCGGTTTCTGGGACGGCACCACGCAGATAGCGTATGCCCATCACATAGAAGACGGTTTGACTACACCGTCTAGCACGGACGGCTGGAACGCTTATTCCAGCAACAAGATTGCCTACTGGTGCAATAACGCCGGCACCACGCAGTTCGCGGCGACAATCAGCGGCATAACCGACGGCGTTCGCATAACGACTGATACCAGCGACGGCGAAGCGCACCGGGTCATGGTGATCCTGATACCGTCGAGCATCGTGGCGAACATCGACGCGCAAGTGGTGGATTGTTCCGGCATAACAGGTGGCTCGGTTGCTGTAACCAACGTCGGCTTTGAGGCTGACGTAGTGTTCGCACTCGCGGGGCGTTGCACGGCGGCCGAAACGCCGCTCGCGGACTTTCTGCACAGTTTCGGCGTAGCGATTAACGACGTTGGCGAAACCAATCACTGTATGCACTTGGTCTACGACGACGGCCGCGATCTGTCGGCGCAAACCACGTACCTGTCGAACATATCCAGCGACACGCACGTCGGTATGCGTAATTCTAACGGGGGTCTTAGCTACGGCGCGCAGATAAAGAACTTCGATGCGTCGGGCTTCGACATTCTGAAATGGGACGAATACGTCAGTCCGGTAACGGCGAACAATGACCCCGCGGACATTCTGGTGCTGGCGATAAAGTTCAACGGCATCACCAATTTCGACGTTTACATGGCCGACGCACCGACGACGACCGGCGACTGGGCTGAAGCCGATCCGGCGTTTACGCCAAGTTTCGGGCTGGTGTTTGGCACCGAGGGCGTGGTGGACACGACCAGCGGCGACGATACCAACGCGGAAAGTTTCTCGGTCATGCCGTTCGACGGCACGAATATGTACAGCTTCGGTATCGGCAGCGGCGATAATCTGGCGACCGTCACCGGGGCGGCGTATTCGTTGTCCGGCTGGCGACAGGTCGAGGACAACTGCGTTCCGGGTACGAATGACACGTTCGTCGGCACGTTCAAATCGTTCGACGCCAACGGCTTCACGATGAATTTCAGCGCCGTTCCGGGCACCGTGGATAAATGGCCGGTCTTTACGCTCGGCGAGTTTTCCGGCGTGGTCATTACCGTGGTCGATACGGATAACGCATGGCAGGACGGTGACACCGGACTGGTCGCAACGGGTACGGGATTTGTCTAGTGTGGCTCGCGCAGACTCGACAATGCGATGGTCAATGCTGTAAAGATCAGCCGCAGTTTCCGGCTGACGGCGTTTGCCGGTATTTCACCGAGGAACCGCTACCGGGCGGTCATTGCCGGGCCATGCACGACATTACCGTGCTGGACGATGAGCATATCGACCACTTCCTGAAGACGTGTCGCTGGTATCCGCACGATCTGAACGCGGGCCGGAATACGCTGAACTGCTGCTGGAAGTGGCATGGCGACTGAAACATTAAATGTAAGCGGTTTATCAGCGTCCGACTCCGGTCAATTTTCCGGGTCGGTCACGGACATTGATGAAGCCGTAGCGAGCGCCGACGGCAATGTAATGTCTTCGTCCACCAACGGCGAAGGCGAAACTTTACGAGTCGCATTAACTAATACTTCCGCGAGCATCACGGATGATGTGGTCATTAGCAATGTCAGCGTCACGCTGCGAGGCTCGGCACCGAGTTCGGGTAACAACAGTTTCGACGTTGAACTGTTTATCGGCGGCGCGACGCAGGGATCAGCAAACACCGGGCAGGTAACGGGATCGCTGGCGAACTACTCCGGTCTTAATAACGCCGGATGGAATACCGACTGGACTAAGGCGCAACTGGACGGTGCGGAAATCCTCATCACTTGCGTCCAGAACGGCAAGGGCGTCAACACGCAGTACAACGTCGATTGTCTTGACGTAATCATTACGTACTCGCAGGGGCCAGTCGAATCGCTGGAACACTACCGGTTCACCTACGACCAGAATAATAACGACACGTCGGCGACTACCGGGTTCAACCACGAATCGGCAACCGACTTCCCGTTCGCGACCGGCAGCGTCGAAGATACCGCGTGGACGACGGCGGAACTGGACACCACGTACTGCCTGGTCGCTAAGGTCTACAACAGCGGCGATACGTCAAGCGGTTCGATTCACCAGCTTGAATTCCGGGTCAATACCGGCGCTGGATTCGGTAGCTGGACAACGTGTAACGCTTCATCCACGCCCGTTCAGATGGTGGATGGCTCTGACGACGATCTGCAAACTTCGGCGGTTGAACGCCTATCGGCTACGGCAGCGGCTTCTTACAAAGGAAGCATCTACGAGGAAACGGCGGGTAACGCCTCCCTATCGCTAGCGGCCGACGAAGACGGTGAAGCGCACTACTCGCTGCAATTCCTGTCGTCGGGTTTGAGTACCGGCGACCAGATTGAATTTCGCATAAATAACACCAGCGACACGAAGCTGGTCACGAACACGGTCACGCCGTCGGTCACTATTGGCGGCGCGATCACGCAAACCGTCAATCAGGCAACCGAAACCGATACCGCGCAGCCGATCACGGTAGACCCGCAGCACCGCCTTGTCGGTCAGGCGACCGAAACCGATACCGCGCAGACCATAACGCCGGTCGTGCCGCAGGTTATCGCGGTCGGTCAGGCGACCGAGACTGATACGGCGCAGACCATAACGCCGTCACTGGCGAAAGTTATTGCGGTCAATCAGGCAACCGAAACCGATACCGCGCAAGCTATCGGCCGGCTGAAAACCGCGGCGGTTGGACAGGCGACGGAAACCGACACCGCGCAAGCACTGACCGGCTACCTGGGGCCGAAAGTCTGGTTGAACAGCACCGCCACGCTGACCGGCGCGACGGCGATGACTGTCACCGCATGGTCACTGGACGGCACCAGCGTTACCTTCTCTGACCCGCAGGACGCGCAGACCGGCTCGCTATGGCTCGGCGTGGAGAATGTCCAGGCGGGCGGCGGCGAGGCGAACACCGGCTGGATCGCGGTCACGGTGACGGCCAGCGGCTTGTTTGCAACCGTCAATCAGGCCAGCGAGACTGACACCGCCCAGGCAATCGCCCTGGAACTGCGGCGGCTGGTTACGCAAGCGACGGAAACCGACACCGCGCAGCCGATCACGGTCAATCCGCAACGTCGGCTGGTCAGTCCGGCGAGCGAAACCGATACGGCGCAGCCGATTACGTCGGCTACACGCCGGCTGATTGGACAGGCGACGGAAACGGATGCCGCACAACCGATCACGCTGGAAACACGCCGGCTGGTTGGTCAGGCGACGGAAACCGATACCGCGCAACCCATATCGGCACCGGGCAATATCAACGTCCCGCTGAATCAGGCCAGCGAAACGGACGCGGCGCAGCCGATTACGGTAGACCCGCAACACCGGCTGGTCGGCTTGGTGACAGAAACGGACGTTGCGCAACCGTTCACGGTCCTGAAAACCCGCGCCATTGGGCAAGCGACGGAAACCGATACCGCGCAAGCAATGACCGGGTATCTGGGGCCGAAAGCGTGGCTGAACACAGTCGCCAACGGCCCGACGTTGACCGGCGCTACGCAAATGACGGTGACAGCGTGGTCGCTCGACGGCACCAGCGTTACTTTCTCCGATCCGGTCGGCGCACCGATTGGTAGCAATATCTGGTTCGGAATTGAGAACGTCCAAGCGGGCGGCGGCGAAGCGAACACCGGCTGGATTCAGGTTACGGTCACGGCCAGCGGCTTCCAGGTCACGGTCAACCAGGCCAGCGAAACGGATATTGCGCAAGCAATCACGCTGGAACTGCGGCGGCTGGTTACGCAAACGACGGAAACCGACACCGCGCAGCCGTTTACGGTCCTGAAAACCCGCTCGGTCGGGCAAGCGACGGAAACGGACACCGCGCAACCGATCATCCGGCCGGCCGGGCAGGTTATACCGGTTGGTCAGGCGATCGAAACCGACACCGCGCAGCCGATTACGTGGGAAGTCCGGCGACTGGTCGGATTAGCCAGCGAAACGGACTTTGCGCTGCCGATTACGGTCGTGGGCGGCGTCGCAGATGTAGAGCAAGGTGGTGGCTCCGGGGGTCATGGGGCTGTTATATTGCCGCCAAGACCTTACGAGGATGCCGTGCCGGAACCGCCGCCGGGGGTATCCATGGATGAAATGCTGGCGGCGCTTGTCGTCATAGACTTGGATCAGAATGGGTATGACTGAACAACAGCGCGCCATTGAGCGCCATGCGCAAACAGTTTTGGTGTTAGTGCTGGTAGCGATCCTGCTATGGGTCGGTAGTACCACGCAGAAAACCGCCGTGCAGGTCGCTTCAATGACGGTGCAGATTGAAAACCTGCGTGAGCGGGTCAACCGGCCGCCAATCCAGTTTGACCGCATTGAAACCCGGCTGGACGCAATCGAACAGCAGTTACATGGCATATCAAACGAACATTTGGAATTCCGGCGACGGATGAACGGGGAAAAAGATGGATCATAAACCGGTAGTAGATGCGAAATTCTGGATCGGCTTGCGCAATGCCGTATTGCTGTCAATTCCGCTCTGGCTGTTGATTTTCTGGGGCGCGTCGGCCGCTTTCGGTCAGGGTAACGGCAACGGCCCGCCCGATAACCGGCCGCCCGGCGGCGACGTAATCAGCGGCGATGTGACCGGCAGCATAGATTCCGTGATTGAGTCCAATATCGACGTGAGTAACGTCGCGGACGCCGCGGCCAATGCGAATGCCAGTATCGAATCCGGCGCCATGGGTGATAACAACGTCAACATGGATTCCAAGTCGCTCGCCCTGGTCAATACCATGGGCGACGTGGACATTAACGATTGCCGCGAATCCGAGCAGTTCGGCACGCCGATATTCTCGCGCCAGTGGATTCAGCTTAACCCTTGGTGCGCGGCCGAAGTCTACGATGCCAAAGGGTTGAACGATCTGGCGGCGCGCACGCGCTGTACGATCAAGGAAATCCGCAAACTGTTTGAAGACGATGCGACGTGCATTGTCGCCAACACGGTAGAGCCGGCACCGCCGCCCCCGCCGCCGCCCGCGCCCGTAGAACACGATCGCGACGACGAACTGGAACGGCGACTGGAAATGACAATGGACTACGCATCGGAACTGGAAGCCCGCTTGAACGTGCTTCAGGAACTAGCCGAGCGGCAGCCTGAACAGCGAACCGTAGTACAGCAGGTTCCGTATCTGTCCGCTGACAAGCGGGCGAAACTCGCTGAATTGAGGGATGAGTAATGAACAAGTTTATCTCCGAAAATGGCGGGATTCTCGCCGTACTGGCGGTCTGTTTTGTGATAGGGGCTGCCTATCTGGAATGGCGGATCAAAGAGAACGCAACGGCTGTAATCAATGCGTCCGGCAGCGTTACGCCCGCACAGTTGGCCGCGGCGCTGAAGGACATAGCGGAGAATGCCGAGGACATTGGCAAGCTGGAAGGCGCGGACGATCGCTTTGAAGCGAAAATCGACCGGATCGTGGACATTTTGCTAGAGGATTGACCAATGTGGAAATACGGTGAACGGTCGTCTACGAAACTAATGACCGTGCATCCCAGGTTGCGAATGGTCGCTTTTCGCGCGCTGGAACGCTCGCCGTATGACATTGCAATCGTGCATGGCTGGCGCGGCGAAGACGTGCAAAATGCGCTGTTCGACTCCCGCGCCAGCACGAAACGCTGGCCGGATTCCAAGCACAACCGGTCCGAAGATATCGAATACGAACTGACGGACAAGATCAGCGACGCGCTGGACTTCGCGCCGTGGGTCAACGGCAAGATTCCGTGGGACGAAACCCATATCTTTGCGTGCGTTGCCGGCTGTTTTTTTGCCGCCGCCGACGAGTTGGGCGTGCGCTTACGTTGGGGCGGCGACTGGGATGCTGACGGTAACACCAAGGAACACAAGCTACAGGATTGGGGTCACTTGGAGATAATTCATGGCGCCGCCTAATCCTTACTTCGGCAATCCCTACGTGAACATGGGCATGGGCACGCCGAATTTGGTGAATCCGGCGGGCAATCCCCTGGTCGACGAGGCGTTACGCAAAGCCATGACGCCGGTCCTGAAAGACGTTTACAACAATCCCGGCAACGTGGCGAAAGGCGCGCTGTCCGCGCCCTTTACCGCGGCGCCGGATTTGCTAGGGCTCATTCCCGGCGTCAACATTTCCGGCGACCCGATTCGCGAGGCAATCGGGCTGAATCCAAGTAGCCCGGCCGGCATACTGGGCGAATTCATGGACCCTACCAGCACGGCGCTGAAGGGCGCGAAGTGGCTCGGTAAGGGTCTACTGGCGCTACCGCTAATACCGCCGGTCGCACTGGCGAAACGTGGTTTTGACTCTGAACCGCTATTTCACGGCACACACCGCGCGTTTGACACGTTTGAGCGCGGCAAGCGGGGGTCGGCAACCGGCGCGCGTAGCGCCCGGCGCGGCGTGTGGTTGACTGACGACCCGGATTTGGCGGGCGCCTACGCCGATTTATCCCGCTCGGAAGAACTGGGCAAGGGTTGGGACGAAGTTTTGCAGATGGAGCGCGACGGTCGCTATGAGGCGGCTGCCGAACTGACTCGCAAGCTGGAACAAATGGACACCCCGGAGCATTTCCCGAGCGGCCAGAACATTCGACCGTCACGCATACGTGGCAAGTACATGGAAGTGGATATGGAAGGCGCGGACTACAGCACCAGCGGCGTGTCCGATCGTATCCATGAGATTATGGATGAAGCGCAGGTGAAAGGTTTTGACGGTGTGCGGTTCAAAAATCTGTCCGACGATCCGCGGCCGTTTACCAATAAACCGTCTACGCACGTCGTCGTCTTTGACGAGAAGAACATTGCCGGCGAGTTTGATTTTTTGAGCGAAGGCGACGAGGCACTACAGCGCGCCGTATTACCGAAACCGGCCGATCCGGGCAGCGTTAAGGAAACGTATTTGACGCCGGAACAAGTCAAAAAATTCAAGGCTGCCATGGCCGAATACTACAAAGGTGTCGAATGAAATTTCTGAAAGCAATCGGCAGTTTCCTACAGGGTGATTTTGTCGGCAACGCCATGAAGTTCGTTAACGAACGCTGGCCGCCGGATATGTCTGAAGCACAACGCAAGCAAATGCAAATGGTGTTAGAGGATATGTTGCACCGGCAAAAGATGGAACTGGCCGAGGCCGCTCGCCAAGACGAAGGCGCCTTCAACGAACGCACAATCGCCATGGAAGGCACGGCGAAAGACTTGGCGGCCATTCCTTACGTCGGCGCGCTGATTATATTCATGCGCGGCGCTTTCCGGCCGCTGTTTTCATACGCCACGATGTATTTCGACTGGTTGTATTTCTCCGGCGGTTTCACGTTTACCGAGCGCCAGGAAACCTTGCTACTGTCAATCAATCTACTGGTGCTGGTATTCTTTTTCGGGGAACGGGCAATGAAGAACGTCATGCCCTTAATCACTAACGCATTCATAGCAAAGGCAGATGGCGGCAAACATACAACCACGTAAAGGCATACCGGCCCCGGCATTTCGCACGCCGGAAGGTACCAAGATACGGCATGGTAACAGCCGGTACACGCCGGCTATTGGTCGTAAGGTATGCGAACAGTTGATGCTAATGAAGTCGCTGAAGGAAATTTGCAAAGACCCGAGAATGCCGAGCAAGCGAACGATTATTAACTGGCTGGCAGACCCGAAAATGTCAGAGTTTCGGGAAATGTACTACTACGCCCGGCGCGTACAGGCTGAATTGCGCGTCGACGAAATTTTTGAGATTGCCGACGACAGCAAAAATGACTGGGAAAAGGTCTACAACAAAAACGGCGAACTGGTCGATATCAAGCCCAACAATGAAGCGATCCAAAGAAGTCGTGTTCGTATTGATACGCGAAAATGGTACGCCGCCAAACTGGTTCCGCGGATATACGGTGACACGGTTAATCACGAACTGGACGTGACCGGCGACCTGGCCGAACTGTTAAAGAAGGCGAGCAACCAGGATAGCGGGCTGCCGCCGGCCATTGATGGGGAAGTGGATGAGTGATCCGCTCGCACAACGCAACCTGGCCGATCCCTGGTGGCGCCTGAATAATCTTTACAAGATTAAGGACAAGGCGGGCAATGTCGTCACGTTCAAGCCAAACTGGGCGCAACGAGAGTTGTACCAGAATATGTGGTACCTGGACATTATTCTGAAAGCGCGCCAGCTAGGCATGACCACCTTTATTCAGATATTCATGCTCGACCGGTGTCTTTTCAACGATAACCAAAACGCCGGTGTCGTCGCTCACAATAAGGAAGACGCGGAAGCGTTTTTCGCAGACAAGATCAAGTTTGCCTACGATAATCTCCCGAGCGACCTGAAGAAACTCAGGCCGGCTACGTCCGACACGACTCGCTCGCTGAAATTCAATAATGGTTCGCATATCCGGGTTGGTACTTCCATGCGGTCGGGTACTTACCAATATATCCACGTATCGGAGTTCGGAAAGATGTGCGCCAAGTACCCGGAAAAGGCGCGCGAGGTTATTACGGGAACACTCAATACGGTCGCGCCGGGTCAAATGGTTTTCATCGAGTCCACGGCAGAGGGACCATTCGGGGAATTCTATGATATGTGTCAGACCGCCGAAGACATTACCATGGCGGTCGAAAACGGGCAGACCACATTCACCCCAATGGATTACCGGTTTTTCTTTTTCCCCTGGCATAAGCACCCCGACTATGTGCTGCATGAGAAAGTCGACATTCCCGACAAACTGATGCTGTATTTCAAAGAACTACGCGAGGAACATGATATCGACTTACGGCCGGAACAGAAATTCTGGTACGTGAAAAAGGCGGCCGAGCAGCAAGACAAGATGAAACAGGAATATCCGTCGACGCCGGCTGAAGCGTTTGAGCGGAGTACCGAAGTTTCTATTTACGGTTCGGCGCTACGCAAGGCGCGCAAAGAGAAGCGCATTGGCAATATCCCCATTGTTCGCGGCATTCCGGTCAATACGTTCTGGGATTTGGGGCGCAACGATTCAACCGCGATTTGGTTCCACCAGCACGTCGAATCGCGCCATAATTTCATTTATTACCTGGAAGGGCGGCTAGAAGACCTGGCCTATTACGCCGATCAATTGCTGGAATTGAAGCGCGAATACGGTTGGTATTACGGCGATCATTACCTGCCGCATGACGTGGAAGTGACGGATTTAAGCGCCTGGGGCAACCGCTCGCGGCGTCAGATATTGCAAGAATGCGGCGTAAACCCGATTATTGTGGTACCGCGCGTCAAGGTACTGAACGACGGTATCGAAATGACGCGCCGCAAACTGTCTGAATGCTGGTTCGACCAAGAGGGGTGCGAACTGGGACTCAGGGCGCTACACGCTTATGAATGGTCATATGACGAACTGCACAGAGTTACACGCAAGACACCGGCGCCAGGCTGGCCGAATCACGCCGCTGACGCATTCCGGCAGTTTGCGCAAGGCTACCGCGGGCCGTCGTCAGGCTTTCGCGAACAGCAAGAAATGTACGGCGAGGGCGGCACGGCCCGGAAATACGCTCGCCGGCATACTCGCCAAGGTACACTCACCAATCCGACAACCGATCATGTGGTGTAACAAATGGCAACACTAGGACAAGTAAAAAGCGGCAAGAGCAAGCGGAGCGATCCGAAACCGCTCGACGAACATGAAATCGTCGGATATCTCGCCAATAAGATAGACCAGGCGATGAATGACGACGACGGCGACTTGTCCGACGTTCGTAAAGAAAACCTGAATTACTACGTCGGCGCTGAATACGGCGATGAACGTGAGGGATATTCCAAGTTCGTCACGCGCGAAGTGCTGGAAACCGTGGAATGGGTCATGCCGTCCGTACTGCGGGTATTCCTGTCCGGCGACCGCATTGTGTCATTTACGCCCGAATCGCCCGAAGACGAAGACGGAGCAAAACAAGAAACCGATATCACCAACCATTTCGTGATGAAATCCTGCAACAGCGGCGCGGGATCGTTTCTTGCTTTACATCATTGGGTGAAAGACTGCCTCATGTACCCGAACGGGTATATCAAGGCGTACATGACTGAAGTGTCAAAGTCGGACGTTGGCACCGTTTCCGGGCTCAACGAAATGGGCGTGAAAATGCTCGCTGACGATCCCGACGTGGAAATTCTTGAACAGCGATCGCGCACGGTGCAAGTACCCGCACCGCCGCCGCAAATGCAACCGCCGGGGCCGCCGGGCGCCCCGCAACAGCCGGGGGCACTCCCCCTGCCTCCCGGCGGTATCCCGGCACCGGGCATGATGCCCATGGAAGTCTACGACCTGAAAATTCGCACCACGAAACAGCAGATGGAATTGCGGATTGAGGCGGTCCCGGGCGAAGAAGTGTTGGTGGACAACGATTGCACCAGCACCAATCTGGACGAAGCGAAATTCGTCTGTCACCGCACGCGCAAATCGTTTACGCAGCTTGTCGAAGAAGGGTACGACGCGGACGAACTGAACGAAGTTGGTAACGCCGAGGATTACCAGTGGAACGACGAGCGCACCAATCGCCTGTTTTACGAGGATGAAGACCCGGACACCGGCGAAGACGACGACGATTCCATGCGCCAGTTCTGGGTGCATGAATGCTACGCCTGGCTGGACGCCAACGGCGACGGACTGGCCGAACACCGCAAAATAACGCTAATCGGGCACCGAGTTTTCGACGACGAAGAAACCAACTATCAACCGTTGGTCGCTATGTCAGCCATTCTTATGCAGCACAAGCATAACGGCATGGGTTTTATCGAAATCGTCAAGGATTTGCAGTTGCTTGGCTCGGTCCTGCACCGGCAAATGCTGGACAACATCTACAAGGTGAATATCCATAAAAAGTATTTCTCCGAAGACGCGCTTACCCAGGACGGCGCAACCATGGAAGCGTTGCTTAACACGCAAGCCGAATACGTACCGGTCCGCGGTCCGGCGCAGCAAGCAGTCTATTCGGACGTGGTACCTACAATGGCGGGCGAAATCCTGCCGGTCATTCAGCACTTGGATACACAGCGGGCGAGCCGTACCGGTATCACTCCGGAAGCCGGAGTAGCGGCCAATGATCTGCAAGAGGTCCGGCAAGAGGTATTCAGCAATGCCATGGACCGGGCCAGCCAGCGCATTGAAATGCTGGTACGCATTTTCGCTGAAACCGGCTTCCGTCAATTGATGCTGAAAGTTCACCAGTTGCTACGCTCGCACTGGGATATCCCGAAAGCGATCAAGTTGCGCGGCGAGTGGGTCGACGTGGACCCGCAAGGCTGGCGCGATCGCACCGATATGACGGTTGAGGTCGGACTGGGCTTCCACACGAAACAGCAGCAAATGGGAATGCTGGTGCAATTGCTCCAGATTCAGAAAGAAGCGGCCGGCAACGGACTTTCCAACCCGGAAAAGATTTATCACGGTCTGGAAAAACTTATCAATGCCGGCGGCCTGGGCGACGTGCGCAGTTTCTTTGTGAAACCGGGCACGCCGGAATACCAGCCGCCGGAGCCGCCGCCGGACCCGAACCTGATTCTGGCCCAGGCACAGGCCCAGGCGTTGCAAATGGAACAGCAACGCAAGATGCAGGAACTACAGTTGAAGTTCCAAACCGACGGTATGAAAGCCCAGGCCGAGGCGCAGAAATCGCAAGCCGAGGCCCAGGCGAAAGCCGCCGAGCGGGAAATCAAACTGCGGGAATTGGCGCTCAAGGAATTTGAACTGCAAGAAAATTCCAAGTTCAGTAGCGCCGAACTGGAAGCCAAGATCGACGAAATCCGCGCCAGCGCACAGTTGAAACGCTCGCAGTCGGACAAGGCTATGGCAGATGCCGCGGCGACCGCCGTCGAGGCCAGCGAGACATACCAGCAAGCCGCTAAGATCGTGTCGCAGGGCGGGGAAATGAATGATCCGGGGTATGATGTTGACCCGGATTCAATTGAGTTTGAGGAAGACGATAATGGCAGCGAAAGACAGACTGACACCGAAGACTAACGGGGGCGCGCAAGCGGCCTTAAACGTCCAGACACCGCCGGTTCGCGTGCGTCTGCCGGAACTCAAAGTGCCGGAAATCAAGATTCCCGAAATCAAGATTCCCGAAATCAAGGTGCCTGAAATCAAGGTGCCGGCCGCAGATATGGCGCCCATTGCCAGCGCGATCAAGGCAATCGGCGGGGCGGTTGTGGAACTGGGGCAGCAGCAAGCGGCATTGATGCAGCAGCAAGCGGCGTTGATAGAGGCTATCAGGAGTATAGCGGACAAGCCGGCGCCAGCGGTCCGGCGGCCGAAATCGTACCAAGTCGACTTCGACAAAGAAGACGGCGAAACCGTAGGAATGCGCGTCAAAGTGGGTTAATCTATTCGTACCGCAAGTAGGAGTATAGCGATGAAGAACACAGGCAAGGCAATCAAGTACCCGAAGGGCGGCGCGGCCAACAAACGGCCGTCGAATCCGAGCGTAAAACACGACAAGCGGCATTCGCAGAAGAAAGCCAAGCAATGCGGCGATCGCTATAAGTAATGGCGAATACTCGTAATGCCCACGTTCGCAAGGCGTCGACCAAACGCCGCTCGGACGAAGTAACGTCCGAAGAAGCGAAACGCTTACTGGACGATCCGGCGTTTCAGCGCGGATTTGAAAACGTCCGGGGCGGGCTGATTCGTTTGCTGGAAGAAATGCAGCATGACGGTAGCCTGGAAATGGACAAATACGAGCGGGAAATTGCCCGCACGTTGCGAACGCTGGCCCGGCTGAAGCGCACCATTGCGCTAGGCGTCCAGGGGCAGCAATTACGGCTTGCAGACTTCAAGCCACAGAAACAAGAGGATTAACGCATGGCGCGAAATGCAGATGAGGTACGACAATCTCCTACGCCTTCACAGGGCGAGGAAGGCTCGGACCTTCGATCAGTAGCCGGCCAGATTGAGGGACTGTTGGACGACGACGGTCATTTCAACCCTGGCAATGAGCCCAGTCGCGGACACCCGGATTATGACGAGTCCGAAACTGCCCGCTCGCGTCAGAAAAGAGATCAAAAGGGTCGTTTCCAAAAAGCCGCGGACGATTCCGACGTTGTTGAGGATGATATCGACAGCGAATTGCAAGAAGCGGCAGAAGGCGATGTTCCAGACGAGGACACCGATCAGATCGAAGACGGTGACACCGACGAGGAACTAGCCGCATCGGCAGAAGACGAGGCCCAACCCGACGACCAAGAAACCGCGATCGAAACGCTCGCGCAGTTTGCGGAAGCCCTAGAGGTTCCGCTGGACGAACTGAAGCAACAGATTCAGCACACGTTCAACGCTGCCGGCGAAGAAGTCACGGTCACGCTTGACGAGTTGGAACGGGGCTACCAGAAAGATGCCGATTACCGAAGAAGTACCGCCAAGCTAGCGGAAGAACGCAAGGCCGCGGAATTCCAGTTTCAACAGAGGCACCAGCAGTACGAGCAAGCCAATCAAATGCTCGCACAGCAGTTAAACGCCGCCGAGCATTTGGTAGCGGCCGAACTGGAAGACCCGCGATTGATGGACTTACGGCAACGCGATCCGGCTGAATGGACCGCGCGACGTGAGGAAATCGGACAGCGCCTTGGGGCACTCCGCAACGCTAGACAACAGGCAGCAATGCAGTACCAGCAGTTCGCGGAACACGCGCTAAAAGAAACGCGGGACCGTGAACTGGCGGCATTGCAATCCGCGGTACCGGACTTCAATGACGAAAAGCGTTCAATGGCAAAGGACGCGCTTTCTTCGCTCGGTTTGACCGGGGATGAAGTTAGCGCGGTTATGGATCACAGGTTGATTGCGGGCGCCGTGGAGTTGGCGCAGCTTCGGAAAGAAGTGGCTGAACTGAAGGAATTACAGAAATCCGCAAAAGACACGGTGAAGCGAGTCAAGAAAGACGTGCCCAAGCTACAGAAACCGGGCAAGGCTCGCGGAACCAAACCAGTGCGCCGTGACAATCTCGCCAAGCTACGCCAACGCGCTCAGAAGACCGGTCGAGTGGAAGACGCTGCCAAGGTAATCGAACAACTTTTGTAACGAGGTAGCTCACCATGTCAACAACTAACTTTGACAGATACGACCTGGCGACGAGTGGCGACAATGTTCGCGAATCGCTGACGGACGTGATTTACAACATTTCGCCCACGGAAGTTCCGCTTCAGGCGAACATCGCACGCGGTAGCACGTCGAACACGCTGCACGAATGGCAAATCGACGAACTCGCTGCGGTAGATACCGCGAATGCTGCAATCGACGGTGCCGACTTTGGCACGGATGCGTCCGACGAGGCACAGCGTATCGGCGTGTATATGCAAATCAGCATCAAGTACCTTGCCGTGTCGAGGCGCGCCAACATCGTCAACAAGGCGGGCCGGAAAAGCGAACTGGCATACCAGATCGCCAAGAAAGGCAAGGAACTTCGTCGCGATGTGGAAGCAATGGCGTGCCTGAACAACGCTACGGTCGCTGGTAACAGCACCACAGCGTCGGAAACGGCGGGCCTGGGCGCCTGGCTGAAGACGAACACCGATCGCGGCGCGACCGGTACCGATCCGGCACTGTCCAATACGACCTACGGCGAGCCCACCACGGCAGCCGGCGACGGTACGCAGAGGGCATTGTCTGAAGCGACGCTTCTCGGCGTCCTGAAAGACTGCTACGTGGCTGGCGGCAACCCGAACATGATTATGGTCGGGCCGACGGTGAAACAGCGGTTCTCAAACTATATGTTTGGTTCGTCCGCTCGCATCGCCACGCAGTACCAGGATCAGGGTCCGTCGCGGCGCGGCGGCGTGTCGGTAGTCGGCGCAGTCGACGTGTACGTATCCGACTTCACGGTTCTGGATATCGTGCCCAATCGTTTCCAGCGGGAACGCGACGTGTGGATTCTGGACACGGAATACTGGGAAATCACGTACCTGGATGGGTACAAAACGGAAACTATCGCCAAGATCGGTGATGCCGAGCGTAGACACATACTGGTTGACTGGGGCTTGAAGTCCAACAATGAGGCAGCCAGTGGTGTCGTAGCCGATATCGACGAAACGCTTGCGATGGTTGCCTAATCAACCATAGCCGGGGGCAGTACCGGGCGGGGTTTCCCGCCCGGTATCTCAATCCCGAAAGGAGTTTCAAGCAATGCCACGCATTAAGATCAAGCAATTAGACGACCGGGTAGCCACGTCAGGGGTACATTTCGGAGGACCGATAGAGCGGCGCAAGCTGCACCCGGGCGAAGTTGTGGAAATGCCTGAAGGGGATTTGCTAACCGGGATCATGGCGACCGGCCGCGTCGAAATGACGCTGGACGCGGCAAATCGCCCGCTTGATTTTGCCAGCGAGCGCGAGGCCAAGATTACGGCCCCGACGTTCCGGCCGCGTGACGAACTTGAAGCTGCCGAAGTGGAAAAAGCGCGCGAGGCGGTCGCTTCGCGCATGGCTGAATCGTCCGAAGCGCCGCCAATGGTGGACTCGCCCGCCGAGGACAGACAGCCCGCGCCGGCTAAGAAGAAGACTGGAAACAGACGTGCCGCGCGTCGGGCTGCCGTACAGAAGGCGGCGCACAGTGAGCAAGAGGCTACTACTTGACGTAGCACCGACAGGTGTAAGGCATGAGGTAGAAATCGACGCCGACGGCAACGGTTTCACCGCGATCGAACATACGCCCGGCCGGGTCGAATCCGAAATTTTGGATGGATGCGCGCACCTTCGCTCGCTGCATCAACGGCGTGGCGCCATGTTGCAGCACGCCGCGCGCATACCGATCAACACCTACAATGCGTGGAAACGGGAATGGCGCGAATCCGGCGCCTACAAAACCGTTTCCTGGTCGCAGTTTGAAATATCCAAGCTGAATAGCCGCGACTGGTGCAAAATGCGCACCGGTCGCAAGGGCGATTCGGCGTTCGGTAAGCGGCTATGACAACGCTAGCCGCACTGAAAACGGCCGTGGATTCGTGGCTGGTGCGTGACGACATTGCCGGCGCGACCGCGGACTTTGCGACGATTATATTGCTCGCTGAATCGCAGATCGCTCGCGAAATCCGTTGTGGCGTACAGGAAAAGCAAACCACGCTGAACTTTACCGGCCGCTCGGCTGCCTTGCCAGCGAACTATTTAGAGCCCCGGAACCCGTTTGTCGACGACCCGACGCGGCGCATGGATTACATGACGCCGGAAGCCTTGCGCCGATCATCGGCGTGGCAAAACGGTCGCGTGGGCGCGTTTTACACGATAGAAGGCGAAGCGAGCGGGACACCGCCGGACGACCGTATGCAAATGACGATTGCCGGCCCGGCAAGTGCCACGTCGCCGCTATCCGTGGTAGTCAACTATTACGCCCGGTTCGACCCGCTCACGCAGGACACGGACACAAACTGGCTGTTGACCAACCATTTCGATATCTACCTGTACGCGGTATTGCGCGCGGCCGCGGAGTACATTCAGGAGGATATGCTAGAGGATCGTTATAACGCCAAATTTGTCGGTGCGGTTGAATCGCTGAACATTCACGAAAACCGCAAACGCTATGGCGCCATGCCAAAGCACGCCAGTAATTCACCGAGGTCAATCGTTTGACGACGCAGACGAACATGGTGCCTTTTGGCGAATGGCTGCCGGACTTGCCGGAATACAACAATCCCGGCGCGTTGCTGGCGCGGAACGTCATTCCGCAGATGGACAGTTACCGCGGGCTCAACAGCCTTGCGTCGTTCACCAATGCGCTGACCGGCGTGTGTCTGGGCGTCTTCTGGGCGCAGGACGATAGCAATGCCGTGTACGACTTTGCGGGCGACGCCACAAAGCTGTACCGCCTTTCAGCGGGCGACACATGGGCCGACGCAACGCGCACGGTTGGCGGGGCGTACTCCGCAACGAATTGGGAATTTACCAAGTTTGGCGACCGGATAATTGCTGCCAATAAGGCTGACGATTTACAATACTTTGACTTAGGCGTAAGCAGCAACTTTGCAGCATTACCCGGTTCGCCACCTAAAGCCAAGACGATTGCCACGGTTCGCGACTTCATCATGGTTGGCGACCTAGACCCGCTCGGCGGCAATTTCATCCAGTGGTCCGGCTACAACAGTTCGGAACTCTGGACGCCAAGCATCAAGACGCAATCGGACTTTCAGGAATTGTTCGGCCGCGGCGGCCGCGTGCAAAGAATCATTCCCGGTAGCTACGGGATCATCTTTACCGAGCATTCCATTTTCACGGCCGAATACGTCGGGCCGCCGGTCATATTCCAGATCAACGAAGTGGAACGGAAACGCGGCACGCCGGCGCCAAACTCTACGGCGTGGACCGGCGGTAAAGTGTTCTATTTCGGATGGGACGGTTTCTACGTCTTTGACGGTCAACGATCGCAGCCGATCAGTCATAACAAGGTTTCCAACTGGTTCGCGCGAAACTGCCCGGCCGACGTGTTCGGTGATATCCGCACCGCAGTCGATCGCATTAACCGTTTGGTCATGTGGGCGTTCAAAACCAGTTCGTCGGAGCCAATCAACAATCGGCTGTTGATTTACAACTGGGCGGTTGATCGTTGGAGTTACGCCGAAGTCAACACGCAAATCATTGACGAATTCGTATCGCCGGGCCTTTCGCTGGACGATCTGGATACGCTGTTCGCTGACATTGATAGCGAATCCATACCGGTCGACACGGACGCCTACAAAGGCGGCACGATCAACCTGCAAGCATTCAATTCCAGCAATCAGGCGGCGACCTTCTCAGGCACCCCGCTCGCCGCAACGATCGACACCAAGGAAATTTCCGGGCCGGACCAGAAACGCCTTATCACGAACAGCGTGCGGCCGTTGATTGAAGCGAGCGGCAATAGCACGGTGACGGTGCAAGTGGGCAAGCGAAACCGATTGCAGGATAATGTCACGTACACGGTGCCAAAGGCGCTGAACGGCATTAACGGTGAAGCGAGTATTCGGGAGAATTCTCGGTATCAGCGATATCGGGTTAACGTAACAAACGGGTTTTTGCACGGTGACGGTGTAAAAGCGAACGGCAGATTGAGTGGTGGAAGGCGATGAGCGGATTCAGTGGCGGTTCCGGCCGTATGGTTGGCGATCTGGTGCGGCAGGTTCAGGGGCAGCAAGGGCAAGGGCAGCCGCCGGCAACGCAGCCGCCAGCAGGTGTAGGGCCTGGCGAACCAACGCAAGGCGGCGCTTACGGCCAGCAGGGCACATATAACACGCTCGCCACGGATATGAGCCGCGGCCAAATGGGCGGCTATGGCTTTGGCGGGCGTGTTATAT
>Ga0210118_1000004_pt1 | contig 31887 bp, 37 predicted proteins | sample Tolay_CordA_D2_FD_185578 | JGI IMG/M metagenome (GOLD analysis project Ga0210118, IMG submission 185578) | Wetland microbial communities from the San Francisco Bay, California, USA, that impact long-term carbon sequestration - Tolay_CordA_D2... | ecosystem: Environmental > Aquatic > Marine >... | reverse complement strand
CAAACTCTAGGAAAACAGCTCGAGGTGCCGGTGTTTCCTGCTACCACTGAGATGGACCCGGTGGAGATTGCCGTCTCGGCTCTCGGTTTTGCGGGACAGCAGGGCTGCGACATCCTCATTGTGGACACTGCCGGCCGTCTTCATATTGATACCGAACTGATGAGTGAGTTGGAGCAGCTCAAATCGAAGCTCAACCCTCGTGAGATACTCCTGGTGGCCGATGCCATGACCGGCCAGGATGCGGTTCAGGTGGTTGAAGCTTTCAACCAAGCACTGGAACTCACTGGAATCATTCTCAGCAAGATGGACGGTGACGCCCGCGGCGGCGCTGCTCTTTCCATGCGCACCGTAACCGGAAAGCCCATAAAGTTTTGCGGCATTGGAGAAAAACTTGATGCTTTGGAAGCCTTTCACCCAGAGCGCATGGCCTCTCGCATTCTGGGAATGGGAGATATGCTGTCTCTCATAGAAAAAGCTGAGAAAGCCTTCGATGCCGAGCAAGCAGAGAAACTCCAGGAAAAACTCGCTAAGGACTCCTTTACCCTGGAGGATTTTCGTGACCAGCTCCAGCAGATTAAGAAGCTAGGCTCTCTAGAACAGATCATGGGGATGTTGCCTGGTATGGGGAAAATGAAACAACTGCGCCACCTCCAACCCGATGATCGTGAACTGATACGCATCGAGGCCATTATTAATTCCATGACTCTCCAAGAGAGACGCAATCATATGATCATCAATGCCAGTCGCCGCAAACGTATTGCCAAGGGCAGCGGGACTTCGGTGCAGGAAGTGAATAAACTTATAAAAAATTATGCTCAGATGAGAAAAATGTTGCACAAGTTGACTAAGGGTGGTAAAGGCGGTATCCGTCTACCAAGAGGAGGTATGCCTCTACCCTTTTGATAAGGCTCGGGAAGAAGTAGGCGGCACATCAACGCTATCGCCCAGCTTCACTGTAAAGGAGTAAGAAGAGAATATGGCTGCACGAATTAGACTGACCCGCAAAGGAACCAAAAAGAAACCATTTTACCGGATTGTAGTTGCGGATTCTGAAGCGCCGAGAGACGGTAAGTTCCTCGAAATTATTGGGACGTATAACCCTTTAACTGATCCAGCTGAGGTGAAAATTGATCCAGAGCGGCTTCGGGTTTGGCTCGACCGAGGTGCCCAACCAAGTGACACGGTGCGGAGCTTGATCAAACAGAAAGGGTTGCTCGCTGGATCGGCCTAAGGCCGAGGTCTCCGTTTGCCAGGGGAAGTCTTCGGACTTCCAGAACAGCAACCAAGAGAGAAGCGGAGCGGTTGCCGGGGGTTCTCCGTAAGCCAGTGTTGTGCAGGTGTGGGGAATGCCACACTCCAGTACCCTGGTTAGAGCCAGACGCATCTTACTCCTTTGGCTTAGTGGAGGTCGGCATGTTGAAGGAACTGATAGAGATGATTGCTAAAGCGCTGGTGGATTACCCAGAACAAGTTGAGGTGTCAGAGTTAGAAGGAGAACAGACCTCTGTCATCGAATTGCGGGTGGCCAAGGAGGATCTCGGCAAAGTAATTGGCAAACAAGGGCGCACTGCTCGGGCGATGAGAACAATACTCAGTGCTGCATCCACCAAAATCCGCAAGCGAGCGGTGCTTGAAATTATCGAATAAGAGAAATGATTATCGACCCACCGCTCCCCATCGGCAAAGTGCTCAAAGCCCACGGCTTGAAAGGACACCTGAAGGTTCTCCCTTACGGGGAAACCCTTTCGACTCTCGTTGCCGAGGAAGAGGTCACCGCCTGTCTACCTGATGGCAGCGAGATTTCTTTAACCATCACAGAGATCCGCCCCCATCAAAAATCATTTCTTCTGCTCAGTCGTGAGATTGGCAGGGTGGAGGATGCGCATCGTTTAGTGGGTGCCAAACTCTGTGTTCCAGAATCGCGGTTGCCATCTCTGGACTCTGATGAGTTTTACTGGTACCAGCTCATAGGACTCGAAGTGGTGAGCACCGATGGCACCAAACTTGGGATTTTGGAGGAGATCATTGAGACCGGGAGTAACGACGTCTATGTAGTGCGCCGAGGAGGCGAGGAAATTCTTGTTCCAGCCACCCAAGAAGTTGTTCATGAAGTAGATCTCCAGCGGCGGCTAATAACGGTCGATCTTCCCGAGACTTATTAACCGCTCGATTGAGCGTTAACGCTCAATCGAAGGTTATTCGTTACTCGTTATAGGTTATTAGGAAGAACATCAACCTCCGTTTTGTATTTCTATGAATAGACAGAGATAATTTTTATCTCGACACCAATAACTAATAACGGATAACACCTAATTGAGTTTTAACTCAATTAGGGTAACAGCCAAATGATCATTGACATTTTGACCATATTCCCCGGCATGATGGCAGGGCCTCTCCAAGAAAGCATAATTGGCAAGGCCATAGCCAGAGAACTCATTGAGGTCCACGTCACCAACATCCGCGATTACGCCAGCGATCCACATCGCACCACGGATGATCGACCATTTGGCGGCGGCAGCGGTATGGTGATGAAACCAGAACCCCTGGCGGCTGCCATCGCCAGCGTCCGGGCCGCTGATCCTTCTGTGAGGGTAATTCTCCTGAGCCCCCAGGGTAGGATCTTTAAACAGGAAATCGCTTTTGAGCTTAGCCGGCTGTCACACCTATGCTTGGTTTGCGGTCGATATGAGGGGGTTGACGAGAGGACACGCAACTACTACGTCGACGATGAAATTTCCATCGGCGACTACGTTCTCACAGGGGGCGAATTGCCCGCCCTCATCGTGCTCGACGCTGTGGCCAGGCTGGTACCGGGTGTACTCGGCAGCGATGAGTCCATAGCGGAAGAGAGTTTCGTTGGTGGCTTGTTGGAGTACCCGCACTATACCAGGCCGGAAATTTTCGAGGGACACCGGGTGCCAGAGATACTTCTCTCTGGAAACCACGCCGCTATTCGTCGCTGGCGGCGCCAACAGTCCCTGTTGCGCACGCAGCAAAGGCGGCCGGACCTTTTGAAGGAGGAGATACTGAGCAGCGAGGATAGGCAACTGCTTGCCGAGGCTATCCAACAAAGGGAAGATTAAGAAATTAGGGAATTGAGGAATTAGGGGATTGGGGAGTTCCTGAATTCCTAAATCCCTGAATCCCTGAATTCCTGAATTTGGAATCTATGTCATGAATATCCAGGTGGCGTTACTTCACTACCCTGTGTACAACCGTCAGCGCCAGGTCATCGTTTCCTCGGTGACGAACCTGGACATTCATGACATCGCCCGCGCTGCTCTGACCTACGGGGTGAGCCGCTTTTATATGGTCACCCCCTTGGAAGACCAACTCCAGTTGGTACAAAGGCTTCTAGCCCATTGGCGACAGGGACACGGGGCAAAACGCCATCCTGAAAGAAAGATGGCACTGGAGTTGGTAATCCCAACCGCTTCCCTGGCTGAAGTGGTCGACACTATGAGAAACGAATGTGGCCAAAGGCCGGAACTACTGATAACCGGAGCTTCTCTGACTGGCGCCACTTTAAGCTACTCGGAGGCCAGAGAACTAATCGGCCGAGGGAAGCCTCTCCTCATTTTATTTGGTACGGGATGGGGGTTGGCCGACGAAGTAGTGGATATGGCAGACCATCGGTTGGCGCCTATTCAAGGTGCCTCCAACTATAATCACCTGTCTGTACGCTCCGCAGCCACTGCTATTCTCGACCGGTTGTTGGGCTCACATAACGGCAACAAAACCTCTTGAGGAATAAGGAAGACAGTCGATACCTGGTACTTGACTATCGATATTTCATACACATATTACATTAGCATGTTGCTGAGTAGATAAGGAGATACAATGGACACGTTGCAAGCAATGGATAGAGAACAGATGCGGGCCGATATTCCCCAATTCAAATCTGGTGATACGGTAAAGGTCCATGTGAAGATTAGAGAAGGAGACAAAGAACGGATCCAGGTCTTCCAGGGCGTGGTCATTCGCAAACGCAAGGGAAGGATAAATTCCACCTTCACCGTCCGCAAAATCTCTTATGGGATTGGAGTTGAAAGAATTTTTCCGCTCCATTCACCCATGGTCGATAAAATCGAGGTGGTAAGCCGTGGTCGCGTTCGTCGCTCGCGCCTCTACTATTTGCGCAAGTTACGAGGCAAGGCCGCTCGCATCCGCGAACTTCGCCCGCGTTTCTAATGGTAAGCCTTCAGCAGTAAACGGTAAGCAGTTGAGATGGATGTGCTCATCCGCTTACTGCTCACTGTTCACCCTTTACCAGCCTGAAAGCTGAAAGCTCACGAACATGGCTGGCCAGCCGTCACAAACACCTTTGTTTCCTAAAAATCCCAGGGATCCCTGGTACTTCGAACGCAGAGTATGGGACCGGAGTTTTCGCCGAATCGCCGGGGTAGACGAAGCGGGCCGGGGCCCGCTTGCTGGTCCGGTTGTGGCGGCGGCGGTGGTGTTACCCTATGGCATAGACCTCCCTGATGTTCGCGACTCCAAACTGCTCAATCCCTCTCAACGCCAGGGATGCAATGACAAAATCCGCACAGTGGCTACCGCTATCGGTATCGGGGAGGTGAGTGCTGCTGAGATTGACCGCACCAATATCCTGGCAGCAGCTTTGGAGGCCATGCGTCGATCTTTAGCACAGATAGATCCCCTTCCCGACTTTGTTATAGTGGACGGCCCCTGGGAAGTGCCCATCCAACTACCACAGCAACCTCTCAAACGTGGAGATCAGTTAAGTATCTCGGTGGCAGCCGCATCCATTGTCGCCAAGGTGCACAGGGATACGATCATGGTTGCTCATCATGAGAGTTACCCTCATTACAACTTCGCCCGCAATAAGGGCTACGGCACTAAGGAACACCGCACCGCCTTGGTTCGTTATGGGTCTTGTCCTATTCACCGGCAAACATTTCGTGGAGTGCGGTCCAGTAGTGCAGGTGAGCACTGACTGATCTTACCTTGGGCAAACGAAGAACATCGAAACAATCGTCATGCATCAAGACAGTAAGCATACAGGACGTCGGTCCAAAGCCCACCTGCTTCAGGGGTATGAAGGTGAGCAACTTGCTCTCCTTCACTTGAAACGCTTGGGGTACCGCATTATCTGCCGTAATTATCGCTGTCTCCTCGGTGAGATTGACATCATCGCCCACCACCGGGACGTTTTAGTCTTTGTGGAGGTAAAGTCCCGCCGAAGTCAGGCTTTCGGCTCTCCCAAACAGGCGATTACACCTGCCAAACAGCACAAGCTAAGTCAAGTGGCATGGCATTACCTGCAGAAGCACGACCTTACCGAGGCAAAGGCAAGATTCGATGTGGTGACCGTCAGCGGCACAAAGAGTGCACCCCTTTTTGAGGTAATAGAGAATGCTTTCGAGTCAACCTATTGAAGACACTAGGCACTAAGGACTAGGCACAAGAAAGTTATCGGTTATAAGTTATTAGTTATAAGGAAAAATCAGATTTGAATACTTTGGATGATAACTTCTGAAGATAGCGCAAGATGAGGCCGGATAACGATTAACGTATAACGGATAACTTCTCCGTCTCGCCCGACCTCCCGACCTCACGTCTCGCTAAACAGCTGTACCGCTATGACAAATAAAACCAACGACCTCTGTTAAGTCGAGTTTTAAGATCATGACTACCAAACCCGGAACCCTCTACATCGTGGCAACACCCATCGGCAACCTGGAGGATATTACTCTTAGGGCTCTAAGAATTTTGCATGAGGTTGATCTAATCGCCGCGGAGGACACGCGCCACACCCGAAAACTATTAAGCGCTCACGACATTCATCGTCCTCTGATCAGCTACCACGAATACAACAGGCGTACCCAGGGCCCCCGCTTAATACGCGAACTAATGACCGGAAAGTCGGTGGCTTTGGTTACCGATGCCGGCACTCCGGGCATATCTGACCCAGGGATTGACTTGGTCCGTCTAGCGGTGTCTCAGGATATTCGGGTGAGCCCCATTCCCGGACCCTCCGCGGTTACTACGGCCCTGACTGTTGCCGGGCTTCCCATACAACCGTTTCTTTTTTTAGGCTACCCTCCCAATCGTCCTGCTGCTCGCCGCACATTTTTCACCAGATATGCTCAGGCTGAAGAGACTCTGATTCTATTTGAATCACCCAGAAGACTTGGCGGTTGCCTTAAAGACATGAGGAAAATCTGGGGCAATAGGAGAGTGGCCGTAACTCGGGAGTTGACCAAAATCCACGAGGAGGTTTTTAGGGGAAGCCTGGAAGAGGCCATGGAGCGTTGGCCGGGAGAAGCCCGCGGAGAAGTTACCCTGTTAGTGGCTGGAGCTGAAAAAGGCAAGCCACACCTGGACGACTCCCTCATTGAACAGCTGCGCGCTTGCCTAACATCTGGTCGCCGTCCTCTCAAAGAAATAGCAGCAGAGGTGGCCCAAGAGCAGGGTATTAGTAAACGACTCGTCTATCAGCAAGCATTAAAGATAAAGAAAGAGCTCTCGGAAGGATAGCTCTTTCAGCATAGCGCATGGCGCATAGCGTTTTCGCTTCTATTGATTCTGTTAATCTTATATGTTGTGGCTGGCTTTTTTTTGAAAGTTGTCTTTGTTAATCTTACTAGAATCAAATTGCACCATGAGCTTTAAGCTCGTTTGACTTAAATTTTCTAGACACAATAGTCCGGTGATTTTATGACGCTATGCGCTTTGCGCTCTGCGCTATGCGAGGAAATATTGACTTGGCCATGTCCATGTGCTAAGAAGGCATTGCCGCAACGCGGATGGCAGTTTAACTATAGATTTCTTAGGCATAGGTTTTGCATCCGCTGACCTAGTCGGATGACGACGTTTCCAGGAGTAAACCATCCGGCTGGATTTTTTACTTAACCCGGATATTTCATGAATTGCTGTCGCGAGACCACGAAGATGGTTGTGCCACCTGGCAACCGCAGGGTGTTGGTTCCGAGGCGTACCTGAACGGTACGTCGCAGGAGCCGACACCTGAGGACGCCAGGAAGGACGGCCATATCCGTGGTCGCAGCAAGTGAGTCATGAAATATCCGGGTCAAGAACATGAGGGTGGCTGCGGTGTCTCTGAACACACATCTGAAGTATGCACTACGGGACAGAAAGTCAGATGGTACGAAAAGAATTTACAGTCCTCAACAAACTGGGCCTGCACGCACGGGCCGCCGCGAAGATTGTTCAGACTTCAAGTCAGTTCCAGTCACGCATTCTCATTATCAAAAACGGCCGGGAAGCTGATGCCAAGAGCATGTTGGACATCATGACCTTGTCGTGCCCTCAGGGAACTCGGATTGAATTGTGCGCCGAAGGCAAGGATGCCGCCGAGGCCCTGGCAGCACTGGCCGTGCTTTTCGACAACAAATTTGGCGAGGAATAAGGAAATGCCCCCCGGCAACGCCCGCATGATCTTGAAGGGTATCGGGGTCTCTCCCGGTGTTGCTATTGGCAAGGCCTACCGGGTGGATCGCGACAGAGTATCCCTCGTTTACTACTACTTACCCTCCCCCGCGCAAACCGAAAAAGAGAAAAAGCGCTTCGATGCCGCTGTGGATAAGACTGAGGCTGATCTCAAAGAGATAAAATCCAAGATAGCAGGTGAGTTTCCTGAACATAGTTTTATCCTGGATACTCACATCTATATGCTCAGAGACCGCATGCTCTATGACGAAACTATCCGCCTTATAGGGGAACAAGGAATTAATGCTGAGTGGGCTTTGAGGCAAGCCGTGGAAAATGCCCAACTCATCTTCGCCAAGATCGAGGATGAGTATATTCGCAGCCGCATCTCTGATGTGGACTACGTTGCCGAACGGGTGCTTGAAAACCTCACGGGTCAAAACAGGCGAAGCGTTGCGGGTATCAAAGAGCGGGTGATTATCGTAGCCCAAGACCTTTCACCCGCCGATACTCTCCAGTTGCAAGTGGAAAAGACTTTGGGCTTTGTAACTGATATGGGCGGTAAGACCTCTCATACCGCGATCATCACCCGCTCTCTTGACATCCCCGCTGTGGTTGGCCTCGAGAACGTCCACCAGGCTGTGCGTTCCGGTGAAATTCTGGTGGTGGATGGCTATGCCGGCAAGGTAATCATCGATCCTGACGAGGAATTGCTCAATTACTATTACGAGCGCCAGTTTAAGCTCGATAATTATCGTAAGGAAGTGACCCGCTGCGCCGAGCTCCCAGCCGAAACTGAAGATGGTTACACTATCAAGATACAGGCCAACATTGAGCTCTTGGAGGAGGTGGTTGCTGTCATCGATAACGGTGCCGAGGGTGTCGGCCTCTACCGCACAGAATACCTCTATCTCAACCTGGACGACCCCCCCGATGAGGAGACCCTGTTTTGGGACTATCGGGAGGTAGCCGAAATCATCTATCCTGAAATGGTGACCATTCGCACCTTGGATCTCGGTGCTGACAAAGTTCCCACCAGGATGCGAAAATTGGGTGAGACCAATCCGGCTCTGGGGTTGCGGTCCATTCGTCTCTGTCTTCAAGAAGATGAGCTGTTTCGTACTCAGCTTCGCGCTATCCTTCGGGTAAGCGGAATTACCAAAAACGTCCGGATTATGTTCCCCATGATCTCAGGGTTAGGGGAACTCCACGCAGCCAAAGACATCCTAAACCAGGTTAAGCAATCACTCATTCAGGAGTCCATCGAGGTCGATCAGGACTTGCAGGTTGGCATCATGATAGAGGTGCCCTCAGCAGTGGCGGTTGCCGATCTGCTCGCCAAAGAGGTTGATTTCTTCAGTATTGGGACCAACGACCTGGTCCAGTTTGCTTTGGCCATTGACCGCGTAAACGAGAACGTGGCCCACCTTTATGAACCGCTCCACCCTGCCATCCTAAGGATGGTCAAGCAGGCCGCCGACGCCGGTCGTCTGGCCGGCATCCCGGTCTCTCTCTGTGGCGAGTTGGCCGCAGAACCCCTCTATGCTCCTATCCTTCTCGGTTTCGAACTTGACTCGCTTAGCATGAATCCCATGGCCGTGCCGCGCGTCAAAAAAATCATCCGCAACGCCAATCTAGAAGAGTCCAAAGTGTATCTACAGGAAGTGCTTCAACTCAGCACTGCCAGCAAGGTCAATGAATATCTTTGCAACCTGGCCTGGCGACGCTTCCGGGAAGACTTCGAGCTCTTCGAAGACGAGATGGGCAGATTGCCCGCTGCCAATGGCAATCCTCAATGAAGAAACCGAATATCAAGGTCGTATGTCAGAACAAGAAGGCCCGATATAACTACGAGATCCTCGAAATCATTGAGGCAGGCATGGTTCTGTTGGGTACCGAAGTCAAGTCCTTGCGCCAGGGACGTGCCCATCTCAAGGACAGTTACGCTCGCATAAAGGCCGGCGAGCTTTATCTCATGCAGTGCCACATCAGCCCTTACAGCCATGCCTATCATGACAACCACGAACCGGATCGTGTCCGTAAACTCCTTGTGCACAAGAGGGAGATCAAACGACTGCAGGGCAAGACCCAGGAAAAAGGACTGACTCTGGTTCCACTAAGAATCTATTTCAAAGATGGTAAAGCCAAGGTGGAGTTGGGTTTGGCCCGGGGCAAGAGGATGTACGACAAGCGCGAGACCCTGAAGCGAAAAACCGAACAAAGGGATATGGAGAGAGCCATTAAGGATAGACAGTAAGTGCAAAGCGCTCCGCGCTTTGCACAGACGACAGAAGACAGCAGGCAGCTGGCAGCAGACAGGGGGCAGTTAGTCCGTCATTCCGGAAGGCGCGAAGCGACTATCCGGAATCCAGAAAAAACAATAATTTAGTGGATACCCCTTCGACTTCGCTCAGGGTGGTGAGCCTGTCGAACCACGGATCTCGACTTCGTCTCGTCCGGTATGACGTTTGGTGTCGCTTTCAGGCTTCTTCAGCAGCTTGCCAGTCACTCCACAGGTGTCTGACTTAATCCATTCTCGCCTTTCTCGTCTGTATCACCTCACCAACTTCATTGACATCCTGCATTTCAATACGTAAAATAATGGTGTAACTACTTTTTCCGCTCAACCAACCTACCGAAAGGGGGCGAAACGGGTTCGACGGGGATCATGAAACTTAAGTTGCATGCCGAGGTTCCTGCCTGCTCGTAAAACAGGTGGGACTTAAAGCAATCGCTGACGACTATGCGTACGCTGTAGCCGCGTAGGCGGCTACCGTCCTGCCAGTTCGGGTCCGCGGGGCTGGCAAAGGGCGTCGACTAGCGGAACAGCCCGCTGCAGGTGCCTATGGGTAGTGGGTCAAATAAGTAGGCTGGCTTGAGGGGAATCCTTCCCGAGGGGAGTCCCTAAGGGCGAGACTCTAAAGCCCGGGATAAGCATGTAGAAGCTTAAGTGGAAGTTTTCCGGACGCGGGTTCGACTCCCGCCGCCTCCACCATTCGATGCGCCCTGTGCTTCGCTCAGGGCTTACTCATGGCAGGCCAAAAAAAATTTGCACTTTGAAATGCGTTCCAATGTAAGCATCGAATGGTGTCCTGAGTAAGCGACCGCAGGGAGCGCATCGAAGGGCATAAACCGAATGGTCCAGTCCTACTTTCTCTACATCCTCCAATGCTCTGACAGTAGCTACTATGTAGGAACTACCAGCGACTTGAAACAGCGCCTTTTCGCACATAACGAAGGCAGAGCAGCGGTTTACACCACAATTCGTCGCCCAGTACGATTAGTCTACTCAGAAGAACATAACAGCATTGAAAAAGCCCGGGCTCGGGAGCGACAGGTAAAAAGATGGACTCGCGCGAAAAAGGAAGCCCTAATTTCTGGGACCAAAAAAGATCTCAAACTCTTCAGCAAAAGGGGACATCGAGTTAAGAAGCAGCAATAGCGTTTCTCAACTCAAGAACTACCATAGACCGGCTCACTCAGGGGATCGCCGCCATGACGACAAAAGATGCCGCTATAGCCTTCCTCAGCGAATACGGGCACACTTCCCTCGTTAACCTGGGCGCTGGCCGTCTGTTAAATCGGATTGATAATCACATCCGTCTGATGACACAATTGAATCTGACGTACTACGTAGGAATTGACTGTGGCCCATACATCGCACTGACATCTCCCAATATCTTCTTAGACCCCAATGGTATGACAGAATTGCTAACGGGATATTACCAGGGCGAGCCCCAAAAGTTCTGGGGGGGGGTCAAGGTGTTCCCACAGACTTGGGTGGAGGAGCTGGAAGGCATCCATTGCGCCGTGGTGGTTTGTCAGAGAGTATACCCCGATTGTCGCTGGGAGGAGGCTATCTTGTCCATGACCCCAAAGCTAGTGCTCCAAGAGGATCTTCACGGTTGTGAGAGACAGCAGCTTCGGGGACGTGGGTACGTGCGGACCTGGCTCAAGATTCGCCAATACAGCTTGCAGCCTTTTCGGCCTTTGCCCATTTTCCCGTGGGAACGCAATTTGATCCTTTGGCGGCGTCGAGATTTTGGTGATGAGGAGATACAGGTTAGCAGGTGGAAGGTGCTGTGGCGTCTGTGCGAGTGGTTTATAGGATGAGTTTTTACAGACACCAAATAGATGAGTTACTTATATCGCCTTTATTCAACATCGAAAACCTGGTCCTCAGGGTAAGTCAGAGTTCAATGGATTTGCCAGAAGTTATATTGTGACGAACTTTCTAGTCCAGCTTGGAGTGGGATCCAGCCTCTTTTATATTTTGAATATCGAAACTGGGGACCCGCCCACAGGGTGGGGAGTCCGAAGGACAATATCGAACAAGGAATTTCGAACAGCAGAAGTTTTTGAAAGAAATAAAAAAATGTTTTTCACTTCGATATTCTGCGGTTCCTTGTTCTGCGGTTCTGCTGTTCATTTTGTCGACCACCTGATAGTTAAATGTTGAACGCCAAGCGGGGAGACGGGATCCGCCGGTGTTGTAGCCCCTTCCGGGGGCGGCTCAAAGCCGGGTCCTCAGTGCCCGGATTCTTTACTCTATGGCCGCCTTTCCCAGTGTCCTCAGTACCTCCTTGAGTCTCTCTAACTCACCCTTCTCTAGTTCGCTGCTCTGAATCGCTTTCCTGGCCCTGCTCATGACCCGGTAATATAGATCTTTGGCGTAATCAGCCCCAAGAAAACGGAGGGTGTCAATAAGGGCTTCCTCTTGCCGACTCAGTTCTATGGACGAGCTGACTTGTCGCCATCGGGGCCCAGTCTCGGCCACAGCCGGAGAGTCCGCAGAATCAACGCTGGGTTTGCCACTGTAAACCGCAACCAAATCCTCCAGACACTCTTGGATAATGCCTTCAAAGATTTTCCTACCCGGTTTCCGCTTGCCAGATTCAATTGCGCTCAGGTAACCCTTTGTAATACCAATTCTATCTGCGAATTCTGTCTGACTAAGCCCCAATCGTTCTCTTATCCGCTTTATCTTATTCAGCGCTCCACTTGTCATAGGAAGTTTGCACCTGTGTTATATTTTACTTGACATAGTTTGCTACTGTCCATACAATGGCACAATAGCAAACCCATAGCCCGGATGTTTGATGAATTGATGTCGCGAGACCATGAAGATGGGCGTGCCACCGGGTAACCGCAGGGTGTCGGGTCCGAGGCATACCTGAACGGTACGTCGCAGGAACCGGCACCCGAGGACGCCCGGAAGGACGACCATATCCTTGGTCGTAGCAAGCCATTCATGAAACATCCGGGCTAACCATAAACTCAAAAATGAACGGATATGCCATTTTAGTCAATAGAAAAGGTTGGTTCCTCATGAAATCAGAGGGTAAGCAAATGATCAAGCGAGACATTCTCTGTGATCACATGCTAAATGTCTGCCTCAAACTTCAAACCCTGAGGGACTCTTGCTCGGGCGTCTTTCAAACTCAAACTTATCCCCCGAGCATTACCTGGTTTGACGGTGCAGCGGCTATCTGCCAAGAAGCAATAGACTGGATAGAAGAGGTAGTTCTTATCCTTACAAGGGCTGAAGAACAAACCGTCACTGATAAAAATACCGACAAATTTAAATCATGTAATGGACCATAGCTTTTTTGAAAATGCTCTAGCGAGCGCATTCCCCGTAGCTTGCTGCGGGGTTAGCGAGCGAACTACAATAAAATGGAACCACTTCCTTACATTTCGAAGATTCCCTGTCCCGCTTTAGCGGGACTGCAGGGAGCTTCAAAATGTTGACAAGTGGAGTCTCCCGTGATGGGGTCAGGTCAAAATCATCTTGAGTTGCCAATGAGCGGAGTTTGCTCGATGCTTCTAGAGTGAAGCCTCAGCCTGACTCCAATTGGCCTATGGCAAGGGGCACCTTCAGACCTGACCCCATCACGGGGGACTCCCTCCCCACTTTACTACTTTTTCTCATTGTGACATGATTGCAGCGACAAATACCTTGCCTGGAGGAAAGAGATGCGGCGCAACCGCTTATGGGTCCTTTCTCTGATGTTTTTGTGCGGATTGGTTTTTGCTTGTCTGGCGAATCTCCGCTTGACAGTCCTCTATGACCAGACTGACGAACTCAAGGCCGGCGACCGTGTCATCTGGCAAGAGCAAACCATAGGCGAAGTGCAAAACGTGGAAGCGGATGCCACTGGTCGCGGCGCGGCACAAATACAAATTAAGAGAGATTTCCGTGAGAAGGTTACAGATGAAAGTCGCTTTCTCATCCAGGCTGATCCCCAGAATTATTTGCAAAAGCATATAGAGATGGTTAACCTGGCAGAAGGGGGAAATCCTCTTCCTAATGGCGCTGAAGTAGAGGGTAGCACCTATCTTTCCCTCCAACTGGAAAAGGGAAGCCGGGGACTCGCGGCTTGGTCGCAATTGCTGCTGCAAGAACTTGAGCGTTGGCAAAAAGAGCTGAACCAGCTTCCTGAGGAGGAATGGTACAAAGAACTTGAACGCCAGATGGATTATTGGCTGAGCGAAATGGGGCAGGCCGGGGTTGAAACGCGCCGATATTTCAGGGAGGAAGTGCTACCCCGCCTGGAAGAGGCAGTGCGAGAATTGGAAAAACGATTGAAGGAGTTGGGCAAGAAGAACGAGGCAGAGATCCTCAACATAAAGCTAGAAGAACTAAAACAACTATAATGATGGCAACACTCTATTTGAAGGGAAGATAAATGAGTGTGGAAGAGATAATGAAAAAACATGGCTTTCGCCTTTCAGCAAGCTGCGCCGGGACAGCATGGTACACGAAGTTCATCGAGTATGACGGTAGGCGCGCTTATATAACTGTCATGGACAAAGATGGGGAGGGGTTCCCCCAATCACTAGATGAGCCTGTGCAGGTGGGAATCTATGAGTTGCGTTCTGGCGACGAACTTGAGAACAGCCAGAATATCAGCTCGCTCAACTCCTATCTGGAGTCACTGGAGGAGTAGCGTAGCCCGGGGAGGGGATGTATTTTTCTTCTGCGTTAAACAAAAAAGCCCGCCTTGCGGCAGACTTTTCCTATAAAGCTAAACCCTAATGTTGCAAACCCACACCGGTAAAAACCGCTGCGCTCGCGTGATAGCGCGCCATCTGCGACCGTGCTCGCCTCGGACAGGATATCACGTACGGTCAAGTACGCTTCATCCTCTCAGAGACTGCGCGCGGCCACATCTGTCACACTCTGACGCGTTTTTCCACGGAGTAGGTTTGCAACATTAGGGTAACCTTGCTCAGTTCAATAATTTCTTAAGCCCGTGTCTAAGCCTTCTTTTTTTTTCGGGCAGCTTTTCTCTTTTTCTTAGGTTTAGCCTTGGCCTTTGCAGCAGTTGCAGATTTAGACTTAGCCTTGGCCTTCGCAGCCGCCGCAGCCTTGGCCTTCCTCGCTTCCTGCAGTCTTTCCCCCAGCCCAAGAGCTTTCGCAGTCTTTCTTCGCTTCGCACTAAGTGCCTTTGAAGCCAAGGGCTGTCGAGCTGAAAAGCCCCATTTTTTACGATACTCTGCAGGCGTCAATCCGTATTTTGCCAGAGTTCTTGTAGTAAGCTGCTTGTACTTCTTACCATCTTCGAGGTTAATGATGTAGTTTCTCTGAATAGATTTTCTTGGATCTACTGGAGGAGCATCTACTTCCGGACCACCTTCTTCGATTGTTTTGATGTTCTTAAGGGCATCAAACGTCTTTTTGAGGGCTGCAACCATTTCGTCAGCTGCCATTACAGAATGTGAAGCCTGTGCAGCTACAATTTCTGATGCCATTTCAGTTAAACTTTTCCCCATATCATTGTCCTCCTTTCATCAGTTCATCAGTACCTACATAATACAAACAGAATTATTAACATCTAAAAAATAATGTAAATTAAATTAGTTGTCAACAACTATTTGATATCTCAGCATTAATCAGCCTTAGCTAAATCTTTATATTGCAACCACATGAAATCACTCACCTATTATTGCAAGTTACAAATCTACACAACAGCATACTAATAAGTATTGAATAATCTACCGCTGCACTTCCCCTTACCATAAAAGGCCGAACATGCTATGAACCCGTTCTAGTGATGCCGGTTTAGTTCGACCAGAATATACACTTGAGTAGGTCGGGTGGTTTCCGCCTCGGCGGAGTTCACCCGACGACAAGATTCGTCGGATAAACCCCGCTGAAGCGGGACTGCGCGAGAACGATCCGACCTACAGACCTAACCCTATTGGTACGTAACGTGCATATAATGCCCTCGGACTCCTAACGATTAACCCGGTGTCGATATAAATTACAGGGAAGATAGAAACACTTAACTGTTGCGGCTGGTTGCGAATGAAGAGGATTTCATTGAAGCTCCCTGCAGTCCCGCTAAAGCGGGACAGGGAATCTTCGAAATGTAAGGAAGAGATACCATTTTATTGTAGTTCGCTCGCTACCCCCGCAGCAAGCTACGGGGAGTGCGCTCGCTGTAACATTTTCAATAAGGTAATAGAAATGAAGAAGTTTGCTATTATTTCTATTGTGAGTGTTTTTCTGATTCTAGTTTTTAGCTGTAATCAAAAAGGTCAGGACCAAGAGAGGTTAGCTATCGTAAAAGAGATACAGCTACTTATTGAGGACAATAACTTTGAAGCAGCCAGGCTTACGGCTATTGACACTCTTGATCCACAGTTAAGATCACTTTACTATGAGGCTGACAAGCACCTCGGTCATGCATCACACCTTGATGTAAGGTGCAATGAGAGAATTGAAGAGATCCTTTATGAGATTGTCAAGAAAGTCCCGGCCAAGAATATAAGATTCAATAGAGATATCTATGCCGAATTGTACGCTCTCTATCCGGAAAATGAACTTTATAAAAAGAAATTCATATACTATGACAGAAAACAAAGAGGAGTACTACAATATTAGCTTGACTTAGCTTCGTGAAACATCCGGGCTAGTAGTATTGCAATCTTTTCCGTTTTGCATACCACCAACCTGCCCCCGCGAAAGCAAGCGCCCAACCCAAAAAAACCACATCATCTATTCTGCCCAGCACCAAATCAGGCATAAAAAAATAAACCAAAGAGCCCATAAAAAAACTAATGGTGAGAGCGACCACATATCGCATCCACGTGAATATTCGAAAAAAAATGAGAAACAGAAAAGTCCAAAAAAGATAGAGTCCCAAGGTCCCCAAGAAACGATATTTGAAGGGGATGTGTTCTGAGACTTCTTTGATGAAATTGTTCATTCTTCCTTTTGGTTTTTCAAAGCGAATTCTGATTACCTGGCCTATTGTCATCTTATCGTCAATATGAGTTCCGCCGGGTATGAGAAAGTCGAGCGTTATCGGCGCTTCTTGCTTATGCAGGACGTCGTTGGTTGCTCGAAATGGCATGGAGAAAACCTTCTGGCAAATTATGAATATTGTTCCCAACCCGATTACGAGGCATAATAATGATGCCATTGAGAACAATATTTTGGTCTGACGTGTCATAGGAGAGTATCCCATCCTTTCATTACCACTTGCGAGATAGGTCATATTAAACTGTCTGCGTGGGAAACGCTACGTGAAATTCCGTCATTGATCTCTATGCCCGGTCAAACTCTATCCTAATTCTTTTGCCGTTTATTGCATTTCCTTTAAATGACCTTAGAGTGTGTTATAAGCTCTGAAAACATCACCCGGTGAAATTTAATTGTAAACCACTGAGGGGAGGAAGTCTGATGGAAATCAAGCAGCGGGGATCACATCTGGACCATCTGGTGCGTCAGACACGCATGCATCACACTCAACTGAGTTCCATGGCCGACATGAAAGCCAACATGCTGCTGACTATCACATCAGTAGTTATAACTCTTTCCGTCGGTTACATCACAGAACCACATCTCAAGTGGGCTATAAGTGTTTTGATTGCCTTTTGCCTGCTGACCATTGGCTTGGCCACGTATGCCGTGATGCCCAAGATACCTTTTCTCGTCAAACGAGAGACAGCCGACATAACGAAAACTCCAGGTTTCAACTTACTTTTTTTTGCCGACTTTATCCGTCTGTCTTATGAGGAATTTGAAATGGCCATGGAAGAGGTGATGAACGATCCCAGCCTTACGTATCAGGTGCAGATTCGAGAACTTTACACCCTCGGAATGTTTCTGGCCAAGAAAAAGTATCTTTTTTTGCGTCTGGCTTACATTACTTTTATTATCGGCGCCTTCGCCAGTACTTTGATCGGCCTTTTTTCAGGCGTTCTTGGCTAGTCCATCTGTTTCACTTTTATTCTTGCAACTTTACACCCTTTTCCGTACCCTACGGGTAGAATACTTCATCATCGGGGCAAGGTATCGAACATCCTTCTTGGCCCTTTGATCCTAGCCCGACAGTTAATCTCCAGTCTTTGCACCGTGCTCAATCCTAAATCTACCGGACCTGTGCCAATTGCCTTTTGGTAGAAATTTTGCAAGTGCTCCTGATGCAAGGGCATCAAAAAGATGGAACGCTCTCTACAATTGTTTAAGTTCTAAGAAAGGTCTGGGGCTTTGAGCTCAACCAGAAAGGATTACCCCGTAAGAGAGGGATACAAAATGGAAGGCAAAGAAAAACGGTTGCAACCCAGAGTGGAGGTCAGGTGGCCTGTCACCATGTTGACTTCCGAAGGGGCGATCCAGGGAGAAACGAGAGACATCAGCATGCAAGGGGCATATATCTATTGTGACCAGCCTCTTCCCCTCTTTGAAAGGTTTGTCTTGAGCGTCAAAGCTCCCGCTGCTTCCATGCAGGTTATGGCCCAGGTAGTATGGTCCAACAACTCTCCGGCTCGCCAAGTAGATGAACCACCTGGCATGGGCGTCCGTTTTATCTGGTCTTAATCAAAACCATCGGGCTAGTCGTCAATATACCAACTGACGCTGATGGTTGTCTCAAGAGGAACATCTTCCCATTGGGCTAGAGCCTTCCAGACGACATCGTATTTGTTCCCCGCACTCCAAAGCAGCCAACCACGAGCGCTGGATTCATCCAGCGCACGGAGTTGCTCGAGAACATAGTCCTCGTCAAAGTTATTGGTGCCCAATGGAAAAGCCTGGATCCAAGGCCTGAGGGTAGCCTGCGAGTTCGTCAAAAACCGTGCAAATCTCTCAGACGTTTCTGAAACCAACAGGTAGGGCTGATCGTTTGGATTGGCAATACCTTGGAAGGGCCTATGGAAATGAGAAGGGTAAATCATTGGTGAGATCACGTCACAGTGTCTGGCCAAATCCTCTATTTTTTGGCCGGTCATCTCAATATCTTCGGACCGCCCCCAAGCAATAATTCCAAATACGTCAATGGACAACAGAACCTTGTAGGGAGCCAGCTCGTTCTGCGCTTGAGCAAGAAAGTCCGTAATGATTTTGTCTCTAGGGATGCTTTGCCCATCAGGCCCGGATTCAGCATATTCAATATTCTTCTTGGTGGGAAATCTTATGTAGTCGAATTGGATTTCATCCACCCCCATCTCTGCCAACTCTTTGGCTATAGCCAGATTATACTCCTGTACTGTCGGATGCGAGGGATCCACCCAGGCAACCTTGCCATTTTCCACCAATGGCTCAGCGGTGATGCTATCGCGCAAGGCCAACTCAGGTTTTTCGGTTGCCAAAAGCTGATCATAAAAAAGAACCAGGCGCATCCCAACGTGTATGTTTCTCTCGTGGAGATAATGAATCAGCTTGGCCAGGTCCCTGGTGACTGGATTAGCATTGGCACCAATCTCGCCGGCCAGGCTCACTTTCGATGGATAAGAGAGCATCCCGGACAGATCTTTGCCATCCAGGATGACGGTGTTGCCGCCGGCACCTATAAGCTTCTCCACCAGTCTCTGAATTTTCTGGGTGGCCATGGTATAGCGGTTCAAATAAATACCCTTGGCCACAAAATCTATCTGTTTTGGGACCGTCTTGGCTGCAACGGGTCTTGACCGGACCAGAGGTATCAGGAGACGTTGCTCCGGCCGGATCAAAGATCCATCTATCCCACTCAACAGCTTGATCTTCTCCACCAAGTCAGCAACCGTTAACTCCTCCGTTAGTGGCAGATAGCGCCTGGCGATTTTGTGTAGAGACTCTCCGCGGGAAACCCAATGAATTAGCTCTGTATCTTTTAGAATACTTTCTGCCCAAACATCCTTTGATTGAAGCATGGAGCCCGCCAAAAAGAATACTAAAAGATATAATTGGATTTTGATAATTGGTATTCGTATTAACATGTTAACCTTATTGCTTTCTCATATCTCTCCGCGGACAAAATGGTATCTCTTAACGCAAAGCAATGATCGTGCCTAAATATCCACGTAGGTATTTGTTATTATGAATTTTTTCAGAAATCTCTCTTCACAGCTACATTGAAGAGCGATGGTGGGCAAGGGATGTATGCTTGGGGGTTGGATGTATTGTTAAAAAGGCAGTAGTCAAAGTGGACGGAAAATAATAAGATCCACGTTTCATGGGAAATCTTAAAGTGGGATGAACATGGTTGATATTCCTGTTGCCACCAAAGAGAACCGAGACCCTGGACCGCTTGCGAGAAAAGGTATGCAGGCGGCATGGCCAATCTGCCTGGGCTATTTCCCCATAGGATTGGCTTTTGGCGTGCTGGCTCAAAAAGCCGGCCTCCATCCTGTGGAGATTGGTCTTATGTCTCTCCTGGTTTTTGCTGGGAGTTCTCAGTTTATAGCCGTATCAATGCTCGGTGGAGGCGCAACAGCACTGTCCATTGTAATAACCACTTTCGTAGTCAACCTGAGACATGTACTGATGAGTTCGTCCCTTGCGGTCTACCTGCGGTCGGTAAGCAGGGGGTGGGTAGCTCTGTTTGCCTACGGCGTAACTGACGAGAGTTTTGCCTTGAACCTGACTCGATTTAGAAATGGTAATTGGGATTGGCGTCAAGCCATGGTGCTCAACCAAACTGCAAATGCAGCTTGGATCGGTAGCAGCATCTTAGGAGGTTATAGCGGCCAGTTCATTCCGGCCGGAGCGTTTGGTATTGACTACGCGCTCATTGCCATGTTTCTCTGCCTTCTGGTCTTTCAACTCAGAGGGAAGCTATATACAGTTACCGCGATTATTGCCGGTGTTTTGGCGGTAATTCTCGCACTGCTCGTTCCTGGAAATGTCTACATTGTTCTGGCCTCAATCCTGGCTGCTACTTTCGGCGTCTTTTTCCGACGGCTAGCCCGAAAAAATGGATTGCTCCTATGATACATTCAGAGTATCTCATCTTGGTGGTTGGTATGGGATTGGTCACCTACATCCCACGCTGGTTTCCCATTTTTTTCCTGTCACGGCGCCAGTTGCCCCAATGGTTTTCCGAGTGGCTGGATTTGATCCCGGTCGCCATTCTCAGTGCTCTGGTCTTTCCGGAGCTTGTGACCGGCGGTAATCCGCGCCACCTGGATTTTTCTCAGCCGCAGTTGTGGGTGGCTCTTCCCACCTTTCTTTTTGCCCTGAAAACCAAATCTTTAGGAGGGACGGTTGTTGTCGGTATGCTGCTTTTCTGGATAGTAGGGAAATTACTATAGTCAGAGCAATGGAGCATTGTAGAATGCCAAATTTCAATCACTGAGTCTCAGGGTTTCAGGTGTCGGGTGTCAGGTGTCAGGTGAGAAAAAAAACTGAAACCTGAACACTGAAATCTGAAACCTCCACAAAAGCTCGCAATCTTTACCGGCAAAGCCATTTAACTCTGACCCCCACAAGGCGGGATCTGGGACTGGCCCTGAGGACCAGGTTTTCTATTTTGAATACAAAAAGCAGCCAACGGCTGCTTTTTTCTCTGACTATCAATCTCCGGAGCTATTATTCAAGCAGATTATTGAGCCCATCAACGATTCTCTTGGGGATGGGATTAGAATCGTCTTTGAAATAAAGGGCCAAAACCTGTTCCGGAACTTTAAGCTCTTCGGCCGCTTTGTCAAAACCGACTCCCTTTGCTTCCATTTTTTCCTTAATCGCTTGTTTTTCCGCGGGATCCATGGTGTAGCCTCCTTTTAATCTTAGATACTGACCGCGCCGTCTGCGCTAGTCGGCAGATTACACAATCGTGCCGCAGAGAGCAAGGGTAAAGAAGCGGTCTGTTAAAGTGAATGGAACCCAGGGATTCTAGATTTTAGAATGCAGATTGCAGATCTAGCCAGGATATTTCAATCTCGCGGTAAGGACTAGCCCGGATATTTCGCGAATTGCTGTCGCGAGACCGTGGAGAAGGGTGTGCCACCGGGCAACCGCAGGGGATTGGATCCGAGGCGTACTTGAACAGTACGTCGCAGGGTCCGATACCCGAGGACGCCCGGAAGGACGCTCATATCCGCGGTCGCAGTAGGCAATTCGTGAAATATCCGGGCTATACCTCACTGATTTCATCCCCGAGGGTAAAGGCAAGGAGTCCGATCAAGACGAGAAGAGTCAAGAGTCCGCCTAGAGCTATCCAGCTTTGAGCTGTCACTTTACCCAAGGCAGCGCCCCACCCTCCTGCACCGATATTTTCACTGACTCCATGAGCGAGGATGACAAGGGGTGAAAGCAAGATAAGAAAAGTACCCGCAATTTTGTTCAAAAGACCGTACCTTCTCCACCACAGACCACCAAGGACGAATAGACAGGTTGCCACTGCAGCAAACCCGATTCGCACCAGCGGATCGTTAGGGAAGAAATCTTTACACAAATTCACAGAAAAGCCTGCCAGAACCCCAAGTAAGGGCAAAACTGCCAGATAGAGTTGGCCGCTTGCTTGTCTCACTATTTTGATCAGCAGAAAGACCACCGCCACACCACCCAAAAGAGCAAGGCCTCCGGCACCGATCGGTATCACCCAGGAGTGCTCTGAGCCAGGAGTTAAAATTCCTTTGGAGATAATGGTGGTTGCAATACCAAAGCCAGCACCTAGCGCCGGTATCAACCACTGCGTGGAGATCCCTACAGCAAAAATTGCCAAGGCAATCGCAGCACCATAGGCCAATACAAGAGCAGGATTACTCTGGACCTCCATTGTTTTTTTCTTCACAGCACTCACCTTCGGTGCAGACTTTACCTTTTTCCCTGGTTGGACTTCCTTTTTCTTTGGTTGGACTTCCTTATTTTCATCTTTCTGCCGCTCTAAGTAGGCGGTAGCTTCTTTCATGGCTTGGGATAGATCATCCATTGTTTTTAACAACCTCCGCAATCAGGTTCGGGCTTACCAGCGAAACCGGACATCCAATAAATGAATATAGACAGCTGTCCGAGGCTGGCAATGAGCTGTTATCAAGTCCTTACTTCAGCAGTAATGTCTCCAGCCTATCACCTGAAGACTAACGGCTTTCATTGCAAAAAGAATACCAAATGAGGGTAGAGTAGGTAGGGAATCCTTTGAGGTTGGAGGGAGGGAGTAAAAGTTATTTCGGATTTCGGATTGCGGGTTGCGGATTTAAAATAATAAACTACAAATTAAAAACTCAATTTGAAAGTGCTATAGAGAGCGCACTACAATGAGATGAAATCTCTTCCTTACATTTCGAAGATCCCCTGTCCCGCTTTAGTCCCGCTAAAGCGGGACAGGGAACTTCAATTCCACAATCCGCATTCCCAAATCCGCAATCGACTTGCTTCAGTACTCCTCAGAGTATTTAGGCGTCAACAGCTTAGCACTATTCGAGGGCGGTGATAAACTTAGTTAAATAAAATGTACCTTTACCGTTCCTTCCATTCAGGTTTTCTCTTTTCCAAGAATGCCCTCACCCCCTCCTCAGCGTCTTCGGTGCTGCAAAGGGCCGCAAAAAGCTCGCTCAAGTGGTCGATGGAATGATGGTAGGGGACGTCTTGCATCGCATACATTGCTGTTTTGCCAATCTGCAACGCCAGCGGGCTCTTGGCAGCCAGTTTGCCAGCGAGTTCCATGGTGGCTGCCTCAAGTTCATCGGGTGGCACCACTTTGTTGACTAATCCCAATCTTTCAGCCTCGCTCGCTGAGATCATGTCCCCTGTGAGTATCATCTCAAGGAGTTTTTTTCGTCCGAGGGAGCGTGCCAGGGGTACAGCCGGTCCGGTACAGATGAGACCAACATTGATCGCGGTAGTCCCTAATTTGGCATCCTCGGCAGCCACGGCCAGGTCACAAGCAAAGACCAGACCCGCACCGTTGGCGAGAGCATATCCTTTCACCGACGCAATTACCGGCTTTTTCATCTTGGCAATGGTGTGATTGTGTTCGTCCATCAAGCGGATGAATTCACGGTAATCCTTGTTGGTTTTGTCCTTGAATTCGGGAAGGGAGATACCAGCGGAGAAATGTTTGCCCGCCGCTTTGATCACTACAACCCGCACCTCCGGATCTCTGTCCATTTCCCAAAGGGCGTCATTGAGCTCCCGGGCAAAGGGCACGTTGAAAGTGTTCATCTCCGCCGGTCTGTTCAGGGTAAGCAGGCCAATAAGGTCTTGTTTCTCCACTATGACATTGGTGTCTGACATAGTTTATCTCCTTTCTATTTGAATTAATTAGAAAAACTGCTTAGTACTAGCATAGCAAGCCGAGGGCTTCCCTGTCAATGTTTCAAGTCTCATTTGAGGAGCCAGAATAAACAAGCATGGGGAGGTGATTTGGGATTGCGGATTTGAGATTTAGGAATGAGTATTGAGAAACCGGGGACCCGACCTTGAGGTTGGGGACTGAGCGGAGCGCAGCGAGCGCGAAGAAATGCGAAATGACGATTGAATTCCTCTCAACTACTAGCTACTGACCACTCTCTTATGCTATATGATCTGTGCCTCTAGGTTATAACCAAATAGTGTTAACTTGAAAACACAACACTTGCAGGGACAGGGCCATGAATATGAACAGAGATAACGTACCTTCTATGGTTTCTTCGGAGACCCGTATTGGCTGGATCGGCACCGGAGTCATGGGGCTCTCCATGTGCAACCATCTACTCACCAAGGGCTATAAGGTGAAGATCTACAGCCGCACCAAGGCCAAGGCTCAACCCCTTCTGGACTCGGGTGCAACCTGGGCGGAGTCATCCCGGGCAGTAGCGGAGCAGTCTGATGCAATCTTCACCATGGTCGGATTTCCAGAAGATGTACGTGAAGTTTATCTGGGCGAAAGTGGCATTTTGACCACCGCCAAACCGGATAGTATCGTTATCGATATGACCACAACCTCGCCTAGTCTGGCCCAGGAGATTTACTCTGCGGCAGCAACAAAGTCAGTGCACGCAGTCGACGCTCCGGTGTCGGGAGGCGATGTGGGGGCACGCAACGGCACGCTCTCTATTATGGTCGGTGGAAGCAAGGATGTTATTGAGGCCATCAAGCCGCTACTGGAAACCATGGGAAAACAGATCGTCCACCAGGGTGGACCTGGCGCTGGACAGCATGCCAAAATGTGCAACCAGATCGTTATAGCTGGCACCATGATTGGCGTATGCGAAAGTCTTCTCTATGGCTATAAAGCAGGCCTGGATCTGGAGACCATGCTGCGCTCTGTTAGTAGCGGTGCTGCCGCCTGTTGGGCTCTGGACAACACGGCCCCCCGCATTCTCCAACGCAATTTTGACCCTGGATTCTTCGTCGAACATTTCATCAAAGACATGTCCATAGCCTTGGATGAGGCTCACCGCCTGGGCCTTGTTCTGCCCGGACTGGCTTTAGTCCACCAGCTCTACCTAGCGGTCAAGGCCCAGGGACACGGTAAGCTCGGAACTCAGGCTCTTATGCTCGCCCTAGAGCAATTGTCCAACACCGTGGTGAAACCATAAAACCCAGCTAGCAGCTTGCAGCCCTTCGACAGGCTCAGCACAGGCTTGCAGCAGGCAGCCAAGATGTTGGAGGTTGGAGGCAGCAGACTTCCATTATTCCAGTTTTCCACTATTCCTGCCTCAAGCCCTGTACCTTGCGCCTTAGCCTTTTGCCACTTACTCTATGCTCCATGCCCTACCTGTCCTGAGCCTGTCGAAGGATGCTCTATGCCCTCTTTCACACCGGCACTGCCGCCTTATACAGAACCCCATCCCCTTCAATGCTGTATTGCTCCACTGCTGCCGGGACAATAATGGAGACTCCCCTGGTTAAGCGGGTGATCTCACCATCGCTCAAATCGGTGACCCTGGCCTCACCTTTCGTGCAAATCACTATTTCCACGCTCCGGTTTCGAGAGCTTCTAAATGGAGCGGTTGCACTTACCTGGATGACAGAAAGAACAAATTCAGCCGCCTTCGTTGGATAGACAGCCTCCCCGGACTCGAGCTTCTCAGGTCTCAGGATATTCAATTCTCCGCCCGTAAAACTCAATATTGTTAGCAGCTCTTGTACATCTATGTGTTTGGGAGTCAGCCCGCCTCGCAGGACGTTGTCGGAATTGCCCATCAACTCGATTCCAACACCCTCCAGATAGGCATGAAGTTCACCCGCTGGCAGATACATGGCCTGTTGCGGCTTCAGCTGCACCAAGTTCAGAAAAATAGGAGCGAAAACACCGACATCGCCCGGATACTCTTGGTTGAGTCTGACCACCCAAGTCCAGACGGGATCTTCATCTACCTGTTTCTCAGCAAACCCAACCGCCTCCTCTACGATTTTGCCTTGCTCTTTTCCCTCCATGGACATCAGGTGGTAGAAGAATTGCTTCAGGCCAGCCTGGCTGGGGCGATTCTGCAAATACAATACTGTTTCTGCCAAGATTGGGACTTGAGTCCTTTCTAGTAGTTCTAATATCTCGCTTACTCCACGAAAGCCGTTCAGGGCCCAGAATGGGGTCAGGGCGCAGATAATTTCCGGTTTATGGTTGTCGTCTCTATAATTTCTGTGGGAAGCATCCAAGGGGATTCCAAGCTCATTTTCCCGGGCGAAGCCTTGCCCGGCCTGCTCCTTATTGGGATGTGCTTGGATCGATAGCGGTTTCGCTGCAGCGAGCACCTTGAACAAGAATGGCAGCTTGTTGGAAAACCGAGCGGCTACCTCCTGCCCAAGCGTTTCTTCAGGGCTCTCTTGAATTACCTCCGGCAGAGATCTCCAGAGGCCATCGGCAAGAACCTGGGATGGAGCTTTCGGATGGGCTCCCATCCAGAGTTCTGCTTGTGGTTTATCCGCCGGTACTGGTTGGCCTAGAAGCTCAGGGATAGCTGTCCTCGATCCCCAAGCATACTCTTGTATGCTATTCTTCAAGAGCCCTATCTTTCGCATATTATTTTCTCTCACGAGGCTAGCCCGGATATTTCATGAAAATGCTGCAGCGAGCGCATTCCCCGCAGTCCGCCTGAGGCGGCCGGGGATAGCGAGCGAACTACAATAAAATGGAATACCTTCCTTACATTTCGAAGATTCCCTGCAGCCCGCTGCAGGGAGCTTCAATTGCTGTCGCGAGACCACAAAGATGGGCGTGCAACCTGGCAACCACAGGGTGTAGGTTCCGAGGCGTACCTGAACGGTACGTCGCAGGGGGAGCCTGTCCTGAGCCTGTCGAAGGAACACCAGAGGACGCCAGGAAGGACGGCCATATCCGTGGTCCGAGCAAGTAATTCATGAAATATCCGGGCTATAGTTTTAGCAAGAGGATACCAGTTCAACCGGGAAAGTCCAACATTGTTGTAACCGCCTACAAATATTTGAGCAAACTACTGACAATTCCTGCTATCATAGGCAAAGCGCGGGACTTGATACGTTAATATTTGTTTGCTCAAAAGGAGATGGTTTTCATGTCTTTCAAAGAAAATCTAAGAGCGAAAATCAACCTCGATGGACTTCTGCGAAAGATTACTTCAACCATTCGTGAGACCCCTGGACAGAGAAGGTTGGACAAGGAACTCACGCAGGAACTCCTGGAGATGACAGATCTTGAGCACCAGAAGGTCAGAGACCTGCACCTCTATGTACGTCCCTTAGACGGGGAAATCATGGAGGTGCTGGTGTTTGACAACGAGCTTGCCATCTACCACACCACCGTGTACGACGTAGCCCTGCGAAAAAGCCCTGAGTGGAAAGAAATGTTCAGCATTAAGAATATCAAAAAAGTCATGAATGACCAGGATGTAATCTTCACGAAGGGTAAGGAATCACTGAAACGGATACATGCCAATGCTCTGGCCCTGCTGGATCTCAGCTATACCAAAGATGACCTGGCCCTGCTGGTGGAGGATGCGCGCCGGGGTCTGGAAAAAAAATCTTTAGAGCGGATCCAGGAATCTTTCGATCTTTTTTTTGAACTGCTGGATTTTCAGCCGGTGTCTCTGGGAGTATTGGAGTACGATTTGCAGATCTTTGCCAGGCCAAAGACGAACGGTGGGACTGCTACAACTTTTGAGAATACCTTGTTTTTTAACGAAGAAAACTTCACGCTGGGTTTGAAGAAAGGAACTCTCTCGTCCCAGAGTGACTTAGACCTTGCCTGGGTCATGCAATACGCCCGAGGTGAGGAAACAGCCGATCTGGAAGGCCTAGAAGTTTTCGAATTCTTGGCTGAGCTGGCGCTGAAAGAAAAACTCTAAGGCCACAGTTGCGCCACTGTCATTCCCGCCAGCATCAACCCGCAACCAAGCAGCCCGCGGGATGTGAGCACCTCACCGAGGATAAGCCACCCGGCTAGAGCCGCAAACACCGCCTCAAGACTCAGTATGATCGCTGCATGAGTCGGGGGTGCAACCTTCTGGGCCACCACCTGTAGGGTGTAGGCTACCCCTACAGACATCACACCCCCGTAAAGAATAGGGATTGTTGCTCCTCGCAAACCATGAAAGGTAATAGTCTCCATGAACCCTGCCACCACCAGGCTTAAAAAGCAACAAACCGCATATTGGGCACAGGCAAGCTTTAATACGTCTACCCGGGGTGAAAGGTATCCCAATATGAGAACGTGAATTGCCCACAAGAAGGCGCTCGCAAGTACCCAGGCATCTCCGGGAGCAAGGTTGAACTCCGTGGTAACGCTGAGAAAGTAGAGTCCAACTGCAGCTATGATCGCTCCGACCCAACCGCCCCAGCCTGGCCACTGTCTCCACAGCATTCCCAAGAGCGGCACAATGACTACATAGAGGCCGGTAATAAAACCTGCCTTTCCCGCCGTGGTGAAGACGAGACCCACCTGCTGGAGAGTAGCTCCTCCAAAGAGTACCAACCCAGCTAAACCACCTCCAAGAACAGCCTGTTTATTGGTAAGACGCTGGAGCCGCTCCTTTTCTGTGGCTCTATCACCCCGCAAAGCGAACGGTAGCAAGGTGAGAGCCCCGAGTGCAAACCGTACACCATTGAAGGTGAGCGGACCAACATGATCCATTCCCACCCTCTGAGCCACGAAAGCACCACCCCAAATAACAGCAGTCAGCATTAAGAGCGAATCAGCTTTATAAATATTCTGAGGCAAGGTTGTTCCTGTTCCAATGATCTCACGTTGTAATAATGGGGCTTTGTGGTTCCATATAACAGTGGGTTTGGAGTAATGGAGTAATGGAGTAGTGGAGTAGTGGAACTTAAGAAGTCGTTACGATTTTAAGCTCTTTCCAATACTCCAACACTCCAGCACTCCAACACTCCAAGGGCGTTGCATCCAGTTAAGGCTCTGGAATCTAGTAAAATCCAGCCAACTTGCCCCAAAGTGCCGAAACGAAAATAGCGTGGATAATACCATCAGATCCACCTAGAAACCAGCGTTTTTGCTGCTTCGCATCTTGAAAGTGCCTCCTGTTCACCGCCTACGGCATTGTAAAACTGAAACGCTTTGGTCTATACTGCCAAAACTGCCGTATTCGATTGGTTTCAAGCTGGGTGGTCGTGTCGCCGAGCTCGGACAGAATTGCACCAGAGCCGTTGATCAGGAGACATGACAATGTCCACAAGAGGTCAACTAACCATTAAAGGCCGACTGCTAACTGGTTGGTGGTGGGGTTTCGTGCTGACCGTATTTCTTGCTTCAGCCCCTCTGCTGGCGGACCAGGATAAAGACTTACTGGATCTTGAGAGTGGCGCCTTGGCGCTGTCAGCGACAACTCAGTTCGGGGGAAGGTGGAACGTCCAATCCCTTTTGAGTGGCTCAAATACCACTGGATGGAGCAGTTCCAGAGGTCACCCCTATCCCAATGATTTTGTGATCGAGCTGCCGCGTCAATACCTGCTGAAATCCTTTGTTGTTGACAACACGGGTACAGAAGAATCTAGCTTCCGTGGGATATCGGGGCGTCATTTCGTGCTCTACGGCTCGACAACTTCCCATGAGGAGGGCTTTGACCTCATACTTGACGGGGAAGCAGCCAAGGGTGATAGGAAAGTGTTTCTTCTGGAGGAGCCAACTGAGGTTCGCTGGTTGAAGTTGGAAGTTTTGTCGAACTGGGGGAATTCCTGGCACACCCAAATCATGGAACTCGAGGCCTACGGGGAGCCCGTAGGCGCAGTCACACAACAGAGGCCCATCCAAGGAATCTACTCGACCAATTTCGGTCTGATGCGATTGGAACAGAGCGCTAATGTGGTGATAGGTTGTTACGATGGTGACAACGGCACCCTGTCCGGCAGAACGGATGGCCGTGTTCTCAAGTTCCAATGGTGGGAAGATGGACCGACCGCCGGCATCGCCTTCTTGGTCTTATCGTCAGATGGCAACTCCCTAAACGGTCTATGGTACAAAAGGAGGCAGGTGAAAGGCATCTGGTATGGCAGGCGCGTGGATGATGAACGGCGGCCGCAATGCCAGATTCCCGTATTAGACGCCTTAGTAACTTCAATCTATGATGCCAGCCTGAGTGTGCCCAAGGAAAAAATCAGCTCGGATCAAGTTCAGGAGGAGACTGTCCTAGAGAAACCCCTCGAGGAGGAAACCGGCACCACAATTTTTCAAGACATATATTTTGACACCGACTCTGCTGAGATAAAGCCTCAATTTAAAACAAAACTCCGAGAAATTGTGGCGGCGATCCAAGGGCAGCCATCACAGAAGATAATTATAGAAGGACACACTGACTCCACATACACTCGAGAATACAATCTAGAACTTTCTTTGCGGCGAGCTCAAGCGGTGGCAGGATGGCTCATTGAGCACGGGGTCGATGCCAGCCGGCTGAAAGCAAAAGGTTACGGCGACTTCCGGCCGATAGCTGATAACAAAACGGAGAAGGGAAGAGCTCTCAATCGGCGTGTTGAAATGGTGTTGAAGTAACAGGAGAGTGTTATGAGCGGAGCCGAGCAAGCAGTTCTCGTTTTTAGCAAACAATTCAGTAGTCACAGTTATGGGTCCAATCACCCCTTGAAGGTGGAGCGACTCCAGTTGACCATGGACTTGATTCGCGCCTATGGTCTCTTTGACAACGCTGAGGCACCATGGGTTGAAGCCCGGGAGGCTGAGGAACAAGACCTGCTCCTGACTCATTCTCAAGAATATATTGGAATTTTAAAGGAGGCCAATGATGGCAAGGCTCCTTCTCAAGCCTGGAAATACGGCCTAGGCAGCGGTGATAACCCGGTCTTTTCTGGTTTGTATGATTGGTCTCTTTTAGTCACCGGTGCCACGCTTGAATGCGTCCGCCAGATCAGGGAAGAAAACAAGAAGATTGCCTTCAACATTGCTGGTGGCCTGCACCATGCGATTAGAGATCGGGCCTCCGGATTCTGTTACCTGAATGATCCAGCCATAGGCATTGCTAAGATGGTACAGGACGGTTTGCGGGTGGTCTACCTGGACGTTGACGTTCACCACGGCGATGGAGTTGAAGCAGCGTTCTATGGCACCGATCAAGTACTGAGCATCTCCCTTCATCAGCACGGCCATACACTGTTTCCTGGTACCGGATTTCCGGAAGAGATGGGCCAGGGGCCAGGCCGAGGATATTCGGTAAACGTACCGCTGGCACCTGAAACTGATGACGAGCTATACCTTTCAGTTTTCACGGAAGTGGTGCCGCCGTTGGTTCAAGCCTACAATCCTGATGTGATAGTGACCCAATTGGGCGTGGATACCATGAGCACAGATCCCTTGGCCACCTTGAACCTCAGTATAGATGGATTTGGCAGGGTTGTGGAGGAGATAAAATCTTGGGATTTCAAATGGGTGGCACTGGGTGGAGGCGGATACAATATCATGAATGTGGCCCGAGCCTGGACCAAGGCATGGGCCATTATGAAGGGAGTCCAACTTCCGGACAATTTGCCGGAATCCTTTATTGATCTACACCAATCCGAGCTGGGAGAGAATCCCACTCTCTCGGATCCATCTCATAAAACCCACCCAGTCATCGCTGGACGTGCCCAGGCATTGGCCAAATCGGTCGTTGAGCGGATCAAGGAAAGTATTTTCCCTATCATTGGTGCGTAGTGCTTAGTCCCTAGTGGATCAGGCTGTGGTTAAGATTTAAGGCTAACAAGCAACTCATATAATGCCTGGGGAGAGTGGTAAATCAGGTGATAATGAGGGCCTAGACTTATGGGGTCGTAATCGTTGAGTTGGTGTTCTACAAATGGATGAAGCTTCTCACCATTCACATAGGTACCATTCGAGGAAAACATATCAGCTATTTGATAACGCC
>Ga0210118_1000003_pt1 | contig 37238 bp, 27 predicted proteins | sample Tolay_CordA_D2_FD_185578 | JGI IMG/M metagenome (GOLD analysis project Ga0210118, IMG submission 185578) | Wetland microbial communities from the San Francisco Bay, California, USA, that impact long-term carbon sequestration - Tolay_CordA_D2... | ecosystem: Environmental > Aquatic > Marine >... | reverse complement strand
AGATCTGTGAAGGGTTGAAGTGGAGGATAAGATAAACCAGGGGTGGGGGGAATGCAAGAGAATTACGCAAAGCGCAGAGCGCATGGCGCACAGCGTTCAATACCCCACTAGTTCTAAGACTCCATAAACTCTGCGCTTAGCGCTAGGCGCTTTGCGCGAGTCGATTTTGCTGATGCTGTGTAGCCTGATACATAAAGGTGCGGATGATTGCCTCGAGGTTGGGTTGGTAGGTGCCGTCATAGGCGGCATCAATGTAAGGGACATTCATTCGGTCCAGGATAGGTTTCAGAATGGCTGAACACATGGTACTGGGCATACAGGTGAAAGGAAATACATTGACGATTCCATCATAACCATGCAGGCAGTATTCCAGGGCGCCACCAATGCTAATGCCCGCTTCAGTGCCAATCTTGAAGGAAAAAAGGCGATCATTGTCAAGCTGCCTTTCTAAAGTACTGATCCTGTGATCTTCGTGGATAGGGAGATGTTTTCTCACCCTGCGGTAAATCTGATCCATACGAAAATACTGGTAGGCTAGTTCAGTGCGGTTTTTCAGCCAATTTCGAAAATGGCGCCGAAGACTCTTGAGGTCACGTTTCTTGAGGGCAAAAACGACCTCTCTTTTTGCCTTGAGCATATTGTCATAAGAGACATAGTTTATCCACTCGGCAATAGAGGCGTTGACCACCTCCCCGCCGTGGCTCTCCAGGAGTTTGATAAGATCCTGGTTTGATTGCCGGTGGCTGCGCAAGTAAATTTCGCCGACCATGCCGATGAGTGGTTTGGGCGGGATGCTCGGATCTATAAGATTTCTGGCTTTCTTGACCACCTGCTCCAGAGTACTCAAGATACGGTTGAATCTCTTCTGGCGACCGTGGGTTTCCATTTCCTGGCACATGAGGGAAAGGGCTTTTTCAAGATAGTCCTCTGCTATTCCTGCCTCTTGTTCATATGGGCGAGTGCGCCAAAGCGTACGATCGAGAACGTCGCCGATGACAAGGCCCACGTATGCACTTCTCCGGAAGTGTGTTCGCACTTCCGGCCCCATTAATCCTCCGAGAGAATAGGAATCTTCAGCGGTGATGGAGGTGATGCGAGTCTTGCTAAAGCCGTCCATCGAATCCATGACGATGCGGTGCAACTTGTTGTACATGCCGAATCGGCATGGACCGCCGGATTCCGCCATGAAATAGAGATAGTTCTCAGCTCTAAAAGCCTCTCCCAGTCTCTCTTTTTCGCGCTCTAGATGGTAAAGAACATCTCCTAGAGTGACCTGGCAAGGAAAGCATTCTTTGCCTGAAGTGTACTGTTTCCCAAGTTGCAACCCCTTGTAGGTCTCCATAACCTGCGCATCGACGCCGAAGCTTCTCATGGTGGCACCAACGAGATGACTCACGGTCCGACCCATTTCCGGCACGAGCAGTTTCTTGTTGGCCAGACTGAATTTACCAACCTTAGCTTTCAGTGATTCAAATGCGGTCATGACTCACGCACCAATGATCTTATCTGTCTGGTCTAAGCAATGTCTGTGGGAGCAGCTTTCCAGTCGCGATTTTTCCATTGCCTCAACGCCATATCGCGGCTGGAAAGCCGCTCCCACCCGATAATGGATCTGCTCTCAGGAAGCGCGACATTTCATTTCCTGCCAGTTGCTAAGGGTTTGGTTGTGCTCATTCTGGATTACGTTCTTGAATGCTTCCAACCTGGTTACCACTCCTGCCACTGCACTGTGTTCGTCCAGCTCCAGAATAAGATAGGGCTTTTTTCCCATGACGTGGCGATAGAAGTGTTCAATGAAGGAATCGGCGCCACAACTGAAATTGGTGAGGTGTATACCATAACAGCCAGAATGTGCTTTTACCAATTTGGCCGTTCGGAGAATCTGAGCTCCCAGGCCCCAGTACATATTGGGAAAATCGCTGAGATCGACACTCTCAGTGTCCAGAAAATCATAGGGGATGGCCTTGATACCCAGTTTGGCCAAATTCTGCCCCAACCGGAGGCTCAACCTTTCATCGTGAAGGTTGTAGGGTCGACCACTCACTGCGACCCAAAGATCGTTCGGTTGCAGTGATTGAAGAAAGGTATGACCGTGCTGGACGAGATCGCGCTGGAAGGTCATTTGAACTTCCAAAGCTTCGCGATAGGCGCGATCAATTTGACGCTGGCTTAACCCAAACCTCTCCCCGAGGCTACGGTGAAGATCCAGGACTATTCGCTCCACCGGCTCTTTCAGGTAAACGGTCGGAGAAATGAGGCTGGAAGGAGGGATATTCAGGGCCGCACTAGCCATATACTGACTTCCTTGCACAAGCGGACAGAAGAAGCCGGTTTCCTCGGATTGAGGTGTAGACAGGTTAATGGTGGTAGGAAGGAAAAGGTAGCGGGTCTGCCCCATGAGGGTTTTGACGTGACCTTGGAATACCTTAATGGGGTAGCAGGTCTCCGAGGTCATGGACTCAATGCCGGCCACGGAAATTTCCTGATCGGTCTTGGGAGAAAGAACAACGGCAAAGCCCAGCTTTGTCCAAAAATGGGACCAGAGAATGCTATGCTGCAACAGGTGCAGGGTCCGGGGAATACCTATAGTAGGCTTGCCGTCAAAAGACTCCTGGACTTGGTTGGCTGCTAAGTTCTGCGAGCGGAGTTCTGCCAGGTCCACGGAATTGCCTTTGAGGCAATCCAGCAAGATGAGTTCGCGTTTCTTGAACCAGTCTTCTTCCCTCTCCTTCCTATCCCCCCTCATTTCATAACGGCCGCAGTCTCCTCCCCAGATACTCTTGCGACCACCAAAATCGTATATTTTTAGTTTGCACTCGTTGTGGCAGTTCTTATCAGCGCGACAGATCTTTTCTTTATTAGAGATGTTCGCTTGAATCAGAGGATCTAAGCCAGGGAAGTCCGACCTGACAAATTCCGAGTTCACTCTTTTTTCCATGATGCTTAAAGCAGCGCCGTGGGCTCCGAGAACCTCTCGATGCTCTGGCATTATTATTTCTTGGTCAAGAACATTCTCAAAGGCGGCAACAATTCCCTTGTTCAGCGACGGTCCGCCGAGAAACATGATCCTCTTGCCGATCCTCCGCTTTTCCACTACGCGGTTGAGGTAGTTGTGGACGATGGCGTAGCAAAGTCCGGCGATCAGATCCTGCAAACGGGCGCCTTTTTGAGCATAAGAGACCAAGTCAGATTCCATGAACACGGTGCAGCGTTCGGCCAAATTGATAGGGCTGTCGGAAGACAGGGCAATGTCCTGGAACTCTCTGACGATGTTGATTTTTAGTTTGTTGGCCAACTCGTGGAGGAAACTTCCGGTTCCGGCGGCACATACCTTGTTCATATCGAAGTCCATGGGATTGCCTTGCTCAATCCAGATGTATTTGGAGTCCTGGCCGCCTATCTCAAAAACCGTGTCCACATCCGGGTCCCAGAGAACCGCTGCCCGGGCATGGGTTGTAATCTCGTCGATAATAAGATCAGCCTTGATAAAATCTCCTACCACATGTCGTCCCGATCCCGTAGTAGCGGTTCCAAGAAACTCAAGACCGTCGCCAAATTCCTCACGTATCCCTTTCAGGAGTTTCTGGGCCACTTCGATGGGCTTCCCTTGGGTTTGAACGTACTGCTTGTGGATAATGTTCTTGTTCGAATCCATGAGGACGGTCTTGGTAGTAGTGGAGCCGATGTCAACCCCCAGGAAAACTTGAAGCTTAGCACTGGGTGACACCTTTCGTTTCGGAATAACTACGTTGTCAGTGAATGTGGTTTTGCGGAGACGGAGGGGCGGGGCTTTGGGAAAATCACTGGCCCCTTCATCCACCATGGTTTTTAGGGCAGTGAGATCGGACTTGCCCTGTTGTTCTTGGCTACGAGCGAACAGTGCTGCTCCGAGTGCCCCGAGAGAGGTGTGGTGCGGGGGTACAGTCAACTGGGGGAAGTAGCGGCGAAAGGCCTCCACCTGAAGGTCGTTGTTGGCGACACCGCCAATGAAAACTACCGGGTCCTGCACATCTTGGCTTGCAACAATGGTGCTGATGTAGTTGGCAGCATTTCCCTGATGGAGGCCAGCGATGATGTTCCCCAGCGACTCACCTTTGTTCTGCAAGTGAATCATGTCTGACTTAGTAAAGACGGTACAGCGACAGGCCACCGGGGCAGCACCGGTGCTCTCCTTGCCCCGAGCGATGAAGCTGGCCAAAATCTCGGAAATGTGTTCTTGACAAAATGAGATATTTTCGTCGTAGAGAAATGAAGAGAGCCTTTCTGCCTGTTGGTCAATAAAGGAGCCGGTCCCAGCAGCACAGGGCCCGTTCATGGCGAAAGACTTGAGGTACCATTGCCCGTTTTTGTGAGTGAGCAGATACAGGGCTGCATCTTGGCCTCCCATGGCGATAATGGCAGAGGCGTCAGGAACCAGATACAGTACACCCAGCACCTGGGTGATGGATTCATACTCATAAAGTGCCCCGAGTCGGGCAGCAATGATCTTGGCGTGATTGCCAGTGAAGGCGACACTCTGTATGTGCTCCTCGCCAAAGCGTTCGTATATCGACTGAAGTGTCTCGAGGGTCTCGGGCACGAATCTGCCGAAGTGGCGTTGGTAGGGAGCTTCGTAGGTAAGATTTCCATCCTTGTCTACGACCACACAATTGATGCTCACAGAACCAATGTCGATGCCAACAGTGTACATGATAACCCCAACCGAAAGTCCACAACTCTTTGGAGGTTCATTGCTTCAGTGAGAGATATCAAAGGTTGAGTGATAACTCCCACTATCACTCAACCTTTCACGAGTTTCAATGGAACATGTGCTCTGAGCTTTAGGTTCTTCCTTGGTCGGTTCCCGCAGCTGCTCGAATTATAAAAATTCCAAGAGGCTGCGTCAAGTGAAGGTGAAAACTTCCTGCTGGTCACGTGTTTTCAACCAGTGTACCACCATATCCACGATTCCAACTAAAGTTTAAAAGTTTTTCGCTGATTAACCGAAGCGAAGCCACCAGGGTTTTTTTAGGAGGGCGTGTCCTCACAGCAGTTGTCAAGCATGAGTTGCTGTTTCTTCTTCAAGTAAACCTCACAGTTGGGACACTCAAGCTCTTTGCTGAGACAGGATTTTGGCTTTAGCTCCCAACATGGAACAGGAAAGTCAAGCACCGCCGGGCAGCTTTTGCGCTCATCCTCGGAGCATTGACGAATTTCCCAGCAGGTGGCAAGGGTCAAGAGTTTCTTGATGCCGGCAATATTGAGGCCGTCCTCGTGGATAAGCTTGCGCAGGCACCTGAGCCACTTCAAGTCATTGTTGGAAAAGAATCGTTTGCCGCTGCGGCGCGCTGGTTTGATCAAACCCTCGCGTTCGTAAATTCTCAGGGTCCGGGGGTGGATGTTTAATAACTCCGCGATGATGCCAATGGGATAGACGGCCTTATAATCATCCATTTTGCCTTTCCTGGTCGTGAGGATGAAGAGGTCAGCTACCTTTTACGGGTAAGCTATAGTTAGCAATGAACACTGTCAAGTGTTATTTTTATCCTTGATAATCGGGGGGTTTTATTCTAGAGTTACTAAGTGCCAAAAAGACCACGGAGTGACGACCTGCCGCTCATTTAGACTGCCCAATATAGTACTTTCATCGTACCTCAAAAGGGGAATACCATGCGTAGCGATATAATGAAAAAGGGAGTAGAGAAGGCTCCTCACCGGTCATTGTTCAAGTCCATGGGTTTCACTGATGAAGAGATCGCCCGGCCGATGGTGGGAATCGCAAATTCTGCTAATGAGATTATTCCCGGCCATATTCATCTGGATCGCATAGCTGAGGCTGTGAAGGCTGGCGTCCGTATGGCTGGCGGTACACCCATCGAGTTCAACACCATTGGCGTTTGTGATGGCATTGCCATGAACCACGAGGGCATGAAATACTCACTTTGCAGCCGTGAGCTCATTGCCGACTCGGTGGAGATAATGGCCCGGGCCCATCCCTTCGATGGCATTGTGGCCATACCCAACTGCGACAAAGTGGTGCCGGGGATGCTGATGGCCTTGCTCAGGCTCGATATCCCTGCGCTGGTAGTGAGTGGTGGCCCCATGCTCGCCGGCAGACTGGCTAATAAAGCCATAGATTTGATTACTGTTTTCGAGGGTGTAGGCGCAGTAAAATCAGAGAAGATGACTGAAGAACAGTTGACTGAGATTGAAGATTGCGCTTGCCCCGGATGTGGTTCGTGCGCCGGTATGTTCACTGCCAATTCCATGAATTGTCTCACCGAGGCGTTGGGCCTCGGCCTTCCGGGCAATGGTACCATTCCGGCGGTGGCGGCAGCCCGTTACCGCTTGGCCAAGAAGGCGGGTATGCAGATTATGGAATTGATCGCTGGCAACCTAACGCCGCGCCAGATTGCTACCCAAGAAGCCTTTGAAAACGCCATCGCCATAGATATGGCTTTGGGCTGCTCTACCAACACGGTACTGCATGTTCCGGCCATCGCTAAGGAGGCTCGAATAGATCTTAACCTTGAGCTGTTCAATCAGGTGAGCGCCCGCATTCCACACCTGTGCAGTCTGAGCCCGGCTGGTCCGCACCGGCTGGAAGATCTCGATGCCGCTGGGGGGGTTCACGCTGTTATGGCCAGGTTGGCAGAGGCCGACTTGATCAACGGAAGTCCTCTAAGTGTTACCGGCAAGACAGTGGGCGAAAATCTCCAGGGGATACAAGTGAGGGATCCCCAAGTGATCCGTACTCTGGGAGATGCCTACCACGATGAGGGAGGAATTGCTATCTTGTTCGGCAACTTGGCGCCAGAGGGGGCGGTGGTGAAGCAGTCGGCAGTGGCCCCGGAAATGGCGGTAAATGAAGGAACCGCCCGGGTATTTGACTCCGAAGAAGCCGCGGTGGATGCAATCATGAGCCAGCAGATCCGTAAGGGCGATGTGGTGGTGGTTCGCTACGAAGGTCCCAAAGGTGGACCTGGTATGCGAGAGATGTTGACCCCAACTTCCGCCATTGCGGGCATGGGGTTAGACAAGGAGGTGGCTCTGATTACCGACGGCCGCTTCAGTGGCGGCACCAAGGGGGCAGCCATCGGTCACATCTCACCCGAGGCAGCCGACGGAGGCCCTATTGCTTTGGTGGAGGAAGGGGATCGGATTGAAATTAATATCCCGGCGAAGAGCTTAACTCTCAAGGTATCTGAAGAAGAACTCAAAAGACGGCGGGAGAGTTGGCAGGCCCCAGAGCCCAAGATCAAGGAAGGCTATGTCTATCGTTACAGTAGGATGGTGAGTTCAGGTGCAAAAGGTGCGGTGCTGAGGGAGGATATTTAAAGCGCATAGCGCATGGCGTAAGCTTTAAATAGTTAATGAAATAATAGGGGTGTTAGTTTGCAGAGTATCCAATTGGCTGGCAGTCCCAGAGATATAATTTTGTCTCTAATCCTACGCTCTGCGCTTTGCGCTATGCGAGCACGGAGGAATTAAATTGAAGGGCGGGTTTGATCATAAGTGCGCCCAGCACTATGACGAATGGTACCAGAGGCCGGGTGGTGCGCGGGTGCTTAAACTGGAGCGGGCTCTCATCAAGCGCTATTTGGAACCCCGTCCTGGGGAAAGACTTCTGGACATTGGATCCGGCACAGGTATTCATCTCGAATGGTTTAGAGAGTTGGGACTCCAGGTGACCGGTCTGGATGCGAGTCCGTACATGCTGGAGCAGGCACGAAGCAGACTGCGAGGAGGTGCGGACCTTCACCTCGGGTGGGCCGAACATCTTCCCTTCGAGGATAATGAGTTTGATCTCGCCACCCTGATCAATACCTTGGAGTTCGCCGAAGATCCGGAAAAAGCGCTGGCGGAGGCCTTTAGAGTTACGAACCGCCGCGTGGTATTGGGAGTGCTCAATAAATATGCGTTGATGGCCATGCATCGTCGCCTCAGGGGATTGCTAGAGGACAACATTTATTGCCAGGCTCGTTTTTTCAGCGTCTGGGAACTCAAAGAAATGATTAAGAAGATCATGGGGCCTATCTCTATTCAGTGGGGTACGGCCCTGTTTTTCCCACCGACCTTAGGGAAAATGACGCGTTCTGTGGAGCATAATCCCTTCTTCCAGCAAAATCCCCTGGGTGCCTTTATTGTGATGAAAGTGGACATAAGCTACCGATTTATCACCTCCAAACATCACCTCAAGACGCCGCTGCACAAGAAACATGGCCAACTGCCTCAGGGCAGCCTCAAGGTATTTTCGCCGCCGCCTGTGTGGAAAGAGAAGCACCCACCCGAAGCTATTCTGCGCCCATGACAGGGATTAGAGGTCAGAGGTCAGAAGTCAGACGACAGAGCACAGACGACAGCAGGCAGATTGCAGCTGACAGCCCCGCGACAAACTCGGGACAGGCGGGCAGTTGAAAATTCCGTAATCCAAAACCGGGAAGCCGCCCGAAGGGTGGGAGTCCGCAGGACAAATCTGCAATTTACTCTATGCCCCATGCTCCAAGCCCTATGCCTGCTGTGATCCTTTTTTTGCCCCTCCGCACTAGGGAATTTGAATATGAGAGAGGCAATGCTATATGAGCAGTTGGAAGAACAACGAGTTCAGTGCCATCTCTGTGCGCACCGCTGTATGATCAAAGACCAAAAACGGGGAATCTGCGGCGTACGTGAAAATCAAAACGGGCGGTTGCAGAGCCTGGTTTACGCTCGAGCAATCGCCAAGCATGTGGATCCGGTGGAGAAAAAACCACTGTTCCACTTTTACCCCGGAAGCCGGACCTACTCCATAGCGACTGTGGGCTGCAATTTTCGCTGTCTTTTTTGCCAGAATGCTGACATTTCCCAGATGCCGAGAGAGGCTAAACGCATCATGGGTGAGCACTTTCCACCTGAGCAAGTCATACTCTCTGCCCGCCAGAGTCGCTGTCAATCGATTTCCTATACCTATACTGAACCAACCATCTTCTTTGAATATGCCTACCAGACGGCCAAGTTGGCGCACACTGCCGACATGAAAAACATCTTTGTAACCAACGGTTATATGACCCCGGAAGCGTTGGATAGCATCCAACCCTACCTGGACGCTGCCAATGTGGATCTCAAGGCATTCAGCAATGATTTTTATAAAGAACAGTGCGGTGCCAAGCTTGCTCCTGTTTTGGAATCACTGAAAAAACTTAAGAGTATGGGGGTGTGGCTGGAGGTTACCACCTTGGTTATCCCCAGCGTCAACGACAGCGACCAAGAACTTGCGGAGATCGCCCAGTTTATTGCGGAACTGGGACCAGAGACCCCCTGGCACGTGAGCCGCTTTCACCCAACCTACATGCTCAGGAACAGTTCGAGCACTCCGGTGGCCACCCTGAAGCGGGCTCGGGAGATTGGCTTGCAGGTGGGCTTACATTATGTGTACACAGGCAACGTACCCGGCGATCAAGGGGAGAAAACTCTCTGCCATAATTGTGGGGGAGTGCTCATAGATCGTTTTGGCTTTGCTACCGGGCACTATGCCATTAAGAAGGGTCGATGTCCTGACTGCCAAACTTTGGTGGGGGGAGTAGGGATGTAAAGCGCAGAGCGCAGAGCGCGAAGCGCAAGGCGCATGGAACAAGAAACTAGGCACTAGGGAGTAGGCACTAGGCACTGGGACAAGTAACCGAGAAAAATCTTTTTGGTTCCTAGTTCCTAGTGTTTAGTTCTTAGTACAAGCTGAAGGCTGACAGCTGATAGCTGAAAGCTAACAAGGGGGCACCAAAATGGATGCGAGTGATTGGCGCAACCGTGTTGCTGGCCACCGTGAGAGGCTTCGGCAGAAGTTCCTTGATCATGGTCTGGAAAAGCTAACGGATGAGGAGGTCGTCGAACTCCTCTTGACTCTGGCAACTCCCAGGCGGGACTGTAAACAGATTGCACGTGAAGCACTCCGGTGCTTCGATGGCCTCGCTGGGGTGCTGGAGGCCTCCATGGCTCAACTCCAGCAGGTTCCAGGCATTGGGCCGAAAAATGCTCTGGGCTTGAAGCTGGTGCACGAGGTCGCGCGTAAATTCCTGCAGGAACGGCTGAAGGGCCGCGAGTTCATCTCTTCCTCCAAAGAGGTCTACGAGTACCTCCTGCACTCTCTGCGTGACTTAAAGAAAGAGGTCTTCAAAGTCATCTTCCTCAACGGGCGCAATGAGGTGATTCAGGTGGAGACCCTCTTTGAGGGCAGTCTCACCTCAAGTGCGGTCTATCCGCGTGAAGTCATCAAAAGTGGTCTCAAACATCACGCAGCAGCTATGGTGTTTGCCCACAATCATCCTTCAGGAGACCCGAGTCCCTCAACCCAGGATTTCGCCATTACAAGAGATCTCTTTCTGGCTGGTAAGATCATGTCCATTCAGGTGCTCGATCATCTGATTATTGGCCGAAATCGCTACTACAGCTTCGCGGACCAGGGTCACATCAAGAAATGGGAAAGGGAGTTCGGGGAAGGGCCGGAGATCATTCTAAAGACTCTGGGAGAGGACTTGGAGGTCAGCGGGCAGGAGGCAGTTGGCAGCAGGCAGCAGGAGAACGACTAGACACTATGCACTAAGAACCTGGAACGCTTAGTATCAAATTCGAAATCCTCAATCCGAAGCACGAAACAAATTCAAAATCTTAATGCTCAAATGTTCAAAACGGAACTACTTTAAGAGACTTGTCTAGTGTTTGGGTCATTTGAAACTGGGGACCCTCCCGAAGGGTGGGGAGTCCGAAGGACAATTTTGGAAATTCGGATTTGTTTCGGATTTCGATACTCGAATTTCGGATTTGTCTGATAGTTCCTCGTTCTGAATTCCGCACTCTCTACTCTAGTGTCTCGTAGTTTGGCCGCTTGCCAACAGCCTTTAGTAGCATCCCAGTATTTTGAGAAACTCGGTATGTTCTGAAAGCTGATCCATTACCCCTTGAAGTTCATCCGATTCCACGTCGGCCTCCAAGTCAACGTAGAACATGTACTCCCACGGTTTGCCATGAATGGGTCTGGATTCCAGTTTGACCAGGTTGAGCCCGTTTTCGGCAAAGATCTTCAAGGTATCGAACAAAGCGCCCGGTTTATTACTGGTGGCATACACCAGGGAGGATTTCTTACTGGAGCCGTTATTCACTTTAGCGGCTGCTATGACAACGAAACGCGTATAATTTCGGGCGTTGGTCTCAATGGCTTCTTTAAGTATGCTAAGCTCGAAGAGATCTGCCGCTTCTCTTGCTGCGATGGCAACATCGCCAGGGTTTCCTTCTTCTTTAACCCGACGCACCGCTGTGGCCGTGTCCCTGGCCGCGACCAATTCCCAGCCCTCCTGGTTCTCCAGAAAATCGCGACACTGTTCAAGGGCCTGGGGATGAGAGATGACCCGTTTAATGTCCTCAAACTTAGTCTCAGGAGGGCCAATGAGGGCATGGACGATACGCAGGGTTATCTCTCCAACGATCCTAACGTCATACTCCAGGAGCAGATCGTAGTTTTCATGAATACTACCGGTTAAAGAATTTTCCAGAGGAATTACACCGAAGTCACTATTGCCCTCCTTCACCTCTTTAAAAACGGCGCGAAACGAGGATGCTGAATCGATGTTGATGCCGCTACCAAAGAACTGCAGTGCCGCTTTGTGGGCGAAAGCTTGCATCTCACCGGCAAAAACAGCACGTCTCTGGCTCCCGATTCTGGACGAGGGCAAAGTCGGGGCAGCGGTGGCTTTGTCCAGATAGCCGAAGTCAAGTTGCTTGCCAACCACCGGAGCGATTACATAAAGGTCTCTCATGAGCTGCTTAAACTGTTCCGGGTAGAGACTCTGGGGCCCGTCGGAGAGCGCCTTAGACGGGTCGTGATGCACCTCGATCATAAGACCGTCTGCTCCAGCGGCGATGGCGGCTCGAGCCATTGGACTTACCTTTTCCCTGAGTCCAGTGGCGTGGCTGGGATCGATGACCACCGGCAAGTGAGTGAGGTTCTTGATTATAGGGATGGCGGAGAGGTCCAGGGTATTTCGGGTGTAAGGCTCAAAGGTACGAATACCACGTTCACAGAGAATAACCTGCTCGTTCCCCTCGGAAAGAATGTATTCGGCTGACATCAGCCATTCCTCTATGGTGGCTGAGAGGCCCCGTTTGAGCAACACGGGCTTGCCAATGCGGCCAGCACTGCGAAGCAATTCGAAGTTTTGCATGTTGCGGGCGCCGATCTGGACCACGTCCACATACTTCATCATTAGGTCTACCTGGTTGGGAGAGGTCATCTCAGTGGCAATACGTAATCCTGTTTCTTCTCGGATCTGGGCGAGAATCTTCAAGCCTTCCTCTCCCAGTCCCTGGAAAGAGTAAGGTGAAGTACGCGGTTTAAAGGCACCGCCTCGAAATAGCACAGCACCCGCACTTTTCACCTCCCTGGCGATAGTCATAGCCTGCTCCCGATCTTCAATGGCACAGGGACCAGCTATGACCACAATGCGGGGACCACCCAGCTCCACATCACCGATTTGGACCACGGTATCCTCGGGATGCATCTCCCGGCTAACCAATTTGTAAGGCCGAGTTAATGGAATTACTTTGGCCACTCCGGGCAGCTGTTCAAAAACCCGTATGTCGCGACTCACTTTACCCACCGCGCCGATTACGGTTTCGCCACCAGTGCTCATCTCGCGGATAAGGCAACCTTCTTCCCTCAGAATGTCGCGGACGTGGTCTTCTTCTTTTTTGCTCACTCCCTGTTTCAAGACGATAATCATGGCAAAAACTCCTCACAATTGTGAATGTAAAAAAGAAAAGCCCCGGGGCTTTCCGCCCCGGGGCTTGAGTTCAAATGGTTCTGAAGCAGTATTCCACCCCGAGGCGACCGTTTTCGGTCCACCCGGGGCTCAACGCGATGCGTCAGGAGGCCGGGCGGACGCCCATAAAAAAGGAAAAGAAAAAGAGACGTCCGTCTGCAAATTGCGCGAAATATGTAGCTCCCAAACGCATAGTTCATCCTCTACTGTCAAGCGAGAATAAAAACACTATTAGAGTACAGTAATTTTGTCAAGTATTTCTTAAGTACTGAAAAAGGAGGTTTCAGGTTTCAGCTTCTATGTTTCTTTTTCCTGACACCCGACACCTGAATCCCTAATCTGCATTCTAAAATCTAAAATACCCGGAGTCCTCTGGATCTGGAATCGTTACTTTTCGGTATAACCAAGACAAAATCCACTGGTATGTGGTTTGCAATCATCATTGCCCGAAAATTGACTTACGTTTTGCCAGCCGGCGCATGAAGGTAACTTTTTGTAGAGACAGAGCCAATCTATGAAGGCTACTACCCCAACTAGTACCGCAACTTTCAATCCATGGAGGTATCATTTTGAATACAATTAAGATAAAAAGAGGGCACCATTATCCAAAAGTAGACGCCAAATATCCCGTTGTCGTGCTTACAGCAGACGGGGCAATGAGAGGAGAAACCAAGCACATCAGCACCCAGCAAGCGTTCGTCCGCTGCAAAGACCCGCTGCGTCTCTATGACGTGGCCAGCATGAGCATTCAGTTTTCGAAAGAGGAGGCCATCCTGGCGGAAGGAGAAGTAATCTGGTCGAACAGATACGGCCCGGATGATGAAATAACCCCCCGTGGCATGGTGGTTCGCTTCACCCGTTTGTCCGCCAAAGAACGCAAGCGCCTTCACGACACTATTGTCAAACAGTACAAAAATAAGATGGACCTTTGGTAATACCTAAATTGAACGATTCTAGTGGACGGCACGAGTACAGTCAGCACCATCCATGTCATTCTGAGCGACAGCGAAGAATCTTCTGGGTGGAGCCGCCTTCTGAGATTCTTCGTCGCCTGTCGGCTCCTCAGAATGACAGTGAACGGAGAATCGCTCAATTTAGGTAATAGTAACCCTTAAGTTGGGATCTTATCGAGCCATCTGTTCAATATATCCGCGCTGTCAATGGTTCCTAGCCCATTGACCTGGAAAAACTCATCCAATTCATAGCGGTTACCTGTGAACCACCATTCTTTTAGGATAGCACCCGCCTCCGCCCGGAACATCCATTCAGGTCCAAGAGTCTTCCTGAGGTTTTTTTCGATGGTGGCCTCAGCCATCCATGAAACCAGATAATCAAGGGCGTAAAATTCCGGGGCCAGATCGAAAAGCTGGGTTTCAGGGAGGTAGGAGAACCCCGTGTGTTTCTTCAGGAGGGTGGCGTACGGCTCACCGTTGGCAAGATCATTTTCTGCGAACATCTGATATTCAGCCAGAAACTTGCCAGCGTATCTTCTGAAAACAGATAAGTCTTTCAGGGTCTTGTAGAAGGTTATGGCATCTATTTCTCGAGGTGATAGTTTCAGTTGACGTTCAAGAAATGGTGGGGAGAGGGTGATGTTCTGAAGCAAAAAGGCATAGGTTTCTGAGAGCGCGTTTGAGGTGAAAAAATCTTTCTCAGACGGAGAAAGCTCCCGCGAGGTAAAGGTGTGACTCAGAGCGTGACCCATCTCATGGAACAGGGTCTCCAGGTCTACCCAGCCGCCCTGGGGATTCATCACCAGATGAATATTTTGGGGAATTCTCAGGGCGAAACTCATTGCCTGGGAGCTTTTTTGAGGTGAATAGTCGATGTCCAAGTGGAGGCCAGCAAGCTTTTTCACCCCAATTCCCCAGTTACTGAAGAAGTCGAGGTGATCAACTAAAGGGATTTTCTCAGGGAAGAACCGATCCAGTTCACCCAAGCCAAGCAGATAAATGGCATCGAAGCGATTGAGTTCAAAGAGGGGCCGCCCTAAACTCTCCTGAACCCAGGTCTCCATGGCACCGAGATACATCTCTTCGGTCTGATTAAGTAATCTCAGCAGCTTACGGACGTAACCTTGGTAGTCTATTTGTTTTTTATCCTCACAGTAGGCTGAGTAGGTTTCGTAACCAAATTCCTCTGACAAAATAGCTAGAAAGACTTCCCAAAAACTGAGGGCAAAGGGCTTCAAGAACTTGCAGAGGCTGCTGGTCTCTTTTACCAGGATTCGGCGGCCATTGAGATCGCTTTGTTTCTGACACCAGGGGAGGATGTCTTGGAAGTATATCTTTTCTCCGTTGACGTGGGCGGCAGCCCCTTTCAGCCAGGTGAAAAGTTCATTCTCGTAAGGAGAAACACGATATTGGAGATAGTGTCCAAGAAGAGAGTGAAAAAGCCTTTCCCTCATTGGTGAGTCTGTCCCGGTGCTTCGAATTTGCTTTATGCGGTTTGGGTTGAAGAGGTCTTCAAGCCCATCGTAGATGCTGAGCTGGGATGGAACGGTGTCATCTCCTTTCCATATTTTCAAAGCCCTGGAGGTCAAGCCCTCATTGAGCTTCAACACAGCTTGTTCTCTTCCATCCATCTCAGAATGATCCTTTACCGTAGTGCTCTATTTTAGATTAGATAACAGGTTCAGACCGCTCTTGGCAATAAAACATAAAAAATTGGCGAGAAGCCTTGGGTGGGTTAATCTAAAACAGGAGGGCAAGCGATTCTAGCCGGTGTGGCTTTGCAACATCAGGGTTTTTAAACCTCAAAGGGATTCTGCATCATGATTGTCTGCTCGCGCCCAGGGCCCACTGAAACAATGGAAAGTGGGATTTCGGCCAATTCTTCGATGGCTCGTAAATAGCTTTGAGTGTTGGCAGGGAGGTCCGAAAACGTGCGGGCGCTAGTGATGTCCTCACTCCAACCGGCAAAGTCCATATACGAAGGTTTGCAGCTCTCCAAGGTGAAGCATTCATTGGGAAAATTTTCCATGGAGCTAGTCCCATGAACATATGAGGTGGCAATGCGTATCTGCTCAAGACCACTAAGCACATCCAGCTTGGTAATGGTTAGGCTGGTGAGTCCGTTCAGGCGAGCGGCATTTTTCAACACCACCATGTCAAGCCAGCCGCAACGGCGAGGTCTACCCGTGGTGGAACCGAATTCCGCTCCTACTTTCTGGAGATGCTTGCCAACTTCATCCTCTAGTTCGGTGGGAAATGGCCCTCCTCCCACGCGAGTCGTATAAGCTTTGCAGATGCCAATGACGGTATCAATGCGGGTGGGACCGATGCCGGCACCGGAGCATGCACCACCGGCAACTACATTTGAAGATGTAACAAAGGGGTAGGTGCCATGGTCAATGTCCAGGTGGGTTCCCTGAGCCCCTTCAAAAAGGATGTTCTTCCCCTGGCGCCGACCCCTGTCAAGCAACTCGGAGACGTTGCCGGCATAGGGTCGAAGCTGCTCGCCATAAGCGAGGTATTGATCAGCAATTTGGTTGTAGTCTAAAGGCTTGGCACCCAGGAATTTTTCTAGATAGAAATTTTTTTCCTCCAGGTTTGCCTTGAGCTTTTCCGTGAACATTTTCGGGTTTATCAGCTCGTGGAAGCGAATTCCGGCACGACTCGCCTTATCTTCATAACAGGGACCGATACCCCGGCCGGTGGTGCCGATCTTGCTCTTACCCTTGCGGAGTTCCCGGGCGTTATCCACTGCCTGGTGGTAAGTCATGATCACGTGGGCTTGTCCACTAATGACCAAATTGTCCGGACTCACTTGCACCTGGTGGCTGCTGAGATTCTCTATTTCTCCAAGTAGCACCCCGGGGTCCACCACCACTCCATTGCCAATGCAGCAGGTTTTGTTCGGATGCAGGATTCCCGATGGGATCAAGTGCAAGATGAATTTTTCATCTTCCACCACCAACGTGTGGCCGGCGTTGTTGCCTCCCTGAAATCGGACAATGTAATCGGCAGACTCACTCAGGAGATCAACAACCTTACCCTTGCCCTCGTCGCCCCACTGGGTTCCAACCACAATTACGTTTGCCATGGGGTAAACCTCTGTATGTTTGGATTATTGGAGTAATGGGAAAATGGAGTGTAGGGGTGTTGGTTTTGGCAGCTCTGTGAATTCAGCTCTTCATTACCGATGACTCCATTTCAAGCCCGAAAGAGGATAATGGATTGGGTAAGAAATGTCAAACGGAAGGTAGACCCTGTGCGACCGTAACTACAAAGATCAATATGTTCGCTACGGGCATAGAGCATGGAGGTTCAGCAGGCAGATTGCAGCAGGCAGCAGGCAGTGATAACTAGGAACTAGACACTATGCACTAGGCACCGAAAAAAAGGAGTCAGGTGTCAGAATCCAGGAGAAAAGCAAACAATATTGAGTTCCTATCAACTACTGACTACCGGCTACTGGATTCTCTGTTTTTTCCTGACACCTGACACCCGACACCTGAAACCTTTAATACCTCAATCTAAAATCCTCAATTAGGCTACTGCCATTGACCGTAAACGGCGGACGCGCTCCTCCATGGGTGGATGGGTACTGAACCATTTGGAGAAGCCACCACCACTGAGCGGATTTACTATGAACATATGTGCTGTTGCTGGCTTGGCCTCCTGCATGGGTATCCGCTGAGAAGCGGACGCCAGCTTTTCCAGGGCGCTGGCCAGACTCCTGGGATTTCCTGCCAAACGGGCGCCGGTCTCATCGGCCAGATATTCCCGAGAGCGGGAGATAGCCATCTGGATCAGCATGGCGCCAAGCGGAGCTAGTATGGACATGAGAATGAGACCGATGATGCCGCCGCCATCGTCGTCGTCAGAGCCTCCCAAGCCAAAAATGGCGGCAAAGCGAGCCATGCTGGCAAGCATCATCACTACCCCGGCTAAGGTGGCGGCAATGGAGCCGATGAGAATGTCACGATTTTTTACATGTCCCAGTTCATGGGCCAACACCCCTTTTAGTTCCTCAGGATTGAGGAGGCGGACGATGCCTTGGGTAACCGCCACCACCGCGTGTTCAGGGTTGCGGCCGGTCGCAAAGGCATTGGGGGCCTCTGAGGGAATCATATAGATGCGCGGTTTGGGCAATCCCCCACGCTGCGCGAGTTCGTCCACCATTTGGTGAATCTCCGGGGCTTCAGTGGGGGTAAGCTCTTTGGCCCGATACATGGCCAGGACAATCTTGTCTGAAAACCAGTAACTGCCAAAATTCATGACCATGGCGAAAACAAAGGCGATCATCATGCCCTGATTGCCACCAAACATTCTGCCAATTAGAACGATTAACACGGTAAGGGCTGCCAGCAAAACCGTGGTTTTGAGCTGGTTGGCCATCATAGGTTGTACCTCCTGTTACATTGTAGGTTTCGGGTTCATTATTGAAAGAAGAACCCCATAAACGCTGGATCCAAGATTTCTTTGAACCAGAAAGAATTTAATGTCAAATGGTGCTTTTGTCAAGATGGAGTCGAGAGGGTCGGCTGCTGCAAGTTAATGATATTAGACATTAAATCAGGAGCACTATACAAATGTAACTCAGCGATGCGGGACGGGACCCCTGAAGGAGTACTTAATCCCACATCCAGCATCAATTGTTCAATTAGAGGGCTGGGGGCTTGACTTGATTTTGGAGTTAAAAATTGAGCCGAGTCTCCGGAAAAAAAACAAAAGCATCAGCCCCGCCAACAGCAGGGCAGTTCCGAAATGGAGCCATAAGGGCAGTAGTTCGCTAGTAGCGACGGCCAGATTTGCTTGCAAGGAAATCCCGAGGAAGCCGTAAAGCCAATCAGTCGCCAATCCCAGCAACACCGCAAAAATCGCAATAGATCCCAGGTAAATAATCACACCCCGTTTCCCCAGCACTCTGGTAAGCACCGTGAGGGAGGCAATATTGGTGGCGGGGCCTGCCAACAAAAATACTAAAGCTGCTCCGGGACTCACCCCTTTCAGGATCAAGGCCGCAGCCACCGGGGTGGAAGCGGTGGCGCAGATGTAGGTGGGGATACCGGCGGCAAGCATGAAAAGCATGGTGGCAATGCCACCCCCAAGATACTTGCTCGTTAGATCCTGTGGTAACAAAAGAGTTATGGCTCCCGCCACGATGAAGCCTGCAAAGATCCAACCAGAGAGTTCACGAAACAGATCGAAGAAACCATATCGGATTCCACTCCATAGCTTTTGGCCTAAGGTGTGGTGCTTGCTGTGCTCCTCCGGCGGGCAATCTTGACCATCGCAGCAACCATCGACGCGGCAATTTATATCAGGTGGCAACGAGACTGTGTCCTTGGCCTCCCAGGAGATAAAGTTCTCCGTAATCCCAGCGGCAAAAGCGGTAAGAAAGGCTGCAACCGGTCTAATGATTGTCATGAGGGGATCCAGGAGGGCGTAGGTAATGGCGATGGAGTCCACTCCTGATTCGGGGGTGGCGATTAGGAATGCCGCGGTTGCGCCCCGATTGGCTCCCTGCTTTCTCAGACTGGCTGCGGCGGGCAAAACTCCGCAAGAGCAAAGAGGCAAGGGAATGCCCAGCAGAGCCGCCTTGAATACAGAACGTACTCTGCCGCTGTTTAGGTGTTTGGCAATGGTCTCAGGCGCGAGGAAAAGGTGCATAAGGCCAGCGACCAAAACTCCGAATATCAGATACGGGGCGGCCTCCACGAAAAGGTCCCAACTGGCCTGGGCTATTTGCACAAGAACGGTCATTATCAATCCCGTAGATGCTCCAAAGTGATATTGATTAACTGGGACACATGGTTGTCGGTCAAGCGATAATAGAGTACAACTCCATTGCGGCGATTGCTAACAAGCTGCAGGTTCCTTAGCAGACGGAGCTGATGGCTCACCGCCGATTCTGTTAAACCCAGCATGGCGGCCAAATCGCAGACACACATCTCCTGTTTTTCCAGAGCCCAGAGGATTTTCAACCGAGTCCCATCCGCCAAGGCTTTGAATATCTGGGCCAAGCTCGCGGTTTCATTAGGGGCAAGGGCAGATGCTCTCGCCTCTTCCACCGCTTGTCGGTGAATAAGCCGACAATCACAGAGATCGTTTGCTTGCTTTGGCAAAACGTTTCTCCTTTCTTATCTGAGTATATGCTCAAATATACATATATAGAGAGAGGTTGTCAAGGGAGGGGTAGTAATCAGTTGACTGTCCTTTGGAAAATCTGCTACTTTTGGCCGCACATTACTCAAAAGAAGGGATAGTCATTCGTGGTTGCCCGCCTGGAAATCACCCTCAAGCCTGACCTATTTGATGCCGAAGGAGAGGCAATCAGGCGCAAAGCCAGGGACTATTTTAATATTCAGCTGGACGAAGTACGCACCATTCACGTCTTGACCATTGACGCGCAACTAACCCAAGAGCAAATCGAATCAGCCCGCCGCCAGATCTTCACCAATCCGGTCAGTCAAATATCTTCTTTCAAACCATTGGCCACACCCTTTGACTGGGCAATCTGGGTTGGCTTCCGTCCTGGAGTGAGAGATAATCCAGGGAGCACAGCGGTGGAGGCAATGGAAGATCTTTTCAAAATTCGTTTCCAACCTGGAGAAAACGTTTACACCTCTCGGCTGTATCTTCTCCGTAGTGAGCGTCTGGGGAAGAGCAAGAGAGGGCACCGGGCGGTGGAAGGAATTGCCAAGCAGCTTCTGGCCAACGACCTGATTCAGCAGTGGCGAGTCTACTCTGGAGATGAGTGGAATCCTGAGGAGGGCATTGGCATAATCATCCCCAAGGTTCGACTTGCACACCAGCCCTCGGTTGAGACACTTTCCATCTCCAGTGATGCAGAGCTGGAGCGCTTGAGCTTGGAGCGCAACCTGGCCTTGCATCCCAGGGACATCCCGGTTATACGTTCTTACTTTCTTCAGCCTGAGGTGCGGGATGGACGCAGTAAATTCGACCTGTCTGACCCCACAGATGTGGAACTGGAGTACATTTCCCAGGCGAGGAGCGACCACTGCAACCACAACACTTTCCAGGGTAAGTTTTACTATCATGATCTGAGCACGGGCGAACAAGAGGTGGTGGATAACCTTTTTAAAACTTGTATCGAGGCCCCCACTCTAAGGTTGCAAAAAGAAAAAGACTGGGTCATCTCTGTGCTTTGGGACAATGCTGGAGTTGCTCGTTTCGACCAGGATACATACTACGTCATTACCGGAGAGACCCACAACAGTCCGTCCAACATGGAGGCGTACGGCGGAGCGCTTACTGGCATTGTAGGGGTCTACCGGGATCCAATGGGAACCGGAAAGGGTTCCCGGCTCATTGCAGGGACCTATGGTTATTGTGTGGGATATCGAGATTACCGTGGTCCCCTGAAACCGCATTTGCATCCGCGGCGACTTCTGGACGGTGTTATTGAAGGTGTGCGGGATGGCGGTAACAAGAGTGGCATACCCACCCCTTACGGCCAGGTTTTTTTTGACCACGGTTACATGGGTAAATGTCTGGTCTTCGTGACTGCCATAGGGTTGATGCCGGCCACTGTATCGGGTACTCCCAGTGAGAAAAAAACCACCACCGCTGGCGATTTGATCATTATGTGCGGTGGCCGGATAGGCAAAGATGGTATCCATGGGGTAACTGCTTCCAGTGAGATCTACAGCGAACATACCCCGGCCGGTCATGTGCAAATAGGTGATCCCTATACTCAAAAGAAAATGCACGATTTTCTCTTGGAAGCGCGAGATGAGGGATTGATTGCTTTCATAACCGACAATGGGGGTGGGGGGCTTTCGTCTTCCATAGGCGAGTCGTCCCTATTTTCTGGAGGTGCTTTTGTAGAACTGGACGAAGTTCCACTAAAGTACGAAGGTTTAGATGCCTGGGAAATCTGGGTTTCGGAGAGCCAGGAACGAATGACAGTGGCGGTGAAACCCCAGCAGCTCTCACGGTTCATGCAGCTTTCCCAGAAGCACGAGGTTGAGTCTACAGTTATCGGTCACTATACAGACAGTGGCAAACTGCACATTACCTCCCAAGGCAAGACCTGTGCCTACGTGGACCTAGCGTTGCTTGAATCCGGTTTTCCCCAATGGGAGTTCGAGGCGGAGTGGGTAGCGCCGGAGCATAGAGGACTCAGGGAACCTGTATTGGGCCCACCAGATAATCAGCGGCGCATCCTGCTCACTATGCTGAGCCGCGCCAACATATGCTCCAAAGAGTGGATCGTTCGCCTGTATGACCACGAGGTCCAGGGAACCAGCGCCATTAAACATCTGGTGGGAGTTGAGAGGGACGTCCCCAACGACGGTGTGGTTTTACGCCCACGTCTGGATTCCCTTCGCGGCTTGGCAATAGCACAGGCACTCAATCCAACCTATTCCCGCATTGACGCCTACCATATGGTGGCTTGTACCATTGACGAGACGGTGCGGCGGTTGTTGGCTGTGGGCGGTGGTTTTCAGCATCTGGCGGGGGTGGACAATTTCTGCTGGCCTAACATTCAGTATCATCCGGAGAGTAATCCTGACGGCAAACTGAAAGCGGCGCAATTGGTCAGGGCCAACTGGGCTTTGAAAGACTACTGCCTTGGTTTTGGTATCCCCTTGCTTTCCGGCAAAGACAGCATGTACGTGGACGGAAATCTGGAGGGGGAGTTCGGCGAACGCCATAAAGTGTCCGGTCTCGAGACCCTGCAATTCACGGGCACCAGTGTTATAGAAGACGTGCAACGGTGCCTCACTATGGACGCGAAAATGGCGGGTGACCTTATTTATGTTTTGGGGCTTACCAGAAACGAGTTGGCAGGCTCTGAATACTACGATCTTTTTGACTATACCGGACTCAATGTGCCCCGCGTGAGGTTAAAGGAGGTAATTCCTCTGTATCAGGCACTGGAAGAGGCCATCCGGGCCGAGCTGGTGGCTTCGGCCCATGGCATCTATCGAGGAGGTCTGGGAGTCCATTTGGCACTGGTGGCTGTGGCCGGCGAGCTCGGCTTGGATGTGGAACTTGCTCAGGTACCCTCTGAAGAGGTGAAACGGGACGACCTCCTGCTCTACTCCGAGTCCGCCGGGCGCTTTATTGTCACTGTTGCACCTGAGCACAAGACTGACTTCGAGGAGCTCTTTAAAGATCTTGCCTGCGATTGTGTTGGCCGGGTCACGGCAAAACAAAAGCTCACAGTTAGAGGCCTTGGTGCTAAGGTTCTTTTCAGGGTTGGTCTCCAGCAGCTCAAATCAGCTTGGAAGAAGCCGTTTGGGAATCTTTGAGTGTCAGTAGTGGTCTGTAGTCCGTGGTCAGTTGCAAAAGGGCACAAGGCACAGGGCGCAAGGCATAAGGCAAAGGAGACAGGAGATAGGAGATAGGAGATAAAAACCTAAAGACTGTCATTCCCTACTGGCTACTGATAGTCATATAAAAGGCACCTCCTTGATCGCAAGATAATTTGCGATTTGGTAAGGTGGTTGAAGCCTAAAACAACCCCTAACAAAGGAGGTGCCAGATGGCATTGTACGCTGGGATGGATCTTCATTCAAGGAATACTCTTGTTGGAGTCATTAACGGTAGTTTTCAGAGGGTTTTCGAGAAAAGGGTACCCAACGATCTTTCTTTGATTGTGGATACCCTTGAGCCCTTTGCCAGTCGGCTTAAGGGGATTGTCATAGAATCCACCTACAACTGGTATTGGCTGGTGGATGGGCTGATGGATGCAGGCTACAGCAACGTTCGCCTGGCTAATCCATCTGCCGTCAAGCAGTATGAGGGGTTGAAGCATACCGATGACCGTCATGATGCTTTCTGGCTAGCTCATCTTTTTGCCTTGGGCATTTTACCTGAGGGCTACATTTATCCAAAGGAGGATCGTCCGGTTCGGGATCTTTTGCGCAAGCGTTCTTTTTTGGTCAAGCATCGCACCGCACACATTTTGAGTCTTCAGTCAATGCTCGAGCGCGAGAAGGGATACAAACTCAGAGGCAACGAGATTAAAAGGCTCAAGACAGAGGATATCGCAAGGATATTTAGCCAGGAGCATCTTGTTATGTCTGCCCAAGCGAACAGGGCCAGCATTGAGTTTTTGAGGCACCATATTAAGAGGATCGAGAAGGCAGTGAGAAACAGAGTCAAGCTACACAGGTCCTTTGAGTACTTAATGACAGTGCCGGGTATTGGTGACATTTTGGCTTTGACCATCATGTTGGAGGTTGGAGATATAGCCAGATTTGCCCGGGTGGGAAACTTTGCCTCCTATGCCAGGTGTGTCTCCAGCCAGAAGCTATCCGACGGTAAGAAGAAGGGTCAGGGAAACAGGAAAAACGGCAATCGTTATCTTGCTTGGGCCTTTGTTGAGGCCTCTCATCATGCCAGAAGATACAATGAGAGGCTTCGAAGCTACTATCAGAGAAAGTGTGCCAAGAGAAACCAGGCAGTAGCGACCAAGGCAGTGTGTAATAAGCTGGCCAGGGCCTGCTACTACATCATCAGGGATCAAGTACCATTCAGGGAGGAAGCGCTTTTTTGCTCGTAAGTTGGCTGGGGCGGTAAGCCGGAGCAAGTAGTTGGCTAATAACCACTGCTACTGATTGGTAACCCGCCCCATGCCACGATACATCCCCGCAGGCGGCTGAGTTTTCTCCTTGATCTGCCTCTGCCATGAGCCCAGAGGGTTTGGCCTCTAAGAGCCCGAAGTACTGTAACTAGCCCAATTGGACATGGCAGGGAACCGATGATTTTCTGGGGCCCGTTTGTTGCGGGCCAGGGGTTAGGATAGAGAGCCAGGTTCATTCCACAGGCTTGGCGTCATCCTGACCTTGATCCCGATGGGTGACTGGTGCGGATCAAAAAAGGACCGACACTTTCATCAAATGAAAAACAGGGTGCAGAAAACAAAGGAGGCCAAGCCACGCGGGCAGGAGGTAACCCTGCAAGAAATCATCTAGCTTGCGATGAAGGACTGTTTTTTTCTTGACAAGACCTTTTAATGGGTGACTACTGGCTACTTGTATTTCTTTGCAAAACTTCTTATATTCTTTGCCGTTATGGGTAAATTCAAACGTCTGAAGAACCAGACCCTAGCCAAAGTCTACACCAAGATTCCCTCGCTCGTGGACCTTTATGCTAAAGGAGCAGAACTGGTGGTCAACACCACCACCCCTTTCTCTCCTCTAAACAAACCCCTTGAACGGTGCCGCCTCGTTCTTGTTACCACAGGGGGCATCCACGCCATAGACCAGAAGCCCTTTGACATGTCAGACAAAAAGGGCGACCCCTCCTATCGAGAGCTCCCCTCAGACATTGGCGTAGAGCAACTGACCATCACCCATGACTACTACAACCATGCCGATGCCCTTGCCGATCCCAATTTAGTACTGCCCATAGAACCCCTGCGGCAGTTGCTTCACCAGGGGATGATTGGCTCGATTGGCCCCAGGTTTTTCAGCTTCATGGGCCATATTATGGGGGAGCACCTCAAGACATTGACCGACACCACTGCACCGGAGGTTGCTGCGGCCTTGATTGCCGACGAGGTGGACGCAGCTTTTCTAACCCCAACCTGAGGTCTCTGTAATCAATCCGTTGGATTGATCCAGCGCATCCTTGAAGAGAAGGGAATCTCTACGGTATCTATTTCCCTCAATTTGGCCATTACCAAGAAGGTCAAGCCGCCTCGGGCATTGTACCCGGGCTTCTCGCTGGGTCATCCCCTGGGACGAGCCCATGACAGGGATATCCAGTTGCAGGTACTGCGAGACGCTCTCGGGCTGTTGGAGATGGATTTAGAGCCGGGCGAGGTGGTGATTAAGTCGTACTAGATGCTTGGCATCTAGTATGGCGAGACGGAAGTTGATGGAAATTACAAATCACAAAACCCAAATAACAAACAAATAACAATGACCGAAATTCAAAATTTCAAACCTTCACATCATCTTAAAAAAAGAGAACCTCTAATATGTTTGGGTCATTGAATATTGGAATTTGGGATTTATCTGTAATTTGGTGCTTGGGATTTGGGATTTCGGAATGCGTATTGAGAAATGCGAAATGAGTATTGAGTTCCTCTCCACTACTTGCTGCTGACTACTGGCTACTTTATTTTTTCGCTATGACCTACCTGTCCTGAGCTTGTCGAAGGATGCCCTTCACCTCAACAACAAGACTCTCAACATCCCGCGGAGGGAAAAAACATCTTCAGGGTCCCTTTGGCCGAGCAATATCTGCCTGGCCACCCCTCGTACAGCCGAGTTGCGAGCGGCCTTTGTAATGAGAAGGTTGGCGAATGACTTGAAGTGGAACAATCTCTGCGCTGCCAGGTAGCCCTGATGGCGTCCAGACAGCTTCTTGCGCAGATCTCTCTCGTAATTTCCCAAAATCCGGCTGGTAAAATCATTTTTCTCAAGAGCCTCGAGGGCAACAGAAGCAGCCACCCGTCCACTTTCCAGGGCACTGCTTACCCCCTCTCCTATAAAGGGAAACGTAAGGCCGAGGGCCTCTCCCAAAACAAGGAGCCCTGGTGCGCAGGATCGTGCACCTTGAAAACCTGTGCGCATTGGGGCTGCTCTGATTGGCTCAATTTGCTCCGCCATTTGTAGATGCCGGGCTAGTGGTTGAACATGTTTATGAAAGCTCGTCAGGTTCTGGCCGATACGGGCCGTTTTCTTTCCGCCATCCAGATAAATACCGCAGCCCACATTGAAAATACCCTGTCCCAAAGGAAACATCCAGCAGTACCCGGGGAGCAGACGTCGGTCGTAGATAACGACCATGGAGCTCTCATCTATTGTCTCGGTCAGGCGGAAATACCCCCGAACACCAATGGCACTATGGTTCCTATTTATCAGGACTCCGAACACCCGCAGGATTCGGGCGTTGGCACCAGTTGCCAGGAGCACCAACCGAGCAGTAATACTAATTTTGTTTCCTTCCTGATCAAATCCTACGGCTCCCACACAGGTTTCATCCTGGACCAGCGGCTCTGATACCGTGACACCACCCAGAAAGTTGGCCCCTCGGCTACAGGCCTCCTCAAGGAGCAATGCATCCAACTCTTTCCGTGGAAGGGTGAACAAATTTCCTTCCAGCTCACACTCAGTCCCATTCGGCGCCACGAAAAGAATGCTACGGATAGGATGGGCCTTTTCTTTCACCGCTGCGTCTAGGCCGACGTTTTCCAAAACTTCCAGACTATCCTCGAGAAGACCGTCTCCGCAGACCTTCTCTCTAGGAAATGGGCTGCGCTCTACCACCAGGACATTGACTCCTTGACGGGCCAATTCCACAGCAGCCAAGCAGCCTGCCGGTCCGGCACCAATCACCAGAACGTCGGTTTGCAAGTCTCGGTTCAAGTCCTCTCCCATCCGGATTGTGAGAGTGAAAATAAGGATTTTTTGACAGGTAATAGTATTATAACTGGTAGGGATGAATACGTATAGCGCTAAGCGCTTCGCGCTGCGAGACAGGGTTAAGGCGGGAAAGGCGAGAAAGGAAAAAGACCGGCTCAGCCGTCCGCTTTTGTCAGACAGCCTAGCCGGTCTTTAGCGATTCTAAACCTAATAACCTAGCCTACTCTGTGATTTCAAACTGGAGCTCTTTTAACACGGTTCCCGCCGGGTCGAGTACATCTACACGCCAGGAGCCAATTTCATGGGTTTGAATGATCTTGGAACTCCAGGTGCGCCACGTGGCCGAGGTTATGTCGAGGTCTACCCGGGCCCGCTCGGTGGCACCGAAATACCAGACGTGGGTGATTGTAGTCGGAGTCTGTGCGCCGGTAATCTTGGTGAAACAGTAAAGGGCGCCAACTGAGGCTGAGAAACTGACGCCGGCATCCACAGGTTCCCGGTCAACCACATCCTGGCTAATGGCAGCCACTGCCACTTCTAGTGAAGGAGCGTCCTGGGCCAGCGTGGCTGGAGGCAGCCATAAGAAGGTGGCAACTACTACCAATAAGACGGCGGATTTGGTGAGGGACTGTTTCATTTTCGCTTTCTCCTTGGTAAAAGGGTTGATATCTAAGCCGGGGTTATTTAAGCACAATGGCTCACTTCTTGCAAGAATAAAGCGCCATTTGGGAAGCTTGACAACCACTTTCTAATATAATAAATCCTCGAAAAAAAGAATCACACGGGGCGTGGTCATCTTTTTGGGAAAGGGATAAAGTACGGTGGTACGATTTTCTGACCTGGAAAAGAAGGGTGCTAACAAGGAAGCCGAGCCAGAAAGCTCGGTGTTTGAGGATCTGTCAGAAGAAGAAAGCCCCCCTCTTGATGCTAACGCTTGGTACCAAAGCGCCTGCCGGTTTGTCGAGGATGTTTTTGGAAAGGCCCGAAATAAAGAGACGCCGAATCTGAGTGAGGGCGAGGACCTGATTGAGGAGATTGTGCAGGCCTGCTTGCGAGGCAACTTACCGCAAGAATTACTCATCAAGGCCCAATATGGAGATGAGACCAGCTCGTTCCTCACCAACAAAGCGGTCAATGTAACCGTTTTCGCGATTTTTATGGGCGACACCTTGGGATTGCCCAAGAAACGATTGGTGGAGTTGGGGCTCGCAGCTTTGCTCCACGACATCGGCAAAATCCGGGTGCCTGAGGAAATTCTCTATAAAGAAGGAAGCCTCAAAGAGGACGAGTTAGCGGTGCTTCGCAAATACCCCCACGATAGTTTTGAGATATTGCAAGGACTCGGTGACAAATACCACAACCTCGCCGAATGCGCCCTCCACCTGAACGAGAGGCTAGATGGCAGCGGCTTTCCTCAGGGGCTCGAAGGAGAAGCGATCAACCCCTACGCCAGGATCCTAGGAATACTAGAGCTCTACGAAGCTATGACTCATAACCGGCCCCAGCGACAGAAGTTCACGCACTTTGAGGCGGTGAAGGAGATCATAAAGACGAAAAAAAGCGCCTTCCAACGTGAATTGCTGAAGGCCTTTCTAAACACGTTCGGCATTTTCCCGCTCCATTGTCTGGTGAAGCTAAATTCCGGAGCCATCGGCAGGGTCATCCAAACCTATGAAGAACAGCCCTTGCGACCGAAGGTAGAGATCATTGTGGATGCTCAACAGAGGCCGGTAAAGGTGCCGCGGACGATTGATTTAAGGGAACAGCAGGTTTTATACATTGTAGATGCACTAACGGAAGAAAATCTCAACGCCTGAGGTTTACCATGTACTTAGAACATTGGGATATGAACATTTTACCTTTTGAAAACACTCCTAACCCGTCCTTTTTCTATCCTTCTTCCATGCATAAAGAGGCTCTGGAACGTTTGACCTATACTGTCTCCCAGGGAAAAGGGGCGGCTATGATGGTTGGTGGTATCGGTTGCGGCAAAACCATCATAAGCCATGCTCTGATTAATCGGCTTCGGAAAGACCGTTATCGGGTGGTCGCCATGACCAATCCAGCCTTTGAACCAAATGAATTTCTCGAAATGGTCATGAGACTATTCCAGGTCCCCAATGGATATGACCGCTCTAAAGCCGAGATGTTGCATTGCCTTGAAGGTCATTTGAAAAAAAATATTGTGGAGGCCAAAGGCTCCGTGCTGATAGTTGATGAGGCCCAGGTTATTCACAACGACAGAACGCTGGAGGATCTGCGCATGCTTCTGAACCTCCAGTCACAAAACAAGTTTCTGGTTATCCTAATTCTCCTTGGACAATTGGAGCTGTCGGCGAAGGTTGCCAGGGTGGCTCCTCTGGATCAGCGAATTTCCGTGCGCTACAAACTCACTCCCCTCCCTTATAGGGATTCTCTTTACTACATCAAGCACCGCCTAACTGTGGCCGGGTGCAAAAAAATGCCTTTTACTGTCGAGGCTCTCGAGGCCATTTTCAGGCTCACCAAAGGGATCCCCAGGGAAATAAACAATCTGTGTGACCGCAGCCTCCTTGCCACCTATCTGGCAGACAGTACGATCACCACTCATGAAATAGTGGAGGAAGCCTGGAAGGATCTTCACTGATCAAGCAGTCACTCTAGTACTCCAGCACCGCCAATACTGCACAAGTCACCTTCAAGGTTCCTCTTCGGAATCTGAGATCCCTATTTATCGCGAGCTGGAGCTCGCTCCTACAGGAATTGACACCTTGCTGTAGGAGCAACCTCCTGGTTGCGAACGCGCCGATTTTTCCCAGAAATATCAGGTGCTGACTCTAACGATGGCGCTTCCACAGGGGGCTAACTCAGGCAAAAGTCAAAGCAATGGTTGTCTCAAAATCCCCCTAAATCCCCCTTTACAAAAGGGGTACTTTTGTAGTGATTCCATTCAGTTCCGCCCTTTACTAAAGGAAGGCAAGAGGCCTGTCTGACAAATCTAATTCTTGACGAACAGCCGCACTTAACTATGCCTCAGAACTAAATACGTGCAACCACGAACATGGGTAACCTATGTTCGTGGTTGCACGGGGAGGGGGATATAATCTATTGAAAATACCTCCTTTTCACCCTCACCCCAACCCTCTCCCGTCAAGGGAGAGGGAGTGTTTGGCTTTCCTTGCAGGGACTTCTTGAAGTAGTACCAACTCCACGAAACAGCAAATTTGATAGTTATCGGACAGCATCTTTATCCCCCTTTCGTAAAGGGGAACACAGGAGTATTTTATGTCATGGCAAAGAGATCTTTCCAGGCGACACTACATATAATACCGCCCCGTGCCGGTAGGGTCCTGGTCCGGTTGGACTTGCTGGTGGGAAACTATGGAACGATAGTAATCATTGGTCTCTAGCAGTGACTCATGGGTGCCAATGGCAATGAGGCGGTTCTGATCTAAAAGAAAGATCCGATCGGCATTCATGATAGTAGAAAGCCGGTGGGCCACCACAAAAAGGGTCTTGTTCTCGATAACAGATGGGAGAGATAGAAAAATGGTCTTTTCCGTCTGGCTATCCAGCGCAGAGGTTGGCTCATCCAGCACCAGAATGTCCGGATCTTTCACTATGGCCCGGGCAAGGGCGAGTCGCTGTTTTTGTCCTTCCGAGAGTTTAACTCCCTCTTCACCGATCTCGGTCTCATAGCCTTCCGGTAGGCTCGCTATGAAATCATGGATACCAGCAACTTTGGCCGCCCTTGAGACTTCCTCTTCCCTGGCCTCTGGATTGCCGTAACAAAGGTTTTCCATAATAGATCCGGATAAAAGGAGTGTGCTCTGAGCGACGTAGCCAATCCGCTGTCGCAATGAACCAAGTTCATAGTCCCTTGCCGGTTGGCCATCGAAGTAAATTTCTCCTGCATTGGGCCTGTAAAAACGGAGAATAAGGCTCAAGAGTGTGGTCTTGCCCACGCCGCTGGGGCCTACAATGGCTACCCGTTCTCCGGGTTGGATCCGGAAAGAAATATCATTGAGTATCGGTTCCCGGGCGTCATAGGCAAAAGAGACGTTCTTGAACTCGATCTCACCTCTCAGCCGCTCAACTGTTTTGCCGCCTGCCATGCTCTCTTCCGGAATGATGTCATAGAGAGCCGAAACACGTTCCAGCGCCGCTCGTGCATTTTGCAGTTGAAGGTTGGCACTGGCCAAAAACTGCGCCGGGCCAAATACATAAGCCAGGTAGGCGATAAAAGCGAGCAAAGAACCCAAACTCCAATGGCCCTGAATCACCCAGTAAGCCCCCAACGCCAGTACAGCGACCTTTGCCATTCCTGGCATGGAATTGATTACCAGATTGGCAACGGAACTTACCGTGGTTTGCTCCAGCGAAAGGTGAAATGCCTCTTTCAGTTGAGACATGAAACGCTTCACTGTGCGCGCTTCGTTGGAGAAGGCCTTGATCAAAGAGACCGTAGAAAGCGACTCCTGCAAATGACTTGAGACCGTGGCCTCCTGTTCCATTTCCTGATGGCTCAGGACATGAAGTTTCTTTGAAAAGTAGCGTATACAGAGTACGAGTCCGGGGACAATCACCAGGACACCGATGGCCAGTCTCCACTCCAGGTAGAAAAGCAGTACCACTCCTCCCGCAAATCGCAGGATGTTGCTGATTATGTAGACAATGGTGCTGGAAAAAAACCAGCGCAGCCCTTCGACATCGGATGACAGGCGAGACATCAAGTAGCCTGTTTGATTTTCATCGAAAAAACCCTTGGGAAAGCGCAGAACACGGCTGAAAAGGTCTTCTTGGATGTCGAGTGTTACCTCCTGCTCAAAGCGGGCAAAATAGAATTGCTGCAAGAGGCCAGTTAACTTTTCCGCCAGGGAGATGCCAGCCAGCAGAATGACGGCTATCGCTAGGAGGCCAAGCTGACGGCCCAGGATCACATCGTCAACCAGGTAACGCATTATGAGCGGTTGAGGAATACCAAACAAAGAGGTCATCAAGACGAGGAGGACACCCACTGCACCCTTGCGGTAGTGTCGGCCAACAAAAGGGCGCAGGTTCTTCAGGCTAGCCTTTATGGACCCGTAGCCGTTCTGACCACCAATGCGGTCTTTCGGGAGCTTTCGCGAAAGCCCAGATTTTAAATATGTCCACCAGCTGTTCGTCACAATTTAACCTTTGATGGTTTCATTCTAATCTTCCCCCTCCCCCTAGCCCCCTCCTCTCCGAGGCGTAGGCTCTCCGAGCCAGAGGCCGCCAGGGGAGGGGGAATCATGGCGTGCACAAAACGTTCCCTCCCCCTCGACGGGGGAGGGTTAGGGTGGGGGTGAAATTGCATTTCTACAATGCTTAAAGTCTTTAACCTCTTTGTTTCAATTCACCAATCCTATTAATAACCAGATCGTCAATCCATCTTAGCCAACGGCGCACATACGAGACAGGAAGCAGCCAATTACTGGAGGTCGGGTAGCAGAATCGCACAATATCAGGATGGGGAAAGAGCAGCCGCAAAAGGGATGGAACACGTTTTAGGAGCAAGGAGGGATTCGAAAGCGATCGTTTCAACAAAATGGTCACCCAATGGTGCTGCATCGTATCTGCCCAAACAGTGCGTTCATCCTCCGTGGGTTGGGGCCAAGTGGAGAAGTCATCGAATCCTTCCGGTAGCTCGAGTCCAGCCCAGACTTGAGCCATTCTTAAGCAATTCTCCAAAGGTATCCGAGCACTCCAGGCGACGCACCTTTCCTGCAGTGTTTCCCAGTCATCGGGCACTTGAAGGTGTTGGGCAAGCAGTGCCGTGTCATAAATCCAACTTAACCGCATTTCATTTTTATGGATCATTATCAAGTGAATTGCCGAATGAATGAGATAGTCCACTGGGTGTAGGGTCTCGAAAGCCAGAGTTGGGGTCTCAACCTTCCAGGCCCTCTGAAAAAGATCCTGTATGTCAACTTCTTTACTGCCCTTGAAAAAGGGGTGCAATTCCCAGTGGACCCAGTGGAGATCAACCGGAAACTTGTTACCCGGGTTCTTTTGGTGGATGAAGCACTCCTCGCGGAAAAAATCCCTGGATGTTTCGAACCTTTTGGCCAAACATTTATAACCCAAATCCTCCAGTATTCCTCGCGCCTGAACCACTTGCTCCGGAAGCACCAACAGATCAAGATCACAACTTGGCCTCATCGCTGGATCTGGATACAGTGAAAATGCCAGGGCAGGCCCCCGCAAAACCAGGACCCGTACACCTTGCTCCTGGAACCCTTCAATGATTTCCCGAAGCTGCCCTTCCATGTGAAGAGATCGTACACAACTAAACAGGAAAGCCTGCCTCATTTCATCGGCTATAGGTTCTGGCGGGCGACATTCCTGTGGCAAGAAGCCGATTTTCCTGTAAAATAGAGGAATTAGCCAATTGGCTCTGAGGACCTCTAGGAGTTCCACCCATTGCTCTATTGTTGCATCTGGAGCTGTTGGAGACTCATCTCTTATTACCGAGCAGATATAGGCCAATAGTTCGTCTGAAAGATCAAGAGGAGATTTATCTGTCGTCCCACACAGATTGAGATCGGGGCAGATCTCTGAGATCGTCTCTTTTAGAGTTAAAGCAGTAGCTGAATTTACATTAGTTAAATGATTCATGGGATAATTATTTTATCTCCTCAAACAGTCTAAGCTCATATTAAATCTCTATTATCACATTAGGATTATTTATTTATGCCTAAACACTTTTGGATTAAAAAACTATCCATAACTGATTTTAAAGTATTTAAATGTTCTGCAATGACATTCATATCAATTTCTTTTTTTAGTTTGTCACAAAAGTAGTTAATGCATGTAAAACTCCTACAATCGATTGGAAGAATGCAACCTTCTGCCCAAAATGCACACAAATTACCTTTCATGTTTTTAAAAATAGGATCAGGCAATACAGTGTCAGATCTAACTAATATGTAATCAACAAACTGAAAACAGCCTAAACTTCCTGCAATATAAATAGATAGTTCCGGAGTGTCTAGCTGACAACAGTTTATGCATGATGGACAATTTCTTTGAATAGACGGGAGAATCAACTGTTGAATATCTAGTACACTCCTTTTATACGTCTTGGATTGATTTCGAAGATACTTTTTTCCGTCTCCGCTCAAACCCATATATAGTTTCTCGTAACCTTCAAACTTCTTTCGCGCCATTTGAATGTCGTGTTGCAGATCTCTTTTTAAGTTATTCGTCTCACTCATCTTTTTAATGCCGTTTGGGTAATTTGATATTTTCTTTTATTAACAACTCCCAACCACTAACCAAGAATATTATGATCTTTGTCTTGCCGGATTTCTGGGCAGAGAATCTTCATCAACAAAGAGCCGAAAAGGTCGTCGGATGTGCCACCGAGCCATGCCCGGTAGCCGTCTGCCGATCACCCATCGCCCCATCAAGAGTTGCAGCTCACTTCCTCCTGAGTGGTTAAATGAAATAACTCTTGGTTCTATCGAAACAGGCACCAAACGCCTTAAGATTCCTGATCTAGCCAGTCGATCATAGAAGGGGCGCAGCAAAATAGACGTATGCGAATCTATCGCATATAAGGCTCTGGCGGTTCCTGCGAAAACGCTTCCCCAAAATCCCCCAAAAATTCTTCGCCGCCTGTTTCTTCTGTGCACGGAGATCACTCGCCCTACAATCTGATCTGGACTGAGAACCCAGGGATCAATACGATTGCAGTTATCTCCCCGGGTTCTGATTCCATTTGAATCCACGGAGACAACGCGGTGGACAACTTTAGACTCATCCGCAGGAGAAATGAACACGATCACATCTCCCCGCCGGATTTCCTGCCTGTCGTAAGGAACAGTGTCCAGTCGATCCCCGGGCTTCAATGTAGGATTCATACTGGTACCAATATAGTTCATTGATTTGAGTTCTGGTCGTTCCATTGGTTCTATTGGCTGTCTAGTGCAAAACTTTTTCCATCTCCTCCCAAAACCGACCCTTTAAGCTCACGCGAAGCCTAAATGCAGGGACTGCTCTAGCGAGTTCGGTTGCATTTTCGAAAAGCTTCGTTTTTCGAGACATCAAATCTTCATGATCCAGATTATTCCAATAGCGACAAGAAATCTGCGTAGCTAATTGGTTAATGAATACAGCAGCTTCTCCCCGGCCCAGGGGAATTACTTCGTCGGAACCTGCCTGTTCCAGAAAAAAAATCGAAGATATGGGGACATGATTATGGACGCTCCATGTCTGCTCGGACCGCTTGGAGAGGTAATCGCTCCATGTTGGGAGAGGGTGTGCCAGGTATTGTTTTTGATCAACCCTTATTATTAGGGTTTCTTCATCGCAAAGTGGATACCAGGACCTTGGCAGGCGGCGGCAACAGGTAGATTTACCAGTACTTTTTGGCCCTGCCAACAGGACACCCTTCCCATTATGTTCAACCAACCCGGCATGGAGGGGAAGCCCACCCGACTCTTCCACCTGCTGATAAATCGGATAAAGAGAAAATCGCATGCTCAAAATTCTCCGCTGGTAGTCTCCCTCCTCGTGTCTCATCTCACAGATCAAGTCCGGCACATCAGCGTGGGACCAGAATCTGAGAAACCTTAGGTCATGGGCTTTCCAACCAAGTCTCCGTAGATCCAGTTCTATACCCTCATCAAACCGCCTCCTCGCCTCCTCATCTTCGGTTTTCGCGTTTCCCCGCCGGGTGAAAATCAGTTTTGGGTATCCATTGGGCTCACAAGGTCTAAGGCCCATTATCCTTCCGAGTTCCCCTACCTCGAACATCACCTCCGGATTGGGAATGAGTTGCCATCCCTGCCCATTGCCCAGAAGCAGGAGGTAGCCGCCCGAAACAGCAGTCTTGACCAGGTAATTCTGAATCATTGGCTAAACCCTATATCCCGTGGTTTCACTTGTGCAAATTCACGAGCTAGTTTTACACCCAGCCTCCGCGAGCCGACTTTATAGAGCCCAATCCACCACACGATTTAACAACCAGGTATCTAACTCGCAGCAGCCCCGCCCGCATTACACAAGATAGGCAGTGCTTGGCTTGTGCCGGCCTGACACCGATTCCTCGCAGTAGGTCCGGACTTACATTGAGGGGAATTGGCAGGGCCTTGAATGCACTTGGTACCCATCACCTCACTATCGAAACCTAGTTCTACCAACATGGGCTTTTCATACTTCGCCTTGTCCATGACCTATTTTCTCCCTCCGACCTTTGAAGGAACAATCTGAAAATTGCTGAAGTTCCACGACTTAGTGCCAAAATTTCTAATCTCTTTTCTATTTATTATTCCGGTTGAAACACCCCTCATGTACTTGGGATAATACGACTTTCAGGAAAATAACCACGATTGTGCGTCTCCTGGCAAAACCAGAACGGTGCCCAAATATTCTTGCTTCGGTAATAATTCTGTGCAACACAACTTCCCAGGCAAAGTCCTTTCACTAGACAACGGCAGCAGATCCCCTCAAACCGCTGGGGAAGTCCCTCACGGAGTTCCATAAGAAGTGGATTGTTGCTCCAAATATCCTGGAGAGGATCTTTGCGCGCATCCCCGAAAACAAGATCGGGTACCGTCTTTCCAATACCGCATAGGGCATACGAACCGTTTGCCAGAACACCCAGAATTCCCAAAATACCGCAGACCCCACAACCATCTCCATTTTTTCCAAACATTTTCCCCAGGGGGCGGAAAGCCGGTGGGTGATCGTAATAGATGGGCAGATCTGTTGACGCCGACAAAGTATTTTCCACCCACCTTCCCAGTTCCACAAGCTGCTCAATGGACAAGGCTACACCAGACTCATACAGTTTTTCCCCCCGGGCCGTGGGCTGCACGACATTGAACTTGACCGAGCCAGTCCTCAGCGATTCGGCCAGACGCACCATCTTTTCCATCTGGTCCTTGTTGTGGTGCATAATGGTCATGATGACCTGGGGCTTCAATCCTGCCTCGACGATGTTCCGGATTCCTCGTAAGGCAGTCTCAAAGCAACCCACTACCCCACGAACCCATTCGTGAGTTTCAGCATCTGCACCATCCAGGCTCACCGAGACAAAAGTGTTTTTGCATTCGGCCATCTTGCGCGCCAGCGTTGACGTGCACAGGACTCCGTTGGTCTCCACCGTAAGATCAAGGTTCTCGGCTCGGATATGTTCCAAAATCTCCTTAATTTGCGGGTGCAGCAGG
>Ga0210118_1000001_pt1 | contig 52235 bp, 45 predicted proteins | sample Tolay_CordA_D2_FD_185578 | JGI IMG/M metagenome (GOLD analysis project Ga0210118, IMG submission 185578) | Wetland microbial communities from the San Francisco Bay, California, USA, that impact long-term carbon sequestration - Tolay_CordA_D2... | ecosystem: Environmental > Aquatic > Marine >... | reverse complement strand
GGGGAGTCCCGTTGGCAAAGAAAGCCAGACGGCCGGTCATCCCTAGGTGCAGCACCATCACGGCTCCGCTGTTCATTCTTACCAACAGGTACTTGGCCCGGCGATCCACAGACTTCACCCGCTCGCTTTGTATCCAGAGGTTCAGCTTGGCCCGGGGTACAGGAAGCCGCAGCCTGCGATTACTGATCACCACGCGATTGATTGTACGGCCCACTAAATGGGGCTTTAGGCCGCGGCGGATAACTTCCACCTCAGGTAACTCGGGCACAACTTATCCTTTCATTATGCGCAGAATGCTGTCACCCATAGTCATTTGGCCACTGTAAGTGGCCGTCATAACGCTTCGCTGTCACAAGGCTACGCGGTCATTTGGCTTCGCCGTTATTACGCTCCGCTGTCATTAAGTCATTATGTCGCTACGATGAGTGACTATGAATGACCACAAATGACGGCCGTAAGGCCTAATGACGGGCGCAGCCCTACTGACGGCGAAGCCAAATGACTCTTCACTGCCCTGCTGCGCGCTGCCTGCTGCCTGCTGCGCGAAGCGCATTACGCTTCGCGCTTACCTTTTCTTCGGTCGTTCCTCAAGCCGCACCAGGACATCGCGGCGATGCAAGCCGCCTCTGTAGACTTCCAACCGCAATAGGTCACCCGGACGCTTTTCTCTGATTATACGGATGAGACCGTCAGCCGTGCCAACCGACTTGCCGTCTGCTGCTACCACCACATCGCCACCTGCAATCAGAATCCGATTGCCCAATCGAACTCTCCGATTGCCGCCACGCAAGCCTGCCTTATGCGCCGGACCGCCACGGACAATCTCAACAACAAGGGCGCCACTATCTATGGCGAAATCAAGAGCTCTGGAATCCCCAGAAAGTAAGGTGGTCACGCTTGCACCGATCCAGGGATAGGCGTAATAGCCCTGGGCTATGAGTTCCGGAATAATACGTTTGGCAATATTAACCGGGACAGCAAACCCTATACCCACCGAGGCGCCGGTGGGGCTGAAAATTGCAGTATTGATACCGATTAACTTGCCGCTCGAGTCAAGCAGGGGGCCACCGGAATTCCCCGGATTAATGGAGGCATCTATTTGGATTATGTCTTCCATCAGAGTATTGTTTTGAGCCCGCAAGGTTCGCCCTAGAGAGCTTATAACCCCAGTGGTGAGCGTCTGTCCCAGGCCAAAAGGATTACCAATAGCCAGAATTTTCTGACCCACGAGCAAATGATCCGAGTCTCCCATAGGGATAACGGTGAGTTTGTGGGAAGGCGCATCTATCTTGATCACAGCCAGGTCATTGTCCGGATCCGTTCCCACCAGTTTTCCCTGCCATTTGCTGCCGTCGGCCAGAGTCACCTCAAGTCGCCGAGAATCCTGGATTACATGATAATTGGTGAGAATATAGCCCTCATTGTCAATGATCGCCCCTGAACCTGCGCCTTGGCGCGGTACAACGTTGAAGAAGAAGTCCCGCTCCACTGATATGGTGGTGATGTTTACCACTCCTGGGGCCGCTGCTTCATAAACTTCAATGTTGTTCTGCTCGTCTTCGGTGCTAGCCTGAGCCATGCTTATTGGAGTCACAAATAAAACCACTATCAAGCTAACAAAAACTGCTCTGGACAATTTCACCTTTTTGTTCCTCTCCATTGGTGACAGCGTATGGTGCATAGCATGACCGGCGCAAGGCGCACGGCTCAATGATAAGGATTTTTTTCACTCCTGCCTGATGCCTTATACTATATGCCTTGTGCCCAGTGCTTACAGCCCCCGTGGTTGTATTTTCCGCCAAAACCACCAGAGGAAGACCCCCACCAGTATCACGGCCAGGGCCCAACTCACGAACTTGGGCCAAATAGAGACCATTCCTGGTAGAATCCTCCTCACCGTGTCCGCGGGAATGGCAAAGCTTATGCCCACACTACTACCAGTTGGGCTGAAGATGGCAGTATTAATACCGATTACCTCGCCGTCAGAATTGATGAGCGGGCCGCCAGAATTTCCTGGATTGATTGCGGCGTCTGCCTGAATGACATTATGAATGATCACATCGCCGCTGATCCGAACATCTCGCCCCAACGAGCTGATAGTTCCCGTGGTCAGTGTCTGTCCCAGGCCAAATGGATTGCCCAGGGCCAACACTTTCTGGCCCACGCGTAGATTCTTCGAAGAGCCCAATCGCAGGGACTGGAGTTGCTCTGGCGGTGCCTCGATTTTGATCACCGCCAGATCGCTACTGGGAGAACTGCCAACCAGAGTGGCCTCCCATCTACTGCCATCTGCAAGGGTCACCTCCAGAAGACTGCTGCCGTTCACCACGTGGTAGGAGGTGACTATATGGCCTGCTTTATCAACAATAACGCCGGATCCGCTTCCTTCTGCTGGCAAAGGATTAAAAAAGAAATCCCGGCCAATGCTCGTGGTGGTGATGTTCACAACACCGGCTGAAACTTGATGAAAAACACGGATGGTGTTTTGCTCGCTACGGGTGAGAGCCGCCGCTTCTCCTATCATCCCCGCAATAATTGCAGAAATACCCATTATGAGCAGCAACCTAAGCTTTCGACCTGTTACGTTTTCAACTCTCATGCGTCTCCGTCCCTAGCCCCCATGACGCTAAGCGCAGAGCGCAAAGCGAAAAACTTACAATCGGACGATTTTCTCTATTTGTACGCTATGCGCCATGCGCTATGCCCTATGCGATATTTAATGCAGGCCAAAACACAACCAGCCGCGTGAACGCGGCTGGTTCTCATCATAAGTGGTTTTCTGTACAATGACCAGAGCAAAAATCCATCAGAATTTGCCCGTAAGATCGTACCACCAGGTGCCAAGGTATTCGTAAATTGCTGCGGTGGAGGTATTCAGTGCGCCTCCTGAGGGGAAGAAGCGAAGGGGATCGTTCGCACTCCAGCGAGCCTTGAAATCACAGGGCGCAGGCAAAGAGTGTATGCCGAGTGTTTTAAAAACCTTGTGAGCTCGCTCCATGTGGCTGGCCGAGGTTATAAGAACGATAGGGGGTGCAAGCCGCAATTGCTGAATGGCCTTACCGTTTTCAAAAGTATTCCGCGATTTTCCTTCGATCACAATCCTCTTGCCGGGTATCCCAAGATCCAGGAGCAGTTCGCGCATAAGTGCTGATTCCGTAACCTGTACCAAAGGATTGCCGCTACCGCCGGAGATCACTATTTTGGGTCGATCCATGAGGTGATACAGTCGCACCGCCTCAAGAAGCCGTTTCGTGGAACTTTGGGTTAGCCGACTTGAGACCGGCAGGTAATCTGCCGCCGAAGCGCCGCCGCTGAGCACTACCAGGGTTCCAGTCCTGGGAAGTCGCTCAGGATTAAGAGGGGTATATTGAGACTCGAGAGGGGTCAATAGCAAGTCTGCAGTGGGTGAGATGCTCAGAAGATAAAGAAACAAAATACCGACAGCCAGGATTACCCTGCCCAGTCTTCGGAACTTCAAGAAGCTGAAAGTGAAACCGACCACCAAAAGCAAGATCAAGAAGCCGGGTGGCAAAATGAGTCGTTTGAGTATCTGGTACAGAACGGTCATCTCAGTCTCGCTGACGCCCAACGCAAAGCTCAGGGTGTCCACTGGGCGAGACGGGAGGTCGGGGAAAAATGAATGAACTGCACCTCGTCTCGCCAAAAAATGTGCCTAGTCTCCAGTTCCTAGTGATTAGTGTTAGTGCTTACTTGCTCCGGCGCGTGACGCCGGAGCGATGTCCCGGTCGCAGCAGGTCGTTTATAGTCTTAACTGGATTGAATGTCTCCTCAGGTATCTCAACGAACACTGTGTTCCAGTAGGCCATGCCTCCATTCCACAAACCCGGCAATTCTAATGCTTTCAATTCTCTACCGTACTCGGTTTTTCTGGAGATAAACACCGCTTGGGGGTCGCAGAATTTGGTCAGATTGAAAGGCCGGTCCTGGAAATCACGCAGCCCACAAACAATCTGTACTGGACTGAAATGGGTGGAAGCCCCCAAGATGGCCATCTGCTCTGGCGAATTCTGATCGATCTGAGCATATTCCACTATCTGCAGGCTGAGCCTACCTGGCTGTTCTTGCACCCAAAAGGGGCCACCGCCTGGCTCGCCACGATTCTTAATCATACCGCAAACACGTAAGGGTCGGTCCAAGAGCTCCGAAAGCCTTGAACCCTTTTCTTTTTCGCTGCACTTCGAAAAGCCCTCTGGTGGAGATACGCTGAGACGATGAACCGCAAAGTTGAGTATTTCCTGTAATACTTTTGATTCAACCGACCTCGACTGCAGGACTTTCAAGTAACTGAAAATCGCTTCCTGAAGCTCTAAAAGCATGCCGGCCAGTATTCTCTGAAAATGCACCACCTGATCACGATGGCCATCGGTTACCACGTTGTCAATATTTTTGATGAAAACGATGTCTCCTTGACATCGATTTAGGTTTTGCAGCAAAGCGCCATGGCCACCGGGCCGAAATAGGAGGCTGCCATCAGGCCGACGAAAGGGACGGTTTTCCAGATCTACCGCCAATGTATTGGTCGCAGCGCTTTGTAAGGAAAAGCTTAGTTCATATTCCACTCCGGAGCTCGCACCATAATTTGCGGCTGCCTCTCGGCCATGATCCTTGACCTCCTTTTCATTCTCTGCCGCCACGGTGAAATGAAGGCGGCACCGTTGTTTGCCATCTCGCACTGTGTGTATTGCCTCAACCAGGTGCTCTTCCAGCGCTGTCCGATAATGATCAGAATAGCGGTGAAAGGGAATCAGCCCCTTAGGCAGCGAACCATAGTTGAGCCCCTGTGCTTCGATCAGAAAGTCCAGGATTACAGTATAATCCCCCGAATTCAATTGAGCTGGCAAGGAAATGTCCGCCTTGTCCATAACCTCCGCCAGCGGTTCAAAAAAGGCAAACTCTCTCAAGGATTCCATGAAAACCTGAAGGTCACGGCGATCGCTGCTTATTTCGCTGAATTTTTTAGCGATCTTGTCCAGAGTAACCCTGTCCAATTGGTTCCGGATGCGTTGCAGAAAGGCAAACATCCTAGTGGCTGCACCGGAGGCTGGCATAAAAACGCTAAAACGGCCCTTGGCAGCTGTTTCCGACCACAGATCAAGCAAACGGCTCTGATCCTGGGCATCGAGCACAACAATCCCATCCCCGGGTGTGCAAGGCCGTTGCAGGGCAACCAGCCGCGGACCTTTTTCCAGGATGGCCATCTGCCTTCTGGCCTCTTCCTCAGTGATCCCCAACTGTTTCATCTGATCCAGGTCTGCCTTGGTAAACAAATCGTTGGTCATCGATATGTACCTCTTGATCTTTCATGGTAATGAGAGAGGACGATATATCTTATCGCAAGCAAAGCTTGCTCCTACAGGAATCACTGTGCCCTGTCTTGTAGGAGCAACGTCCTCGTTGCGATCAACTTCATTCGGCAATGTGCCAATTCTATTTGATCGCGACCTGGAGGTCGCTCCTACAGGTATAACTCTCCTACTCCCTGGCAGCTCTCTTTTACTCTATGCTCTATGCCCTATGCCCTATGCTCTATGCGCTCTGCAAAAAATAAGTTGCCAATGCGGAGTTTTTTTGTACACTGGAACAAGCCGTGAGGTCAAATCGGTGGATCCATTTCCGGCAAAAAATTTGCCTACACAAGGTGTCTCTCCGGACCATCTTGCCGAGCGCGTCCAGACACGTCTCCAGTGAAGGAAAAGCAATTTGGATGCAAAAACATTCAGAGAATATGACATCCGAGGAATCGTTGGTACGCAGATAACTGAGGCTGACGTCACCCAACTAGGCCGGGCCTTCGGCACCTACATGGCGCGGCAGGGAAAGCGACGAGTCACCCTGGGCCGCGACGTTCGTCCCAGTTCAGATCGTTTTCGAGAGGCTTTGCTGGAGGGAATGCTCGACACCGGCCTCCACGTGACTGATTTGGGTGTCTGTCCCAGCCCGGTCTTCTATTTCTCCATCCGTCACCTGGAGGCTGAGGGTGGTATTATTATTACCGCCTCTCACAACCCACCGGAATACAATGGGTTCAAAATCTGCAATGGACCGAATACTATTTTCGGTTCAGAGATTCAAAGGTTACGCCAGATCATGGATGATGGCGACTTTGTTCATGGCCAGGGCAGCCTGGAATCCTACGACATTGTTGCACCGTATCACAAGAATATACTCAACAACATCAAACTTGAGAGGCAGCTTCGCATCGGGGTGGATGCGGCCAATGCTGTAGGAGGCCCGGTGGCCGTGCCCCTGTTCCGCAAACTTGGTTGTGAGGTTCATGATCTCTACTGCGAGCCTGATGGGACCTTCCCCAACCATGAGCCTGACCCTACAGTTTTAGAAAACCTCCAGGACCTCATAGCTCTCGTTAAGCGCGAGAAATTGGACGTGGGAGTTGCCTACGACGGAGATGGTGACCGTATTGGTGTGGTTGACCATAGGGGTCAGGTGGTGTTTGGCGATCGCTTGATGATCATCTTTGCTCGGGAGATTCTTTCCAGGCGCCCGGGTGCCACTTTCATCTCAGAAGTCAAATGTTCAAAGACACTCTATGAAGATATCGAAAAACGTGGCGGCAAGGCGATCATGTGGAAAACCGGTCACTCTCTCATCAAGAAAAAGATGAAAGAGGTTGGCGCAGTTCTGGCAGGAGAAATGAGCGGCCACATGTTCTTCGCCGACCGGTATTTCGGTTTCGACGATGCCATTTATGCCTCCTGCCGCCTTCTAGAAATCCTCTCTCGTTCGGGTAAAACCATTCCCGAGTTACTTGAAGGGATACCGGCAACAGTTGTTACTCCTGAGATTAGGGTAGACTGCCCTGATGAGGTGAAGTTCACCTTGGTTGAAAAAGTAAAGTCCCACTTGAGCAAGAAGTATTCTATCATTGATGTTGACGGGGTCCGAGTTCTCTTTGACCACGGCTGGGGTCTCCTACGCGCCTCTAACACCCAGCCCGCTCTGGTGCTGCGGTTTGAGGCAGAAACCGAGGAACAGCTCGAAGAGTATCGGCAAATAATCGAAAAGTCAGTAGCGCGTCTGCGAGATTAGTGCAGGTAATGGTATCCTGTGGGAGCACCTTTCCCACAGATGTTTTCTTAAACAACGAGAGCCTGTTTGGAGAATCAACAAATGTTAATGTTCCCTGAAACATGTATGAAAGGAGAAGACCATGAAAAGAAAAGCTTCCTATAAACTTCGTGTCACCCGGAGAGAGTGCCTCTATGTCCATGACGAGGCCGACCACTCCCTGATGATTCTTGAATTGGAGGGAGAGCCAATTGAATATGAAGTGGGGGTGGCAGGCGAATTTGTCTCGCGCCGAAGTGTAAATTTCCACGACCGTATAAAAGGCTCGGGGCCTATGCAGGGTTACACCATAACCAATTTTCAGTACGGTTCGGTGTATAGTCGTTTTGAGGGAGAGCGAGACGGAAACACCAGAGTCAGCAATGGTACGTGGAAAACGTATAAAGGAACCGGCAAGCTGGCAGGCATCACGGGTGAGGGGACGTTTAGGGTTACAGCCGGGGAAAGCTCAAACGAGTTCGTCCTCGATATGGAAGGCCAGTACGAACTCTAGTCCAGCCATCAGCTGGCAGCAAGCATAAAATATAGCGAAAGAATCCAGTAGTCAGAATCCAGAAGAAAAAAACAAAATCGAATTTCTCTCACCTACTGGCTACTGGATTCTATGAATGAACCTTGCTTACGCCTTCTCAGAAGAATCGGAGTCGGCATCCTGGCCAAGGATATGAGCCAAGTCCTCTCTCGCCGCTTCGATATACTCTAGATTCCCAGTTATCGCATAGTTGTATGTGGGCTCATACCACTGCAGTTTCGTTCGTTTCTTGAGATAAGGTTTCAAAGCGAGAAATGAGTCAAGGAGTTCTATCCGCAGCTTGTTCTGCATTTCGAAGTCGCCCTGGCCTTGATTGTTAGCATGTTCTGCATATAATCGATCCAGTTCTCTCAGTTTGGCCCTTATTTCCTTATCAGTCATCTTCGTTGCCTTTCTCTCCTATTCCGTTACCGGTCCGGGCTAAAAACATGTGGGACCAAATGGTGTTTCTTTTTGCTTTCTTCCACTTTTCTGGGTTTCTTCCGGTCGGGCTCCTTGGTGTTGTTGAATGGTAACAATATTGTCGTTGATGGCAAGCTCCACCCACTTGTAAGCGCTATTGATCACGGGTTGATTCATGGGAAGCCGCTTACGGGTAAAAAAGAGTACTCTTTCCGTAGACCATCGCTCAGGATAGTATTGGCGCCAGTCAAACTCGAACTTTCCCGAAAAAATGATGGACTGGACGATAAGGTGGCGGGGCGGGGACGGTATGGCGCGCTTTAACCGTTTCTCGATCTCACCCTTAACCCTTTGGCTCATATCTTCAACCACTACCTGGGTGGGGTACTGATCACCCGGCGGCGAATTGCCAAAATTTCTTTTGACCTTGGCAAGACCTTTAAGCACACCGCGGGCATCCCAGAAATCAAGATCTGTGTAGATATGGTACAGTCCCTTGCCCTTGGAGGCCAAGTCATAGATAATACGGGCCATTTTCTTCCTTGTACAAAAACCTGGGATTATTATCTGAACCCAAAAAGGTTGTCTTTATTTAACATCCACCGTCAAAATTCTACTTTATATTGCTTTGTCATGCAACCTAAGCTAATGGGTTGACGGTTTAAATCGCTTTGCTAAACCATCCGACTTACCTGTTCACCGTTTCTCGGGCGGGGATAAACCCCGCCCCTACATCAGATACGTTTTTTGAAAATCGTAGGGGTGGGGTTTACCCCCACCCGCAAAGTCTCCTATTTCTTTTGTGTGCTCTGTGACCTTTGTATTCGATGTTGCACTAGGTCTTGCAGTAATGCAAGATCGACCTGGTCAAAATCTCCCACCACCCTGTCAGCGGCGGCAAGTTCTGGTTCGCTCGCACTCGTGCTGATCGCCAGACAGCACATGCCGGCGGCTTTCGCCGCAGCCACCCCATGGGGGGCATCTTCAATCACGAGGCAACTCTCGTGACTCACCCCCAACTTCCTGGCCGCCGTCAGATAGATATCCGGTGCAGGCTTTCCGCGAGCCACCTGGTCACCACTCAAAATGAGATCGAACAGCCCAGTGATATTGAGCCTACCCAAGGCCAAATCCACAAGCTCCTTCGGTGATGAGGAGGCCAAGCCAGTCTTAATCTCCGCAGCATGCACTGACCTGACCAACTGCAAAGCATGCGGCATCGGTCGAAGGAACTCTCGGAAGAGGCCGGCAATCAGCTGGTTACGCTCTTCAACCACATCGCCTACGCTCTCTTTGAGATCGTAGTGATTTATCAAAAAGCCAACAGCTTCACTGGAGTCTAGTCCCATCATGACAGTTTTCAGTTGTGGCGAGTAGCGAAGATTTCTGCGAGCCAGGAGCTGTTGTTCAGCTTTCGACCACAGCGGTTCACTGTCGATAATCACCCCGTCCATGTCGAATAAGACAGCCTCAAGTTTACTATTCTCTGCCATCTTTTTTCTTACCACTTACTAGATACTATGCACTATAGAAGCACTGCGGAGGCATGGCTTCCAGTTAGTTGGAGGATGGAGGAGCGCTCAGGCCAGCGATGCTGACCTTCGCTTGAGGTTGGAGGCAAAGACAACCCCGAGCAGATTCTTTCTTTTTTCTGCCTCAAACCTCTAACCTCTAACCTCCAACGCCAAAACCTTGTGCCTTGCGCCCTGTACCTTGTGCCTTTTACTAAATAAAAAGGGCGCTCTGTTCGAAAACGTCCGAGAGCGCCCGCTTCGGTTAGAATGTCATTACTATCTATTCAGCATTTTCATTGTCTTCCTTTTGACTCTCCTCTTCGTCTTCCTTGCCCTTGCCAAACTCTTTTTCCATTTCGGCCATCTCTCTGAGTTTGTCGTCCACCTTGTGATAAAGAGTGCCCTCCGGGTAGGTGCCGTCTTCCTGAAGCTCGCCGGCTTCCATCCCGGTCAGAATTTCAATACCCTCTTCAACAGTGGTGACCGGGTAGATATGGAACTTACCTTTCTCCGCTGCCTCCACCACATCACGTCGAAGCATCAAATTATTCACATTTTTCTCCGGGATCATTACTCCTTGTTTCCCAGTGAGCCCCTTATGCTTACAGATATCGAAAAATCCCTCGATTTTGCGGGTCGCCCCACCAATGGGCTGGATTTCTCCCTTCTGGCTCACTGAGCCGGTAACAGCAATGCCCTGGTAGATTGGCACTCCGGAGATAGCAGAGAGCAGCACGTAGAGTTCGGTGCTGGAGGCACTGTCTCCATCAATCATACCATAGCTCTGTTCGAAACAGAGACTGGCAGACAGGCTCAAAGGCTTATTGTGAGCAAACTTCTCCTTGATGTAAGCGTGAAGGATCATAACACCCTTTGTGTGTATGTTCCCGCTTAGTTTCGCCTCTCTGTCAATGTCTACCACCCCACCTTTACCCATGGAGACCGTGGCAGTGATGCGACTTGGTTTACCAAATTCGTGATCCCCCGTCATCAGAATGGAGAGGCCATTGACCTGGCCCACTTTATGGCCGTCGGTTTCAATCCAAAAAATATCTTTTTTGACCAGTTCCTGAACCTTTTCTTCATAGAGACTGGCTCGAAACCTCTTCTTATCTATTGCCCTTTGCACATGCTCGCTCTTGATGTGTTTAGCTTTATCCACACCAGCGTAATAATCAGCCTCTTTGAGCAGATCGCTGATATCGGCGAGTTTCAGGGTAAGCTTCTCCCGATCACCGGTGACCTCCATGCTATACTCGAGAACCCGAGCGACGCCATCATTAGTCACATGACGTAGTCCTCGATCAGCACAGAACTTGGACATCACGCAGGCACCCTGTTTGAGATTGTCCTCAGTGTTATCTACCTCGGTGTCCAGGTGAGCCTTGACTTTGAACAGCTTGGGGAAACGATCGTCGTAAATGTAGAGCAACTGATAGAGATAGGGATCACCGGTGAGAACCAGTTTAACGTTGAGGGGTATAGGCGTTGGTTTCAGGGTGCGGGTGCTGAACATGCCATAGAGTTCGCCGAGATCTTCTATCTTGATCTCTTGATCTTTAATGGCCCGCTTCAGGGCCTCCCATGATATCCAGTATTTCAAAAGATCCAGGGCCTTCAACACCAGGTAACCCCCATTGGCCTTATGCAGGGCTCCAGGCTTGATCATGGTGAAATCGGTAAAGAGGGCGCCAAAATAGGCCTGACGCTCAATGCTGCCAAATAGATTAGGATAACTGGGATTTGATTCGATGATAACTGGTGCCCCTTCAGTCTCCGAATGATCTATGAGTACATTGATGTCGTATTTACGAAACATCACTTCCTTTGGCGGCATAGGCATAGGAGCAGCCTGCTGTTGGGGCTCGGGCTTGGTTTTGAAGTCATCGATGTTGTCCAGTATGTCTTCTTGTACTTCTTTGAAATACTCCAGTGCTTCTTCCTCATCCTTGTATTGCTCTTCCAGAGTTTCCATAAGGTGGCCGACCACGTACATGGCTATTTCGGCATCCAGCTTACTGTGCTTCTCCCGGAAAGCTACTTCAGCCTTGCGGATTTCCTTGATGGCATCATTCATCTCTTTCTGCAACTGGTCGCTTTTCTCCCTGAGGGCCTTCTTTTTGTCTTCAGGAAGCTGACTGAGCTCCTCCTGTGACATGGGCTGGCCCTCTTCGGTGCCGGGAACAATCACCATTCCTACTTGGGAGAATTGGAGAATGAACCCCTCCTCTTTCGCTCTTTGGGAGAGCGCGTCGATGATATCACGCCTCTTGCTTTCAAATGCTTGATGGACTTCGGCCTCTTTGGCACTGTAGTCCTCGCTGTCAAAAACCTCGGGTATTTTTTCCTGGAGCGTTTGCACGAACTGCTCCATGCTTTTTTTCAAATCTTTCCCGCGCCCGGCCGACAGACTGATACATTTTGGGCTATCAGGCTCTTTGAAATTGTAGACATAACACGAATCAGGAGGGGTCGGTTCCTCTTTGGCTGTCTTTTCAAGAAAGGTCCTGGCAATATACGTCAGTCCCGTCTTGGGCTGTCCCGCCACGAAAATATTGTAATCGATATCTTGCATGCCCATGCCGAATTTGAGCGCTTCAATGGCCCGCTCCTGAGCCACCACTCCTTCCTCGGGGGCACAGAGTTTTTCGGTGGTATCAAAACCGAGAGACTCAGGATCAATGCGAGTGTAGAGCTGATCAACCGGCACTTCTTTGAACTTCTTGGCCATTACTTCCCTCCTTGAGGTATCAGTAAGTGCGAACGCGATCTAACTATCATAGCGAAGTCAGTATACATTGTATTCCTACTCAGAAAAATACCACAGTTCCGCTATCCATTATGTCCAGTCCTAATTTTAATAATGAAGATAGGGAAGAGGAACCCCAAACCCCGATGGCCGTCGATCAGGAGCCAATTAGATTTAACCCATAACCTCAAGTACCACCCTCTTCTTTTGACTGGCACCGGCAGCATTGACTATGGTACGGATGGCGTTAATGGTGCGTCCCTCTTTGCCGATAACTTTGCCAATGTCTTCCTTGGCAACCGACAGCTCAATAATGGTGGTGTTGCGGCCAGTTCTCTCGGCTATCACAATTTGATCAGTATCGTCAACCAGGGCTTTGACAATGTATTCCACCAGCGTCTTCATCGACCTTTCCTCTAGTGCTTCCACGGCTCGCCCTTTCAGATTCTCACCGGTTTGTTACCTCATTCAAGCACGAATATACGGTGGATCGTGAACAACTTTGTCCGTCAGCCAATTCTTATAAGCACGTCCCTCCTAACATTTCGGATTGGGGATCTCGGATTTCGGATTGAAATTAATAAAGCTTAAATAAAGGACTTATTTCGAATTCCGCAATCCGCATTCCTAAGTCTAAAATCGCCGGGGGCCCTCCTCCTGCCAAGGCCAGAGCTTCTCCAGGTTTTCCAGGCTCACCCAGAGCGTCGCCTCTTCATGCGGCTCGAGAGTAACCACGGGTCTCTTTTCTTGATCGTGCAAGTACTGAAATAGCTCCTTAAATGGTGCTGTGCCGCTGCCGATGGGACCGTGGCTGTCGCTATGGCCGTTGTTGTCATGAAGGTGAACCTCTTTGAGATGGGGACCCAAAGCGTCAAGCCATTCCGCTAAGGCAACTTCCCCGAAAACGTTCATATGACCCATATCCAGGCAGAAACCGAGATTTTCTGAGTCCATCTTTTCTATGAGTGTAAGGATCATCTCCGGCGTTTGCTCATAAACGTTTTCAAGGTGGATCACCACCCCCATCTCTTCGGCCTGCCGAATGAGAGGTTCCCAGGTGGCCAAGCTTCCGGACAACCACTCTGCACGGTGTGCGTGATAACGACGTTCATCATAACCCGCATGAAACACTACGCTAAGCGGGCGGAAAAGGGGAACCAGTTCCATGGTCCGTTGCAGCCGCCGGGCGGTAACTGCCCGAATTTGTTCATCGATACCCCCGGGAGCAAGGTCCATAAATGGTCCGTGGAAAGTAGTGGTTCTACCGCAATCTGCAATGAGGCGGGCCACTTTTGCCATGCCCTCCTCGCTGAATGTTTCCAGGGCATGAGCATCAAAGCCTATCTCCGGGTTTATGCCATAGTTAAGAAATGACTCTAGGTATCGGTCTACCAGTTGCCGGTAAGGTGCGTTCACCTGCACTTGATCCAACAATCTGCCATAACGCCTCTTTGGGGCAAGGATTTGATCTCCCACTGTCTTTTAGCCCGCATTATTCACGAATTCTGTAGCTTCGTAAATAAGCGCCTGCAATAAAGCATCTCTGCTTTCTTGCAGGCTTCGACGCGGTGTTTCGCACCTTGCTCAGGGCTAACCCTGAGCGGAGGCCTGTAGGGCCGGAGTCGAAGCCCGAAGGGCGGATAATTCATGAGGCCGCAAACGCCTCATGAATTATCAGGGTAAGCTTCCTACACTCATGGCGTCAGGCACACTTTCACTGCCGGCATTCCATCAATCCACCGCTGGTCTTCTTTGGATTATGCTATGACTATTAAAACAGAGCTGCCACGCAAAACTCGGCGACTCAATCGTCCCTGAAGCAGAACTTTTGATAGTGTATGAAGACAAGTTCCTGTATAGTGCGTCCTTCCAAGCATTCTAGCGAAAGGTTTCCCGGAAATCCAGCAAAAACAATTTTACCTTTCACCCCCGCAGGGCTAAGGTTGCAAGGTGTCCAAGCAATGGAGTAATACCTATTGCAGATTGTAGATTTAAGAAGGTGCGTAGACACTATGAAACAATACGTGATCGACCAATTGCGAGAAGGGGATTTTCTAAAGCTGGAAGATTATTTCAACGGCAATTCAGAGGCTGGCGATCTACCAGGGATTTACTGGGTCCTCGTGCCTGAATCGCTTTATGGAGAGCTGCAGTTAGAACACATAGACTGTCAGCCTTACTATTTCGCCGTCAATCTGAACCACCAGTCCGTGAGCTTCGAACTGTTAATTCGCACCCGAGCTCGTCTCCGCTGTGGGTGCATTCAGTATGCTAACAAAAACCAGCGCGACTATATTCTGGAGTACGCAGACGGGCTTTTTGAGAAGCTCGAACTCAAGACTTAGTAAGCAGAAAGAACTGATACGCCGGAGTCACGAGCCGAAAACCATGTGGCGCAAGGTACACCAAGTCATTAGGCCACTGAACGTGGCCGTCATTACGCTACGCTGTCAATATGCCTGCGGCGTCATTTATGGTCATTAGGTCAATTATTCGCGCTCGCTGCGCTCCGCTCAGCCCCGCACCGCAAGCGGCATCTACGACAAGCGGGTTCCCAGTTTCGCTACGCTGTCCATTCATAGTTAACTGTCATTGTAGCGTTGAGACAACTTAATGACGGCCGTAAGGCCTAGTGACGGGCGCAGCCCTAATGACAGCGAAGCGCACTGGCGCAGAGCGAAATGACATGCTTTGCGCCTTCGGTTTCTGATCTCCGATTTCGGACTGCGTAGTGCCTATTGTCTTATCGCTTTCTGTTGTAACAACATATCCGCCAGAACCAACCGCACCATGGCGGTGCAAACGGGCACGATACGGGGGATGGCCGAGACGTCGTGTCTTCCCTTGACCGAGAGGGTTATGGACTCACCGTCCTCAGTGATGGTCTCCTGCTCCTTCTCAATGGAGGGAATGGGTTTCACTGCCACGCGAGCCACAATCTCGTCTCCGTTGGAAATTCCTCCCAGAATGCCGCCGGAGTTATTGGAAAGAAACCCTCCTGGACTCAAGGGATCGTTGTTCTCTGAGCCGAGCATTCCTGCTGCTGCAAAGCCGCTGCCGATCTCTACACCTTTCACCGCGCCAATCCCCATCAGAGCCCCAGCAAGGGCTGCATCCAGTTTGGCAAACACCGGTTCGCCGAGGCCGGCCGGACATCCTTGAGCCCGGACCTCTACTACCCCGCCAGCCGAATCTCCGGCCTCTTTGATCTCTTGCAGACGTTGAATCATTCGTGGGACTGCTTCGGGATCTGGACAGAAAAGAGGGTTTTTAAAAATCTCACCAAAATGCAAGTTTTGAGCACGAATGCCACCCAAGGCCACAGTGTAACCCAACACGGTAATCCCATGCTGATCCAGGACCTTTTTCGCCACAGCGCCGGCAGCTACTCGAGCCACCGTCTCCCGTCCCGAGGCCCGGCCACCTCCACGCCGCTCTCGAATTCCATATTTGTGCCAGTATGTGTAGTCAGCGTGGCCCGGTCGAAAGACATTCATGAGATCATCGTAGGAGCTGCTGTCCACATCTCGGTTGTAGATCACGAGGCTTATGGGAGTGCCGGTGGTGCGACCCTCAAGAACACCTGACATGACTTCTACTTGATCCGGTTCCCTGCGAGAAGTAGAAACACGACTATCGCGAGCTCGTCGCCAGGCCAATTCTTGGTTTATGTCCTCTGCGGTGAGAGTCAAGCCTGGCGGGCAGCCGTCAACCACAGCACCCAGGGCAGGTCCATGGGATTCACCCCAGGTGGTGACGCGAAACATGGTACCGAAGGTATTTCCTGGCATAGTTTAGCTCCTTCAATTTATATTGAGCATACCTTAACTGGTCACTAAGTCATTACGCTTCGCTGTCATTATGCCTTCGGCGTCATTTGTTGTCATTCGTAGGTATCTAATAATATGGCGTCTTAGCGACTCAATGACGGGCGCAAGCCCAAATGACCCAATGACGGCGCAGCCGAATGACCCCCAAGGCTATTCACTACTTGAAGCTTTCAGCCACCTAACGATAGACTCGGTCACTTCCTCCGGAGACAGGTCATCTGTTTCCACTTGCAGATGCATGGCCTCATCATAGAGGGGCAGTCTTTCTGCCAGAACCTCCTCGATCTCAACCACAGAGTCGTTACCATGGAGAGGGGGCCGTTGGCCGGCGGTGTCTCTGTCCGCCTCCATCCGTCCAGCAATGGTAGCCGGGCTGGCATGAAGCCAAACTACCTTCCCGCTGCCACGCATTGTGGCTATATTCTCGGGCACTGTTACCACGCCCCCGCCTGTAGAGAGCACCTGTTTTGTAGCTTGACTGAGCCGCTGGAGCAGCTTGCCTTCGCGCTCCCTGAAATATTTCCAGCCCTGGCTGTCGACAATCTCGTCAATTGAAATCCCGGCCTCTGTAACCAACTCATGGTCCATATCAACGAAGGTCCAGGCCAGAGCCTCAGCGAGCAGTCGGCCCACACTGGTCTTGCCCGTACAGCGATAACCTATAAGGTAGAGGTTCACTGGCAGCCACCTGACCAAATTACAACAGACAATTTTAGAGCCTGTCCGATAACGCCATAAACCCCTCCCCCTTGACGGGGGAGGGCTAGGGTGGGGGTGAATATCCGCATGGCGCATAGCGAAAAAGAATTCCTTTCGACGCTCTGCGCTCTGCTATTTGCGCCATGCGATTGGGTCCCCCTCCCCCCGCCCGCCTCGCCTGAGCAAGCAGGCTTGCGATGGCGGGCAGGCTTTATCCCCTCCCGCCAGGGGAGGGGAAAGTGTTTGTAAGACAGACACTTATGAGATTCTTTATTGGACAATATTTGAAAGAATTCTATGGTAGCAGGGAGATGGGATATTTGCAAACTAGTGGTAGGACAAAAAAATCTCCCGGCGGTTTATAACGCCGGGAGATTTATGTTTGTTTCTTAAGCTGCAATCTTAAGCTGCCAGTTGAACAGCGCTTTCCGTTACCTCACGAATTTCATCTGGAGTAAAGGGCTTGGGCAGGTAGGCGACAGCTCCCAATCGAGCCGTTTCTTTTGCGGTCTCTATACTGGCGTATCCGGTAATGATAATCACCATGCTTTCCGGTCTCTTTTCACGAATTGCCCGCAAAAGCTCCAACCCTTTGACCCCAGGAATTTTCAAGTCTAATAAAACCAGCCTGTAACCTCTCTGCTCGATCTTTTGCAGGGCCTCCTCTTTGGTGACCGCCTGATCCACCTGGTAACCCTTCTTGGCAAGTATCTTTCTGATATTGTTGTTGACAGCTACCTCGTCTTCTATGACCAGTATGTCGTGCTGAACAGCGTCTTCAACAACTTCAAGGGAAACTGGTGCGGGTTCAGGCTCTGTGGCCAGAAATCGGGCAGCGTTTTTCTTGAGTTGCTCATAGGGCAGAAAGGCATAACCGTCACGTTCCAGGTACTGAACATATTCTGGACCGGTTATCGCTGCCACTTCTTCATAATCAAAGGGCATATCAATGCCGATGAGCTTGTTCGGATCGAATCCCTGTTTTTGCCTCGCTGCCTTTTTCTTCCTTGCCTCTATCTGGGGACACTTCCCAGTCTTCATCCCCCCTTTGCACGTTCCTCCTACCTTCGCGAAGATCTCGCAGACCATTGCTCCTAATTCGCAGTAGTTTTCCAAGAGTTCAGGGCTGGGACCTCCAGCAATCGGTATATCCGAACGGCTGACACTTTTCGCATAGTCTTCATCCGTATACTTCGCCACCTCATCTGTGTCAAAAGGGCTGTCAATGTCGATGACATTGATAGCCTCTATTTCTTGTTCTGTCGGAGAAGCTTCAATCAATTCCCCGGTCAAAGCAAGTTCCACCGGCAGTCTCAACTCATCCGGGGTGAACGGCTTGGGGATGTAGTCCACAGCTCCCAGCCGCATTGCCTTCACGGCTGTATCGGTGGACGCATAGGCTGTGAACATTATAACTTTGGTCAGTGGCCATTGGTTCTTAACGAGTTTCAGAAATTCAAGCCCATTCATTCCAGGCATGATTATGTCTGAAATCAAGAGCGAATATGATTCCTTTGCCATTTTTTCCAGGGCTTCGTCAGCACTCGAGGCCCAACTAACATCATAATCGTCTTTGGCTAGGATCTTTTCCACATTTCGACAGATTTTCACTTCATCGTCGACTACGAGAATTTTGGCTTTTGTCTCCATGGTCTCCCCCGTGATGATGTTTACTATTCCCTTTGGTTACTGAAAACCTCATTGAACGCTATAACAGTCAAGCAAAGCTGCTTTATGCTTTAGCAGGGTACGTGCCAATATCGCTTAACCTTTGTAAGTATAAGACATGATTAACTAAAATTTCATAGACATGTACTCTGTCACCGAATACATGTATAAATAAAATATACACTTATTCTTGTGAAGCATAACCCTAAGCTGGGTTAACCTCCAAGAGATCAAATACCTGCTAACATTCTGTAATACTAATGAAACACAACCTTCTTTAGCCAAAATCTCACCCTGCACCATGGTGAACCCATGAGGGATCTTCTGATGTATATAAAAAAAATACAGGGTATATACTTTTTTCGAATGTGCGGGGGAAAGCAGGCTATTGTGTTAGAGGCGGGCTCAAGATTCAATCAAGCAATAATTAGTGGGCACCCGGAGATGACCAAATGTCATTCTGAGCGAAGCGAAGAATCTCAGCCGAACTGGAAATTACGGGATTCTTCGTCGTCCCCGCCATTGCGGGATTCCTCAGAATGACAACTCAAAGCAGTGTTGTTGGATGGACGGTACTAGTTCATGGAATAATCAATGGGTGGAAGAAGGAAAGATGGAAATCAGTCCACTTCCGAGTCTTTCTTTCTTCTCGACTTCACACTTTGCTGAAGTCTAATACCGTGCTTTTTCATGAGATTCTGGAAATTCGTTCGCTGGAGACCGACTTTCTTGGCGGCCTGTGTCACGTTCCAATTATTCAGAGCCAGGGCATTAATAACGAAATTCTTTTCAACCTCACCAACCGCCCTCTGTCTGATCTCCTTCTTAATGCTCTTGAGTTCTTCATTGGTCGATGGAACGCGCTCAATCAGTTTCTCGACCTCATCTGTGAATGGAAGCTCCTTCAAGCTTATTAGCTCCTTGTCACAAAGAATGACGGCTCTCTCAATGGCATTTCTCAACTGCCTCACATTTCCAGGCCAGTCATATTGGGTCAACTTATTCACGGCATTGCTGTCAAAGCCTTTGATATTCTTTCCTAAACTGCGGTTAAACTGCTCCAGGAAATGATATGCGATGGGCAAAATATCCTCTTTTCTTTCTCTTAATGGCGGCATGGCAATGGGGTACACAAAAATCCTGTAATAGAAGTCTTCTCTGAAAGAGCCCTCGGAAACCATTTCCTTGAGATCCTGATTGGTGGCCAGGATAAGCCGAACGTCAACTGCTTGCGTGGTTGTGCTGCCGAGAGGCAAGAATTCGCGGCCTTCCAAGAAACGAAGAAGTTTGGCCTGTACTTCCACAGTGATATTGCCTATCTCATCTAAAAAAACGGTCCCCCCGTTCGCCACTTCGAAAATGCCGGGTTTGTCTCGATGCGCCCCAGTAAAAGCTCCTTTGGTGTGTCCAAATAGTTCACTCTCTAGCAAGGCAGCTGAAATGGTCCCACAGTCCACAGCAAAAAAAGACTTGTCTCTCCTTTTGCTGTTGGCATGTATTGCCCTGGCAATCAACTCCTTTCCTGTGCCACTTTCGCCCGAGATAAGAACCGTTGAATCTGTAGGTGCAACTTTCCTCACCATCTCGATCACTTTTTCTATCTTTGGACTGTCACCAATGAGTTGGTGAGAAACTGCCCGCAAATCTCCCTGTTGTTGCTTAAATCTTCGGTTTTGAAGTTGGATGGCTCTTTCAGCCACGGCTTGGCGGACAACGCCGCGGAGTTCCTCTGGCGTGAACGGTTTCGGCAAGTAGTCAAACGCCCCCATTTTCATCACCTCTACCGCGGAAGAGACGCTTGCGTAACCGGTGATCACGATAACCATGGTGTCGGGGTACGCCGCTTTCACCCTGCTGAGAACTTCCATGCCTCCCAAAATACTCATTTTCAAGTCAGTTATGATCACCTCAAACGGTTCAGCCTCCATCATCCCTAAGGCATCGTAGCCGTTTAAGGCATATGCAACTTCACATTCAATTTTAGACAATATCTTTATGCAATTCTGACAGATGGACAGTTCATCATCTATGACCAAGATTCGAGGGCTACGATCAATGGTCATCGTTGCCTCCCTGCTTGGTGAGCGGCAGTCTGATGGTAAAACGCGTCCCTTGCTCAAGTTTACTATCCACCTCTATTGTCCCACCATGCTGTTCAATGATGCCATGGGTTATGGCAAGTCCGAGACCGGTACCACTTTCCCTGGTGGTAAAAAAGGGATCAAAAATCTTACCCATATCTTTCTCTGAAATACCTTTGCCTGAGTCGCTGACCGTAAGTTCCACCCCGTCAGCGTCCGGAAAATAGCTGGTACCAACAGTGACTTTTCCTCCAGGGTCAGTCGCTTCAATTGCATTCAGTATCAAATTTATAAGAGCTTGCTCAATCTGGTCTTTATCCATGTTAATCGGTGGTAGATCCTCCGAGAGACTCTCCTCCACTGCCACGTCATTGAACGCCGCCTGTTTTCTGGTTAGGACCACGGATTCCGTGACAACTTTATTGAGATTATTCTTGGCCTTGACCGGCTCTGACTGCCGGGCAAAATCCAGCAGACTACTGACAATCTTGCGACAGCGCAGAGCTTCGTCCGCTATGATCTGCAATTCCTCGTAATTTGAATCCTCAGGGTCGGTCTCCTCTTGGATCAACATGGCGCTGGTTAGGATTGTTGTCAGTGGATTATTGATTTCATGGGCCACACCCGCTGCCAAGCGACCAATGGATGCCATCTTGTCGTATTGCATCATGCCCTTCTGAATACTGATATCCTTGGTGATGTCCCTGGCTATTTCAATCGCCCCAACTACCTCTCCATTGTCAATGATAGGGTAGCAGGAAATTGAATAGTAGAGTTCCTTATTGTTCTTATCCAGGTGGATATGCGTTACTCGAAAGGGTTCGCCGGTTGCGACGGTTTGCACAAGTGGACAGGGGTGTTCCTCTCCGGAACATGGAGCACTTTCATGGTGCAAGATTTCATAGCAGTATCGGCCGATGGCATCCTTTCGTTCAATACCTAGTTTGTTTGCCAGAGTTTGATTGATGTCTAGAATTCGGTAATTAGTCGCCATAACTATAACGTCTTCCTGGATGAGTTCATTGATGAGGACATTATAAATCGCCCTTGTTTCCTGAAGTTTCCTTGTTGCTTTTTGCTCAATCCTGGAAGCGAGAGTAAATTCCCAAAAAAGCGTCGCAGTTTTGTGGTTGACGGCCCGAACCGTTTCTTTCTTCTTCAACAAGATGTCTTCGTACACATCTTGCTTGCCCGTTAGTTCTATTATTAGATCGACATCGTCTCTATCAAAAAAATCGTTATAGTCGTTGGTAACGAATAGACCTTTTTCTCTGGCCTTGACCAGGCCGGGAGCATCGTCTTTGGGGTCTGCCACTGCCACTACTTTGGGAGATATCTCTCGAAAAGTATGTTTTTCGATTGAATCCATCAAGACACGGCAGCGAGTACCTCCACCCACAACAGCAATGTTCATGTTGAATCTCCAAATTGAAAAGGTTAAATCCTGCGGGCTCGCTTAGCCTGGATGTTTCATGAATTGCTGTCGCGAGACCACGAAGATGGGCGTGCCACCGGGCAACCGCAGGGTGTTGGTTCCGAGGCGTACCTGAACGGTACGTTGCAGGGGCCGACACCCGAGGACGCCAGGAAGGACGTCCATATCCGTGGTCGCAGCAAGTGATTCATGAAATATCCAGGCTCGCCCGGATCTAATATACTACCTTAATTGAGCGATAACGCTCAATTGAAAGTTATTTATTATTCTTTACTGGAAAGAAAATTAGGCTACGCACAAAAAAAGACCTACCTGTATGAGGTAGGTCCTTCGTTAACTTCTTGGCACCGCGAGACCTAATTACCGAAAACCTCTACAGCGGTGGTTCCCAGTTCTCCCAGATTCTTCACCACCGTGATCCCGGCCTTTTCCATGGCTTCAATTTTTGCCTGGGCCGTGCCGCTGGATCCACTGATGATTGCACCGGCGTGTCCCATTCGCCGACCAGGAGGCGCGGTGAGTCCGGCTACAAAACCAATGACCGGCTTGCTCACTGAATCTACGATGAATTCAGCCGCATCCTCCTCTGCCGACCCGCCAATCTCTCCAACCATCACTATCCCACTGGTGCCGGGATCTGCCTGGAACAGTTGCAAAGCATCAATGAAGTTCGTGCCAATGATAGGATCACCACCGATGCCTATACAGGTGCTCTGACCCACGCCATTCTTGGTCAACTGATCCACCACCTCGTAGGTCAGAGTACCGCTGCGCGAGACAACCCCCACCGAACCCTCCCGGTGGATAGGTCCCGGCATTATCCCCACCTTACATTTGCCGGGTGAGATTATCCCGGGACAGTTGGGGCCAATGAGGCGCGAACCACTACTCTTGACCGCATGGTAACACTTCATCATATCCAGCACTGGTATGCCCTCGGTAATGGCCACAATCACTTCAATGGATGCAGCTGCCGCTTCCATAATGGCATCGGCTGCAAAACCTGGCGGTACAAAAATCATGGCGGCGTTGGCACCGGTCTCCTGCCTCGCCTGCTCTACTGTGTTGAATACTGGAATGCCATCCATTTCCTGTCCACCCTTGCCAGGGGTTACCCCAGCAACCACATTGGTTCCGTATTCAACACACTGACGGGTGTGGAACTGCCCCTCCTTGCCAGTGATCCCTTGAACCAGTAAACGCGTGTTCTCATCAACCAGTATGCTCATCTTATACCTCTCAGTTTCAAAGCTATCAGCTCGGGCGGGGATAAACCCCGCCCCTACTGCTTACTTCTTATGTTTACTGTTTTTTGCCCGCTGCCTGCTTGTCCCGAGCTTGTCGCGGGGCTGCTTCCTGCCAGCTGCCAGCTGCGCGTAGCGCACTGCGCTAAGCGCTTTTCGCGATCTCCGCCACCTTGGAGGCAGCGTCCCAAACGTCAGTTGCCACCTTGAGATCCAGGCCGGACTCATCCAGAATCCTGCGGCCTTCTTCCACGTTGGTACCTTCCATCCGGATCACAACTGGAACACCAATTCCCACCTTGTTGGCAGCTTCCACCACTCCCTGAGCCAGTATGTCACAGCGCAATATGCCACCAAAGATGTTGATCAAAACTCCCTTGACGTTTTTGTCGCTCAGGATAATGCGAAAGCCGTTTTCTACCATCTCGGCGCTGGCCCCGCCGCCCACATCGAGGAAATTGGCCGGCTCAGCTCCGGCCAGTTTGATGATGTCCATGGTGGCCATGGCCAAACCAGCGCCGTTGACCATGTTGCCGATGTTGCCATCAAGCTTGATGTAGTTCAGATTATACTTGGAAGCCTCTACCTCCATAGGATCCTCCTCGTCCAGATCACGAAAGTCCTGAATCTCTTTATGTCGGTAGAGTGCATTGTCGTCCACATTGATCTTGGCATCCAGGGCAATGAGTCGCTTGTCTTTGGTTATTATCAAAGGATTGATCTCCACCAGGGAGCAATCGTACTGCAGAAAAAGATTATAGAGCTTCGCCACCAGAGGGATGAACTGCTTTATCAGTTCTGGCTCCAGATTGAGTCCATAGGCCAGGGAGCGAGCCTGGAAACCTTGTAAACCATCTCCCGGCTTTACCTGTTGCCTGATAATTTTTTCAGGGGTGCTGGCGGCTACTTCTTCGATGTCCATACCCCCCGCCTCGCTCGCCATAAAGATCAGCCTGGCTGTAGCCCTGTCAGGTACCACTCCTAGGTAAAGCTCTTTGTCGATCTCAAGCCCTTCTTCCACCAGAACTTTGCGCACCAGCTTTCCCTCAGGACCGGTCTGGTGGGTGACAAGAGTCATACCCAGAATCTCGCCAGCAACGCTCTCCACCTCTGCTATTGACTGGGCTAGTTTGACACCACCGCCCTTGCCACGACCTCCGGCATGAATCTGCGCCTTGACCACCACCGGCATGCTGGCCAATTCCTCGGCAATTTCCTTGGCCTCACGAACGCTGAAGGCCACTCTGCCCTGAGGTATTGGGATGTCAAACTTCTTAAATAATTCCTTTGCCTGATACTCGTGAATATTCATGGTTGCATTCTCCAATTCATCGGGTTAATGCTTCGTGCAGTCTATCTTTATCTATTGGCACTTTCCATTTTTTCGGTGGCCAACCATGAGCGAGACGGGCGAGACGGGATGCCGGGCAAGAGGGGATTCATTGGATTAATACAGATGAGTTCTCGCCTCGCTCGACCTCTCGTCTCGCTCGTCTCGCCCGCTTCATCTTTATGACAAAAAGAGAAGAGATTATCAAGGATATAGGTGAGAAAAGTTGGACTGTAAACGAAACAGTCAGTTGACCTGGACAGATCCATTTCCAATTGATTTTTACATGATTATTGGTTAGAATGGGACTCCGTGACGAAATGCACAAATGGAATAAAGAGATCGAGACAAATTTCACATTTTGCTTGACAACCAACACCCTCCATACTAGAAAAAGTAGTCTTAGGGTGCAATGGATGGGCCTTGGCCATTTCTCATGGTCATTTGTGCAAGCACCAAATAGGACCCTCTTTTCTTGCCAAAGACCTGCCCTTAAGTCTCAATCTAGCTCATTGCAGGAGAAGCTATGAGTGCCAAAAAGAAGAAAAACGGAACCATTGGCTCAGTCTTGGTCGTGGGCGGTGGTATCGCCGGAATGCAATCCGCCTTGGATCTGGCAAACTCCGGCTTCTACGTTTACCTCTTAGAACAATCCCCTGCCATCGGCGGCGTAATGGCGCAGCTTGACAAGACCTTCCCCACCAACGAATGCGCCATGTGAATCATCTCGCCCAAACTGGTCGAGGTCGGCCGGCATCTGAACATCGAGGTGATCACCTACGCAGACGTGGTCAGCGTCAAAGGAAAAAGCGGCAATTTCAAAGTCAAAGTCAACAAGAGAGCCCGATACGTTGACCCGGAACTCTGTACCGCCTGCGGCATTTGTTACGTCAACTGTCCGGTGACCAATGAGCCATATCCTAAAGAAGTCCATGGAGAAGAATAGTTCCACCAAAGCGAATCGGGAGGTAGATTAGATGGCTGTTACCCAAAAAGCACTCCCTCTAACCGAGGAGCCTTTAGACTCAGAATTTCTCGACGGCGTGCTCCAGAAAAATGAATATGATACCGAAAACGTTATCATGATCTTGCAGGACATTACCGCAAGATACAACTACTTGCCCGAAGTGACCTTAACCTATGTAGCAAGAAAATTAAACATCCCCATATCCCACATTTTTAGCGTTGCCACCTTCTACAAGGCCTTCAGCTTGACCCCAAGGGGTAAATATATCATCAACGTCTGTACCGGTACGGCGTGTCATGTGCGGGGGGCAGAGAAGATCAAGGAAACCATTGAGGGAAGGCTTCATATACACGAGGGCGAAACCACCGAGGACCTCATGTTTACCTTGGATACCGTCAGGTGTCTTGGCTGCTGTGCCCTAGGCCCTGTGATTACGGTGAATGAGAAGTCCCACGGGGGATTGGACAGAAAGAAGACCGCCAGTCTCATAGAGCAGTACGAAAAAGATAGCTAACGAACCGAGGCTCTGAGGAAAATATTCCTCTCCAGGTTGAGGGTGTAATGAGTAGATTAGAGAACCAGAAAGCGCTGGAAGGCTGTAGAAAGAAGCTCCAGAAGCAACGCGATCCCAAGCGGCCTGTTATCTCCCTTTGCGCCGGTTCAGGCTGCGGCGCCTATGGAACAGACGAGGTCAAAGATGCTCTGGAGAAAGAGATTTCTCAAAACGGCCTCAAGGGGAAGGTGGAAGTAAAGGTTACAGGATGCCACGGGTTTTGCGAAAAAGGCCCGATCATGGTCATTCATCCCGAGGGAACCTTTTATTCCCAAGTCAAGGCAGAGGACGTCCCTGAGATAGTGGATGAGACCTTCGTTAAAAAAGAACTTGTTGAACGTCTCCTTTACAAAGATCCGGTATCGAAACAGAGGGTCGCCAAAGAGGCCGATGTCCCCTTCTACAGCCACCAGTACCGTCTCATATTTGGAAACAACGGCTTAATCGATCCCACCAACATTGATGACTACATTGCCATGGACGGCTATTCCGCCCTGGCGGCGGCCCTCTTCAACATGTCACCCGAAGAGATTATTGACACCATTAAAAAGTCCGGGCTTAGGGGACGTGGAGGAGGTGGATTCCCCACAGGGGTAAAATGGGACTCATGTCGCAAGGCCCACGAAGAGCCGAAATACGTCATGTGCAATGCCGATGAAGGCGATCCCGGGGCTTACATGGATCGAAGTCTCCTCGAGGGGAACCCCCACAGTGTCCTCGAGGGAATGATTATCGGGGCCTATGCCATAGGCTCTAATGAAGGTTTTATTTACGTCAGAAACGAATATCCCCTTGCTGTCAAAAACATAGATATCGCCATTAAACAGGCTGAGGATTATGGCCTTTTGGGTAAGAACATTCTTGGTTCCGGCTTTGACTTTAAAATCAAAATTAGCCGGGGCGGAGGGGCTTTTGTCTGTGGAGAGTCATCAGCCCTTATGCGTTCGTTGGCTGGTAAAGTAGGTAGGCCAAGAGCTAAGTATATCCATACTGTGGAAAAGGGCTATCGGGATCTGCCTTCCACCTTAAACAATGTTGAGACCTGGGCCAACGTTCCTTTGATTATCAACAAAGGTGCTGACTTCTATTCTTCAATAGGCACGGAAAAAAGCAAAGGAACCAAGATATTTTCCCTGGTGGGCAAGGTAAAAAACACCGGCCTGGTCGAAGTGCCCATGGGCACCTCTCTCCGGACAATCATATACGACATCGGCGGAGGCATACTCAAAAACAAGAAGTTCAAGGCCGTGCAGACAGGCGGGCCTTCTGGCGGTTGTGTCCCTGAGCAGCTTCTTGACCTTCCTGTGGACTTCGAAAAGCTCACCCAGGCTGGGGCCATGATGGGTTCGGGAGGCATGATCGTCATGGACCAGGACAACTGCATGGTGGACGTCGCCAGGTATTTCCTAGAATTTCTCCAGGAGGAGTCTTGCGGCCAATGCGTTCCCTGCAGGGAGGGCATCACCAGGCTCTTTGAAATACTTACCAATATATGTGCAGGCGAGGGAAAAGATGGTGATATAGAGTTGCTGGAGGAACTCGCCAACACGGTTCACAACCTATCTCTTTGCGCCCTGGGTGGCACCGCCGCCAACCCCGTCTTAACAACCTTGTTGTATTTCAAGGACGAATACTTGGACCACATTTACGATAAGAAGTGCCGGGCAGGAGTTTGCAAAGGGCTCTTCTACTACGAGATTGACGAAGAGAAATGTAACGGCTGCCACGTCTGCTTCAGAAAGTGTCCCCAGGAAGCCGTTTCCGGCGAAAAGAAAGAGCCCCATACCATAGACCAGGAAAAATGCATCCACTGCACTATCTGTTACGAGTCGTGCAAGTTTGACGCCATAGTCATAAAATGACCAGTTTGTAACAAGGAATGAAAAATGGTGACCTTTATTCTTAATGGTAGGGAAGTCAAGGCAGAAGAGGGGACAACTATCCTGCAAGTTGCAGAAGCTAACAATATTTACATACCTACCCTCTGTAACCATAAGGCTCTTGAGCCGGCCGGATTATGCCGTCTGTGCACGGTGGAGCTTTTTGACGGACGACGGAAAAGATTTGTGACCTCATGTAACTACCCGGTCTGGACGGGCATGGAGGTCAACACTGACTCCGAAGAGGTCATCCGTCACCGCAAGATGCTCATTGAGTTGCTCTTGGCCCGCTGCCCCAACAACGACTACGTCAATCAGCTAGCGGAGCAGTTCGAAGTCGATGCCCCTCGGTTCAAACTGGACGACGACGACTGCATCCTTTGCGGACTATGCGTGCGGGTGTGCGAGAGGATAGGTGCCAATGCAATAGACTTTTCTGGCCGTGGTACCGAAATGGAGGTGGCGACGCCATTTGAGACTTTAGCAGAAGCATGCGTGGCCTGCGGTGCCTGCGATTTTATTTGCCCCACCGGCCACATCAAACTCTCCGAAATTACCGACAAAGAGATAAGACCGATACTGTCAGAGTACAATGCTGGCTTGACCGGGCGCAAGCCCGTCTATGTCCCCTATGCTCAGGCAGTACCCAACATACCTGCCATTGATAGATCCAAGTGCGCCCATTTCCTTACTGGTGGGTGCAAGATCTGCGCGGATTTCTGCCCCACAGGTGCAATCGACCACTCTCAAGTGGACGAAGAGGTGGAAATCGAGGTGGGCGCCATTGTCTTGGCCACCGGTTTCAGGCCATTCGATCCCACTCAGTATGACGACTATGGCTATGCCAAGCATCCCAACGTGGTAACCTCGGTGGAGTTCGAGCGCATTCTTTCTTCCTCCGGACCTTGGCATGGGCATCTGGTGCGGCCTTCAGACGAGAAGGAGCCAAAAAAGATTGCCTGGCTCCAGTGCGTGGGCTCCCGTGACATCAACCACTGTGACAACGGCTACTGTTCTGGCGTCTGCTGTATGTACGCGGTCAAAGAGGCGATGATCGCCAAAGAGCATGCCAAAGATGGTCTGGACACCGCCATCTTCTACATGGACATGAGGACCTTCGGCAAGGAATTCGAGCAGTATTATAACCGCGCTCAAGAAGACGGAGTCCGTTTTGTGCGCTCGCGTATCCACAGTGTGGATCCCGTACCGGCCACCGACAACCTGGTCTTAGGCTATGTGAATGAAGAGGGTGAAGCAGTTAGTGAAGAGTTCGATATGGTGGTGCTCTCCGTGGGCATGGAGGCTCCCCCTGGGGTTATAGAACTGGCGGAAAAACTGGGCGTGGACCTCAACCACTATAATTTCGCCGCCACCAATAGTTTCAACCCAGTTGAAACCTCCAAGCCAGGCATCTACGCCTGTGGTCTCCTGCAGGGACCAAAGGACATCCCGCTCTCGGTAATGGAAGCATCGGCGGCAGCAGGTGCCGCGGCCAGCCGACTTGCCGGCTCACGCCACACTCTAATTAAGGAGAAAACCTTCCCCGAGGAGCGTGATGTCAGTGCTGAAGAGCCTCGCATCGGTGTCTTCGTCTGTCACTGCGGGGTCAACATCAGTAGTGTGGTCCGGGTCCCTGAAGTGGTTGAATACGCCAAAACTCTTCCCAACGTGGTTTTTGTCCAGGACAACCTTTTCTCCTGCTCCACAGACGCCCAGGCTCAACTGGTAGATATCATCAAGCAGCAAGATCTCAACCGGGTGGTCATATCCGCCTGCTCGCCACGCACCCATGAGCCCCTCTTTCAGGAAACCCTGCGGAATAGCAGCCTGAACAAGTATCTCTTTGAGCAGGCCAACATCCGGGATCAATGTTCCTGGGTGCATGCCGGCGACCGTGACGCTGCCACCAACAAAGCCAAGGACTTGGTTCGGATGGCAGTTGCCCGAGCAACACTCATCGAACCCCTGCCCCTACCCTCAGTGACGGTAAATCCGGCGGCCATGGTGATTGGCGGTGGTGTGGCCGGAATGACCTGTGCTCGTACTTTAGCCCAGCAGGGCTTCAAGGCACACATCGTGGAGAAAAGTGACAGTTTGGGCGGTCAAGCTTTAAATCTGAAGAAAACCTGGAAAGGTGAAAACATCCCAAAATTTCTTAAGAATCTTGTCAATGACATCAACCGCGACAAAAACATTGAGGTTCACCTGAATGGTCAGGTCAAAGAAACCTCCGGCTTCCTTGGCAACTTTAAGACCACAATCAGCATCAATGGCGACGAGAACATCCGCGAAATCGAACACGGTGTTACCATCCTCGCCAGCGGAGCCCACCCCATAAAGCCCGATGAGTACTTTTACGGTAAGAGTGATCGAGTTTTCCGCTGGCACGAACTAGATGAGGCCTGGGACACCGACCTGGTAAAAAATGGTACCAGCGCCGTCTTTATTCAGTGTGTGGGCTCACGAGAGCCGCAAAGGCCACACTGCAGCAAGATCTGTTGCACCTTCTCGGTACAGAAGGCGTTGGAACTGAAGGAACGCAATCCTGAGATGGACGTCTATATTATCTATCGGGATCTCCGCACCTACGGCGAGAGAGAGGATCTGTACAAAGAAGCCCGAGCCAAAGGTGTTATTTTCATCCGTTTCAACCCAGAGAACAAACCGGTGGTTGAAGAGACCGAAGAGGGCGGCCTCAAGGTCACAGTGGTGGATCACGTTCTCCAGCGGCCCATCAGCCTTACGCCTGACTTTATTACCTTGGCCAGCGCCATCGAGACCCGCGGATTGGATGAGTTGGCTCAGATGTTCAAGGTCCCTGTTAGTCAGGACGGCTTCTTCATGGAAGTCCACATGAAGTTGCGACCCGTTGACTTTGCCACTGACGGTATCTTCGTTTGCGGCCTGGCTCATTATCCCAAACCAATAGACGAGAGCATCGCCCAGGCTCAGGCGGCCGCTGCTCGTGCCGCCACTATCCTGGCCCAGAAAAAAATCGAGGTGGAGGGTGTGGTTTCCACCGTGGATCAGAGCCTCTGTCGAGGTTGTGGCGAATGCGTCGAGGCCTGCCCGTACGGCGCCCCTGAACTTGTGGAGATCACTGAGGGGGTCCAAGTATCCCAGATTCAAGAAGCGCTTTGCAAGGGGTGTGGCGCTTGTGCCGTGGCCTGCCCAACCGGAGCCGCCGCTATACGCCACTTCACCGACCATGAAGTGCTCACCATGGTTGAGGCTGCCCTGTGCGAATGATGTCGTCCTGAAGCGGTCAAGAAATGAGAAGACGCTGAGTTGATTTAAGTGTAGTTGAAAATTCGAATATCTAAATTCGAAATTCGAAACAATATCAAATTTTCAAAATTCAAATGACCGAAACCTTTTCTCCTGAGTGTGATATTCCCTGTTTTGAACATTAGGGAATTTGGATTTCGGATTTGTTTCGGATTTCGTGCTTCGGATTTCGGATTTATTTTCCTTAGTGACGTGTCACAAATAGAAGCTAGCTGCAAAGGAAAAATGTCCATGGCTGCTGAGTTTGAACCGAAAATTATCGCCTTTTGCTGTAACTGGTGCGCCTATGCCGGCGCAGATCTAGCCGGTGTTAGTAGGATGCAGTATCCGCACAATATCCGGGTGATTCGGGTAATGTGTTCGAGCCGGATCTCTCCGGACTTCGTCCTCAAGGCCCTTCAGAAGGGGGCCGACGGGGTTCTGGTAAGCGGCTGACACATCGGCGACTGCCATTACCTGGATGGTAATGAAAAAGCCAAAAGGATCATCGACATGACCCGTGAACTGCTGGACCTCATGGGTATTGACACCGAACGTCTGGCCTTGGAATGGGTTTCATCTGCAGAGGCTGCCCGTTTTGCTGAAATCGTTACTTCTTTTACCCAGAAAATAAAGGACCTGGGGAAAAATCCCCTGGGAGAAGCCGCATGACCATTGAAGACGCTGCCCAAGCCACTCAAACTTACTATTGTCTGGACTGCGGAGTATGCACTGGAAGTTGTCCGGTGTCCAGGGTGTCGCCAAGCTTCTCCCCGCGCATCATTGTGGAAAAGGCCCTGCTGGGTCTTGGCGACGAGCTACTCAAGGACCGCGAACTTTGGTCCTGCCTCACCTGTAGCCGCTGCTTCGAGCGCTGCCCCTCAAGTATTGATTTTCCGGAATTTATGCGCCTCATTAGGGAACAGGCCCTGAAACTCGGGACCCAACCGGCCTATTCCCATCACGGTATGCTCCAGACCATCATGGAGCTCCAGACCCAGGGGATTAACCAGCGGAAAACCGATTGGGCCAGAGAAGCAGGTAAGGTGGCGGAAAAAGGTGACACCTTTTTCTTTGTGGGCTGCATGCCCTATTTTCAGGTTATTTTTCGCTACCTTGGGGTGGACAGCCTTTCGGTCAGCCAGAACATTATCAAAATTCTCAACGGTGCTGGAATTGAACCTGTGGTCAGTGACGATGAACACTGCTGCGGTCACGACATGTTATGGAATGGTCAGGTGGAAACCTTTGAAAAACTGGCCTCTCACAATCTTGAAGTCATCCGCGCCTCAGGCGCCAAAAGGGTAGTATTCAACTGTCCTGAGGGCTTTTACACCTTTAAACGACACTACACCGAGCACTTTGGAGATCTCGGTTTTGAAATCGTCCACTTTCATGATCTTGTAGCCCAGATGCTGGAGGAAGGTTCCATCAGTGTGGAAAATAGTGTAGGCCCTATCACCTATCACGACCCGTGCAGACTGGGCCGCATGGCAAAAGTCTACGACGGTCCCCGCAGCATTTTGCGAAAACTGGCCGGGGACAATTTTGTTGAGATGGAGAGAAACCGCGAAAACGCGGTCTGTTGCGGTACCAGTGGCTGGGCAAACTGCTCCACCGGGTCCAAGCAGATCCAGGTGGAGAGACTGAAGGAGGCCGAGGCCACCGGTGCGAAAACCCTGATCACCGCCTGTCAGAAGTGTCAGATCCACCTGACCTGCGCCCTGAGTAATCTTGACATGGGTCTTGAACTCAAGGATCTGACCTCATTGCTGGCAGAAGCGATTAAGTATTAAACACATTTTAGATTGTAGATTTAAAAACGCAGAAGTGCTTCGAAGCTTCCTCTAATTTTAGACACTTTAGATCATTTTAGCTCACTTTAGACATTTTAGACATTTTAGACATTTTGAGAGGTGAACTGTGAGTAACGATGTCATGGTACTCGGCGGCGGCATCGCCGGCATTCAGGCCTCCCTGGATTTAGCCGAGATGGGTATCCAGGTCCACCTGGTGGAAACGCTGCCGTGCATTGGCGGCAAGATGGCGCAGCTGGACAAGACCTTTCCCACGAACGATTGCGCCATCTGAATTCTCTCGCCCAAGTTGCTGGATGCCGGTCGGCATCCCAAAGTCAATCTCCTGGCCTACAGCCAGGTTGAAGAGGTGAGCGGTGAAGTGGGTGCTTTTCAACTCAAGGTGCGCAAGAAAGCCCGCTATGTGAACGAAGATCTCTGTACTGGCTGCGGCGCCTGTGTCGAGAAGTGCCCTTCCAAAGTGGAGGATGAGTACAACATCGGGCTGGGGGAACGCACGGCCATATACAAGTACTTCCCCCAGGGTATACCCTCAACCCACTGCATTGATGCCGAAAATTGCCGCCAGTTGGGCCAGGGCAAAAAGTGTGGCATCTGCGCCAAGGTCTGCCAGGCAGGCGCTGTTGATTACGAGCAGCAAGATCAATTTGTTGACCTGGAGGTGGGTGCAATTGTTCTTGCCACCGGCTATGACGTCTTCGATCCGTCGGTGATTCCAGAATATGGTTACGGCCGCATTGGCAATGTGGTCACCGCTATGGAACTCGAACGGCTCTTGAGTGCCAGCGGTCCCACCCACGGCCACCTGGATCGTCCCTCGGAGCTAGCCCTCAGAGTTGAGATAGCTGTTCTGGAAAAAGAGCTGCAAAAGGCCACTCGCCAGATTGAAAAACTCGAGGAAAAGCACGGCAAGAAGACTGCTAAGTTCGTCAAGGAGTTCAAGGCTGGTAAGGCAGGGGAAGATGGTGATTTCGAGCGTTGGGCCTCGCTCGCCGAAAAAGCAGCCGTGGCGGAGGAGAAGCTTGCTCCCTTGAAAAAGAGGGAGGCAACCGCCCACACCGCCAAGAAACTGGCCTTCATACAGTGCGTGGGCTCCAGGGATTTTCGCTTCAATCGGTTTTGCTCTTCATATTGCTGCATGCATTCGGTGAAAGAGGCGATGATTGCTTACGAACATGACAATGAAACGACCTCCTCCATTTTTTGCATGGACCTGCGTGCTGTGGGGCGGGGTTTTGAAGAATATAAATTGCGCGGCGGTAAATCATCGAATGTTAAATACATTCGGGGCCGGGTCGCAGAGATCACCGAGGGTGAAGCCCACAATCCCATAGTCTGGTATGAGTCCACCACCACCAGAAAGGTTGAGCACGAAACTTTCGATATGGTGGTGTTGGCCACAGCCTGTGTTCCCTCGGCAGGGACTCCAAAGCTGGCCGAACTCATGGGACTGGATCTGGATGAAAACGGCTTCTTCAAAACAGATCCTCTAGCCCCTTTGGATACTACCCGAGCCGGAATCTTCGTTTGTGGCTGTGCTCAGGGTCCTATGGACATCCCGGAATCGGTGGCTCAGGCGAGCAGTGCCGCCGCTCGAGCGGCTGAGGTTGTATTCACCGCACCAAAGGCGGCCGCTGGTGGCGGCAAGTAGAAGTTTGTTGTTTCAAGATAACTCTGAAACCTAACCATCACGAGGAAAGAGACAAACAGAAACACTGGTTTTCTTTGTGCCCTTCGTGCTCTTCGTGGTGAAAACTTTGAGGTGTGAAATTGGCCGAAGATATTCGTATCGGAGTCTTTGTCTGTGACTGCGGCAGCAACATCGCTGGCTATCTGGACTGCCCTAGCCTGGCCGAGTATTCTGAGACCCTGCCCAATGTCGTATTCGTAAAAGAGAACCTCTACACCTGTTCCGAGACCGGCATCAATGAGATCAAAAATGCCATCAAGGATGAGAAGCTCAATCGTGTTGTCGTTGCCTCCTGCAGCCCTCGAACTCACGAGCCCCTCTTCCGCGAGAGCTGTGAAGAGGCAGGACTCAATCCGTATCTTTTCGAAATGGTCAATATCCGTGATCAGTGCTCATGGGTGCATATGCAAGAGCGGGAGGAGGGTACCGGCAAGGCCAGGGACCTTATTCGCATGGGAGTGGCCAAGGCTGCCTTGCTCCAGCCTCAGGAGCCCATCCAATCAGAGGTGGATCCCAAGTCTTTGGTCATCGGCGGCGGTATAAGCGGCATGACCTCGGCGCTGACTCTGGCCAACCGTGGCTTCCAGGTGTTTCTAGTGGAAAAGACCACAGAATTGGGAGGACTGCTGCGCAATCTGCACAAACTGGCACCAGCCAATGTTGATGCAAATGAGTTGGTGACCAAACAAGCAGAGGAGGTCAATAACCACGAGAACATTCACCTGCTTACTTCCACCACCATTAAGGAGATAAAGGGGTACATCGGCCACTACGATGTTACCGTTTCAACCAATGGTGTTGAGCAAGAATTTGGCGTTGGTGTAATCATCATCGCAACCGGTGCCAAAGTGTTCAAGCCGGAAGGGCTATTTAATTACGACGGTAAGCGGGTGATCACCCAGTTTGATTTGGAAGCATTCTTTAGAACTAAGAAATTCAAAGCCGATAACGTGGTCATGATCCAGTGCGTTGGCGCCCGCAATGAGGAACGCAAATACTGCTCCCGCATCTGCTGCATGACCGCCATCAAAAACGCTATTGCCATCAAGGAGCAGAATCCTGAAACCAGCGTGCACATTCTCTACCGGGACATCCAGGCCTATGGTACTGAAAACGAGGCCCTGTACCAGCGTTCCAAGCAGCTGGGGGTGCGCTACATCAAGTACGACCAGGAAAAACCGCCTGAGGTTCAGGACAACACAGTCAACGTGTATCATCACCTACTAGGGCGCGACCTGGAACTGGAGCAAGATCTGGTGGTCCTCTCCACCCCGCTTATTGCCGGTGAGGACAACGAATCCTTGTCCAAGCTCCTGCGCGTTACCCTGGACGAAAACAAGTTTTTCCTGGAAGGTCACGTCAAGTTGAAGCCGTTGGACTTTGCCACTGATGGTGTCTACCTCTGCGGTAATGCCCACTATCCCGCCACGATCCGCGAGGCAATCTCCCAGGCACTCGGGGCCGCTTCACGCGCCTCAATCCCCCTGGCCAAAGGAGTAATGACCATAGAACCAATTGTCTCCGTGTTGGCCGACGAGGATGCTTGCAGAGGCTGTGGGCTCTGTGTTGCTCTTTGTCCTTACGGCGCTTTGGAAATCGCTCAGACAGATAAGGGTCGGAAGGTGCGGGTAATCCCTGTGGCCTGCAAGGGGTGCGGTATATGTGCTGCCACCTGCTACGTGCACGCACTGAGCATAAATTCTTACACCGACCAGCAGGTAGAGGAACAGATTAGAGCCTTTCTTAGTGGGTAAGTAGCTAATTAGTGTCCATCCGGAAATGGGGTATTGTCATTCTGAGCGAAGCGAAGAATCTCTTGCGAACCATGGAACTACGAGATTCTTCGTCGCTCCGCTCATCAGAATGACACATGAAAGCTAGGTTTCCGGATGGGCACTAATTAGGAGTTCAAGTTGGCTTTATGAGGTAAAGCCGGCTCGATCGCACAAATTCGGATTTCGAATTTGTTTCGTGCTTCGTGCTTCGGATTTAGAATTTAATCTTTTTGAAGGAGGTGACTCTCTTGTCAGATTTCACTCCCCGGATCCTGGTTTTCTGTTGCACCTGGTGAGGGTACGCAGCGGCTGATTTCGCTGGAGTTTCCAGGATTCAATATACGACGGATATTCGCATCATCCGAGTCATGTGTACAGGCCGGGTTGACCCCACTATGATTGCCGAGGCTTTCACAAATGACGCGGATGGAGTCATGGTGGTCGGCTGTCACTTCGGCGACTGTCACTACATCACCGGCAATGTCCAGGGCAAGATCAAGGTTGAACTCGCAGCAAAAGTTTTGACCTCTGTGGGTCTCAGTCCCAAACGCGTTTCCTTTGATCAGTGTTCCTCCGCCGAGGGTGAACGGTTTGTCAAGCTGATTACCGATTTTAACCAGGGTATTCGGGAACTGGGTCCCCTGGGCACTGGGGATGGGCTGGAGCTTCCGGAACTCAAGGAAAAGCTAACCATAGCTAAGACTGTCCTCGCCATGGAAAAGCTGCGTTGGGTAGTTGGAAAGTTCACCGTGTTCGCCACGGAAGGTAACAAGTACGGCGAAGTTTTTACCGAACATGAAATGTGGCGCACCTTGGACACCATTGTAATGGATGAGGTGGCCACCCACGAAATTTTGCGGGAACTAGGGCAAAAAGCTTTTGCGGTCAAGGACCTTGCCGCCCGACTGAAACTACCTCCGCCGCATGTGCTCAGATACGTCCTGGCCCTGCAGCGGAGGGGGCTGGTGGACCTGGATGGTGTGCAAGGTAATTCCCCGCGCTACAGGGTAGTAGAGCAGGCGGTGGAAGCCGCATAATCCGAGGCGGAGAAAATCCGAATTCTCCAATGTCCGAAACAGGACTGATATGAAGGCATCCTCGTTTCGGTCATTTTGATTTTGAAAATTTGAAAATTGTTTCGGATTTCGTGCTTCGAGTTTCGAATTTAAGACTTTTTGCTATTGGTTGACTTCTTTTGTTGGAGGATTGGACAGTGTCACAAAAGCGCGTTGTTGTCTTCGGGGGTGATCCTGCCGGGGTGGCTGCAGCATTGCAGCAAGCCGAGGCCGGCATGCAGGTAACGCTGGTGGAACCTTCCCCTAGTTTGGGAGGTGAGTGTTTGCCGCAGACCAGGATCATTGATGGTGACTCCCCATACATAAAGACAGATTTGGAGGCGTTGAGAAATCACCCTAATATTCAGGTGATTACCAATGCGGAGGTGATCAGGACCGAGTCCGCAGATGGTCAGTACCGTTTCCGGATCAAGCAGTCCACCCCCAGGGTGGATATGGAGAAATGCAACGACTGCAAGGAATGCATTCGGGTCTGCCCCATTCACATGTATGATGATTTTAACGAAGGCATAGGCTTTCGCACCGCCATAGACTATTTCAATCCGGAGACGGCAAAGATGGGTGAATACAACCTCTTCAAAGAAGATATGCCCATTTGCCAGGCCACCTGTCCGGCAAATTTGAACATTCGCTCTTACGCCGGACTCATTGCCGATGGTAAATATGCCGAATCCCTGGCGGTAATCCGGGAGCGCTTACCCTTTGCGCTCTCAATCGGCCGAGTTTGTCCCCACCCCTGTGAGACAGCCTGCAACCGTGGTCATGTTGACGAGCCCATCGCCATCTGTGCTTTGAAGCGTTATGTGGCGGATTTTGAAATGCACAACAACTTTGAGCCCCCGGTTGAGGTTCCCGATCAATTCCAGCCTGAAAAGGTTGCCATTATCGGGGCTGGGCCGGCAGGGCTTTCCTGCGCTTATTTCTTGGCCAAGGCAGGGTACCATTCTGTCGTTTTTGAAGCCATGCCGGAGCCGGGCGGCATGTTTCGTTACGGGATTCCCGAATACCGCCTGCCCACCAAAACGCTTATGCATGAGATTAACTGGATTCTAGCCCACGGGGTGGAGCTACGTTGCGACACTCGCATTGGCAAGGATGTCTCATTTGAAGAGCTTCAAAGGGATTACGGTGCTGTATTTATTGGGGTGGGCGCCTGGACAGGTATGACCCTGCGTATACCCGGCGAGGACATGGAGGGAGTCGTAGATGGTGTCAGGTTCCTCCGCGACGTTAACATGGGCAAGAAGATTGACATGGAAGGACGGGTCATCATCATAGGTGGCGGCAACGTGGCCATGGATGCCGCCAGGGTGAGTTGGCGAGAAGGATTCGAAGAAGTTCATGTCGTCTACCGACGCACCCGAAAAGAGATGCCGGCGAGCCCCTGGGAAATCGACGCCGCCGAAGACGAGGGCGTCCAATTTCAATTTTTGGTGGCCCCGATGGAAGTCATCGGGGAGAAGGGCCGGATGACCGGTTTGAAGTGCTTGAAGATGGAGCTGGGTGAACCTGACGCCAGCGGCAGGCGCAGACCCGTGCCCATCGAGGGATCGGAGTTTGTCATTGAGGCGGAGAATCTGATCGCTGCTATTGGTCAGCGGCCCGATATTAAATTTGTGCCGGATGGCAGCGAGCTTGAAATTACCCGCTGGAATACCTTTGCCGTAGACCAAGAAACTTTCCAGACCAATGTCCCCGGAATTTTCTCTGCGGGAGATGTGGAAACAGGTCCAGACATTGCCATTCGCGCCTGCGCCAATGGTCGCAAAGCAGCCGCAGGTATTGTTCGCCACATTGAGGCAAAGAGGAGAGAAGCAGCATAGGTAGTAGTGTCCATCCGGAAACCAGAGTCTTTGCATGTCATTCTGAGGAACGGAGTGACGAAGAATCTCGAGATCCTTCGCTGCGCTCAGGATGACAATGACTTGTTTTCGAATGGACCGCAATTAAGGAATCAACAAGATAGCACACGAAAGTTCGCAGGAAGGTAAAAGGATGTACGAGAAAAAGGAACGCTACATCGTTGAATTCCAGGACATTCCCGCTGAGCGTGAACACCAGATTGAGATTGAGGTTGACGAGCGCAGGGATAACTACGACGAGGTAGAACTGGGCTTCGATGAGGAACGGGCCTTGCGGGAGGCCAAACGTTGTTTGAGCTGCAGGCGGTGCTTGGGCTGTGCCTTGTGCTGGGCCGAGTGCAAACCTGAGGCCATTATCTTCGAAATGGACGATGAGTACTACGATGTTGAGGCCGACGCTGTTATCATCTCATCAGGGGTGGAACGGCCCCATGATCGCCTTGATTCGAGTTTTGGATTGGGGCAGCATCTAAACGTCATCACCGACTTGCAGCTGGCAAGAATGCTAAGCGAGACCGGTCCCAGCAAGGGGCTGGTCATCCGTCCATATGATGGTGAGATTCCCTCGAGCATTGCCTTTGTTCAGAGCTATGAATCGGCCTCCCCTCCGATGCACACCTCAGCACTGTGCTTGGGGATCAACGAGGCAATTTTGGTACGGGGCAAACTGGCCGAGGCGGAAATAGAAGTATTTGCCAGTAACTTGGAGGATTTTCGCCAGGAACAAGATTCCACCCTCAAGGGATTGGAAAGAATAAAGATCAGTGATGCCACAGTCAGCAGTGTTGAAGCTGTGGAGAATCAGAATTTAGAGCTAACAATATCGAGCAATGGCAGTGAAACCTCGAAAGTCTTCGAAATGATTGTCCTGATTACCCAGCCGCAACTGTCAAATGCAGTAAAACAAATGAGCAAAGACCTGGATCTAAGCCTGAACTACGCCAGTTTCCTGGCAGAGGGCGAAGGCTCGGTTCTTCTCACCACTGATAACGAAACCATTAAGCTTGCCGCCAAGTCTTAAGGCTGAACAGTCTAAACCGAAAAAAGCTCCCGGTGTAAGGTGCCAGGAGCTTTTTTTATGCTTATCGCCATTTGGCTAAAGCCGTCACTTGGCTTCGCCGTCATTACGCTTCGCTGCCATTAGGTCGTTACATTTGGTCTTTACAATGAATGACTAATGACAAATATTCATTTCTTCTCAACTACAACCCGGTCTTCTTCTCCGGCCTCCTTCATATAGACGTTTACCACCTCGTCTAGTGTGGTGGCCACGTTAATTCCCACATAGTTGGCACAAACGGGAAATTCACGATGGCCCCTGTCAACCAAAACAGCCAATTCGATTCGTTTGGGACGGCCAAAATCAATTAAAGCATCCATGGCAGCGCGCACCGTACGCCCGGTAAAAAAAACGTCATCCACCAGAACCACAACCCGCTCATCAATAGGAACTGGCAGTTCAGTAGACCGGACGATGGGATTTGTGCTCAACTTCGTCCAGTCGTCTCTGTAAAGACCTATGTCCAATATGCCAACGGCAACGTCTTGGCCCGTCTTTGCCTGGATCATTTCATGGATCCGATTGGCTAAATAGACTCCACCCGTTCGGATGCCAACCAGTACCAGATTATCCTTATCATCCACCATTTCGTAGATGGAAGAAGCCATCTGGTCCAGCGCTTCGTCTATCCCCTCGGCGTTGAGTATTTGGCGACCAGGTTTTTCAGCCATACGCGCATCGCCCCCTAACTCTAATGCTAAAAAGACAAACTGCCAGTTTCCTGGCAGTTGTGGCATAAAATGAGGTAAGTTTTATACCCCATGCCCGTCGGCTTGTCAATGATACAGTCTCAAGGCGCATGGCGTCTTTGTTGCAGAGGCAACACGCCATGCTGTCATTCATAGTCACTTGGCCACTAAAAGTGGCCGTCATTAAGCTACGCTGTCATTATATAGTTATATGTCATTATGGTGTCTTTACGACCTAATGACGGGCGCAAGCCCAAATGACTCACTGACGGCGAAGCCAAATGACCGAGAGCGCTTTGCGCTCTCGTGCTTGACTTTGAATGGTTCATTGAGCAAAATTGCAGGCTATGATAAGTATACACTCCTTTACTCGAAGGTACGGATGAGAGAATGACACACAACGATAGTGAAATACTGCTTGGAGAACTGGAAAGACGCATAGACTATACCTTTCGCGATCCCCATTTGCTTCGCAATGCCCTCTTGCATCGATCCTTTGTGAACGAGAATCCGCATCTGCACCTGGCGGACAATGAGCGCTTGGAATTTTTAGGCGATGCCGCCCTGGACCTAGCTATCAGTCATATGTTGATTGAGCGCTTTCCGCACTACGATGAAGGTAAACTTTCTCGGCTCCGGGCTGGCATCGTCAACGAGAAAGAGCTGGCTTTAGTTGCGGAGGAACTTGACCTGGGAGCGGCCTTACATCTGGGTAAGGGTGAGGAACTCAGCGGCGGCCGCCACAAGCCTTCCCTCTTAGCCAATGCATATGAAGCCGTGCTGGCTTCCGTGTATCTCGACGGAGGGCTGGCCGCTCTTATGAGTATGGTTGAATCTCACTTTGCTCGCTTCTTCTCTGAAGAGGAGGATCTGCCACACGCTCTGGGCAAAGACTATAAGACGCGGTTGCAGGAAGTACTTCAGAGCCGTGAAAAAACAGTGCCCCACTATCGTTTGGAGGCTGAAGAAGGCCCGGATCATGACAAAAGGTTCCGAGTGAGTGTCTGGTTGAAAGATCAACTTCTTGCCTTGGGCTCTGGGCCCACCAAGAAGTCTGCCCAGCAAAAGGCCGCTGGTAGGGCCCTTAGGTTGCTAGAGGGTGAGAGTGAGCACGCAGAGACCAGAGACACCTAGAGTATGATGCAATTTATCATTCAGGTCATTTAGGCTTGCGCCCGTCATTTGTGGTCATTTGCCTTCGGCGTCATTCATAGTCACCGATTACAACCTAATGACAGCGAAGCGTAATGACGGCGGAGCCGCATGACGGCTTTAGCCAAATGACCGCGTAGCCTTTTGACAGCGCAGCGTAATGACTAAATAGCCAATGACGCTCTGCGCTTAGCGCTATGCCATATGAGTGTTCTTTATGCCACCTCTGGTTCGCATGTCCATCTGAGCAGTCACTATGAAATGCAAACCCCTGATCATACCAATCTTCATCCCCCAAAAAGGATGTCGGCACCGGTGTGCCTATTGCGACCAGCCGACAATCAGTGGCGCATCTCAGGCTTCCTGGAGCCCGAGTTCAATCCGCAAACATGTGGGGAGCTACCTGGACAACTGTGGCCGTTATCCCGTCCAAGTAGCTTTTTATGGTGGCTCTTTTACACTCTTACCCGAAGCCCGCCAGCGTCTCTTTCTCGAGCCTGTTCAGGAATTTCTCAAACAAGGTCTCGTACATTCCCTCCGGCTGTCCACTCGGCCTGATGCCATTGAGGCAAGCAACTTACGTTTCTTACAAGCCATGGGAGTAAAAACCATTGAGCTTGGCGCCCAGAGTCTTTGCGACAGTGTACTCAAAGCTGCAGCGAGGGGACATTCCAGCAGAGAGGTATGTGAAGCAGCTCTGAAGGTGCAACAATACGGCTTTGAGATGGGTCTTCAATTGATGCCAGGTTTACCCAGAGATAGTCGAAAGACTTTTCTCCAAACCGTTGACAAAAGTATTGCTTTGGGTCCTAGCTTTGTTCGCCTTTACCCGACCGTGGTGCTATCTTCCACTCCATTGGAGCACCTCTACCGCAAGGGCCGTTACAAACCGCTGTCTTTAAAGCAGGCGGTGGCCTGGTGCAAAGAGGCCAAACAACGTTTTACCACTGCTGGGATCCCCGTTATCAGGATAGGTTTGCAACCAACCGTCACCCTGGAGCAACCTGGACGTATTGTTGCCGGCCCTTATCATCCCGCCTTTGGACAATTGGTGCATTCTTCCATCTGGAGTGACCGAATTTCACCAGTTCTGAAGAAGGCCAGTCTCCAGTCCCAGCGATTGCTCATCCATGCTGCACCGCACCAGTTGGCCGATATCCGGGGCCATCGAAATGATAACATCAAGGGGTGGTTGACCGAGCTGAAACTAACCTCGTTGGAAACGGTTGGTTGTAGTCAGACCGAGGTAGGAGAGTTCAGGGTGACGGCGCATTAGGCAGGACTAGCCCGGATATTTCATGAATTGCTGTCGCGAGATCACGAAGATGGGCTTGCCACCGGGCAACCGCAGGGGGTTGGTTCCGAGGCGTACCTGAACGGTACGTCGCAGGGGCCGACACCCGAGGACGCCAGGAAGGACGGCCATATCCGTGGTCGCAGCAAGTTATTCATGAAATATTCGGGCCAGAAAAGAGCCTGATGAGTCCGTGGGAGCGGCTTTCCAGCCGCGATTCTTCCAGTGGGCGCACCCCGTGATCGCGGCTGGAAAGCCGCTCCCACAAAACACCCCCCAACCTACGCACACTACTAACCTTAAGCTTTAGCTTTGAGTTCGTCCAGCTTTTGGGCCAGAAGGCGCAAATGATCGCCCATTTGCTTGGCGTCCTGGTAGCGCGACTCGAGACTCTTCTCGAGAGCCCGGTTGAGGATGGCCACAGCCGCCTTGTAGATCTTGGGGTTATGTTTCGTGGGGGGCTCTGGATCCACCGTGGTAATCTGATACATAATGGCTGCCAGGTTTTCACCACCAAAGGGAAGTTCACCAGTCAGCAACTGGTAGAAAACAATTCCCAGAGAAAAAATATCAGAACGGCCGTCCACCTTCATTCCTGATATTTGTTCGGGCGACATATAATAAGGTGTGCCTTTGATCACGCCGGTGCGAGTCTTGGAGCTGGCGGTTGCGCGGGCAATGCCAAAATCGGTGACCTTCACCAGTCCATTTTTTAGAATCATAATATTGGCAGGCTTAATATCTCTATGCACAATACCGTGAGCGTGAGCGTACGCAAGAGCATCACAAACCTGCGCTGTCACATCAATGCCCTTTCTAATTGACATGAGATTATCTTTGCGGGCAAACCCTTCCAGACTTTCTCCCTCCAGGTACTCCATGGCAAGATATGAGAGATCCAAATCTTCCCCCACATCAAAAATTGTGACAATATTGGGGTGAGAAAGTTTGGCCACCACCTCGGCCTCCCGATAAAACTGCTCTCTGATTTTAGCTGCCTGCTCTTCATCGAAGTCATCTGTAAAGCGGATGGTTTTAATGGCCGTCACCCGGTTTAACTTGGGATCGCGCCCTTTATAAACTATACCCATGGCACCACGACCCAGTTCTTCTAGAATCTCGTAGCGGCCAAGACTGGGCTTAGACTGAGAGACCTCCTGCACCACCACAGTCTCCTCTGGAGCAAGATCCGGTGCTTCAGCGGCAGGTGGTGTGGCCCCCACCTCTGCCATGCCTGCCTGCACCACGGCGTCAAGGTCGGCCACGGGAGCCGTCGCCACATCCTCCATCCTGGGCATTGGTGTCGGCTGGGCCAGCCCGACCTCCGCCGGCTTACTTACAAAGAACCTTAGACCACCAAACGCGAGTACACAGATGGCAATCAACCTGAAAAGGATCTTTACACTAAATTTGGCTTGATCACCCAGCGGCAGCAAAGAACTGACAAAATAATCCACATAATCAGAGAGAAAAAGAAATGCCACAAAGACCATTATCAAATTAATTGCCGCCCCGATCTTGCCACCAACATACTCTTTTTTTGCTCTATTGTAGATGACCAGGGTGATAACATAGAGGACCAGGATAAATGCCTGTGCTATCCAAGGCCTTTCATTGCCAACCATGAGATCTCCTCTTCACACTCTTATCTGTGTTGTTCAAGCATAGATTTATATAACCGAGGAAATACAAACACTTCCTTTCTGCCAAAACGAGCCCACACCTAGAATTCCTATTGAAAACTGTTTTCATCATCCAGTTTTTGCCGTCTTGCTCACCACAGTTGCTGTGAGCTGGTCTAACAATGGTTTAAACTGTGTGTGTGACGCGTTCATTCTCTCCGCCAAACGGGAAACGGTCAAATCCGTGGCTTTCGGACCCAGAAGCCGGCTTTCCTCTAGCAAAAGCCCTCTGAGCACCTGTTGGAAGGTCTGAACCAGGTCCTGACCACTTAACTTTAGTTTTCCAGTCTTAACATTATCTTTCAGCTGCAAAGGATTTGGGTCGGAGGTGTCCTGCACTTCGAAATGGGCAAGAAGGGTGTCATAGTGATGTGAGCTTCTGATGAGTCCCTGAAACAGCCCTCGGGCCTTAGCCCCCACTTCCTCTTCCAGATCGGAAATTACAAGTCTAAACATGTCATTGTAGAAATTGACAATCGCACTACCACTCATGTTGCTCATTGTGGGCTGTGGGCTCCTGGCCTCCGAGATCCCGCTTGCAGCCCCTGCCTGAGTACTAGCTACTTGCTTCGTACCCCGGAGGAAATCTTCATTCTCATAATGCTCTAAGAAGCGACTGATCGCCTGAGCCAAAGGCCGATGAGTAGCCGGGACGCTCTCCAGGGATGCCCTCATCCGCTTCACCGTGCTCCTGGTGCCTTTGTAGCCCAGAAACTGATATTGTTCGCCCAGCAGCCGAACGAGCACCTGATTAAAACCATTGACAAGGTCATTTTGGGACAGCGACTGCCCCTGTTTTTGAATAAGGGCCTCCATCCTGTTAATGTTCGTAGCCAGGTCTTGATCCAGCTGGAATGGTTTGAGAAAGCGTTCATAATAAGCGGACTGCCGCAGGCTATTTTCAAGTGAGGATGTGGCCTTGCTCGCACCAAGTTCTTCAGCAAGGGCGGCCATGATCAGCTGCAACAGATTCCAATAGAGAGTGGTGATAGGACTGAGTTCCAGAGTGCCCATCCTCTTGGTGGGCTGTATGTCGTCTCCTTTTCTGACAATGGCATTCGCAGCGTAAAGACTTGCCAGAGAACGATATGCTGCCAACCGAGTGTAGCCCGTCTCTTTAATAAGCTGCGCCACAGTACGCCTGCCGTCGAGCAACAGGAGAGCTCGCAAATCTCTCGCAGCGTGAACTGATTTGGAGGCGTCAACATTGGGGTTTATCTGAAAAACAACCTGATCGTTGGGGATGAGCCCTTTGAACTCTTCTCTCTTTTTGGCCTCTAATACCAGCCGAACAGGATCGACTTCACACTTGATTTCGTCTGTGAACCCATCTAAGCCATCTTTGTAGGAAAATTTAGCGTCTTCCCAGCTCAGCATGCTGGCGACGCCTTCCTTGAACTGAAGCTGAATAATACTGACCAGCTTATCAAGCTCAATATATTCCCTTTCGAGCAAGACAGTACCCAGTCGTTTTTCCATGGCCTTGGATACTGCCAGCATGTCCTCAAGCCTGTCTTCACTGATGAGATTGTTCGCCTTGAGAAGAACACCCAATTTCAACTCTTTATCGGTGTTGCCTCTGACATGTATGATATTGCCCTCTCTAAAGTAGATACCACAGCGCCGTCTGGGGGTCGATACTGTTAGTATCCCAGTCTTTCGTTCATCGTGGACCATTTGAACGATTGCCGCCAAGGGAAAGGTTTTGACATCACCATTTAAGGGCATCTGTTATCTCTTAGTCGTCTGAACTAATTTGTCTCTAGTGTTTAGTGCTTAGTCCCTTAGTTATCCTTTATAGTAAAATTGCAGCTTTACAGGTCCAACTTCAATGGTATCGAATTCTCTGAGCCGGTGACTGCTTCCGACCTGAGCATCATTCACCTTGACCTTGGCCCGTCCCGTAGGGGTCAGGTGGTAACCCGTTGGCCGTCTACTGATAGTTGCCGCAACCTTCGGGGTAAAAAGTCCTCCGATGTGGACATCAGCCTCCTCACCCTTCCCCAGCTTCACCAGCTTCTTTTTGATCTCATATTCATCGCCGCCACCTGACAGGAAGGATAGAACTGCCGGTCGTTCAGCAGATATCGCAGTGCTGTCAAGACCGGAAGGTGTTGGATCTTGGGCTTCTGTTTCGGAGACCCCCTGAGCCACCTCAATAAACATGGTCGGTTCTGTTAGTTTTTGATCCTCCTGAATCTCTTCTGGACTCAGGGTGAAGACTATGGTGTGTTTGCCTACCAGAATCTGATCTCCGTCTTTCAGCTTGGTGCTTGTCACCCGCTCGCCATTTACAAAGGTACCGTTTTTGCTCTGCAGATCAGTTAAGATGTATTCTCTGCCTGCAGGATCGATACGAGCATGGTAGCCAGAGACCAGTAGATTCTCTACAACAATGTCATTGTCCGGTTCCCTGCCCATTGTTATGCTCTGCCCGGTAAGTTCAAACTCCTTCAAGGCCAGGTCCTTAAACTGTAGAGTCAATTGAGCCATGATTCATCCCACCCCGCCAGCGATTTAATTGCTCCACTGGCTTCTGAACTATTTGGATCCAAACAGTTTATGCAAAAGCCCTTTCTCTTCTTTCTGGAAAAAAAATACAACCGCAGTAACGTTATCCAGGCCTCCTCTCTCATTGGCCATATCTACCAATCGGCTACAAACTGCCTCCAACTCCCCCCCTTCAAGCACGGCCTGGTGAATTTCGTCATCAGAGAGCATATCAGTGAGCCCGTCACTGCACAGAATGACCAAATCACCTGGAAGGGGTTGCATCTCATATACATCTGCCTCCACGGCCTCATGTATGCCAACTGCCCTTACCAGGATATGCTTCATGGGAATTGAGGCGCTGTTGGGGTCCCAGTTTGGATTTTTCCGGATGTGCTCGGCAAAAAGAGTATGATCCTGAGTTAGCTGTTCGATGCTGTCTTCACGAACGAGATAAATGCGACTGTCGCCCACATTGGCAGTTACCAGCGTGTCGCCGTGCAGATAGGCAACGGCCGCGGTGGAACCCATGCCTTTGTATGATCCCTGATCCTGGGAAAGCTGATACACCACGCGGTTGGCCAGCTCTATGCTGTGACAAACGGCTGTGGCCGCTGGCGACATATTGCTCTCGTCTGTCTCCTGGGCCACGGGGGAGGTATGAAAGGCCTCCATGTAGTCTTTGACACTACTGACTACTGTACTACTGGCAACTTCGCCAGCCCGGTGTCCTCCCATACCGTCTGCAACTATGTAAAGACTCACCTGATCGTCGGTATGAAAGGAGTCCTCGTTATTTTCTCTCTTCCTACCAACATCGGTACGTCCAGCCGAAAATGTCTTCATAGAATACCCGCTGTTCCAGTGCTGTTTCTACAAATCCAATGCCAAGTCGTCTTTAGCCCGGATGTTTCATGAATGGCCGTCCCGAGACCGTGGATAAGAGTGTGCCACCGGGCAACCGCAGGAGGTTGGATCCGAGGCGTACTTGAACAGTACGTCGCAGGGTCCGACATCCGAGGACGCTCGGAAGGACGCTCATATCCGCGGCCGCAGCAGGTAATTCGTGAAATATCCGGGCTGGGTCGAACGAGGCCCTTTGCCAAAACACCAGGGTTTGGGTCGTGAGGTACCAGGAAAGCCATAACCTTAAGTCTCATTGGACTTCTCAACCGCCATAAAATTCAAGTACAGTGCGTACGCCTCATCTACCACCACTTCCAATTTGTCTGTGGTGAACGGCAAGTGGGGAGTAATGGCTTCCCGGATGCATTCCATCATGAGGTCGTGCTCACCAGTATTGGGAACTATACGTCGCATATCCAAATAAATATATTGCATACGATCACGGACTGTATTAATGAGCTCTCGGGTGATGATCTGGTGCGTCTCCTGCTCATTCATTACCAGCCTGTCTCCAGTCCGCTACCTGTCTGTGGTTGGGCATGGTATCACGCTTGTTTAGAAATGTCACAAGATTTAGACCACGACTCAAACCAGTAAAATCAACCATCCTCCAAAGCACATTCCAGTCATATTACTGTGCGTTTTCCTTCTTTTTGGAAAGGGTTTTAACCACCCAGGGTTTTAGCCTGCCTCGGTGATCATAGAACTCAGCGAAACGGGCAATAACCTTTTTGGTTTTAGCAACCGCCTGTTTGCGCAGGCCGGTATTAAGACCGATACGCAGATATTCCATTGGGGTGATAAATGGAGCCAAAATGTTGTGGCCGTAACGATCACAACCCATATGCACACACTTGGCATGGAGAGCATGATTTTGACCGTACGCAGTCCCACTCAAAGAAGTGTATGACTTAAATACTTTGCAGTTGTTACAGCCAGCAACCTTGATAAAGTACGGTATCTCCTTCGGTTCGACAGTTTTAGTCATCGCAACCCCCAGCCCGGAAGGATGATCATATCCGCGGTCGGAGCAGGCGATTCGTGAAATGTCCTGGCTAGAGCTTTGTGATGCATATGACATTTCTGAACTGCCTGTGTAGCTGTGTCCCGCATGGTTACAGCGCTCGCTCGAGTTTCGACTCCACACGATATTGAATGGATTCTGATAAGTGGTCCGCACCATCCCAATTTTCTCATCAGTGATTACCATTGGAGATTACGAGAAGCCCTTATTTTTAAGAAAAGGTACTCCTTATACCACGGCTCATGAGGTGCTACGCAGATGACAAATTTCTATAATTCAAGTATGTTATGACCCCATCTAGAAAGATAGCGAGCTTCTCCCGAAAAGCTCTTCTCCTAACTGAGTCACCCGGCAGAGCTTAATACAGAAGTCTTTTTCTTTTCACAGATCAAAAAGAAGCGTGCAGCATCTGCTCATTGGTCACTCGATGTAATGCAAAAACGATACCATTGCTCGATAGATTATATGTTGCTAGAATGGCACTACTGAGTGAACAGCTGGCAGGTAGCAGTAGGCAGCAAGCAAGCTTGACTGTGGGCAGTGCCCACCCTACATTTCACTGATGTTGCCATTCGTTTGAGTAGAATGATGATCCCTAAATTGAGCGATTGTTGATGTATTGATTTGAAAAATAATTATTAATTTATGAACTTATCACCCCCACCCTAACCCTCCCCCGTCAAGGGGGAGGGGATTATTCTGGACACCCTATGATTCCCCCCTCCCCTGGCGGGAGGGGGTTAGTTACCCATGTTCGTGGTTGCACGGGGAGGGGGATGTGAGATGATAAATGAGCAATGATTTCAAATCCGGTTTCGTTTCCATAATCGGTGCGCCTAATGTTGGCAAATCTACCCTGCTGAATCAGCTCATAGGAGAGAAGCTCGCCATCATATCTCCCAAACCCCAAACAACCCGCAATCGTATTCTGGCAGTGAAAACCAACCCTGGATTCCAGATGATTTTCTTGGACACCCCTGGAATTCACCAGGCCAGGGGTGATCTCAACCTTGCCATGGTACGCACCGCCCTGGCAACACTGGCAACAGTTGATTTGATTCTCTTTTTAGTGGAGGCCCACTCACCAGACAGTCAAAAGAACAAGCGAGTGCTTGAGGCTCTCCAGAGCGTGGAAACTCAGACTCTTTTGGTGGTAAACAAGATAGATTTGGTCTCAGAGGAAGCGCTATCACGCATTGTCGAGCGCTTTCAAGGTTTGCATCAATTTAAAGGCTCGGCTCATATCTCTGCATTATATGGCACAGGAATCAATGATCTGATAGCCCAGATTGTCCCTCTCCTCCCTATGGGGCCTGCTTACTACCCGGAAGATACACTGACGGATCTACCCGAACGGTTTTTCTGCGCCGAGATAATTAGGGAAAAGATCATGAACTTGACCTCCGAGGAAATCCCCTATGCCGTGGCAGTAACCATAGGCTCCTTTAAAGAAGATGAGAAAAAAAATCTCATCCGCATTCAGGCTGATATTCACGTTGAGAGAGCTTCCCAGAAAGGTATTATTATTGGCAAGGGAGGGTCCATGCTACGGGAGATTGGCAAACAAGCCCGCTTAGACATGGAAAAGTTGCTTGGCTCCAGGGTTTTTCTGGAGTTGTGGGTCCGTATTCAGAAAAAGTGGCGAAAAAATCCCCGGGCACTTAAAGAGTTCGGTTACCAATAAAAAACGCCAGCTGTTTGTTCGTGCATGTATTTTGTCATTGCTCGTCAGCCATTAGGTCATATGGCTGCGCCGTCATCAAGTCATTTGCCTTCGGCGTCATTCATAGTCACTCATCTCCCGAATAACGAATAACTAATAACGATACTGCCTCCTGCCCGCCTGTCCCGAGCTTGTCACGGGGCTGCTCCCTGCCAGCTGTATTTCCCTCTGCTCTATGCTGGCTGAAAGCTGAGCGCTGACAGCTGATAGCTATAATTAGTGCCCATCCGGAAACTGCGTATATGGGTGTCATTCTGAGGAGTCCCGCTGGGGCGGGACGACGAAGAATCTCATAGTTACTGGATCCGCAGAGATTCTTCGCGGAGTTTATCCTGAGCCTGCCGAAGGGCTCAGAATGACATGGAGGAGTTTCCGGATGGGCACTAATTAGAAAAGCCGAAACTCTGGTTCCGCCACGGTGCCTCGCACCTTAAAAGGTAGAGGCTTGCCCCGATTGAGAAAGGCTGCCGCCACCCGTCGTTTATCTGCGGGAAGGTTCACCATGTCACCATCTAGCTGGCCCTCTCCCGCCAGGTTCAGAGTGCTTCCTGCCAACCGGGGCTGAAGCATTACTTTGCCACTCACAGTTCCCTGGAATCCCTGCCCTTTAAACTCGCACTCGGTAATCTCCAGACTCCCACCAGAGAGTTCAATGGTAGCAGACACCTCGAGTCCCTCCAGAGTTCTTGTTCTCAAATAGGCTGAGTCTATGGGGCAGCTTCCCCCTTCAATCTTTA